>Ga0105240_10003758_pt1 | contig 23459 bp, 22 predicted proteins | sample KBSC54metaG_FD_80426 | JGI IMG/M metagenome (GOLD analysis project Ga0105240, IMG submission 80426) | Corn rhizosphere microbial communities from Kellogg Biological Station, Michigan, USA - KBS C5-4 metaG | ecosystem: Host-associated > Plants > Roots > Rhizosphere > Soil | place: Michigan, USA... | reverse complement strand
CGTCTTCGCCGCCGCCAGCCTCAAGAACGCGCTCGACGAGATCGCCACCGACTGGAGCAAGGCCGCATCCAGGCCGATGCCCAGGATCTCCTATGCCTCGAGTTCGGCGCTGGCCAAGCAGATCGAGCAGGGCGCGCCTGCCGATCTCTTCATCTCGGCGGACCTCGACTGGATGGATTACGTGGCCAAGAAGAACCTGATCCAGGCCGACACGCGGGTGAACCTGCTGGGCAACAAGATCGTGCTGATCGCGCCCCGGGACTCCAAGGTCACCGTCGACGTGAAGCAGGGCTTCGACCTCTCCAAGGCACTGAACGGCGGCAAGCTCGCCATGGGCAACGTCGACGCGGTGCCCGCCGGCAAGTACGGCAAGGCCGCGCTCGAGAAGCTGGGCGCCTGGGATGGCGTGAAGGACAAGGTGGCCCAGGCCGACAACGTGCGCGCCGCGCTGGTGCTGGTCGCGCGCGGCGAGGCGCCGCTCGGCATCGTCTACGCGACCGACGCCGCGGCGGAACCCAACGTCAAGATCGTCGGCACCTTCCCCGACAACTCCCATCCGCCGATCCTCTATCCGGCGGCCCTGACCAAGGACGCGAAGTCGGCCGACGCCAAACCGTTCCTCGACTACCTGAAGAGCCTCAAGGCGCGGCCGTCGTTCGAGAAGCAGGGGTTCACGGTGCTGGTGAAGTCCGCCTCGTCGACATGACGGAAGAGGAATGGACCGCGGTACGGCTCAGTCTCCTGGTGGCCGTCACCGCAACGGCCGCCAGCCTGCCGTTCGGGATCGCGGTGGCGTGGCTGCTGGCGCGCGGCCGCTTCTGGGGCAAGAGCCTGCTCGACACCTTCGTGCACCTGCCGCTGATCATGCCGCCGGTGGTGACGGGCTATTTGCTGCTGATCCTGTTCGGCCGGCGCGGACCGATCGGCATGGTCCTCGACCAGGCCTTCGGCATCGTGCTGTCCTTCCGCTGGACCGGCGCGGCGCTGGCCTGCGCGGTCATGGGCTTCCCGCTGATGGTGCGTGCCATTCGCCTGTCGATCGAGGCGGTCGACATGAAGCTCGAGAGCGCGGCGGGGACCCTGGGCGCCGCGCCGCTCTGGGTCTTCGCCACCATCACCTTGCCGCTCTGTGTCCCCGGCGTGATCGCGGGCGCGATCCTGTGCTTTGCCAAGTCGATGGGCGAGTTCGGCGCCACCATCACCTTCGTCTCCAACATCCCGGGCGAGACCCAGACCCTGCCGTCGGCGATCTACACCCTGACGCAGGTGCCGGGCGGCGATCCGGCCGCGTTGCGCCTCACGCTCATCTCCATCGCCATCTCGATGGCGGCCCTGCTCGGCTCGGAGCTGCTCGCCCGCCGCATCGGCACGCGCCGGGTGGCGACATGAGCCTCGACGTCGACGTCGGCCACCGGCTGGGCGACTTCCAGCTCGACGCGCGCTTCACCGCGCCGCCGGGGCTGACCGCCCTGTTCGGCCGCTCGGGTTCGGGCAAGAGCACCTTGGTCAATATCGTGGCCGGCCTGATCCGCCCGCAGCGCGGCCGGGTGGCGGTCGACGGCCAGACGCTGGTCGACACCGATGCCAGAACCTTCGTGCCGGCGCATCGCCGCCGCGTCGGCTATGTTTTCCAGGACGGCCGCCTGTTCCCTCATTTCAGCGTGCGCCAGAACCTGCTCTACGGCCGCTGGTTCGCGCGCGGCGCGACAGGCGGCGCCTCGGGCGATTTCGCCGCGGTGGTCGAGCTGCTCGGCCTCGCCGCCCTGCTCGACCGCAATCCCGACTCGCTGTCGGGCGGCGAGAAGCAGCGGGTGGCGATCGGCCGCGCGCTGCTGGCCCGTCCCCGGCTGGTCCTGATGGATGAGCCGCTGGCCTCGCTCGACGAGGCGCGGCGCTCGGAGATCATGCCCTACCTCGAGCGCCTGCGGGACCGCGCCGGCGTGCCGATCCTCTACGTCAGCCACTCGGTCTCCGAGGTGGCACGGCTGGCGACGACCGTGGTGATCCTGGGCGAGGGCAAGGTCGCGGCCGTGGGGCCGGTGGCCGACATCCTGCCGCTGGCCGAGGCCGGCGACGGCGGCAGCGTGCTCGACGCGGTGGTGGCGCGCCACGACGAGGCGTTCCAGCTCTCGGTGCTCACCTCGGCCGCGGGCGACCTGCAGGTGCCGCGGCTCGCGGCGGCGGTCGGTGCGCCGGTGCGCGCCTATATCCGCTCGCGTGACGTCATGTTGTCGCTGCAGCCGCCGCAGGACATCAGCGCGCTGAACGTGCTGGCCGGCACGGTGGCCGCCATCGCCTCCAATGGCGCGCAGGCCGACGTCCGCCTCGACTGCAACGGTGCGACCTTGCTGGCCAGGATCACGTCCAAGTCGGTCGATCGGCTGGGCCTGGCGCCAGGCAAGCCGGTCCACGCCGTGGTCAAGAGCGTTTCCTTCGAGCGTACGTAGAGAGGACAGAGATGCCGCATCTCAGCATCCGCATCGACTTCGACGACGAAGGCCGCCTCGGACCCGGCAAGGTCACCTTGCTCGAGCGCATCGCCCGGGAGGGCTCGATCTCGGCCGCCGGCCGGTCGATGAACATGTCCTACAAGCGCGCCTGGGAGCTGGTGTCCGACATCAATCGCAGCTTCGAGGAGCCGCTGGTGACCGCCCAGACCGGCGGCCGCTCGGGTGGCGGCGCGGTGCTGACCGAGCGTGGCGTCGAGCTGATCCGTCACTATCGTGCCATCGAGCGCAAGGCGTTGTCGGCAACGACGGCGCACCTCAAAGCGTTGCAAGCCATCTCCCGCAAGGGTCGCCGCGCATAAGCGCGCGCCGCCGGCGGGCAAGCGAGGTTCGCCATGGCCAAGATCAAGGCCCGCAAGGGCATGCCCAGCACGATGATTACCAAGGCCGAGTTCGCCCGGCGCCTGGGTGAAAGCTTCTACGATCCCGCCTTCGAGGCGCTGCAGCCCGAGACGCGCAAGGTCATCGCCGCGGCATGGGAAGCCTACGACGACAGCCGCAAGTCGCCGCGCACCCGCCCCGCCGGCACGCGCTATGCCGATCCCAGGTACGAACTCCCGGTCGAGTGGGTTGCCACGCGCGACGCGATCGCCGAGGCCGAGCGGCGGCAGAAATCGGCCGCCGCGCGGTCGCGCATCCTGCTGATCAACGGCTCGCCGCGCAGCGATCAGACCTGTCCCGGCGAAGTGTCCAAAAGCTTCCGGCTGGTCGAGATCGCGCGCCGGCTGATCGAGCGCCAGCGTGGTTTCGAGGTCGAGTTGCTCGATCTCAGCCGGCTCACGTCCGAATACGGCCGCAACATCCATCCCTGCAAAGGCTGTGTGTCGAGCGCGATGCCGCTCTGCCACTGGCCGTGCTGATGCTATCCCAACCATTCGCTGGGCCAGATCAACGACTGGATGGCCGACATCTATCCGATGTGGGCGGCCGCGCACGGTGTCATGATCGTGACACCGGTGCACTGGTATCAAGCTCCCACCGTGCTCAAATCCATGATCGACCGCCTGGTCTGCGCCGACGGCGGCAACGCCGACCCGACCTCCACTGCCGGCAAGGACCCCGAGAAGGCCAAGGCCATCGAGATGAAGGGCTGGGATTACCCGCGCCACCTCGCGGGCCGCGCCTTCTCGGTGATCGTGCATGGCGATTCCGCGGGCACCGAGTCGCTACGCCGCGGCCTCACCGACTGGCTGTCCGACATGGGCCTGATCGGCGCCGGCCACCGCGCGGAGATCGACCGTTACATCGGCTACTACGGCCCCTACGCCACGAGTCACGAAGAACTCGACGCCGACCGCGCCTTCCAAGAAGAGACACGGAACGCTGCCCAGGCGCTCGTGCAAGCTGTTAAGCTCCTGCGCGCCGGCAAGCTCAGGCAAGCCGATTCCCATCTGCAGGATCCGAGGCCAAAATAACCTAGATGTTCCCCATCGCTCTCGCGCCGCGCTACATCACCTTCGTCCTCGCCATTGCCGCCACCATCGGTTTCGGCCTCCTCTGGCGCTACTGGCCCTACACCATCGAGTTCGCGATCTGCTTCGCGCTCGCCCTCGGGCTCACGGTGGTCGGCATCCACGACCTCGCGCAGAAGAACCACGCGGTGCTGCGCAACTACCCGATCATCGCCCACCTGCGCTTCATCCTCGAGGCCATCCGCCCGGAGATGCGCCAGTACTTCTTCGAGGACGAGACCAACGGCCTGCCGTTCAGCCGCAACATGCGCGCGGTCGTCTACCAGCGCGCCAAGATGCAGCTCGACGTGCTGCCTTTCGGCACCAACTACGAGGTCTACGCCCAGGGCTTCGAATGGCTCAACCACTCGATCGCGCCCATTCCGGCGAACAAGGAAGGCTTCCGCGTCACGATCGGCGGGCCCGATTGCGCCCGGCCCTACTCGGCCTCGGTGTTCAACATCTCGGCCATGAGCTTCGGTTCACTGTCGGCCAACGCCATCCGCGCACTGAACGGCGGCGCCAGGCTCGGCGGCTTCGCCCACGACACCGGCGAGGGCAGCTACAGCGCCTATCACCGCGAGGGCGGCGGCGACATCATCTGGGAACTGGGCTCCGGCTACTTCGGCGCGCGCAACCCCGACGGCAGCTTCTCGCCCGAGAAGTTCGCGGCGGCGGCGACCAACGAGCAGATCAAGATGGTCGAGCTCAAGCTCAGCCAGGGCGCCAAGCCCGGACATGGCGGGGTGCTGCCGGCGCCCAAGGTGAGCCGCGAGATCTCCGAGACGCGCGGCGTGCCGATGGGCGAGGACTGCATTTCGCCGCCCCGCCACTCCGCCTTCTCCACGCCGATCGAGATGATGCAGTTCGTGGCCGAGATGCGCCGCCTGTCGGGCGGCAAGCCGGCGGGTTTCAAGCTCTGCATCGGCCACGAGTGGGAGTTCCTGGCGATCTGCAAGGCCATGCTCGAGACCGGCATCTACCCCGACTTCATCGTCGTCGACGGCAAGGAGGGCGGCACCGGCGCCGCCCCGATGGAGTTCATCGACCACATCGGCCGGCCGATGCGCGAGGGCCTGTCGTTCGTGCACAATGCGCTGATCGGCATCGGCGTGCGCGACCGCATCAAGCTGGGCGCGGCCGGCAAGATCATCTCGGGCTTCGACGTGGCGCGCGCCATGGCGCTGGGCGCGGACTGGTGCAATGCTGCGCGCGGCTTCATGTTCGCGCTGGGCTGCATCCAGTCGCAGAGCTGTCACACCGATCGTTGCCCGACCGGCGTCGCCACCCAGGACCCGCTGCGCCAGAAGGCGCTCGACGTGCCGACCAAGACCCAGCGGGTCGCCAACTTCCACAAGGCCACTCTGCACGCGCTGGCCGAGCTGACCGCCGCGGCGGGCCTCGCCCATCCCAACGAATTCACGCCCGCCCACATCTCGCGCCGCATCTCGGCCAGCCAGGTGGCGACCTTCGCCGACCTCTACCCCGCGCTGGCGCCCGGCGAGCTGCTGAGCGGCACCGGCAATCCGCGCTGGGCGATCCCGTGGACCATGGCGCAGGCGGCGTCGTTCCGCGCGGTGGCGTGACGACCGGGAAACGGTTGCGGATCGGGCGGTCTTGGCCCAGCAATACGGAACCAGGAAAAGAGGAAACGTCATGACCGCTCCGTTCGACTTTGCCCCGCTGCTGGCGCCCGGCACGCCGGCACCCGCCGTCAAGTGGAACGGCTTTCCCAAGTACAATTTCGTCGGCGGCCACAACGACGCCAGGCATGTGCCGGTGCAGGCACTGATCGATGCCGCGACCGCCGTCCTGAAGCGCGAGGGCGCGACGCTCGCGACCTACGGCCTCAACAGCGGACCGCAGGGCTACAAGCCGCTGCGCGAGTTCCTGGCCGCGAAGCTCAAGAGCCACGCCGGCATCGACTGCAGCTCCGACGAGATCCTGATCACCTCGGGCTCCATGCAGGGCCTCGAGCTGGTGAACAGCCTGCTGCTCACCAGGGGCGACACCGTCCTGATCGAGCAGGAGACCTACGGCGGCGCGCTCAGCAAGCTCACCAAGCTCGGCGTCAACGCCATCGGCATCCCGCTCGACGCCGAGGGGCTGCGGGTCGACCTGGTGAAGCAGAAGCTCGAGGAGCTGAAGCAGAAGGGCATCAAGCCCAAGTACATCTACACCATCCCCACCGTGCAGAACCCGACCGGCGCCATCATGGGCGAGAAGCGCCGCGCCGAGCTGATCGAGGTCGCGGCCGACTACGGCGTGATGATCTTCGAGGACGAGTGCTACTCCGACCTGATCTGGAACGGCGAGCGGCCGCGCTCGATCTACTCGATGGCGGGCGGCCAGGGCGTCATCTTCGTCGGCTCGTTCTCCAAGTCGATCGCGCCGGCGCTGCGCGTGGGCTATCTCGTGGCCAAGTGGGACATCATCGGCCGCATCCTCGGGCTGAAGCAGGACGCGGGCTCGGGCGCGCTCGAGCAGATGATCCTGGCGGAATTCTGCACCAAGCACTTCGCCACCCATGTGCCCCGCCTCAACAAGACCCTGGCAGCCAAGCTCCAGACCCTGCGCGAGGCGCTGGCCGAGCAGTTCGGCACCGCCGCCGAGTTCGGCGACCCGCCGGGCGGCATCTACCTCTGGATCAAGCTGCCCGACGTCGTCGACACCCAGAAGCTGGCGCAGGCCGCCCTGGCCGCGGGCGTGTCGCTGAACCCCGGGCCCGAATGGTCGACCGACAAGGCCTACGCCCGGTCGCGGCTGCGCCTGTGCTTCGCCAACCCCGACCCCGAGACGATCAAGAAGGGTGTCGAGGTGCTGGCCGAGGTCTGCCGGCGCGAGTTCGGCGTTCCCCTGCGCAGCGCCAACGTCGAGAAGAAGTAGCCCGACCTAGTTCAGCTTCTTCTGCACCAGGACCATCCACGACACGCCGAACCTGTCGGCCAGCATGCCGAAGCTCGAGGCGAAGAAGGTCTCGGTGAGCGCCATCTGCTCCTGGCCGCCCTTGGCCAGCGCGGCGTAGATCTTTTTCGCCTCGGCGTCGTTGTCGGCGTGGATGGTGAGCGTGACGCCGGAGAAGGTCGCCGGACCGCCATTGCACTGGCCGTCGGATATGAACACGTCGGACTCGCCGATCTTGATGCAGGCGTGCATCACCTTGTCGGCCATGCCGGGCGCGATCTGCGACTGCATCTCCGACGGCGCCTCGCTGAACTTCATCAGCATCTCGACCTTGGCGCCGATCGCCTTCTGGTAGAACTCGATCGCCTCGCCGGCGCGGCCCTCGAAGTAGACGTAGGGTTGGACGTTCATGACACTCTCCTTCTTCAGTCGGCGATGGCGGCATAGGCCGCCGTCCAGAAATCGGTGAACACGCGCGGCGGCTCGGGCGAGTCCATCATGCGCTGGGTCAGCAGGATGCCGACCATGTCCTCGGCGGGATCCGCCCAGCCCGAGGTGCCGTAGCCGCCGTCCCAGCCGAAGCGGCCGGGCGAACCCCAGAGTTCGTCGCGCGCGGTGGTCACGGCCAGGCCCATGCCCCAGCTTCTGCTGACACCAAAGAACAGCTCAGCACCCTTCTTCTGGTCGGCAGTGAGCTGGTCGGTCGTCATCAGTTCGACAGCGGCCCGCGACAGGATGCGCTCGCGCCCATGCAGTCCCTTGTTCAGCATCATGCGGAAGAAGGCGAGATAGTCGTCCGCCGTCGACACCAGCCCTGAACCACCGGCCTGGAAAGGCAACGGCCGGCTCCACCGGCTGTTGCGCGCATCGTCGAAGAAAACGAATTCGTTCTTCCCGGGATCGCGCCCATAGGCGCTGGCCAGGCGGCCGAGCTCGCCGGCCGGCACCAGGAAGCCCGTGTCCTTCATGCCCAGCGGCTCGAACAGGCGCTCGCGCATGAAGGCATCGAGCGACTTGCCCGACGCACGGGCGATCAGCACGCCCAGCAGGTCCGAGCCGGTGTGGTACATCCAGCGCGTGCCGGGCTGGTAAACCAGCGGCAGTGCACCGACGCGCTTCATGTATTCGTCCGTCGTGAACTCGGTCTGGCCGGGCCCGGGCGCGAAGCCCGCGGCGGCGACCGCCTTCTGGATCGGATATTTCGGCGGCCAGACCATCAGCGCGCCGGTGCCGACCCGGAAGGTCAGCAGGTCGCGCATGCTGATCGCCCGATGCGCCGGCACCGTGTCATCGACCTCGCTCTCCAGACTCCTGAGCACTTTCGGATTGGCAAGCTCCGGCAGGAAGCGGTCGACGGGATCGTCGAGGCGCAGCACGCAGTCCTCGACCAGCAGCATCGCCGCCGCGGCGGTGATCGGCTTGGTCATCGAGGCGATGCGGAAGATCGTGTCGCGCTGCATCGGCGCGCCGCCTTCCAGTGCCTGCACGCCCAGCGCCTCGACATGGGTCTCGCCGCAGCGGCTGACCAGCGACACCAGTCCCGGCACCTCGCCGCGGCTCACATGGCCCTGCAGGACGTCATGCATGCGCGACAGGCGCGTCTTGCAGAACTCGCCGCTCATTGTCCTTCTCCGCAGAACGCCGTGAGCCGGTCCATCGCGCCGTTCCAGCCGGTGCCATGGTCGTCGCGCAGCGGGACGGTGTCGAAGCCGGTGTGGTGCAGCGTGAGCCGCGTGCGCCCGCCGCCAAGATCGGCCAGCGTGATCGTCACCAGCGTTTCGGGATCGACCTCGCCCGCCTCGTCCTCGGTGTTGTAGGTGAACGACAGCTTTTCAGGCCGAATCACCTCGCGATAGACGCCGTGCTTCACGTAGACCGCGCCGCTGGCCGACTTCATGCTGCGCAGCCATTGGCCGCCCGGCCGCGGGTCCATCTCGAAGGTCAGCAAGGTGAAGCCGACCGGCGCCCACCACATCGCGGCACGCGCCGGATCGGTCCAGGCGGCGAACACCTGCTCGCGCGGCGCCTTGAGGTCGCGCGTGATGACCAGTTCGCGGTCGGTGGGCTTCAGCAGGCTGTCCATCTTGCTTTCCCGCCCTACTTTTCCGCGATGGCTTTCAGGTTGGCCAGGCCGATGGCGAAGTCGTCGCCGATCATCCGGTCCATGTTGAAGAAGGTGCCCATGAGCTTGTGGATGTAGGGCGCCGGCCCGTACATCGCCCAGGTCACGGTGGTGGCGTCACCGGACGGTACCATCGTGAACTCGGCGGTATTGTGACCTTCGAAGGGCTTCAGGAAATCGAGCTTTATCCTCACCTTCGACGGCACGGTGGCCTCGAGGATTTCCATGTGGCCGGTGCCGACGTTCTTGTCGCCCTCCCATCCATAGGCCGCACCCGTGCCAGCGGCGGCACCGCTGAAGGTGCGCTTCATGTCGGGATCCTTCTTCTCGTAGGGCGACCATCCGCCCCAGAGATGGAAGTCGGCGATCTGCGCATAAATCCTGTCGGCCGGCGCCTTGATCGCCAGGCTGCGCTGGACGCGGAAATCGTTCGGCTTGGTCGCGGCATAGATCAGGATGCCGGCCACGACGACCACCAGCAGCACCGCGACGATCCCCAGGATCTTCAGCATCTTCGGTCTCTCCACATAAACTTAACCAATAAGTTAAGTATCGATTTTCACCCTGTCAACCCGTCGGCAAACGACCTAAAAACTTTTCATGACAGACATACGCACCGGCCGTCCGGCCACGCTCGCGCCGAACGGCATGGTGACTTGCCCGCACAGCCTCGCCAGCGCGGCGGGCATCGACGTGCTGCGTGCCGGTGGCTCGGCCATCGATGCCGCGATCGCGGCCAGCAGTTCGCTCTCGGTTCTTTACCCGCATATGACAGGCGTGGGCGGCGACGCCTTCTGGCTGATCTACGACGCCAGGACCAAGCAGGTGCGCTACCTCGATGGCGGCGGCCGCGCCACGCAGGGCGGCACGATCGCGGCCTTCACCAGGCGCGGCCTCGGCGAAGTGCCCTATCGCGGCGTGCTGCCCGGCACGCTCACGGTGCCCGGCGCGGTGGCGAGCTGGACCGAGGCGCACGCCGCCTATGGCCGCCTGCCGCTGGCACGCTGCCTCGAGACCGCGATCGGCTACGCGCGCGACGGCTTTCCGGTGACCGCGCGGCTCGCCCGCTGGCGCGACCTCACCGCGGAGGAGCTGCGCAAGAGTCCCGAGGCGACGGCGATCTTCCTCCAGCCCGGCCGGGTGCTGCGCAATCCCGACCTCGCTGCCACCCTGGGCGCGATCGCGCGCGACGGCTGGGCGGGCTTCTACGAGGGCGACGTGGCCAAGGAACTCGTGCGCTGGTCCGAGCGCAACGACGGCTTCTTCACGGCCGACGACCTCAAGGCGCAGAAGGCGCGCTGGGAGAAGCCGCTGGTCGGCACCTACCGCGGCGTCACGATCTACGAAACGCCGGCGCCGACGCAGGGCTTCGCCGTGCTCGAGATGCTGAACCTGCTCGAGCCGCTGGGCATGAAGGACCGCGAATTCCTCGGGCCCGACTACGTGCACCTGATGATCCAGGCCAAGCAGCTGGCCTACCACGACCGCGACCGCCACCTCGCCGATCCGCGCTTCGCCGACGTGCCGATGGAGCGGCTGATCTCCAAGCAATACGCCGACGAGCGCCGCGCGCTGATGGACCCCGCGCGCGCCATCCCGTGGGACAAGATTCCCTCTTATGGCAGCCTGGCCGGCGACACGGTCTACATCGCCGCCGTCGACAAGGACGGCAATGCCGCCTCGCTGATCCACTCGCTGTATGGCGTCTTCGGTTCCGCGGTGGTGGCCGGCCGCACCGGCGTGATGCTGCAGAACCGCTCGGCCTATTTCTCGCTCGATCCGAACAACCCCAACCATGTCGCGCCCGGCAAGACGCCGCTGCACACGCTGATCGCCTCGCTGGCCTTCCGCGACGACAAGTTCTGGGCCGCGCTGGGCTGCATGGGCGCCGATGGCCAGCCGCAGATCCACCTGCAGACCTACGTCGCCATGATCGACCATGGCCGCGACATCCAGGAGGCGCTGGAGACGCCGCGCTTCCTGTCGGGCCGCTTCGGTCTCCTCGAGGCGCGCGACACGTTGCACGTCGAGGCGCGCTTTCCGGCGGCGACCCTGGCCGAGCTGGAGAAGCGCGGCCATCTTCTCAACCGCTGGGGCGACTGGAACGAGACGGCCGGCCACGCCCACGGCATCGTCGTCGATCCCGGCAGCGGTCTCAGGATCGGCGGCGCCGACCCCAGGAGCGACGGCGCGGCGATCGGCTACTGAGGCTTCCCGGGGCTTCCCGACCGGTCGGGAAGCCTCCGATGCCCATTCCACAAGGGTTTTAGACGATTCTTCCCGGTTCCCGCCCGCATGGTTGAGGGGACGCGGGGACTCAGTACCCCGCGGCGCGGTCGACGATCTCCTTCAGCGGCTTGCCGTCGAGGAAGCGGCCGAGATTCTCGACGAACAGGCGCGACACGAAGCGGTCGCGCTGCGGGTGCGGGCCGCCGATGTGCGGCAGCACGATGATGTTCTCCGCCGTCCACAGCGGATCGGTCGCGGGCAGCGGCTCCTGGCGGAAGACGTCGAGCACGGCACCGGCGATCTTCCTGTCCTTGGCTGCCGCGATCAGGTCGGCGTCCTTGACGATCGAGCCGCGGCCGAAGTTCAGCAGCCACGCCGTGGGCTTCATCCAGCCCAGCCGCTCGGCGTTCATGAAGTTCTCGGTCTGCGCCGTACCGGGCAACAGCAGAAGGACGAAGTCCGAGCGCTGCAGCACTTCCCTGGTGCCGTCGGCCGGGAACATCTCGTCGACATTGTCCATCGGCGCGGGACGGCGCCTGGTGCCGATCACCGTCATGCCGAAGGCCTTGGCCATGCGCGCGACCTCGCCGCCGATGGCGCCGAGGCCCAGGATGCCCAGCGTCTTGCCGGTGAGCGGCTGCGGCACGGTGTGGACCCACTTCGACTGCTTCTGGTTGGCGACCGCGATCGGGTAGGGCTTCGCCACGTAGAACAGCCCGGCCATGATGTTCTCGGGCATCGATTCGGTGTGCGTGCCGCGCGCACAGGTGAGCGTCAGGTCCTTCGGCAGGTCGGGCAGCGCGAACCAGCCGTCGACGCCGGCGCTCATCGCCTGCGCCCAACGCAGCTTCGTCATCGACGGCAGCACGCCCGGCGGCACGGCGCTAGCCATCAGCACTTCGGTGCAGGACAGCTGGTCGGCGGAGGGCTTGTCCTTGCGCGGCACCGTCTCGACCGCGACCCGGTCGGCGAGCCCCGCCGCCTTGATGCCGTCGAGGTAGGGCGCGGTGTTGTCGGTCCACAGCAGGACATGGGCGCGGTTGGTGGTCATGGCGTTACTCCAAGGACGGGAATTCTGTCGTCCTGAGCGTAGCGAAGGACCTTGCCTCACAACCAGCGATTTCGGTGCAAACGTGAGATCCTTCGCTGCGCTCAGGATGACAAGGAGCCAAGGTGGGATTAAAGTTACAGGGCACCGGGAGTTCTTCGACATGGATCAGCGCTAACACCCTTCTTTCTCGACCGCGGCCCTGGCCGTGTGCGCGCGCTGTTTTCCCGGAGTCTTCCTTGTCCCACCCTCTTCTGACCGCGCCCATCGGGCCCAGCCTGCTGCGCCTTGCCGGCCCGACGACCGGCCTCATGGTCGTGCAGATCTTCGTCGCCATCGCCGAGACCTGGATCGTGGCGCGCCTGGGCATCGAGTCGCTGGCGGGCTTCGTGCTGGTCGTGCCGTTCATGGTGCTGATGCTGAACACCGCCAACGGCGGCATGGGCGGTGCCGTCGCCGCTGCCCTCGCGCGCGCCCTGGGGGCGGGCCGGCGCGATGACGCCAACGCGCTGGTCCTGCATGCGCTGGTGCTGGCGTTCGGCTTCGCCGCCGTCTTCATGGCGCTGGGCTGGACGGTGGTACCCACCCTGTTCGTCGAGATGGGCGGCAGCGGCGGCACGCTGGGACGGGCGCTGGTCTTCTCCAACCTCTGGTTCGCCGCCGCAGTGCTGGCGTGGCCCAGCGCCTTCCTCTCGGCGCTGCTGCGCGGCGCTGGCGATTCGCTGCGGCCGAGCCACATCGGCCTGATGACGGCGGCCACCTACGTGGTCCTGTCGGCCGGGCTCGCCCTCGGCGCCGGCGCCTGGCCGGGGCTCGGCATCGCAGGTTTGGCGATCGCCGCCATCGTCGCCACCGCGCTGTCGACACTCATGCTCTGGCGCATCGTGCGGCGCGGCGGGCTGGGCTTCGTGCCGGTGTTCGCCGGCGTGCGCCTGCAGCGCCGTCTGTTCGGCGAGATCCTCCACGTCGGGCTCCTTGGCTCGGTGAGCACGCTGACCGCGAGCCTGACCGCCACCCTGGTGACCGGCCTGGTCGGCAGCTTCGGCACGGCGGCGCTGGCCGGCTACGGCATCGCCATGCGTCTGGAGTTCATGCTGGCGCCGCTCGCCTTCGGCATCGGCACCGGCCTCACCACCCTGGTGGGCACGGCGGCAGGTGCACAGGACTGGCAGCGCGCCATCCGCGTGGCGTGGACCGGCGGGCTGATCGCCTTCGCCGCGATCGGCGCCATCGGCTGGACGGTGGCGCTGCTGCCCGGGACCTGGTCGCGGATTTTTGCCTCGGACCCGGTGGTGATCGCAGCCAGCGTCGCCTGCATCACGCGGGTGGCGCCGTTCTATTGCCTGTTCGGGCTCGGACTGACGCTCAACTTCGCCAGCCAGGGCGCGGGCCACATGGCCGCGCCCTTCAGCGCCAGCATCCTGCGCATGGTCGTGGCGACCGCCGGCGGCTGGCTGCTGGTCGAACGCCTGGGTTGGGGACTCACCGGCGTGTTCGACGCCATCGCCGCGAGCCTCGTCGTCTACGGCCTGCTGATCGCCGGCGCGCTGCTGTTCAGGCCGTGGGGGTCGAAGATCGCGTCTTCATAATTCCCTCCCCGAGACGGGGGAGGAAATATATCAGGTGAGGGCGAAGCCCGCGTAGCCGCCTTGCACCACCGCCTCGCAGCGTTCGATGTATTTCGGCAGGCCGCCGATATAGGGCATGAACACGCGCGGCTTGCCGGGGATGTTGGCGCCGACGTACCACGAGCTGCAGGTCGAGCGCAGCGTGATGTCGGCAACCGAGCCGACATGGCCGACCCATTCGTCCTGCGCAGCGTCCACCGGCTCGATCACCTTGACGCCCCTGGCGCGCATGGCGTCGAGGCAGTCGGCGATGAAGTCGACGTGCTGCTCGATCGACGGCAGCATGTTGGTCAGCACCGAGGGGCTGCCCGGGCCGGTGATCATGAACAGGTTGGGGAAGCCCACGACGGTGAGGCCGAGATAGGTCTTCGGCCCCTCGTTCCACCGGTCCCTGAGCGCCACGCCACCACGGCCGCGCAGGTCGACCTTGAGCAGCGCGCCGGTCATGGCGTCGAAGCCGGTGGCGAGCACGAGGCAATCGACGTCGAAGTCCCGGCCCTTGGCGCGCACGCCGGCAGGCGTGACGCGCTCGATCGGCTCGTCGCGGATGTCGACCAGGGTGACGTTGGGCCGGTTGAAGGTCGCCCAGTAGCCGGAGTCCACGCACAGCCGCTTGCAGCCGATGATGTTGCGCGGCGTCAGCACCTCGGCGGTGACCGGATCCTTCACGATCTCGCGGATCTTCGACTTCACGAAGTCGGCCGCCGCCTTGTTCGCCCCGTCGTCGAGCAGCAGGTCGGAGAACGACGCCATGAAGCCCAGCCCGCCGTAGTCCCAACGCTCCTGGAACTTTCGCGTGCGCTCCCCGGCCGGCGTCTCGCTGGCCTTGGCCATGTTGATCTCGAAATCGATGCCGGCGGGCTTGGTCTTGGCGCGGCGGCGCATCTCGGGATAGCTGGCTTTGACCTGCTTCACGTAGTCCGGGTCGAGCTTCCGGTTGTGCGCCGGGATCGTGTAGTTGGCGGTGCGCTGGAACACCGTGAGGTGCCTGGCCTGTTCGGCGATGTGCGGGATCGACTGGATGGCCGACGAGCCGGTGCCGATCACGCCCACGGTCTTGCCGGTGAAGTCGACGCCCTCGTGCGGCCAGTTGCCGGTGTGATAGGTCGGGCCCTTGAAGTCGGCAAGCCCTTCGATCCGGGGCGTGTTGGGAGACGACAGGCAGCCCATCGCGGTGATGACGAAGCGGGCGGCGAGACGTTGCCCCTTGTCCGTCTCGACGCGCCAGACGTTGTCCGTCTCGTCGAACGCGGCCTTGGTAACGCGCGTCTCGAACTGCATGTCGCGGCGCAGGTCGTAGCGGTCGGCGACATGGTTGGCGTAGCGCAGGATCTCGGGCTGGGTGGCGTAGCGCTCGCTCCACTCCCACTCCTGCTCGAGCTCCTTCGAGAACTGGTAGGAATACTGCACGCTTTCCACGTCGCAGCGCGCGCCGGGATAACGGTTCCAGTACCAGGTGCCGCCCACGCCCGTGCCCGCCTCGAGCACGCGCGCGGAGAAGCCCTTGCCGCGCAGGCGATGCAGCATGTACATGCCGCCGAAACCCGCGCCGATGATCACCGCGTCGAAATCAGTCCTCATGCGACTTGGATAAAGACGCCTTCCGCCGGGCGCAAGCCGGCACTTGTCCGGGGCCTGCCGCCACGCGAGATTGCGGCATGGACACGAACAGGATCGGCGCCTCGCCCCGCCGCCGCGAAGACGCCCGCTTCGTCACCGGCAGCGGCGCCTATCTCGACGACCTGAAGTTCGACAGGCTGGCGCAGCTGGTCGTGGTCCGCTCGCCGCACGCCCACGCCGAAATCCGCGCCGTCGACACCGCCGCGGCCGCCCGCGCGCCCGGCGTGCTGGCCGTGCTGACGGCACAGGACGCCGAGGCCGCCGGCCTCGCGCCGCTGCGGCCCTACGCCGAGGCCAACGTCCAGACCGGCGAGCCGTTCGCCTTCGCCCCCCAGCCGCTGCTGGCGCGGGACAAGGTCCGCTTCGCCGGCGAGCCGGTGGCGATCGTCGTGGCCGAGACCCGGGCGCAGGCGCTCGACGCGGCCGAGCTGGTGGCGATCGACTACGCGGCCCTGCCCGCGATCACGACGGCGGCCGCCGCGCGGGCACCGGGCGCGCCGCAACTCTCGGCGGAAGTCCCGGGCAACACCTGCATCGACTGGAAGACCGGCGACTGGGCCGCCGCGGAGGCGGCCTTCGCCATGGCCGCGCATGTCGTGCGCCTCGTGCTCGACAACCATCGCGTCGTCACCAACCCGATGGAGCCACGCGGCGGAGTCGGCGTGTTCGACGAGACGGCACGACGCTACACGCTGCACGTCTCGAGCCAGAACATCCACATCAACCGCAACCACGTCGCGCGCTGTCTCGGCGCGGAGCCGAAGGACGTGCGCTTCATCGCCCCCGACGTGGGCGGCGGCTTCGGCGCCAAGAACTTCGCCTATGCCGAGCACGTGCTGCTGCTGTGGGCGGCGCGGCGCACGGGCCGGCCGGTGAAGTGGGTCGCCAGCCGCAGCGAGGTCTTCCTGGCCGACCATGCCGGGCGCGACATGCGGGCGGAGGCGGCGTTGGCGCTCGACCCCGCAGGCCGCTTTCTCGCGCTCAAGGTGGCCAGTGCCGCCAACCTCGGCGCCTATCTCGCCGGCGCCGGCGGCGGCGTGCAGACCTATCAGTACATCCACCTGCAGGGCACGGTGTATCGCATCCCCGCGATCGCGCTCGAGGTCGTGGCGGTGGTGACCAACACCGCGCCGATCGGGGTGACGCGCGGACCGGGCTTCGCCGAGACGGTGAACATCCTCGAACGCCTGATCGACGCGGCCGCCGACAAGACCGGCATCGACCGGGTCGAGCTGCGCCACCGCAACATGGTGCCGGCTGCCGCCATGCCGATGAAGAACAGCTTCGGCTTCGAGGTCGACAGCGGCGCCTTCGCCGACACGCTCGACGCCGCGCTCGCCCGCGCCGACGTGGCGGGCTTCGCCGCGCGCCGCGCCGAGAGCGAAGCGCGGGGTGCCTTGCGCGGGCTGGGCTTCGCCTATCACATCAAGGGCACCGGCGGGTCGCCCGACGAGAACGTCGACATCCGCTTCGAGACCGACGGCAGCGTGTCGCTGATCACCGGCACACAGCACATCGGCCAGGGCCACGAGACGACCTTCCCGCAGATCCTCGGCACCCGGCTCGGCCTGCCGGCCGCACGCATCCGGCTGCGCCAGGGCGACACCGACCTGATCGCGCACGGCGGCGGCCACGGCAGCTCGCGCGCCACCTACATGGGCGGCACGGCGATCTGGCGCGCGTCGGACGAGATCCTGGCCAAGGGCCGCGCGCTGGCGGCCGACGCGCTGGAGGCCGACGAGGCCGACCTGCAGTTCGCCGAGGGCCGCTTCACCGTCTCGGGGACCGACCGCGGCATCGGCCTGCTCGAGGTGGCGGCGATCGGCCGGAAGAAGGGCCAGCCGCTCGACACCTATCACGCGTGGAAGCGCGAGCACCTGACCTTCCCCAACGGCGCGCACGTGGTCGAGGTCGAGATCGACCGCGACACCGGCCGCGCGACCCTGGTGCGCTACACCGCGGTCGACGACTACGGCGTGCTGGTCAACCCCATGATCGTCTCGGGCCAGGCGCACGGCGCGATGGCGCAGGGCATCGGCCAGGCGCTGCTGGAGTGCGCGGTCTACGATCCCGGGTCGGGCCAGATGACGTCGGGCTCGTTCATGGACTATGCCCTGCCGCGCGCCGACGACCTGCCGTCGTTCGACCTCGGCTTCCATTCGACGCCGTGCACGACCAATCCGCTGGGCGTGAAGGGCTGCGGCGAGGCCGGCACCATTGCGGCCTTCCCCGCCATCGCCAACGCCATCCTCGACGCGCTGCGGCCGCTCGGCGTGAAGAACTTCGCCGGGCCGGCGACACCGGCCTGCCTGTGGCAGGCGATCGAGGACGCCCGATGAGACGCGAAGCGCCGGCCGTCGCGCGCAACCGCGATCCAATCCTCGAGGTGCTGCGCCGCCACCTGCCGCGGACGGGACTCGTGCTCGAATTCGCCAGCGGCACCGGCGAACATGTCGTGCACTTCGCGGGCGCGCTGCCCGCGCTGTCGTTCCAGCCCAGCGATCCCGACGAGAGCGCGCGGGCCAGCATCGACGACTGGGCAAGCACGCTCGGGCTGACGAACGTGGCGCCGGCACTGGCGCTCGACGCCTCGGCGGCGGCATGGCCGGTCGCCGGCGTGACGGCGATCGTCTGCATCAACATGATCCATATCTCGCCGTGGGCCGCGACCGAGGGATTGCTGGCCGGCGCCGGCCGCACCTTGCCGCCGGGCGGCGTGCTCTTCCTCTACGGCCCCTATCGCCGCGCCGGTCATCCGACGGCGCCCGGCAACGAGGCGTTCGACCGCGATCTGCGCGCGCGCGATCCGGCGTGGGGCCTGCGGACGCTGGAGGACGTCGCGGCGCTGGCGGCGCGGCACGGCTTCGGCGCGCCCGAGGTGGTCGAGATGCCGGCCAACAACCTCTCGATCGTGTTCCGCCGGGCGTAAACGCCACACCTTGGTCACACGCGGGGCCGCCCACGGCCGCTAGCATGAACGCATCCCAGAACGGAGAGCGATCGTGGCCCAAATCGGTGCGCCCGCGGCGGCGCCTTCCTCCTCCCCGACCTCCCGGCCGGGCGTCGTCGCGCGCATGAAGGATGCGCTCAGGCCGCTCGAGCCCTACTTCCCGACCTTCGCACGCGCGCCCTCGTGGGGGCCGGCGCTCCATGTCCTGCAGCAGCACGGCTTCTGGCCCGAGACGGTGTTCGACATCGGCGTCGGCTTCGGCACCTGGGGTCTCTATCGCGCCTTTCCCTCGGCGCTCTATCACCTGATCGAGCCGACGCGCGAATCGCTGCCCTACATGGAGCGGCTGTCGCGGCGGCTGCGCTGCCTGATCCATCCCGTCGCGCTCGGCGACCATGAGGGCGAGGCGACGCTGGAGATCCGCGCCGACATCCAGGGCTCGACCCTGCTCGAGGAAGTCGGCCCGCGCGACGTGCTGCGCTTCGACCGGGTGCCGCTGCGCCGCTTCGACTCGCTGATCCGCGCCTTCGAGCGGCCGGCGCTGTGCAAGATCGACGTGCAGGGCGCCGAGCTGATGGTGCTGGAGGGCATGGGCGAGCGCATCGCCGAGATCGACGTCTTCATCGTCGAGACCAGCACCATCGCCACGGTGAAGGGCGGCGCGGAGATGGCCGACGTGGTGGGCCTCCTCGGCGAGCACGGCTTCGTCGTCGCCGACATCGTCGGCATGAAGCGCCGGCCGCTCGACGGCGCCACCGCGCAGGTCGACCTGCTGTTCGTGCGCGAGGACGCAGCGCTGCGCGCCGACCGGCGCTGGGCGCGAACGGCGTAAAACCCTTCGTACGCTGGTCGACACGGCCGGCCCGCCACACTTTTGCCCGGAACGCCGGCCGCCTTTTCCCGTTACTCGCTGGAAGAGGAGACACACCGCCATGGTCGATACCGTCATCGTCGAGAACGAACCGGCCCCCGGTTCGGCCGTATCCTGGTCGGCCATCCTTGCCGGTGCCGCCGTCACGGCGGGCCTGTCGCCGATCCTGTTGGCGATCGGCAGCGGCATCGGCTTCAGCGTCGTCAATCCCTTCTCGAGCGCCGCCACCGCCACGACGACGAAGGCGGCCACCGTGGCCGGCATCTATCTCACCGTCACCGCCGTGCTGGCCTCGGCGGTCGGCGGCTATCTCGCCGGACGGCTGCGCCACCTGTGGCCGGGCACGCATCCGCACGAGGCCTTCTTCCGCGACACCGCGCACGGCCTCGTCACCTGGGCCGTGGCCACGGTCGCGAGTGCGGCCCTGCTGGGCACCGTCACCGCGAACCTGACCGGCACGGCCGCGCGCGGCGCGGGCATGGAGGCCGGCATGGGGGCCGGCACGGCGATCGCGCGCGACGGCGGCGCGGCCGGCCTGGCCGACCAGCTGTTCGCCTACGACTACGTCGCCGTCTCCAAGGCGCAGGGCAACCAGGTCAACACCGGCATCGCCCGCGACTACAACGGCGACCGTGCCACCGCCGTGCGCCTGCTCGGCCGCCTGCGCGGCCAGGAGCACGCGCTCACCACCGACGAGCGCCAGAACCTCGCCGTGATAGTCGCCGCGCGCACCGGCCTGTCGCTGCCCGACGCCGAGAAGCGCGTCGCCGCCGTCGAGGACGACGCGCGCGCCGCCGCCGAGACCGCCCGCCGCGTGGGCATGATGCTGTCGTTCTGGCTGGCGGCGTCGCTGCTGGCCGGCGCCCTCGCCGCGAGCCTCGCGGCCTGGGAAGGCGGCGCCATCCGCGACGGCCGGATGAAGTACTGAGACCCGGAAAACACTTGAAGGAGACGTAACATGGGCTTTGGTCGCGGCATTCTGCTCTGGCTCATCGGCATCCCGCTGCCGATCATCATCCTGCTCGCGCTGTTCTGGCGCTGACGGGAGATGACGCACGCCCGCCGACCACGGATGTACTGGCGGCGGACGAAGAAGGCCCTGCACCGGAGACGGCGCGGGGCCTTTGCTTTTCTGGAGCTGGGATTGCCACGGGTAGAACCGCACGGACCTCCCAGGGTCCTGGGCTTCGATCCGACCCGATCCTGCTCCAGTGGTGAGGGCCGCTCGGTAGCCGTCGTCGCTCCCATTAAACAAGGTAATGCCTAACGAATCTGGACCAGAATGGGCTCAAGTTCGCGGGTGCTGATCGTCTTCAACATGCTGATCAGCAATGGTTTTATGTCCTCGTCTCGATGATTGAATCGATAGCAAATCTCCCCCAGGTAGAGATGGAAGTATTTTCGCGGCACGCCGCGGTAAGGATACAGCCAGTTCTTGGCATAGGACCAGAAGCCCTCGATGCCGTTGATATGGTCGCGCCCGACCGGCCGGCCCTTCTGCTTGCGGATGATGACGTGCTCGCCGCGCATGCGCAGCGTGGCGTAAGCCTGCCACTGGTCGGTGTAGTAGAGCGAGCCTTCGCGGCTCTGCGCCTCGATGACCTCCAGGACCGACGCCCGATCGCGCGCATCGATCGGCTGGGCCTTGACCAGGCCGTTGCGCTTGACGATGCCGAACACCAGGACCTTGCCTGCGGCGCCCCAGCCGCGCTTGCCCTTGCGCGCCCCGCCGAACGCGGTTTCATCGCATTCCAGCGCGCCCTCGAACGGCGCCCGCAGCTGCTCGGCATGGGCCATGCAGGCGCGCACCAACCGATAGAACCGCTCCGTCGCCGGACGGCTCGCCAGCTTCGAGAACCGCTGCCGGTAGATCGGCACGCCCCAGGCAAAGCGCTGCACCAGTTCCAGCTTCACGTGGCTCGAAAGTCGGCTCGACTGCCACGCCGTCCGATCGCCAAGGCGATAGCCACACGACCGGCACTTGCGGCGCCCATCTCCAAGACGCCAGCTCCAACCAAAGCCGCATTCAGGACAGCGAGACATCGGCCAAATCCTCTCAGATTTGGTCCAGTTCGATTAGGCATTACCTTAAACAAATGGAAATTTAATGGGAGAACCGTCTGCGCACCTGCGCTAACTGCGCTAACTGGCCTGACGTCCCGGCCCGCGAAATCCCACACTCCTCCTCTTTTCCGCCTCGCTCGATCCAGCCCACCGTCTGGCGTCTCTCAAGGCCCCGCGCTTTCGCCCAGCCAAAAGACGGTGAGCCACGGGTCGGGTTCCCTGTTGCGCATAATATTGCGCATTACGCAACGAATGTCAAGATCTTCTTCCCGCGACAGCGGACGTTACGCAGACTTCCTCTGTGGAGCCTGCAACTCCGTGTCGTCTGCGCGATACATTCGAGCAGCGGTCAGACTCTCCTTCAGGCGCACGCCGCGTCCGCCGGTCCGGCTCACTTCGCCTTCAGCGATCAACTCGAGGCCGGCGAGATCGAGCGCAGTGACCAATTTCACAAGTGAATCGACATTGCCCCGGATCATCGCCTCGCTGGCCTCCATGCGTTGGATGGTGGGCACAGACAGCCCAGACAATTCAGCGAGCCGACGCTGATCGATGCCCAGTAGCGCTCGGGCGGCCCTCAACTGCGCGGAGGTCAACACAGGCCAAACCTATTGTTCGGAAATGATGTATTACCATTGAAATCTACCTAACGATGTGTTGAAGTCAATTAGTGATGTTTTAAACATCTACCTGGATGGAAAAATTCATCCGATGCGAATGCGGGCCGGCGCGAGAATTCCGAACATGCGCAGCGCGGGCAGTTCCCACCCTGCGGAAATCAAAACCCCGGCGAGAGTCTCATGATCGATATCGCGAAGCTCGAAACTGAATTCGGCAAGATCGAAGTGGTGAAATACCGAGCGAAGGGTCTGCTCTATTACCTCCAAGGGGGCTGCTTCCAGAGCGAGGCGGATTCGGATGGCATCAGTATGGCACCCTATATTCACGCGATTCATGGGCTGCTCGCGCAAGCACAAGCACACGACGTCTTGATGATCGGATGCGGCGGCGGCAGCCTGGGGACGATGCTTGCCAAGGCCGCCAGACGAGTGACAATCGTCGACAAGAATCCGGCGTCCTTCCGAATGGCGCATGATTATTTTAGTCTTCCCCGGACAATCGAGTGCCATGTCGCGGACGGCAAAGACTTTTTGTGCGCCACGGCGCACCGCTACGATGCGATCGTCCTGGATGCATTCGACGGCGATCGCATTCCACAGCATCTGCAAACATTGGATTTCTTCCGGCTCGTTCAGTCGCGTCTTGATCGATCGCACGGGTGTCTTTTCGCGAATGTCCACGTCCTGCACGATCTTGACAGAACGCCGGACCGATATGCGGCGGCCGCCCGATGTTCCTGGAACGACGTGCGCCTCCTCGATACGCAGGGTGTCATTGGTCGCAATGCACTCGTCCTCGCCGGCAACGTCAGAACGCTGCAGAAGCCAACTCTTCTCATGCCGCCCCGATCACATAGGGGCGCCATCGCAGCAGAGCTCGAGAAAATGACGTTCCGCCCCCTTCATTTGTCCTGAGGTGGATTCCCGGGAGCTCAATGGCAGGCGAGCAGGAAAGCATTGATATGATCTACAAGAATGTTTCCCCCATCCGCGCGGCGCTGGCTTGCCTGTGCCCGCGATGTGGAGAAGGCCACCTTTTTGTGGGTCTTCTTACTGTTCAGAACCGCTGCCCGGTCTGTGATCTGGACCTCAAGGGAAACGATTCGGGAGATGCACCTGCCGTTGCCGTGATCTTCCTTTTGGGCCCGCTTCTGATCGGCGCGGCATTGACGGTCGAGTTCAGCTTCTCGCCGCCCCTGTGGGTTCATGCCGTCCTTTGGCCGATTGTAGCAGTCCCTCTGGCGATCGTTCTCTTGAGACCCCTGAAGGCCGCCGTTGTCGGCATTCAATATCGCCGACGTTCCGTCGAGATGGGTCTGTAAGAGATTCCGCGTGGGCACGTGCACAACGCGAGCGGCGCGCAATTCGAAGGATACATGGGCGTTTCAGAAGGCGTTCTCGACGGTCTACGGAGGCGGCTCCATGGTCGGAGAGTACTCGACCAT
>Ga0105240_10003757_pt1 | contig 23461 bp, 21 predicted proteins | sample KBSC54metaG_FD_80426 | JGI IMG/M metagenome (GOLD analysis project Ga0105240, IMG submission 80426) | Corn rhizosphere microbial communities from Kellogg Biological Station, Michigan, USA - KBS C5-4 metaG | ecosystem: Host-associated > Plants > Roots > Rhizosphere > Soil | place: Michigan, USA... | reverse complement strand
GCAGCGTTCCACTTAAGGAAGCGTGTATGCGCCGCATCGATGATGCGGCGAAACGCGTGCGGCGCGCGTTTCGAAGCATCGATCGTGCGCATCGTCGCGACGCGACGACAGCGACATGCGGCCAATTCATAGCGATTGCAAAAAATACGATGAAACAAGGAATTCCTGCACGTCGCGCATTTCTCGGACGATGCGATCAACAATGAAATTGGAGCGCCGTCGCAGCCGATTTTTCCCGCGCGGATGACACGGCGGCGCATCGTCGCTTGCGTGGAAAAAATTTTGCACAGGTAGCCTCGCGCAGCCGTGTCGGCCGGACGGAATCGATCAAAAACGAGCGAATCGCCTCGCACTGATTCGCGCCCGCGCATCGCGCGTCGACGTCTCAACGGGTCTGCAAACGAAGTCGGAAGGGGTGTGCGATGCAACAGCAACGCCGTGCACGACACCGCAATGCGGGTGTGGGCATCCACTTCGACGCTTCGCGCATCGACGCGCGCGTCAGAGGCCGAGCTTGACCTTCAGCAAGTCGTTGACCGCCTGCGGGCTGGCCTTGCCACCCGACGACTTCATGACCTGGCCGACGAACCAGCCGATCGCCTTCGGATTGGTCCGGGCGTCCGCGACCTTGTCCGGGTTCTTGGCGATGATGTCATCGACGACTTTGCCGATGGCGCCGAGGTCGGTGACCTGCTTCATGCCGCGCGCCGCGACGATGGCGCTGGGATCGCCGCCTTCGGTCCACAGGATCTCGAACAGGTCCTTGGCGATCTTGCCGGAGATGGTGCCGTCGGCCAGCAGGTCGAGCATGGCGCCCAGTTGCGCGGCCGACACCGGCGAGGCGCCGATGTCCTTGCCTTCCTTGTTGAGCCGGCCGGTGAGTTCGTTGATCACCCAGTTCGCCGCGGTCTTGGCGTCGCGGCCCTTGGCCGCCGCCTCGAAATACTCCGCGGTCTCGCGCTCGCCGACGAGCACGGCGGCGTCGTAGGCCGACAGGCCGAAGTCGGAAACGAAACGGGCCTGCTTGGCGTCCGGCAGTTCCGGAAGCTGCTTGGCGAGCGCGTCGACGTAGTCTTGGGTCACTTCGAGCGGCAAGAGGTCGGGGTCGGGGAAGTACCGGTAGTCGTGCGCCTCTTCCTTCGAGCGCATCGAGCGCGTCTCGCCGCGTCCCGGATCGAACAGGCGCGTCTCCTGGTCGATGGCACCGCCCTCCTCGATGATCTCGATCTGCCGGCGCGCCTCGTATCCGATCGCCTGGCCGATGAAACGGATCGAGTTGACGTTCTTGATCTCGCAGCGCGTACCGAGCGGTTCGCCGGGACGGCGCACCGAAACGTTGACGTCGGCGCGCAGCGAACCCTGATCCATGTTGCCGTCGCAGGTGCCCAGATAGCGCAGGATCGAGCGCAGCTTGGCGAGGAAGGCCATCGCCTCATCCGCCGAGCGCAGGTCCGGCTTCGACACGATCTCCATCAGTGCGACGCCGGAGCGGTTGAGATCGACGGCGGACAGGCTCGGGTGCCGGTCATGCAGGCTCTTGCCGGCATCCTGCTCAAGATGGAGGCGCTCGATGCCGACGGTGACCGTCTCGCCGTCGTCGAGAGCAACGGTGACGACGCCCTCGCCGACCACCGGCGACTTGTACTGGCTGATCTGATAGCCCTGCGGCAGGTCGGGATAGAAATAATTCTTCCGGTCGAACACCGACTTCAGATTGATCTGCGCCTTGAGCCCGAGGCCGGTGCGGATCGCCTGCGCGACGCACTCCTCGTTGATCACCGGCAGCATGCCGGGCATGGCGGCGTCGACCAGCGACACGTGGCTGTTCGGCGCGCCGCCGAATTCGGTCGAGGCGCCCGAGAACAGCTTGGATTTCGAGGTGACCTGCGCGTGCACCTCCATGCCGATGACGACTTCCCAGTCGCCGGTGGCACCGCGGATGAGCTTGTCGGACGTGGTTTTGGCCTGGGCACTCATGGCGGTACAGGTAGCTGCCGGCGCGGACCGGGGCAAGATCGCGGGCACCGCCGCCGCTTGGAGCGTGAGCTCGCGCCCAAGCATCTGCTCGACCGGGTCGAAGCTGTCGGTGACGCTTCGGTCGGACTCCCGGAAGCAATGGAGGCCGGTACTGCGGCTGGCGCACGTACGGCCGGTCGTGCGTTCGGCGATCATTGCCCCCGCTTGATGTCCGCCCGGTTCCGCTCCGAGTTCCGCGTACAAAACTGCGCGCGGTTCGTGAGCGTCGGCGACCTCCGATCCTGCCTCCGCATACCGGTCGATCCGGCACCGCGGCGTTCGCAGGAACCTGAGCCCATTGCCGGCGTTTCACGGCCATGATGAACAAGGACACGGGCCGTCTCGGACTGATTGTCGGCTGTATCGTCGCGCTCGGCGCAGCGATCTTCATCCTCAGCGGCGGCGACCTCGGCGGCAAGACGACGGTCGCAAGCGATCGCGACCTGCCGCCGGTCGCCAATGCGGATGGCTCCCGGTAGCCGCCGGTCGGGATGAGGTCAACGCGTGGCGCGCTTGCGACGCGCTTTGCCGTTTCGCTTGGCGGCAGCGCGCTTGGTGCCCTTCGCCCTCTTTTTGCGGCCGTGCGCGGCGTCGCCACGCCGGCTGGCGGCCGCACGCTTCCTGACCCCGGGCGTGCGACGCCGACGTGCAGGCGCGATAACTGACGCCGGTGGCGCGAGCGCCGACGCCGGTGGCGCTCCCGCCGGCCGCACCAGCTTGGCGCCGATCTGGGCGATCGACAGTGACGGCAGGAAGTTCGCGTCCGCAACGATGCCCATCGCTTCGGTCGGCTTGAGGGCGCGGGTCGCATGAATGGTGTCTTCCCCGCCCCCGGCGCGCCAGGCACTTTCCCACAGCGCCGCGAGCAAGTGCGTACCGTCCTTCATGCAATCGATCGTCTTGGCTCCGAAGCTTTTCCAGAAAGCCGCGATCCGCGCCTGTTTGCCGGTGCCGGACTGGACGAATGCATCGACGATCGTCGCCGGGGGCAACCGGTTGAAGGTGTCGCGCATCAAGCCGACGGTCGCGACCGCGGCGGCAAAGCCGTTCGCCACTTGATCGCTGCCGGTCACTTTGGGGACCGCGTCGAGGCCGTCGAGGATTTGCGCGCGATGGCTGTTGACCATGTCGTCCTCGTAGGCGGTGTGCACGCCCATGCCGAGCGGCTGCTTCACCGCTTCGACCGTGCCGTTTTTGTGATGCACGGTCTTTTCGGTCGGTTGCTCCGGATCGCCGTCGTGCAGATACGAAATGTGCAACGGCTGACAGGCGTCCCCGACGTAATGGGCCATCACGCCGGCGGCGCAGACGAACTCCGGCATCTTGCCGGCTTTGGCGAAGCGGACCATCTCGTCGAAAATCTGCCAGACACGGAACGGAAGCAGACCACGATGATTCTGCGCGATCGGCTCGCCGCTGAGCAGATCGGTGACGCTGTCGTAGAAACGATTCCAGACGTCCGGATCGATGTTGCGCTGGTCTTTGCACAAGGCCAGGAGGTCAATCTGGTCGCCGGGCCGCTTCTGGTCCATGTCGGCGAAATGGTTGGGTCCCTCCAGGCCGCGCGAATGCCCCTGCTTGCCGTGCTTCCAGAAGAAATCCGGCACGTCCGCCATTGGCACGAAGGCGTCGTCGCCCATGCCCTTGAAGGCGCTGGTGCGGATCGTCTCGTCGTCGTGACTGATGATGGTCAGATTATTCTTCATCAACGTCGCTAGCGTCGGCACTTTGCTCGACAAGGCGGCGGCCGCGCGCGCGGCGATCGAGAAATGACCCACCGCACCCCAGGTGTCGGGATCGTCGATATTCCAGCCGCGCACCAGGTCGACGCCGAGCAGATTGCACACGGTGCTCAAGCAAGTCGCCAGCACGTAGGATTGCGGCTCGCTCGACCCGGCCGAGGCCAGCAGGTTCTCGCCCCATTGCACGGCGATCGGTTGGTATCCGGCCGTGGCCTTCTTCGCATGTGTGCCGGCCGACTTCGCCGGCGGCGGCACCGGCTCCAGCAGCCACAGCGTGCCGGAATCTCCCGGCCGGGTGGTGAGGACCGATTTTTGTTGCCTCGACCGCCTCTTGTGATTGCCGGAGCGAGCCGTGCGCGGCCCGATGAAGAAATCCGAGATATATTCGAACCCCGCCTGAGATTTGTAGCGGTAGAACAGGGCATGGATCTCGCCCTGCATGAGCTTGCTGGCGGCGCCATAGCCGCGCACGGCACGCCCGATCAGCGCCAGTGACATGCTGGTCGCCGACAAATTGACCAACGGCCCCACTTCACCGATCTCGCCGACCTTGGCGGTCCAGCGATCGAGGTCGTCAATGTCGATGAGACCGACGTCGAGATTGACGTAGACGTTGTGGCCTGACCAGCCGGGATAGATATCGGTGAAGGGAATGCGCGTCGCCTGCTTGGCCGAACTGACGCCGATGCGCTCGAGCTTGCCGCCGAGCCTCGAATAGACGACCTCACCTTCGTCGCCGGTGACGTGGCGGTTGGTCAGCGCGTAGACCTTGTGTCCGTCATTGACGAGGCAGCCGATGGTCGCCACGTGGCGCACGCCCTGTACGTCGGCGATGACAGGATTGCCGCCGCCGATATTGTTGAGCGGGTAGCGCACCAACGGCGGATCCGACGGCGTTCGGCTCTCGCGCGGCGCCTCGATCACACACACCGGCACGCGCCGGCCGTCGGGCAAATACAAAGTCTTGGGTACGATCTGGTCGGGGTCGTAGGCGCCGCCGCCGCCGAACTCGCTCACCGCGATCCATTCCTCGACGAACACCAGAATGGCCGGCCACGAATACGGCCTGATCTCCGAGTTATCGAGCGTGCGCTTGCCTTTGCGGCCATGCTTGCCCGGTCCACGCGCCGTCGGCCACGGGTCGGACTTGCGGATGCGATAGCGTCCGACCGCGGTGCCAACCACGTTGGGATGCTGCATCAAATGGATGTGGTATTGGTCGCGCGCGTCGAGCAGATCCTTGAGCGAGAGTTGCTCGTAGCCGTTGGTCTGATCGCGTTCGTCGTGCCGAGCCATGGTGTCCCTCCCCCCGAAAGGCGCACGCGCCGCGACACGATCATGGTGCCGGCAAGCGCTCCCGACAACTTATAGTCGAAAACCAAGATATGCGCCACCGGTCGAGGGCGGCCGCGAGCCGCGTCCGACCGGTATGCTCACGCCCACCATTGCTCCGGGGTGAAGCGGCCTGCCGCCTGCTCGACGACCTCGCCGAGTGCAAACAACGTCTCCTCGTCGAACGGCCGGCCGATGAGCTGCAGCCCGAGAGGGAGGCCCTGGGCGTCGCACCCGGCGGGAACGGCGATGCCCGGCAGGCCGGCCATGTTCACCGTCACCGTGAACACGTCATTGAGATACATCTCGACCGGGTCGGCCCCGCCTTTCTCGCCAAGGCCAAACGCGGCCGACGGCGTTGCCGGCGTCAGCATTGCGTGCACGCCTTGGGCAAAGACCTCCTCGAAGTCGCGCTTGATCAAGGTGCGCAGCTTCTGCGCGCGCAGGTAATAGGCATCGTAATAGCCCGCCGACAGCACATAGGTGCCGATCATGACGCGGCGGCGCACCTCGGCGCCGAAACCTTCCGCGCGCGTCGCCTCGTACATGCCGGTGATATCGCGCCCGCCCGCGCGCAGGCCGAAGCGCACGCCGTCGTAGCGCGCGAGGTTGGACGAGGCTTCCGCCGGGGCCACGATGTAATAAGCCGGCAGCGCGTATTTGGTGTGCGGCAGCGAGATGTCGACAAGCTCGGCGCCGGCGGCCTTGAGCCAGGCCTTGCCTTGCTCCCACAAGGTCTCGATCTCGGCCGGCATGCCGTCGAGCCGATACTCCTTTGGAATGCCGATGCGCAGGCCCTTGACCGAGCGCCCGACCGCGGCCTCGTAGTCCGGCACCGGCAGATCGGCGCAGGTCGTATCCTTGGCGTCCGGTCCGGCCATCGAGCGCATCAGGATCGCGGCGTCGCGCACGGTCTTGCCGAACGGTCCGGCCTGGTCGAGCGACGAGGCAAAGGCGACGATACCCCAGCGCGAGCAGCGGCCGTAGGTCGGCTTGATGCCGACGATGCCGGTGAAGGCGGCCGGCTGGCGGATCGAGCCGCCGGTGTCGGTGCCGGTGGCGCCCAGGCAGAGCGACGCGGCAACCGCGGCGGCCGAGCCGCCCGATGAACCGCCCGGCGTCAGCGGCATGTTCGAGCCCTTGCGCCGCCACGGCGATGCGACAGGCCCGAAATACGAGGTCTCGTTCGACGAGCCCATGGCGAACTCGTCGTTGTTGGTCTTGCCCAGCAACACGGCGCCGTCGCGCCAGAGCTGCGACGTCACCGTCGACTCGTAGGTCGGCACGAAGTTGTCGAGGATGTGCGAACAGGCGGTGGTGCGCACGCCCGCGGTGCAGAACATGTCCTTGATGGCCAGCGGAATGCCGTCGAGCGGTCGCGCCTCACCCTTGGCGATGCGTGCGTCCGACGCCTTCGCCATGTCGGCGGCGCGCTCAGGCGTTTCCAGCACGAAGGCATTGAGCGCGCGCGCCTGCGCGATCGCCTCGACGTGGGCGGCGGCAAGCTCCGCGGCGGAGAACTGCTTGTCGCGCAGGCCGTCGCGCGCCTGCGTCAGCGTCAGCGCGGTCAGTTCACTCACGATCGACGCTCGCCGACTTGGAACGGGCCGGACTGGATCGCTTCTTCGCCGCCGTCTTGCGCGGCTTGGCCGGCTGGGCGCGCGGCGCTGGTTGCGCCGGAACGTCGCAATCGAAGGCGGGCGAGGCCGCCTTCTTCTTCGGCGGCGGCTCGTCGTCGACGGCCATCCAGTAGGCCATTTCGCAGGCGATGCACATTATTCGATGACTTTCGGCACCAGGAAGTAGTTGTCCGCCGTCTGCGGCGCGTTGCGCACAATGTCCTCGGCAATGCCGCCGTCAGTCACCGCGTCGACGCGCTTCTTCATCGCCATCGGCGTCACCGAGGTCATCGGCTCGACGCCGCTCACGTCGACTTCCGACAACTGCTCGACGAAGGCCAGCATGGCATTGAGCTCACCTTGCAGGTGGGCGACCTCATCCTCGGCGACCGCGATGCGGGCGAGATGCGCAATACGACGGACGGTGGCGGCGTCGACTGACACTGGCGAACCCTTAAGCTGAATGCGCTCCGCCTATAGCAGAGGCCCGTTCGGCCTCGCAATGCGGCCGGACTAGGCGGCCAGGGTCCGCATCAACGCCTGGGCCTCGGCGGCGAGGCTTCGCGTCAGGTCGGTTGCCGGCATCTCCCGCGCCAAAGCCGCGCTCTGCCCGGCCCACATCGAGGAGAACTCGCCGGACCCCTGCGCCTGCGCCTTGGCATGCAGCGGCGCCAGTGCCCCGCCGGCCAGCGGAAAGGCCGGGGCCGCGTCGCTGATCGGCCCTAGCTCCCGCATCAACCGGTTCACCAGCCCGCGCGCCGGTCGCCCGGTCATCACATTGGTAACCGCGGTGCCGTCGTCGCGCGCCGTCTTCAGCGCGGCGCGGTGCAGCGGCAGGATCTTGGACTCCGGACATGCGAGATAGGCGGTGCCGATCTGCACGGCTGCAGCCCCGAGGGCCAGCGCCGCGACGATGCCGCGGGCGTCGGCGATGCCGCCGGCGGCGATGACCGGACCGCGCACGGCGTCGGCGACCTGCGGCACCAGCGAAAAGGTGCCGACCTGGGCGGCCAGATCGTCAGTGAGGAACAGGCCGCGGTGACCGCCCGCCTCGTAACCCTGCGCGATGATGACGTCGCAGCCTCGCTGTTCGAGCCAAACCGCCTCGGCCACCGTCGTCGCCGCGCCGAGCACCAGACATCCCGCCGCCTTGACGCGCGTGACGAGCGCCGTCCCCGGCAGGCCGAAGTGGAAGCTCACCGCCGCCGGCCTGACCTCCTCGACCACGGCGCAGAATGCCTCGTCGAAGGGCGCACGGTTGCTGGCAGGCACGGGCGCGTTCGGATCGATGCCCAACTCGACGTAATAGGGCTTGAGCTTTTCCCGCCAGGCATGCTCGCGGGCATTGTTCGGCACCGGCGGCGTGTGAGCGAAGAAATTCAGGTTGAGCGGCGCATCGCCAGCGGCGGCGCGAAACGTCGCCACCTGCTCGCGCAGTTGATCGGCTTTGAGCAGCGCCGCCGGCAGCGAAGCGAGCCCGCCGCCTTTGGCGACCGCAATCGCAAGCGCCGCGTCCATCGCGCCGGCCATCGGCGCCAGCACGATCGGATGCTCGATTCGAAAGAGTTCCAACAGCCTGCGATTCGGCCACATCACCGCATCCTTTCCTGAATGCGGCAGTCTACCGCGTCCAAAGCAACGAACCAATTCGCAAGGGTTGTAGCAATGCTTCGCCGGCGGCAAAGCCGGCGCGGCGTCTCACAGGGCCTTGCTCATGCCGCGAATGCGGCGCGCCAGCACGCGCATGATGTAAGTCGAGAAGTTCGGAACCTCGTCGACCATGAAACGGAACGTGCGCGCGTCGATCAGCGACAATTCGCAAGCCTCGCGCGCACGCGCGGTCGACGAGCGCGGCAGGTCGTCGATCATCGACATGAAGCCGAGCGCCTCGTTCGCCCCGATGGTTTCGACCACGGTGTCGCCAATGACCATGTCGATAGTGCCGGACTGCACGATATACATGCAGTCGCCCGGCTCGCCTTTGGTGAAGACGATGCCGCCCGGCGCAACGTGAATGGTGGCGCCGGCGCCCTTGGCGAAAGTGCGCATGTCGATTTCGCCGCGCACCCGCCTGGCGCTTCCCCCGTCCATCATGATCCCCCCTGTTTCTCTTACTAGACCGTGAAGGCCTTGCCCTTGTCCGGCACGATCACCTTGGTTTTGTGGCCCGCCATCGCTGCGACGAACTTGTCGGCGTTCGGTTCGATGATCGGGAAGCTGCCGTAGTGGCAGGGCACCACCGCATCGAGCGTGAGGAAGCGCTTGACCGCGAAGGCCGCGCTTGCCGGGCTCATGGTGAAACGGTCGCCGATCGGCGCGAAGGCGACCTTGGGCTGGTGCAATTCATTGATAATGGCCAAGTCGCCGAACACGTCGGTGTCGCCCATGTGGTAGACGGTCGGCTCGCCTTTGGCCTTGATGACGACGCCGCACGGATTGCCGAGATAGATCGGCATGCCATCCTTGATGTCGCCGGAGGAATGGTCGGCGCGCACCATCGTCACGGTGAAGCCGCCCTGGTCGGTGGTACCACCGGTGTTCATCGGGTCGAACTTCTCGAGCCCCTGCCCGGCCAGCCACATGCACAGATCGTAATTCGTCACCACCGGCGCGCCGGTCGCCTTGGCGATGTCGAGCGTGTCGCCGACATGGTCGCTGTGGCCGTGGGTCAGCACGATGTGGGTGACGCCTTTGATCGCCGCGGCCTTGTCGGAGACGAAGGCCGGATTGCCGGTGAAGAACGGGTCGATCAGCACCGCCTTGCCGCCGAAATCGAGCCGGAAGGCGGAATGGCCATACCAGGTGATCTGCATTGCTGGCTTCTCCTAAGCACGCACCCCGAACCGGTCTTCATTATCGCGCCGCGCCGCGGTTGGCGATGCTTTTGACGCGTGCTACCGCTCGGCCATGGCCGTCATACTGCCGCTGATCGAAGCTGCCGCCCATTGGCCCGCGCGAGGGACGCTGATGGGGCTCGACCTCGGCACCAAGACCATCGGCGTCGCAACGAGCGACCCGGACCGGAAGATTGCAACCGCGGTCGAGACGATCGCCCGCACGGCCTTCACCGCCGACGCCCGTCGCCTGCTCGCGCTCGCCGCCGAGCGCAACGCGGTCGGCTTCGTGCTCGGGCTGCCGATCAACATGGACGGCTCCGAAGGCCCGCGGGCCCAATCGACCCGCGCCTTCGCCCGCAACTTCGCCAAGCTGACCGACCTGCCGATCGCACTCTGGGACGAGCGGCTGTCGACCGCCGCGGTCGAGCGGGAATTGATCGCCGCCGACGTCAGCCGCGCCAAGCGCGCGGCCGTGATCGACCAACACGCGGCCATGTTCATTCTTCAGGGCGCGCTCGACCGGCTAAATCGCCTCGGCGCTTAAGCCGCCCGAAAAAAGGGCGGGCACAAGGCCCGCCCCTTCCGCCTCACGCAAGACCATTTAGTGGGTGTTGCACGGCTGGTAGCCCTGCGAGCCGGGCGACATCATGCACTGCCCTTCGTTCATCATCGAGCCTCTCGCGGCGGCACGTGGCGCATAGGCATACGAGTCGTAGCCGGGGGTCGCGTAACCATAGCTTTGCTCGACGTAGCCGTCGGCCGGCTCAGCGTAGGCATACGACTGGTCAGCATAGCCGTTGTCATAGGCGCCTGCCGCCGCCGCGCCAACGGCCGCACCGGCGCCGAAGCCAATCGCGGCCGCCGTGCCACGGTCACCCTGCGACCAATTCTGATGATGATACGAGTCCGCAAAGCTCGGGGTCGCCATCGACAGCGCCAAGGCGCCAGCCATCGCAGCCGCGGTCGTGAATTTCGCAAACGTCTTCATCTCATCTTCTCCTTTTTTCCCACCGCCCGTTTAGACGATTTCGTCTTTTTCGATCATCGCGTCTCGTTCGAGCACCGCGATACGCGCGGCCCAGGGAACCCGGATCGCCACGCGCTCTCACGGGAAAAACCCCGAGCATCCCTCACCGTTCCTGTGTCGCGGCCGCCAGCGGTCACGAACCCTCGATGAAACATTGATTGAAATCGCGTGAGGGAGGCCTTGCGCTCTCGAGGCCGGCGATTTGAAGCGCTTGTGGATCGAGTACGGCCGGGCTTGCCGCCTCAGCCAACTGCGCCTATAGAACTCGCTTTAATGACCACCGGCCAAAAATCCTCCTTCGTCCTCAGCCGACGCCATTTGTTGGGGATCGAGGGGCTGTCGCGCGACGAGATTTCCGGGCTTCTCGACCTCGCCGAGGAATTCGTCGAACTCAACCGCCAGATCGAGAAGAAGCGTGCCAGCCTGCGCGGCCGCACGCAGATCAACCTGTTCTTCGAGGTCTCGACCCGCACCCAATCCTCGTTCGAACTCGCCGGTAAAAGGCTCGGCGCCGACGTCATGAACATGTCGGCGAGTTCCTCGTCGATGCGCAAAGGCGAGACGTTGATGGATACCGCCATCACGCTCAACGCCATGCACCCCGACATTATCGTCGTGCGCCACCACGCCTCCGGCGCGGTGGAATTGCTCGCGCGCAAGGTCGATTGCTCCGTGATCAATGCCGGCGACGGTGCGCACGAGCATCCGACCCAGGCGTTGCTCGACGCACTGACCATCCGCCGCAACAAGGGCCGCATTGACGGCCTGACGGTCGCCATCTGCGGCGACATCCTGCATTCGCGCGTCGCCCGCTCCAACATCATTTTGCTCAACTGCATGGGCGCGCGCGTGCGCGTGGTCGGCCCGTCGACGCTGCTGCCGCCCGGCATCGAGCGCATGGGCGTCGAGGTTGCGCGCGACATGCGCGCCGGCCTCGCCGACGCCGATATCGTCATGATGCTGCGCCTGCAGCGCGAGCGCATGAACGGCTCCTACGTGCCGTCGACCTCCGAGTACTTCCATTATTTCGGCCTCGACGAGCGCAAGCTCGCCTATGCGCGGCCGGATGCTCTGGTGATGCACCCCGGCCCGATGAACCGCGGCGTCGAGATCGACTCGATTGTCGCCGACGGAGCGCAGTCCTTGATCCGCGAACAAGTCGAAATGGGCGTCGCCGTCCGTATGGCGGTGCTCGAAGCGCTGTCGCGCAACCTGCCGAACGCATGATGCTGTCCGACCGCCGCCCGATCCTTCTCGCCAACGCCCGGATCATCGATCCGTCGCGGGACCTCGACATCGTCGGCGACGTGCTGATCGCCGACGGCGTCGTGCGCGAGGCCAAGCGCGGCATCGGCGCAGCCGGCGTTCCGGAAGGCACCGAGGTCATCGAGTGCCGCGGCAAGCTGGTTGCGCCCGGCCTCGTCGACATGCGGGCCTTCGTCGGCGAACCCGGTGCGGCCAGCCGCGAGACGCTTGCCTCGGCAAGCCAAGCCGCCGCCGCCGGCGGCGTCACCACCATCATCTGCCAGCCGGATACCTCGCCGGTCATCGACGACCCGGCCACCGTCGACTTCGTGCTGCGGCGCGCACGCGACAACGCCATTGTGCATGTGCATCCGATGGCGGCGATCACCAAGAGGCTCGAAGGCGGCGAAATGACCGAAATCGGCCTGTTGAAGGCCGCCGGCGCCGTCGCTTTCACGGACGGGGTCAAAAGCGTCACCAATGCGCAGGTCATGCGCCGTGCGCTCACTTACGCCCGCGACTTCGACGCGCTCATTGTGCACCACACCGAGGATCCCGCGCTCGTCGCCGACGGCGTCATGAATGAAGGCGAGTTCGCGGCGCGGCTCGGCCTGCTCGGCGTGCCGTCCGCGGCCGAGACGATCATGCTCGAGCGCGACCTCCGCCTGGTCGGCTTGACCGGCGGGCGCTACCACGCGGCGTCGGTGACCTGCACCGAGTCGCTCGAGGTGCTGCGGCGAGCGAAAGAGGCCGGCCTCGAGGTCACGGCCTCCGCCTCGATCAATCACCTGACCCTCAACGAAAACGACATCGGCCCGTACCGCACCTTCCTGAAGCTGGTCCCGCCGTTGCGCGCCGAGGCCGATCGCAAGGTGCTGGTCGACGCGGTGGCCTCCGGCCTCGTCGATGTCGTGATGTCGGATCACAATCCGCAGGACGTCGAGACCAAGCGCCTGCCCTTCGCGGAGGCCGCGGCCGGCGCCATCGGCCTGGAGACCATGCTGGTCGCGGGCTTGCGGCTCGTCCACAGCGGCGAGATCGGCCTGATGGCGCTGCTGCGGGCCCTGTCGACGCGGCCGGCGGAATTGCTCGACCTGCCCGGCGGCACGCTCAAAAGCGGCGCCCCGGCCGACCTGATCGTCGTCGACATGGACGTGCCGTGGATCGTTGATCCGAACGAGCTCAAGTCGAAGTGCAGAAACACGCCTTACGACGAAGCGCGCATGCAGGGACGCGTCGTGCGCACCATCGTCGCCGGGCGCACGATCTACGAGATCGTATGAACGAGGCGCTCGCTTTCGTTTTCGGCTACCTGCTCGGCTCGATCCCGTTCGGGCTGGTGATCACGCTCGCCGCCGGCGGCCCGGACGTGCGCACGATCGGCTCCGGAAATATCGGCGCCACCAACGTGCTGCGCACCGGCCGCAAGGGCCTGGCGGCGCTGACGCTGGTCTGCGACGCGCTCAAGGGCACCGCCGCGGTGCTGGTCGCGCACCGCTATCTCGGGCTCGAAGCGTCTCTGATCGCCGGCTTCGGCGCCTTCATCGGCCACCTCTTCCCGGTGTGGCTGACGTTCAAGGGCGGCAAGGGCGTCGCCACGTATATCGGCGTGCTGATCGGCGTCTATTGGCCGGGCGCGCTCATCTTCTGCGGCATCTGGCTCGTCGTCGCCTTCGTCAGCCGCTATTCGTCGCTGTCGGCGCTGATTGCCAGCGCCCTGACGCCGGCCGCGCTCTACCTCGTCGGCCATCATGGCGCCGCGCTGCTGTTCCTCGTTCTCACTATGCTGCTGTGGGTCAGGCATCGGCCGAACATCGCCCGGCTGATGAACGGCAGCGAGGGCAAGATCGGCGCGAGTGCGAAATCGTCCTAAACCCCCGGTTGTCTAGCGGTTGCGGGTAGGCGATGCTCCCTGCGGGGGGAGCACCTTGGCTGACCGCGTCAAACTCACCGACGAACAACGGCTCGATTGGCTGCGGCTGATCCGCAGCGACAATGTCGGTCCGCGCACCTTTCGTGAGCTGGTCAACCATTTCGGCGGCGCCCGCCCCGCGCTTGAGGCCCTGCCGGGACTCGCCCGGCGCGGCGGCGCGGCGGCCGCGCGCATCTGCTCGCAGGCGGAAGCCGAAAAGGAATTGAAGGCGGCACGCGCTCGGGGCGTCGACTTGGTCGCGCTCGGCGAGTCCGATTATCCGCCGCGGCTGCAGATGATCGACGATCCGCCGCCTTTGCTCGCGGTGCAGGGCCGGATCGAGTGCCTCGCCCGGCCCCTGGTCGCCATCGTCGGCTCGCGCAACGCCTCGGCCGCCGGCATGAAATTCGCGGCGCGGATTGCGCGCGAACTCGGCGCTGCCGGCTACGGCATCGTTTCGGGGCTGGCCCGCGGTATCGACGCCGCCGCGCACCGGGCCTCGCTCGAGACCGGCACGGTGGCGGTGCTGGCCGGCGGCCACGACCGCATCTATCCGTCCGAGCACGTCGAGCTGGTGGGCGAAATACTGCCGCACGGGGCCGCGGTCTCCGAGATGCCGCTCACCTGGGAGCCACGCGCGCACGACTTCCCGCGCCGCAACCGCATCATTTCCGGGCTGTCGGTCGGCGTCGTCATCGTCGAGGCGGCGCGGCGCTCGGGCTCGCTGATCACGGCGCGTCTTGCCGGCGAGCAGGGCCGCGAGGTGTTCGCGGTGCCGGGTTCGCCGCTCGACCCCCGCGCCGAAGGCACCAATCGGCTGCTGAAACAGGGCGCGATCCTGGTCACCGAGGTCAATGACGTGATCGAGACGCTGGCGCCCATCCTCGGCCGCGGGTTCGAACTGCCGATGGAGGAGCCGGAGCGCGACGAGCCCGTCGCCGGCGGCGAGCCGAGCGACGACGACCGCGGCCGCATCGTTGGCCTGCTCGGGCCCTCGCCCTGCTCGATCGACGATCTTGTGCGGCTGTCGCGCGCGTCGCCGGCAATCGTACGGATGGTGCTGCTCGAACTGGAGCTCGCCGGCCGCATCGAGCGTCACGGCGGTGGCCTGGTGTCGCTGGTGTAAGATAGCCGTCGAATCGCGAGGCCTGCCTACATGACCGTCCGTATTGCCGCAGTGGTGGGTGTCGCGCTGTTGTGCGCGCTGCCGGCGGCGCGCGCGCAGGAGCCCTTTGCCAATTTCGTGCGGGAGCTGCGACCCGACGCTTTGGCCAAGGGCGTCACCCCCGTCACGTTCGATCTCGCCATGCGCGGGGTCACGCCCGACGAACGCGTGGTCGCCGCCACCAAGCGCCAGCCGGAATATGGCAAGCCGGTCGGAGACTACATCAACGCGCTGGTGTCGAAGGGCCGCATGACGCGCGGCGAACAGAAGGCGCGCGAATGGGCCAAGAGCTTCGACGCCGTCGAGAAGAAATACGCGGTCGAGCGCTGGGTGCTGCTGGCATTGTGGGGCATGGAGACCGACTACGGCGCCGCCAAGGACCGCTGGGACGTCTTCCGCTCGCTATCCACGCTCGCTTACGTGAAATATCGCGCCCCTTATTTCCGCAACGAGCTGTTCGTGGCGATGCACATCATGCAGGACGGCCGCATTCCGCGCGCGCAGATGGTGTCGTCATGGGCGGGCGCCATGGGCCAGACGCAGTTCATGCCGTCGAACTACGTTGACTACGCCGTCGACTTCTCGGGCGACGGTCGCGCCGACATCTGGAATAACGTTCCGGATGTGCTGGGTTCGACCGCGAACTATCTGCACAAAGGCGGCTGGAAGCACGGCCTGGCGTGGGGCTTCGAAGTGTCCCTGCCCGCCGGCTTCGACTACATGACCAGCCGCGGCTCGTTCGACGATTGGCGGCAGCGCGGTGTGCGCCGCGCCGACGGCAAGGCCTTTCCGGCGAGCGGCAACGGCATCCTGTTCTTTCCGAGCGGCGCCAAGGGTCCCGGCTTCATCGTCACCGAGAACTACGATGTGCTGAAAGAGTACAACAACTCGGATGCCTACGCGATCGCCGTCGGCCACCTTGCCGACCGCCTCGCCGGCGCCGGACCGTTCAAAGGCAAATGGCCCGCTGACGACCGGCCGCTGTCGCGCGACGCGCGCATCGCCCTGCAAAAGAAGCTCGCCGCGCTCGGCTATAAGGTGAAGGACTTCGAGGGCCACGTCGATTTCGACCTGCGCGACAATATCCGCGCCGAGCAGAAGAAATTCGGCATGGTCCCCGACGGCAATCCGACGGCCGCCCTGCTGGAACGACTCGGCATTGATCTGCGGTAGTCAGCGACGCCCATTCTGGCTGCCGTGGCGGGAGCTGCTTTCCGCTTCCAGCCGGACCATCTCCAGGAGATATCCCAGGGTATCCAGTCCGGTCCGCCGAGCCAGGGAAGCGAGGTCCGCAGACATTGTCGCCACGTAACTGGCGACCGCCGAGCGGCCGTTGGGTTCGTTGATGTTGGTTCGCTCCGACATTTCGCTCGCGCCAGGACGGATAGTGCAGTCGCCGCTTGCACCAAAATACACGGAGTCCGGGAATTGATAAGCCTTTAAGTAGCGGCATATTGAAAATACATCTCTAGGTTGTAATGACGCGTAATTTATTCGGCCCCGCTTGCGCCCAGATTGGCTGCTTTGAGCCGCACCACCCGGAGGCGCTCATTTGACTTGGGGAGCCCCGTTCCCCATGTTCCCGGCGGCGCGACCGTCGATTCCGCCCGCTACCGCGCTTGGCATTAGCCAATAACTCATTGGATTTGCATGAATATCGTCGTTGTTGAGTCGCCGGCCAAGGCGAAGACGATCAACAAATATCTGGGCCCCGGCTTCGAGGTGCTCGCCTCCTTTGGCCATATTCGCGACCTGCCGGCCAAGGACGGATCGGTCGATCCGGAACACGACTTCCGCATGATCTGGGAGGTCGATGCCAAATCCAACCAGCGCATCAACGACATCGCCCGTGCCCTCAAGGGCGCCGACAAACTGATCCTCGCCACCGACCCCGACCGCGAGGGCGAAGCCATCTCCTGGCACGTGCTGGAGGTGCTGAAGGAGAAGAAGGCGCTCAAGGGCCAGCCGGTTGAGCGCGTCGTTTTCAACGCCATCACCAAGCAGTCGATCCTCGAGGCGATGAAGCATCCGCGTGCGATCGACACTGCCTTGGTCGACGCCTATCTCGCCCGCCGCGCGCTCGACTACCTGGTCGGGTTCACCCTGTCGCCGGTGCTGTGGCGCAAGCTGCCGGGCGCCCGCTCGGCCGGCCGCGTGCAATCGGTGGCGCTGCGGCTGGTCTGCGACCGCGAGCTCGAAATCGAGAGGTTCGTCGCCCGCGAATACTGGTCGATCGTCGCCCGACTGGCGACACCGCGCAACGAGGTGTTCGAGGCGCGCCTGGTCGGCGCCGACGGCAAGAAGATCACCCGTCTCGACATCGGCTCGGGCGCGGAAGCCGAAGGCTTCACCCGCGATCTCGAGACCGCCGCGTTCCGCATCGTCTCGGTCGAGGCCAAGCCCGCGCGGCGCAATCCGCCGCCGCCCTTCACCACCTCGACCATGCAGCAGGAGGCCTCGCGCAAGCTCGGCTTTTCGCCGGCGCATACGATGCGGCTGGCGCAGCGGCTCTACGAGGGCATCGACATCGGCGGCGAAACCGTCGGCCTCATCACCTATATGCGAACCGACGGCATCGACATGGCGCCGGAGGCGATCACCGCGGTGCGCGGCATGATCGGCAAGCAGTACGGCAAGGAATACGTGCCGGACGCGCCGCGCCAGTATCAGAACAAATCGAAGAACGCCCAGGAAGCGCATGAAGCGGTGCGCCCGACCGATCCCGACCGCCTGCCCGCCAGCGTCGCCAAGACGCTCGACCGCGATCAGGCGCGCCTCTACGAGCTGATCTGGAATCGCGCCGTGGCGAGCCAGATGCAGTCCGCCGAGCTCGAGCGCACCACCGTCGATATCGCCGCCAAGGTCGGCGCCCGCAATCTCGAATTGCGCGCCACCGGCCAGGTCGTGAAGTTCGACGGCTTCCTGACGCTCTATCAGGAAGGCTTCGACGAACCGGCCGAGGACGACGAGTCGCGCCGCCTGCCGGCGATGAGCGAAGGCGAGGCGCTTGCCAAGCAGGCGATCAACTCGACGCAGCATTTCACCGAGCCGCCGCCGCGCTATTCGGAAGCCTCGCTCGTCAAGCGCATGGAGGAGCTCGGCATCGGCCGTCCCTCCACCTACGCCGCCATCCTGCAAGTGCTCCAGGACCGCGGCTATGTGCGCATCGAGAAGAAGCGGCTGATGCCGGAGGACAAGGGCCGCGTCGTCGTCGGCTTCCTCGAGAGCTTTTTCCAGCGCTACGTTGAATACGACTTCACCGCCAATCTCGAAGAGCAACTCGACCGCGTGTCGAACAACGAGGTCGCGTGGAAGACGGTGCTGCACGACTTCTGGACCGACTTCATCGGCGCGGTGAACGACATCAAGGAGTTGCGCGTCACCAACGTGCTCGACGCGCTCAACGACCTCCTCGAGCCGCACATCTTCCCGCAGCCGGCGGACGGCAGTGATCGCCGCAAGTGCCCGAACTGCGCCACCGGCAAGCTCTCGCTCAAGCTCGGCCGCTTCGGCGCCTTCATCGGCTGCTCGAACTATCCCGAGTGCAATTTCACGCGACAGATGTCGCCGGGCGCCGAAGGCGCGGTCAACGGCACCAAGGTCCTCGGCGAGGATCCGGCGACGGGTCTCGAAGTGACGTTGCGCGGCGGCCGCTTCGGGCCCTATCTGCAACTCGGCGAGACCTCCAAGGAGAAGGATGCGCCGAAGCCGAAGCGCGCCGGCATCCCGAAGGGCGTGTCGCCGGACGACGTCGATCTGGAAAAGGCGCTCGGTCTGCTGGCGCTGCCGCGCGACGTCGGGCCGCATCCGGAAGACGGCGAGATGATCGTCGCCGGCATCGGCCGTTTCGGCCCCTACGTGAAGCACGGCAAGACCTACGCCAATATCGAGGACGGCGACGAGGTGATGAGCATCGGTCTCAACCGCGCCGTCACGCTGATTGCCGAGAAAATACTCAAGCCGGGCAAAGGCCGCCGCTTCGGCGCCGATCCGGGCAAGGCGCTCGGCGATCATCCCGACAAAGGCGGGCCGATCGTCGTCAAGAAGGGCCGCTACGGGCCTTACGTCTCGCATGACGGCGTGAATGCGACGCTGCCGAACGACATTACGCCGGAGACGGTGACGCTCGAACAGGCGGTGTCGCTCATCGACGCGCGCGTCGCGGCCGGCGGCGGCAAGAAGAAGTCCGCCAGAGGCAAGGCCGCGAAGGCTCCTGCGAAGAAGGGCAAGGCCGCAAAGCCGGCGGCCGAGGGCAAGGCCGAGGCCGTCGCTTCGACGGCGCGCCGCACCGCCGGCCGCAAGGTCGCGTCCGGCAAGGCTCCGGCCAAGGCCGCCGCGCCGAAGAAGCCGGCCGCCAAGCCCGCGCGCAAGGCCAAGGCGGCGGATTAGGTTTCAGCGTTTCCACACACTCCGTTCGTCCCCGCGAAAGCGGGGACCCAGCTGTGAGTCAGCACTGGATTCCCGCTTTCGCGGGAATGAACGGTGAATGTGGCGTGTGCTGGCGAACGAGCCGACAAATCACTACATTACCGGGATAGACGCGCCCCGACGGCGCCGGATAGTCATTTTGAGCAAAACTAAAACCACAGCCACCTCCCTCCCCTCCAAAGCCGACATCGTCGCCTTCATCGGCAAGCAGCCCGGCAAGGTCGGCACGCGCGAGATCGCCCGCGCTTTCGGCCTGAAGAACGCGCTGCGCGCCGAGTTGAAGCGCCTGCTGCGCGACCTCGCCGACGAAGGCGCGGTCGAGACCCGCCACAAGAAGCTGCATCACCCGGGTGCCCTGCCCTCGACTGTGCTCGCCGACATCGTCGCGCGCGATGCCGACGGCGACCTCATCGCCACGCCCGACGAATGGGACGAAGAGGCGCACGGACCGGCGCCCAAGATCCGCGTCCACGTGCCGCGCGACGCCCGCCGCGGCGAAGCCGCCGGCCTCGGCGACCGCGTGCTGCTGCGGATCGACGAGACCGACGAGGACGCCGGCATCCGCCATCGCGGCCGCGTCATCCGCATCATCGACAAGCCGAAGCATCGCGTGCTCGGTATCTTCCGCGTCGCGCCGCGCGGCGGCGGCCGGCTCGAGCCGGTCGACAAGAAGATGCTCGGCAAGGAATTGCTGATCCCCGAAGGCGCCACCGGCGACGCCCAGGACGGCGACCTCGTCGCGGTGGAGACCACGCGCGCCGGGCGCTTCGGCCTGCCGAACGGTCGCGTCGTCGAGAAGCTCGGCTCGCTCAAGAGTGAGCGCGCGGTCAGCCTCATCGCCATCCACGCCCACGGCATCCCGCAGGTGTTCCGGCGCGAGACCTTGAATGAAGCGGAGGCGGCCAGGCCCGCCACCATGGCGCATCGCGAAGACTGGCGCGACGTGCCCTTCGTCACCATCGATCCCCCCGACGCCAAGGACCACGACGACGCCGTGCACGCCGAGGCCGCCGCCGACGGCGGCTTCATCGTCAACGTCGCCATCGCCGACGTTGCCCATTACGTGCGCCCCGGCTCGGCGCTCGACCACGAGGCAGTCGTGCGCGGCAACTCGGTCTATTTCCCCGACCGCGTCGTGCCGATGCTGCCGGAGCGCATCTCCAACGACCTGTGCTCGCTCAAGCCCGAGGTCGACCGGCCGGCGCTCGCCGTGCGCATGATCATCGGCGCCGACGGCCGCAAGCGCTCGCACACGTTCCACCGCATCATGATGCGCTCGGCGGCGCGGCTGTCCTACATGCAGGCGCAGGCGGCGATCTCCGGCCGCACCGACGAAACCACCGCACCGCTGATCGAACCTGTGCTGACGCCGCTCTACGCCGCTTACGAGACGATGGTGAAGGCGCGCACCGAGCGCGCACCGCTCGATCTCGATTTGCCGGAGCGCAAGATCCTGCTCAAAGGCGACGGCACCGTCGACCGCGTCATCGTGCCGGAGCGGCTGGAGGCGAACCGCCTGATCGAGGAGTTCATGATCCTCGCCAATGTCGCGGCCGCCGAAACGCTCGAGAAGGCGCGGGTGCCGCTGATCTACCGCGTGCACGACGAACCGACGCTGGAGAAGGTCAATGCGCTGCGCGAATTCCTGCAGACGCTCGACATCTCCTTCGCCAAGGCCGGCGTGCTCAAGCCCGAGGCCTTCAACCGCGTGCTGCGCCAGGTCAAGGGCCGCGACGCCGAGACCCTGGTCAATGAAGTGGTGCTGCGCTCGCAGTCGCAGGCCGAATATGCCGCCGAGAATTACGGCCATTTCGGCCTCAACCTGCGCCGCTACGCGCATTTCACCTCGCCGATCCGCCGCTATGCCGACCTCGTCGTGCATCGCGGCCTGATCCGCGCGCTCAAGCTCGGCCCGGACGGACTCGGCGACAATGCCGATCCGGCCGTGCTCGCCGAGATCGCCGCGGCGATCTCCACCACCGAACGCCGCGCCATGCTGGCCGAGCGCGAGACCAACGACCGGCTGATCGCGCATCATCTCGCCGACCGCATCGGCGCCACGTTCGACGGCCGCATTTCCGGCGTCACCCGCTCCGGCCTGTTCGTGAAGCTGCATGAGACCGGCGCCGACGGCTTCGTGCCGGCGCGCACCATCGGTGACGAATATTTCCGTTACGACGAGGCCACCCACGCCATGATCGGCAAGCACTCGGGCGAGACCTATCGGCTCGGCGACAACGTCTCCGTCAAGCTCGTCGAGGCCGCCCCTGTTGCCGGCGCCCTGCGATTCGAGCTTTTGTCGGAGGGACGCAAAGGCGGCGCGCGCCGCGCCCGGCATGACGAGCGCCGGCCGGAGCGCCATACGCCCAAAGGCAAGCGCCAGAACAAACACAAGGCAACACGGACCCGGCGATGAACGAGACGATCGGACAGAGGCTCACCGAGCGGATGACGAAGTCGGAGCGCGACCAGTCGTTCCCCGACAGCGAGCCGCGCGACGCCGCGACCCTGATGCTGATCGACCGCTCCGAGCCGACGCCGAAGGTGCTGCTCGGCCGCCGCCATCACGGCCACAAATTCATGCCCGGCAAGTTCGTCTTCCCCGGCGGACGGCTCGAGCCGCACGATGCCGCCATGAGTATAATCAGTGACTTGCACCCGGACATTCAAGCGAAACTGAACACGCGCGTCGCCGCCCCGAGCGCCGATTTCGCCCGCGCTTTGGCGCTGACCGCGGTGCGCGAAACCGCGGAAGAGACCGGCCTCCTGCTCGGCGTCAGCCGCAATGAGCCGCCGGCGACGCCGGGCGAGATCTGGGCCGAGTTCGCCAAGGCCAAGGTTCACCCCGACCTCGGCCAGATCCATTTCATCGCCCGCGCCATCACCCCGCCGCGGCGGCCGAAGCGGTTCGACACCCGCTTCTTCACGGCCGACGCCACCGCGGTCGCGCATACGATTGACGGCGTCGTGGGGCCGGAGTCCGAGCTCGTCGAACTCGTCTGGGCGCCGATCAGCGAGGCCGCCCGGTTCGACATCCCGACCATCACCGGCGTGATCCTCGAGGAACTCTTGGCGCGGGTCGAGGCCGGCATGGACCATAAACTGCCGGTTCCGTTCTACTTCATGCAGGACGGGGCCTTTCACCGCGACTTGCTGTGAGACTCGGAAAACCCCGGCTTTCCTTGACATTTGGCTGACGGACGCTAGTTTCCGCCGCCAAAGGCACCCCGACATCGCCGATAGACAGTTTCAAGGACTATAAGCCATGGCCAAAGCCATCAGCCTCAAGATCAAGCTCGTGTCGAGCGCCGGCACCGGCCACTACTACGTGACCAAGAAGAATTCGCGCACCCAGACCGACAAGCTGGTGAAGAAGAAGTACGACCCGGTCGCCAAGAAGCACGTCGAGTACCGCGAGGGTAAGATCAAGTAAGCTCGCGTTTCCGCGCTGGCCGAGGATGAAGGGCGCCGCGAGGCGCCCTTTGTGTTTCCGCGGCTGCTTTGAGGCTGGTCCGCCCGTGTGCCGAATTCCGCGCAAGCGCAAGGCGCTCAGCGGTGCGCTGCCGATCCGCCACACATTGCGAAGGTCCCGACGAAGGTCCCGGTCCTGCACCGCATCACGCCGCTTCGCGTCGGATGCAGTGCGCCCGGGACACGCATCTCTCGGAAACAAGTTGGCCGGCCGGAAGCGGCGACTGAGGAGGCCACTCGCACCGCTTCCAGGCCGGCCGAACCCCACGGACCCAGGAGATGCGGCGGACCTGAGCTTCTCCGCAGGGTTATTCGTTGACGTCTTTGGCGTGGCGCCGCAGGTGTCTGGACCGACAACAACCCACGCGCGAATATGCAAAGGGCGTCGATCGTCAGCCGCAGGTTAGACCAAGCGACCGGCCCGACCAAATAGTTTTTAATACATTGGATTCACAGCGACATTTCTCGCCGCGGCGGACGCAGCCGGGTCGGCGGCGGCGAATCTCCTGCAACCCGCCGGCGCTCAGGCGGCGTCGGCGACAACGCGATTGCGGCCGTCGCGCTTGGCGCGGTAGAGCGCCTGATCTGCGCGCTTGAGCATCGCCGCGGCATTGTCGCCCTCGCCGTTGAGCGCGGCGATGCCGATCGACAAGGTCACGTCCAGGAG
>Ga0105240_10003756_pt1 | contig 23463 bp, 23 predicted proteins | sample KBSC54metaG_FD_80426 | JGI IMG/M metagenome (GOLD analysis project Ga0105240, IMG submission 80426) | Corn rhizosphere microbial communities from Kellogg Biological Station, Michigan, USA - KBS C5-4 metaG | ecosystem: Host-associated > Plants > Roots > Rhizosphere > Soil | place: Michigan, USA... | reverse complement strand
TGCCCAAATGCGCACGAATTTTTTCCATGTCCGCGACCAGATTATCAGGCGTGTTTTCGTGCAGATTGGCAAGGGGGCGTGAACGGTTAGCGCCGCGCTGGTCGAACAAAATAATGCGGTAATGCGTTGGATCAAAAAAGCGCCGCATGATGGGTGTGCATCCGCTGCCTGGTCCGCCATGTACCACAACAATCGGCACGCCGCCCTGGCGGCCGCATTGTTCCAGATACAATTCATGGCCATCGCCGACGGCGAGATATTCGCTACGAAATGGTTCAATTTCAGGGAAGAGTTCTTGCCCAAACATTACGCAGATTTTTGCGTATCCTCAGATTTTTTCGGCGCGCGGTAAGTATAATAGGTCGCGTAATTGCGCGGCATAACTTTGCGTGCGTTTTCATCTTCGATATCCATTTGCCAACCATTTTTGCGGGCAAATGCAACCGCATCATCGCGTGTTGGAAATTGCAATTGGACCTGGTTATCCGTGTCGCCCGATGCTACCCAACCCATTAATGGTTCAGGTCGGCGCGGCGTTTCCAATTCATATTCCAGCACCCAATGGCCGGTCAGCGCGCGACCAGACTGCATGGTATTTTTTGCGGGGCGGTAAATTCGGACTTGCATGACTGGTGATCAATCTCCTATTCAGCTTAGTATCATAGCATTACGATTTGGTAAATAAGACTTGCAAAACGGCAGCCCCTTCAATAAGTTCCGTCCTCCGGGAGAGGTGGTCGAGTGGTCTATGGCTCCGGTCTTGAAAACCGGCGAGGGTGCAAGCCCTCCGTGGGTTCGAATCCCACCCTCTCCGCCATTGGCATATAGTTTTTCTTATTTATTTGCTATCTGGCTACTCTTCACATCATTCTTCCCATCCAAACCGTTTGGGGCAAAAGCAGCACAGACCATAATCATTATTTACGTATCTCTATCCAGCATCTGCGCCAGAAATTGGGCGATGACCCTATCACGCCGCACTATATTTTCACTGATCCTGGGATTGGTTATCGTATAGCATTATTTTAGGGGCTGGGTTCAAGAATTTTCCAATGCAATTAACGCAAACCTATTGATATAAAGTTAATAATCAGACTATATGGTCATGTGTGACAAGATAGAAAATCAAGCACCCCTCCATTAACATTTTGGAAAATCATATGTCATTAATGCCCGATCACTGGATCCGTGAAACCGCCCAACAAAATGGCATGATTGAGCCATTTTACGAACGCACGGCGAAAAAAGGTGAAATATCTTACGGTTTGTCATCCTATGGGTATGATGCCCGCCTGTCAGATGAATTTAAAATTTTTACCAATGTCGATAGCGCCATCGTAGATCCAAAAGATTTCAGCGCAAATAGTTTTATTGACCGCAAAACCGACGTCTGTGTCATCCCGCCTAATTCATTTGTATTATCGCATACGGTGGAATACTTTCGCATCCCCTCGGATGTGCTAGTCATTTGCCTTGGCAAAAGTACCTATGCGCGCTGCGGCCTGATTGTGAATGTCACGCCGTTGGAGCCAGGTTGGGAAGGGCAGGTGACGCTAGAGATTTCCAATACTACGCCGTTGCCCGCCAAGGTTTATGCGAACGAAGGCATTTGCCAGTTTTTATTTTTCAAGGGCGCCAGCGCCTGTGAGACCACCTATGCGATGCGTGCAGGCAAATACATGGGGCAACGTGGCGTGACTTTGCCGAAATTGGATAAGGCAAGTTAAGTTTTTATGAAAACGGGAATACAAAAACACATCAGTAAAATTGCAATTATTCTAATTGGTTGTGTAGCCATCCTCGCAATATACTCCCTTTCCAGGCACAATGTAGGAAATCAGGCACTCAGCCCCAAAGGCGGACTAGATAAGATTATTGCCAGTCGGGAAATCAAATGCGGCTATCTAGTTTATTCGCCGTATATACGCCGCGATCCGAATACAGGAAAATTATCTGGTATTTTTTACGATATGATGGAGCAGATCGGCAAGAATGCGAATTTAAAAATCAATTGGACAGAAGAGGTTGGGTTTCAAAGCATCTTTCCAAGCCTGGACAATAATCATTTTGATGTTTTTTGCGGTGGTTTGTGGCCGAATAGTACGCGCGCGATGGCGGCATCTTTTTCTGTACCGGCTTTTTACAGCCTGATTACTGCTTGGGTGCGCGCGGACAGTAATCTTAAAAATTTAGAAGATATTCGGCATCACAAGGATTTAAAAATCGCCACGATTGATGGCGCGATAGAAGATTTGATTACGCGCGCGGATTATCCGGACTTTCCGCGCACGTCATTGCCTGAGTTATCGCCATTTGACCAGGATATGCAAAATATCATTACGCACAAAGCCGATGTTTTATTTGCTGAGCCTGCCTATATGGCAGAATTTATGGCAAAAAATCCGGGCACTTTGCGTGCCCTGGACCCAGAGCATCCGTTGCGGGTATTTGGCAATACCCTGGCTGTTAAAAAAGGGGACCTTGTAACCAAAGAATTCCTGGATCATGCCATTGAAGAGATGGTTTACAGCGGTCAGATTGATAAAATACTGGCGCGTTACGAACCTGTGCCAAATGCTTTTCCAAGACTGGCAAAACCTTACAAGGAATAATTGAGAGATGGACAGACTACGCATTCAAGGCGGCGCAAAACTGGTAGGGCAGGTGCCCATTTCCGGCGCGAAAAACGCGGCGCTGAAATTGATGGCAGCGGCCATCATGACGGATGAAGCCGTCACGTTAAACAATATGCCGCGCTTAGCCGACATTAAAACCATGCAGGAATTATTGCATGGTTTAGGCATTAGCGCGGAATGGTCGGGTCAAAACCAAATGAAAATTCAGGCGCGCGAAATTACGTCGGAAACTGCGCCGTATGACCTGGTCCGAAAAATGCGTGCGAGCATTATTACCCTTGGTCCGTTGCTGGCGCGTCATGGTCATGCGCGTGTGTCGCTGCCAGGTGGCTGTGCCATCGGCGCTCGACCAGTGGATTTACACATTGAAGCATTATGTGCGCTCGGAGCGGAAATTGAACTGGCTGAAGGTTATATCGATGCACGCGCACCGCATGCTGGCTTGCAAGGTGCGCGTTTCACATTTCCCAAAGTCACCGTGGGCGGCACGGAAAACTTAATGATGGCGGCATCCCTTTCGCGCGGTACAACGATTATTCATAATGCTGCGCGTGAACCGGATGTCGTGGACTTGGCGGATTTTCTGAATGCAATGGACGCACAAATTTCTGGCGCCGGAACCGAAACCATCACAATCACCGGCGTGGAAAAATTACACGGCTGCACGCACGCGGTTGTGGCAGACCGCATCGAAACTGGTACCTATGCCATCGCTGCGGTGATGACAGGGGGCGATTTGGATTTATTGGGCGCGCGGGCGGAACTGCTCCAGTTGCCGCTGGATATTTTGTCGCGCGCTGGCGCAATCGTGGAGCCACATGCAACTGGCATCCGGGTGCGTGCAGATGGCCCTCTGACTGGTGTGGATATTATGACAGAGCCGTTTCCAGGTTTCCCAACGGATCTGCAGGCACAATTTATGACGTTAATGACGGTGGCCAACGGCGCCGCTATGATTACAGAAACCATTTTTGAAAACCGCTTTATGCATGTACCGGAATTACATCGCATGGGTGCCGATATTACCATTCATCATTCTTCTGCCTTGGTACGCGGCGTTTCAAAATTAAAAGGCGCGCCTGTAATGGCAACCGATCTGCGTGCATCCGTATCGCTGGTGCTAGCGGGCCTAGTGGCGGAAGGCGAGACCCTTGTGAACCGTATCTATCATCTTGACCGTGGCTATGAGGCTTTCGATGCAAAACTTGCTGCTTGCGGCGCGCAAATTGCTCGCGAAAGTGAAAGCAGCACGGACGGCGAAAGTGTGCAAGCCGCCTAGGCGATGACCCTCAAAACCTCCCTTACCAGCGTTACCGTTGATCCGGCATTAATCATAAAATTGGATGATAATAAACAACGCGATTGCCAGATCATTGCCAGTGAAATCCAGCGCGAGGCGGCGATGTTTTTATCAGACGGCACACCGCCACCCTATAATGTCTTTATCACGCCGTCAGATAATGCAGTCGTTTTGCGTGTCACCAGTGCGGGCGGGATGGCATCCCATGTATTCCGAATTTATTTTTCGACGATGCGCCGGTTAATGTCGGATTATAACATTCTCATCGGCGCACATGGCTCAGCGCTGCGGCATCAATTGCATGCTCGGAGCGAAGCAATCGACATGGGCCGCCGGGCTTTGCATAACGAAGGCGCACAATTGATTTTAAACCAGCTTGCGCCAGATTTGACAGCGGACCTTGGCACGGGGCGATTACTTTTTACCTTGTTATTTTTGCTTATGCAGCGGTAAGAAATCATTATGACTGAGTACCGTTTTTATCAATTAAGACATTCCAATCTGACGCAAGCACTCTTGGGTATCTTGCCCAAAGCGCTGGAGCGCGGCATGCGCGCCCACATTTTGTGCGCCAGCCAAGAACGCATGGCAGATTTAAATATGCGTTTGTGGACCGAAGATCCGAACAGTTTTCTGCCGCATGGTATAGTCGGTGAAGGTGAGGCGAACCATCAGCCGGTTTTGTTGTCTATTACTAATAATATGCCAGCGAATGATGCAAAGCTTTTGATTTTAACGGACGGCGCGGATACCGCACAGCCGGATCTGTATGATCTCATTTGCGTCATGTTGGACGGAGGCGATGAAGCCGCCCTGGTGGCTGGGCGCAGCATTTGGACCCATGCCAAGGCCGCCGGGCACGTGGCGAGTTATTGGGTGCAAGGAGAGAAGGGTGGTTGGATAGAAAAGTGAGATTAGCTCAATTTTACCAAAGCTATTAGACTGGCACTAGAGCGCCAGCTGAAACATTGCTTTTACTTTGAGCAAGCTTTTCGCCAATCCCTGTAGCCATTGCCTTGCGGAACTTGCACCCGGGATTTTTAATTAATGCTTACCATACTTCTGGGTGGCTTTTTGCAAAGGTGACAAGCGCCACTAGGTTTTCCCCAGGAGCCTCTCCTGGAATGCGTCTAAAATGTCCGTTGTCTGCTGCTCTTTCAATACCACTGGCGAACCCTGTCAAAAATGCAGCGCGCAAATCTGGTGTTTCACGCGTGACCGCATAAAGTGCGGACAATGAGTTAGATATCCAAGTGCATTTTGCCGCTTCATGAACAGCTTGGGTGCAGGCTTGAACTAAACCATCTCTAAATCCAGCAAAGGGCTCTGAAGAATCAGTTCTATTTAAGATGCTCTGGATCGCAAAGGGAACATCAATATCTTGCCCAAACAGTCTTTGATATGCGTTGTTTCTTCCCAAACTCCTGCAAGAATCCTTGAGTGCCTTAGGAGCTGGACCTCCGTTAAAAGATACAGGGTCTGCCGTGGCACCATAATCCGTACTAGCCGAAGCGACATATTGAAGTTGAATGAGGTTTATTCCACGCTGCTCTAAATCTGTTAAAGAATTCAGTTTTGCTGATAATATATATTATGTCAAATAATAAGATATTTATTAGTAAGGTCTAAATTTTCAGACGCAGCAAGTCTTTCACCACCATCGCCGTGGCCAGGACAATCAGTGGACTGATGGTGACATCCGACAAAAAATGCGCGCCGCGCGCCATGCGCATAAACCCAACGACAGCAACGAAACCCACCGTCAGCACCAAATACAGTGACCGCCAGCGCGGCGGTAAAAAGATCGCCAGTAAACCCACACAGGCCGCGATCCCCGCATGACCGGATGAAAACGAACAATTTTGAATGCATTCATGGCTTATGCGCCCGGCAGGCTCAAAATGTGTGGCGATGCTGCCTCCGAATTGGTCTACCTGAACCGGCCGCGGACGGCCCCAATGGTTTTTCAGCACCCAATTAATAATGATCAATTCAGCAATAAAAGCCGTCCCAAATAAAAATATAAACTTTTTATGTAGTTCTGCAGGAATCTTAATGCGCAAAGCACAAATTACCAGATAAACCACTAATCCAATTAGAAAACCAAACTTCAGCACCGTATCAAGCGGCCCATGAAAAAAGGCCGCTAACTTGCTATCAGATAATAAAAATTTCCCACCACTGAGGTATAATTCCCGTGCGGAAAACAAGTCAATCTGCGGGAAGTAGTAAAACAGCAGGCTTGCCGCTGTTAACAAAGCAATTGCCCCTATCGTCCACACCGAAATCTGAAAATTCAATGGTTTCATAGGTTTATCCTTCCAGTTCAATAATCAGCCCGTCATGTGCAGGCGTTACATGTGACGGGGTCATAGCATCCAGCGCCGCATAATCAAACCGTGGATTCAGGTGAATTAAATAGGTCCGCGGATTGCCTAACTGTTCACATAAATCCAAAACTTCGGGCAAAATCGCGTGGCTGGGGTGCGGTTTATCCCAATCGGCAACCGCTGCAAACCAAACTTTAATTCCCTGCAAGGCCGCTAGCCCTTCAGGCGGAATAGTTTTGAAATCCGTCGTCCAGGCCACTGGGCCGAACCGATACCCCATGCATGGAATATCACCGTGCGGCATTTCAATGGCCTGAACTTCTTCACCGGTAATTTGGTGTGTCCCCGCCGCAATCCGGTGTGATTTTAACATCGGATGATAAAGACCATGTGTACCTGAACCATAAAACAAATAATCGAATCTTTTTTCTAAATCATCCAGGTGTTCGGCATGCGCATAAACGTCCATACGCCGTTCATCAGGCCAATAATAGGCGCGCAATTCCTCCATCCCATGACAATGGTCGGCATGCGAATGCGTGTAAAGCACTGCATCTGGGCGAATTCCAACTAAATTTTCGCGCAATAATTGCGTACGCAAATCCGGCGCCGTATCAATCAGAAAATTTTTACCGTTATGATTGATCCAAGCCGACGTCCGGGTGCGGAAATTTTTTGGATTTGACATATCACACATGCCTGCACGGTTCATCACATTGGGCACGCCCAGTGAGCCACCACAACCGAGAACTGTCAGGCGTGTTGTCATGCCGCCTGCTCCCGCATTTTTTGCGCTTTATCAAAAATCCGGAAAAAGTTATCGGTTGTTGCGTGCGCAACTTCGTTAATCGTAACGTTTTTTAGCTCTGCAATTTTTTCCGCCACATGCACGACATAGGCCGGTTCATTGCGCTTTCCGCGATAGGGCGGCGGCGCCAGAAAGGGTGCGTCAGTTTCTACGAGCATTTTTCCCAGCGGAATTTCACGTGCCACCTGCTGCAACTCAACTGATTTGGGAAAGGTCACAATGCCCGAAAAAGAAAAATTATAGTCCAGTTCCAGCGCGCGCATCGCCATGGCATGCGAAGATGAAAAACAATGCAGTAAAACTTTCAGTGGCGCTCCGGCGCGGGTTTCCTCAATCACGCAGATAGTGTCATCCTCCGCATCGCGCGTATGAACAATCAGCGGCAGGCCAGTTTCGAGGCAAGCATAGATGTGCTGACGGAAAACTTCAGCCTGCGGGCCGCGCGGGCTGTGATCGTAATAATAATCCAATCCGCATTCGCCGATACCGATGCATTTGGGATGCGCGGCGAGTTTTACGATTTCTGCTGTCGTTGTCTGCTCATCCGATTCGGCACTGTGATGCGGATGCACACCGACGGAGCAAAAAATATTCGGAAACTGTTCGGCGATGGCACGGACCTGATCGAATTTGGAAATATGCGTGGAGATGGTTTGCATATAACCTACACCGCGCTCCGCAGCGCGCGCGACAATAGCCGCCACGCCCTCCTCCGCATAGTTGGGAAAATCGAGATGGCAGTGAGAATCCACTAACAAATTCAGGTCGCCCTATTTTCATAACGCGGAAAAATCGGCGCGGGTGCGGGAAGGGAGGCACCAGGTTTTAGCGCCCCTGCCCCGCCATAAAATTCAAATTTCCGCTGCGTTTTATCAACACCGACCGCATTCAGAATTTTATCCGCGGCATCGGGCATAAAGGATAAAAATAGCAAGCCCAAATTGCGGATGGTTTCACATAAAACATACAATACTGTGTTCATGCGTGCAGTATCGGTTTTTTTCAATGTCCACGGCGCCTCGACATCAATATAAGCATTAGCGGCATTGGATAGCGCAAGAATGGTTTCAATGGCCTTATGAAATTCCTGTATTTCCAGATGTGCGCGCACGGCGGACAGAGTGGTTTCAATTTGCTCCAACAGCGCCTGATCTGCCGCGGCATATTCGCCGGGCCCGGGCACATTCCCATCCGCATTTTTTTGAATAAACGACAGCGTACGTTGAATTAAATTGCCCAAGTTATTCGCCAGTTCCGAATTCACGCGCGCGGTCATTTGCGCATGTGAGAAATCTCCGTCATTACCGAACGGGACTTCACGCAGCAAAAAATAGCGCGTTTGGTCTAGGCCATAGGTTTCAACCAATTGGCGCGGCGGAATCACATTGCCCAGGGATTTGGACATTTTTTGCCCTTCAATCGTCCACCAACCGTGCGCGAAAACGCGGCGCGGCGGCGGCAATTCAGCCGCCATCAAAAACGCGGGCCAGTAAACCGCATGGAAACGCAAAATATCTTTGCCAACCATGTGCATCACTGCCGGCCAGAAATTTTTCATCTCTACTGTATTATCGGGATAGCCAAGCGCTGTGATATAATTCGCTAGCGCATCCAACCAGACATACATAATATGGCCTGGGTCATTCGGCACCGGAACGCCCCATTTAAACGTGGTACGCGAAACGGATAAATCCTTCAGACCGCCCTTCACAAAACTCAACACTTCATTGCGGCGGGCGGCGGGCGCAATGAAATCTGGATTTTGTTTATAAAACTCTAACAATCGATCTTGCCAAGCAGACAGGCGGAAAAAATACGAAGATTCCTCCACCCATTCGCATTCCGCACCGCTTGGCGCGATTTTTTTACCGTCACGTTCGGTGAGTTCATCTTCACCGTAAAAGGCTTCATCACGCACGGCATACCAACCCGCGTATTTATCCAGATAAATTTCACCACATTCCAGCAATTTATCCCATAGTGCCTGAGCCGTACGGTAATGACGCGGTTCAGTCGTACGGATAAAGTCGTCATTGGAATAATTCATCAGCACGCATAAATCGCGGAAATTCTGCGAAACCTTGTCCGTAAATTCTTTTGGCGTAATGCTGGCGTTCTCGGCCGCCTTGGCAACCTTTTGTCCATGTTCATCGGTGCCGGTTAAAAATTTTACTTCATACCCATCCAATCGTTTAAAGCGCGCCAGAACATCACAGGCCAGCGTGCTATAGGCATGTCCGATGTGCGGCACGTCATTGACATAATAGATGGGTGTCGTGATGTAAAAATATTTTGTCATACGGCCGCTGCAAAGATGGATGGTAAGCGCGCCAGCAGTTCATGCCAGCACGCCGCCCCATCTAAATGCAAGCTGGCAGTTTCCGCAAGCATCCTTTGCGCCTCTTCGTGGAAATTCAGCAGGGCTGGGATTTTGGCGGGGGGCAAATTTAGGTTTTGGCCAGTGACGTTTCCGCGCGCGATCTGGTGACAAAGCCAGAGCAAAACCATTGCCGCCGTTTTAAATTGTGGCTGATAGGCAAAGCCCAGCGCCAGTTCATTGGCGCGCACGGGATTAGGCGCGCGCATAAAATCTGTAATATGCTGGTAGATGGTCAGTGCGTCTTGATCAAGCAATTGCAGCAATTGCCCAGGCGCGCGCGACGCCATGTTCCAAAGTTTGTCGCGATCCGCGGACGATAAATACCCAATCCGTTCGTCCAATTGAATCAACGTTTCAGGGCTTTGGTTGGTATCGGCATCGAGTCGCAAAAGACGAGAACGCGAACGGATAGTTGGCAATAGGCGCCCCAAATTATCTGCCAATAAAATTAGCAGTGAGTTCGGCGATGGTTCTTCCAAAACTTTTAATAAGGCATTTTGCGCAGGGCGATTCATACGTTCGGCACCGTCGATGATGACGATTCGCCAACCGCTTTGTGCCGCCGTCATGGCCAAGAATGGTCCTACGGCGCGGATTTGTTCCACGTTTAGATCTTTGTCTTCCTCGGGGGCGATCACCAGCAAATCGGGGTGCGAACCGGCCGCAACCTGTGCGAATACCGGCGCCTCGGGCGGGATGGATAGATTTTTTGGCAGGCTGACATCATGCGGAATTTCGGCAAACAAATCGAAATCATTCGCCGTATGCGGCCCTGAAAATCCGCGATACAATAAAAACCGCGCCAAGCGGAAAGCCAGTGTCGCCTTCCCTACTCCGGCTGGACCCGTAAAAATCCAACCATGCGGCATACGGCCCGACAGCGCCAATTGCAGCAGGGTTTGTTCGGCCTGTCCATGGCCCCATAATTCACGCATGGCGGCGGGCAATACTAACATTCTCTAATTTCTATGCACAATTTTGCAAAACTAAAAACTTTTTGTTCACCACTTGCCAAATTGTATCCGCAACGGCATCGGGTGCAGCGTCCGCTTCGATGACCACACAACGCTCCGGCTCACGTCGGGCAATATCCAAATAACCATCGCGCACGGCTTGGTGAAATTCGATGTCCATCTGGTCCAAGCGGTTGCCTGCACCGCGTAATTTCACGCGCGCCAAACCCATCTCCACAGGCACATCCAGAATGATGGTCAGATCCGGTGCGAACTGATGCAGCGTTACAGCCTGAATTTGCTCCACCGCCGCGCGGCCCACACCCTGCGCGTAGCCCTGGTACGCCATCGTCGAATCCACAAAACGGTCGGAAATAACCCATTGGCCATTCTCTAGCGCTGGCCAGACCGTGCGGCGGCAATGCTCACGCCGCGCAGCAAACATCAATAGCAATTCAGTAACGGAATCCCAGCGGTCTTTACCGCCGGATAAAATTAGTTCTCGGATGGCTTCGGCGTCGGGCGCGCCGCCGGGTTCACGCGTCGTGATATGCTTGATATTTTGCGCGGTCAGCTTTTCAGACAGCAGTTTGATTTGCGTCGATTTCCCCGTCCCCTCGCCGCCCTCCAGCGTGATAAAGCGCGCGGATGTCCGGTCGTTTGCAATGATTCCCATGGCGTTGCTCCTGAATATTCATGATAGCGCAAAAGAAATCTTAACCCAACCATGAATAGATCAAAAACAGTTTTATTTTGGGTCAAATCTGATTGGTTCAATCTTGGCAACGACATCCGGCGCGGCATGAAACGTCAAACCATTTGGAGTTTGCAGCCATTGCGCCTGCCTGCAACCTCCTATCGCAGCATTTATTTTCTCTTGCGGCGTAATTAGAATAGCCTGACTTATCAAATCAGCAAGATTTGTATACAGATCTGGGGAAGATTTCTCAATCTGTCTAAGCACATCCCTAAAGACTTTTTCACCATCCGCTTGCGAAATCATCACCTGCATGATTATCCGCATTCGATTAACACTTTCTTGATGGATTTCATCCAACCTTTCTTCACCCATTAGACCATTTTCATATTTTCTACCAATGCCACTTAAAACGCTATATTTTGCCTTATTTTCCATTAATAATAGTTCGGCATTTTGTTGAGGTGACAGCTTGGACATTGCCATCTTCATCAGAAGATACGATATATCTTCGTTGCAAATACTACATATTTTCGCTAACAAATTGTTGCCACGTTCATCTTTTTTCTTGGCGAATCTAAAGAAATTGTATGAGGTTTTACTATCCAAAAATGTTTGAAAAGTTTCTGATGCGGGAAATTCTACTTCTGTTATTACTAGATTCGCATTCATTGTTGTTCCTTTTCGTTAAAACCTATCCCACTGTAACGAAATGCTGCCCCAAATAGCAAGTTTTTTAATACGTTCATGCGCGGGCGACTCAAAAAATAATACTTGACAATATTCCTATAAGGGTATATATTCACACCATGGTCTGGCTGCGCGGCCAGGCAGGATGACACCTTACGGGGTTCTTCTTTGAGATACGCGCGCGGCCAGGAACACTTCGGTCTGAGCATACATGTACGCTCGGGCTGCTTGACCCCACCTAGCGCGCCGCAGGCTGCGTTTCCTGCCGATCGATGCAGGCTCGCGGATATGCGCGTCAGGCGCGCAGGGCCTTCCCACCCCCATCTGCCCTTGAATGCGGCCGTGGGGAAATTCGTCATGCCTGTATGAAAATCCACCTTACCGAACTTTAAATTGACGCCGCCCGGCAAACCGGGCAAGTCATCCGAATGAGTAAAAAACGCGCCCGGAAAGACGACCGCCAAAAAAATAATAGGGGCCGCTTTGCGCCGTGGCTGCTGCGCGCCTTTGCGTTGCTCTGCATTTGGGGCGCAATCGCCCTAACTTGCATTATTCTGTTTTTCGCCATTGACCTGCCCAGCATCGACAAACCTAAGGATATGGGGCGCAAACCGTCACTGACTATTCTCGCACGCGATGGTTCCGTCCTCGCGCGCACGGGCCAATCGCAGGGCAAATTTTATACGCTAAAAGAACTCCCCAAATATGTGCCGCAAGCTGTTATGGCGATTGAAGACCGCCGTTTTTATCATCACTTCGGCATTGATCCGCTGGGGATTTTACGCGCGGGTGTGACTAATCTAATGCATCACGATGTCGTTCAGGGCGGATCGACCATCACGCAACAACTCGCGAAAAATATGTTCCTCTCGCCCGATCAAAATATGAAACGCAAAGTTCAGGAAGCCATGTTGGCCGTCGAACTGGAAATGAAATATTCCAAAGATGCAATCCTGGCCGCCTATTTGAACCGCGTCTATATGGGCTCTGGCGCATACGGCATTGATGCCGCCGCGCACCGCTATTTCAATAAACCAGCGAATGAACTCACTTTGCACGAGGCCGCAACAATTGCGGGTCTTTTGCGTGCGCCGAATTATTTTTCGCCCATTTCTTCACCGTCGCGTTCAGCCGACCGCGCCAATGCCGTTTTGCATTCCATGGTCGAAGCCGGATATATCACGGATAAACAAGAAAAGCTGGCGGAGGACACCCCTCCCCCGCCCGGTCACCGTCCAGGTACCGGTGACGGCGTTTATTACGCCGCGGATTACGTCACGGTCGAAGTCACACGCCTGATCGGCGAAATTAAACAAGACCTGACCGTGCAAACCACCTTGGATAAAAATATGCAGGGCGCAGCGGAGCAAGCGGTAGATACCATTATGCCAGATGCAGCAGCAAAGAATGTCAGCCAAACTGCATTGGTTACCTTGGCACCGGATGGTGGCGTCATGGCGCTGATCGGTGGCAAAGATTATCACGATAGTTCATTCAACCGCGCCTTTCAGGCCAAACGCCAGCCCGGATCATCCTTTAAACCGATCGTTTATTTGGCTGGATTAGAAGCTGGCCTGACGCCAACCACAGAAATCATGGATGCACCGATATCCTTTGGTTCCTGGTCGCCTGCGAATTTTGATGGTAAATATTATGGCAAAGTGCCGATGGCTTTTGCACTGGCTAATTCCCTAAACTCTGTCGCCGTACGCATTTTGGATTTCGCGGGCGTACAACGTGCGGTAGATATTGCGCATGCACTGGGCATCACATCCGATGTGGGTGCGAACCTATCCCTCGCGCTTGGCACCAGCGAAGTTTCTCCCATCGAACTCGCAACCGCTTATAATACGATTGCACAACTCGGCCAGTATCACACGACTTATATTGTTGATCACATTACGAATATAAAAGGCGAAAAACTTTATCAATTCGTTCCGTTTGAAGGTAAACAGGTAGCACCGCAAGATAAGGTTGCAGCGTTGACCATGATGATGACGGGCGTGATAAATTTCGGCACAGGCACAGGCGCGAATATCGGCCGCCCACAGGCTGGTAAAACGGGAACGACGCAGGATTATCATGACGCATGGTTTGCGGGGTTTATACCCCAACTGACTACCGTAGTTTGGATGGGCAATGATGATAATGCAAAAATGCAAAAGGTTACTGGCGGATCATTTCCCGCGCGCCTGTGGGCGAATTATATGAAACGCGTCACCGCCGCGATACCTACCCTCCCTCTCGCCGCCGCCAGTGTGAGTTATGACGATGCGCCCAGCGTACAAACTATCGGCGACGAAATAATCAAATGGAACGAAGCCGCCGTGCCGCCACCGGAGACCAAAGTCCAATCCGGGCAACCTGAAAAAATGGATTTTCAAAAAGTGATTGATGATAATGCGAAAGATGGGGCGTGGTGAGCTTTTCTCATCGGCGCGAAAAAAGTTTTTCAATATCTTTTAGCTTAAGCTCGATATACGTCGGTCTTCCATGATTACATTGCCCGGAATTGGGCGTGGCTTCCATTTCGCGTAACAATGCATTCATCTCTGCTGCGTTCAGGCGGCGCCCGGAACGGACAGAACCATGGCACGCCATAGTCGAAGTAACGTTTTCCAGTTTATTGCGTAATATATCCGTATCATCTGCCTCTCCTGCCAAGGCATCACCCAAATCGCGCAGCAGATTTTGTACATTCACTTCGCCCAGCAGTGCGGGTGTCGTGCGCACCATAATGGCGCTATTGCCGAACGATTCGACGACCAAACCCAGCCGTGCAAGCGGTTCGGTTTGCGCTAACAATGCAGCGCTGGCACTCGCGGATAATTCCACAATTTCAGGGATCAACAACTGCTGTGCGGGCACATCGCCGAATAGTAAATTCTTTTTCATTTTCTCATAAACCAGCCGTTCATGCGCGGCGTGCTGATCTACTATAACCAGGCCATCCACTGTTTGTGCGACAATATAATTTTCATGCACCTGGGCCCGCGCTGCCCCCAAGGGAAACTTTTCTTGATAGGCATCATCTATGTTTTCGTGTACTGGGCCGGCATCATATTGGGCAGATGGCCCATCTTCGAATAATCCAGGCGGTTGATAAAACTGACGCGATAGTTGTGGGCGCGATTGAAAATATTGGAATGCTGCACCAGATAAATGAGTTGAAGTCTGTTGGGACGTATTATGCAAGGTTCGGCGAATAGAACTGACCAGCATATTGCGCACGGCAGTTGCATCGCGGAAGCGCACTTCAGTTTTCGCAGGATGAACATTCACATCAATATCCGCAGGCGGTACGTCCAGCCACAAAACCAATTCCGCATGACGGCCGGATGGTAGTAGATCGCCGTAAGCTCCGCGCATCGCACCAATTAATAATTTATCTTTCACCACCCGATTATTTACAATAAAAAATTGCCGCGCGGCTGTTGCGCGTGAATGTGTCGGCAAAGATACCCAGCCGCACAATTGCAAACCTTCTATTTCAGCTATAACTTCGCGCGCATTGGTAATAAAATTTTCACCCATCACTTGCTGAATACGGGCACGTGCGGGATTTTCTTCCGCCAGGTCTGGCGCAGGATAATTCAGCGCAGCGCGGCCATCTATAGTCAGACGGAGGCCCGCCTGGGGCGCAGCTAGAGCCTGGCGCTCCACTACTTCACGCGCGGCGGCAGCCTCGGCCGCACTACCTTTTAAAAATTTCAACCGTGCAGGCGTAGCGAAAAAAATCTCCCGCACTTCAACACTGGTGCCTGGCGCGCGCGACGCCGCTGCAACCGTCGAAATTTCACCAGCCGTCACAGAAATCATATTCGCAGTACGCGTCGTCTTTTCCCGTGACATAATTTGCAAACGCGCCACTGCACCAATTGCGGCCAAAGCCTCACCGCGAAAACCACGGCCCTGAATATTGGACAAATTTAAATCTGGTAATTTTGATGTGGCATGGCGTTCCACCGCCAGCGCCAAGTTTTCCGCATTCATCCCAATGCCGTCATCATGCACGGCCAATAAACTCCGCCCCCCATCTATGATTTCCACATCAATTTGCCGCGCGCCAGCATCTAGCGCATTTTCAATCAACTCTTTTAATGCTGCAGCAGGGCGTTCGACGACTTCCCCAGCAGCGATTTGATTGACGATGTTTTCCGGCAACCGCTGAATGCGCGAGTCTATTTTTGTGTGTGCCGGAATATTATTTTGCATTTCAAAAAATTAGCAGAGCGGAAAATAAGAATCTCTGCAAAGCTTTATGTAATATTAATGAACCATTTCATTATCATCTGCGACGCCGTTCATATCTACGCCATCTAATCGCGCACCAGTCAAAATTGCGCCCGTTAAACAAGCGCCTGAAAGATTTGCACCACGTAAATCTGCACCCGTAAAATTCGCATAAGAACAATCAGCACGCGATAAATCGGCACGCGATAAATCGGCACCTTTGAAATTAACTTGGCGCAGTCCTGCTCCAGATAAATCCGCCGTTTTAAACTTGCCTGGCGCCAGCTCCAGCGGACCGAGCCGTGCCTCTGATAAGTTACTTGTATTCAACATCGCACCACGCAAAGATATACCGCGCAGGTCGCCGCGTGAGAAATCACAGGCGCGCAGGTCGCCTTCATCAAATTGGGCGAATTGCATCTCAACACCGGGAATTCTTAGGCCATACAAAACAATCTTAGGTGCCTTAATCGCCGTAAAAATTGGAGTTTCCAGGGGAAAAACAGACCGAAGATCAAAACCGGAAAGATCGACTTTGCGGCCTTCGCCCCCACCACTTTGCACCCATAAAGCATGTTGTCGGAATAATTCCGAAACAGGCAAGTCCAGCTCCAGAATTGAATGTCCGGCAGGCGCATCTGTTAAAACTTGAGTAAAATCAGCGCCCGCGATTTCTGTCATCGCCATATTTGTGCCAATCAATATGGCGCCGCGCAAATTGGCCTGCCGCAAATCCGCACCAGACAAATTGGCTTCGTGTAAATCTACGCCAGTTAAATTTGCGCTCTTTAAATTCGTACGCACCAATGTACAACCGCGCATAATTGCATGACTAAAATCTGTATTGACTGCAACTGCGCCAGATAACCTTGCACCTGTCAAATTTGCATTGGATATATCGGCGCCAACCGGCCGCGCACTACTTTCCCAGCCGCCAACCAATTCACCATTACGGCCCATTTCATTAATTTTGCCGTCGCGCAGATCTGCATCCTGTAAATCCGCTCCCATTAAAATGGTCGCGCGCAAAACGGCACCGCGCAAGTCTGCCTTTATTAAGGATGCGCCTGTCAGATTTGCGTAGCGTAGATCGGCCGAAAATAAGACTGCATTATCCAGTTTACAACCCAGCAAATTCGCGCGCGCCAAAACCGCTCCCGTAAAATCTGCGCTTGCCAAATCCCGGTTGGCTAAATTTAAACCGGTTAAATCACAAAAACTTAGGTTTGCGCGGGCACCGCCAATTTTGGTATTAGAAAATTTCTCATGCTTGGCGATGACAATTTCTAGCTCTGCCTGATTGATAGGCCGAAGCGGTTGAGAATGTGTGCCGGAATTCATACAACATTATTTATAGCGGTCAATCCGGGCCGCTGTCGAGCGCGGCAATTTTCCAGCTGCAATTTCACGCCCCAATTGTTTGCCTAGTTCCACGCCCGGTTGATCAAAACAGTTAATCCCCCAAATTTGGGCCTCCAGAAAAACCTTATGTTCATACAATGCGATGAGTGCACCCAACGCACCAGCTGTCAAATTTGGCAAGAAAATCAAGTTACTGGGTCGTCCACCAGGAAATTCTGGTGGCGCCCCATGCGCGAGGGCCGCGCTTTGCGCCAGAGCGCTGCGCCGTAAGAATTCGTTCAGCACGGGTTCACCTGGTAATTCATCCACAATAATGAAATCTGTCGCTGTGATATCTGAACTTTGATGTAATTGTTGCATAAAACTATGCTGCACCGTTGTCCCAACACCGCCAAAAATGGCTGGGGCAGTCGGAATAGCAGCGGCCTTCCCATTTGATTCCATTTCCAATTGTTGTAAATATTGCATGAGATGGCGCAAAGCATCAGCATAGGGGATAATTGCACGGGCACTGCAATGCATGAAACTTCGTTGCCAGACATGTGCAAGCGCCAGTAGCAGGGGCAAATTCTCTTCGCGCGGGGCGGCCGCAAAATGTTCATCCATCGCGCGCGCGCCGCTGATCAACTGATCAAATAAGCCTAAACCAAAAGTTAATAAAATTGGCAGAGCTACGCCGCCCCAAAGGCTAAATCGCCCGCCCAGCCAATCATGCATTGGAATAATATGTTCAGGTTGCACACCAAATTGCTGCGCACGCGTGGCTTGGGCAGTAACAGCAAACATGCGGCGCATGTCACCTAGCCATTTTTTTAAATATTCCGCCACTAACATGGTTTCTTCAGTCATAAATGTTTTACTGGCAATGATCACAATGGTTTTTTTAGGATCGCATTGATTTTGAATTTTACGCAATGTATTTGGGTCAGCATTAATAATAATATGCAAACGATATTCACTACCGGCCAACCCTTGAAAAAAACTGCGTAAGAATAGTGGGCCCAACCCTGATCCACCCAATCCAACATGGATAATATCCACTGCACTTAAGGCTTGCACTCGCCCAATAGCCGCGTAAATGCTGGTGCGAATGGCCTGAACATCATCATGCACAATGGCGGGAATTTTGCTTTCTGCAGCACGTAGGGCTGTATGAAGTGCCGGCCGGTTTTCAGATGTGTTGACAATCGCACCTGATAATAAATCATCACGCGCGCCAGACCAATTGCATGCTTCTGCTAAGGCGAATAATTCATGCAACGCATCGTTATTAAACCCTGCCGTTGTTAAATCCAGTGTAAGACCAGCTGCATGATGTTGGCGCGGCGTTTCATCAAAGGCTGGCGGCATGTGCGCCAATTTTTGCCAGACCGGCAACATATGCGGATTATCAACCATGGTAGTGATTCCCTTGGGCTGGATCAGGTGCGGCGATGCTATTTATTAGATTTTGCGGTTGACCGACAGCGACGAGAGTCAGTGCTTCAGGATTTAATAATCGCTTTGCGACCTGCGCGACATCTGCACGCGTCACGGCATTTAATTTTTCTAACCGCCGGGCAGGATAATCAATTCCCAAATGTTCCGTCTGTAAATGCAAAATGAAGTCCGCGATTTTATCCGTCGAAGTTAACGCTAGCGGTAGCGAACCTGTTAAATATGTCTGCGCGTTTTTTAATTCTTCTGCACTGATGCCATCGTTGGCCATAGTTTGCCATTCAGATTTAATGATGCGGATGGCTTCGGCGGCATTTTCATTGCTAGTTGCTGCGCCGACGCTAAGGATATTTGAATACTTATGATGGCTTAACTGGCTGCTAACCCCATATGTCAGCCCGCGCTTTTCACGCACTTCCATCATCAAACGTGAATTAAACCCGCCGCCGCCCAGAACGTAATTCATCACCATCGCTGCAAACCAATCGGAATCGCTACGCGAAATACCCGATTGCGCCATTACGACACGAGTTTGCGGAATACTGCGCATTACGGTAAAATTTTCCCCTGTGGCGGCTAGCGTCACCTTGGGTAGCTCAAAGGGTTTTGACTTTGCGGGCAAAGCGCCAAAAATTTGATCTAATAACGACGCCAAATCCGCCGCGCTGATATCACCACATACGCCGACGATTAAATTATCACGCGCCATGCGCTCCTTTACCCAGGTGCGCAGATCATCTGATGTCAGGAGAGCCACGGTTTCTTCAAACCCTGACGTAGGTTGTTGATAAGGATGACCGGCATAAATCATTTTATTCAGCGTGCGCTGCGCGACCCAGGATGGATCGGCGTAATGATGCTGAATGTCAGAAATCAATTGTTCTTTTACTCTTGAAACTTCTTCGTTATCAAAGCGCGGCTGCGTAAGCGCCAGCGTCAAAAGCCGCCATGCCTCGCCTGCATTATCATGCAGTGTTTTCACGCCACCGTGGAAATCATCGCGCCTGGCGGAAAAAGATAAATAAATCGACTGATCTTCCAGCGCCCCATGAAATGCCATCGCGGGTAAATCGCCCGCGCCTTCATCCAACGTCGAAGCCGCCAAATTCGCCAGGCCAACCTTATCTGCTGGATCCAACGCGCTGCCGCCACGGAAAGCAAATTGCAATGAAACTACGGGCACCATGCGGTCTTCAACCAGCCATGCCGTGATGCCGCCGGGTGACGTGACAATGGTGATAGGCAAATTATGTGTCATAATTATTTGTGTTCCTCCGGCAATAAAACCGCTGTAACAAAATTTTTAGTGTTAAAAACCAAGCGCGCGACGGCGTTGACTTCAGCTGCACCCACAGCGGCAATGCGTTCAGGCCACTCTTCAATATCCTGCAAATCCTGGCCTGTTGTAAGTGCCATCCCAAATAAATAGGCCGGATGTTTCACGCTATCGCGCGCATAGGTGGCCTCAGCGATCATGCGTTTTTTCGCGCCTGCGATTTCTGTTTCTGTAAACCCGTCCGCCACCGCCCGCTGGATTTCCACATGCAGCGCCTCTTCCACGTCTTCGATCGCCACATCCGGCACCGGCGCAGCATAGACCATCAGGGAACTATCCGCGAGTGCCGTAGGATTATAATACATGCCAACAGACGACGCGATTTTTTGCTCCATCACCAAGGATTTATATAAGCGACTCGTTGCGCCCTCAGACATGATTTCGTTCATCACTTCCAATGCGTAAGGCATGCGGCCATCTGATGCCGAACCATAACTTGGCGCGACATAGGCCAGATTCAAAATCGGCAATTGCACCGCCGGATCGGACAGTGTAATGCGCTGCGCAGCAGGCAAATGATCGGATTTGGGGCGCAAGCGCGGCAACATCGGTTTGGGTTTCAGCGGACCATAATATTTCTCCGCCAGTGGGCGCAGTTCATTCATTGTCATCGCCCCACTCACCACCAGGATCGCATTATTTGGGGCATACCAGTGCGCATAAAAATAATCCGCCGCGATTTTATCCAGCTTTGCAATTTCATCGGCCCAGCCGATAATGGGCGTACCGTATGGCAAATGCGGCAGTAGCGCCGTCATCATTTGTTCCTGCAGGCGATGCATGGGTTGACTATCAACGACCTGTTTGCGTTCTTCTAAAATGACATCGCGTTCGGTGAATAACACCTCATCTATTAGCGCCAGATTTTCCATCCGGTCGGCTTCAAGCTCCATGATCAATGGCAGGCGGTCCACCGCGATGCTGGTGTAATAGGCCGTGTAATCGTAACTGGTGAAAGCATTATCATCGCCGCCATTGCGCGCGACGATTCGCGAAATCTCGCCCGCCGGGATTTTCGCCGTGCCCTTGAACATCAGGTGCTCAAAAAAATGCGCAATGCCTGATTGGCCGACGGGATCATCCGCCGAGCCAACGCGGTACCACATCATGTGCGTGACAATCGGCGCACGGTGATTTTCGATCAGCACCACGCGCAAGCCATTGGGCAGCGTAAAGCTTTGCGGATGAAACAGGCCGGGCGAGCCCTCGCCAGGGGAAGATTGGGTGTAAAACATTAAGATTCCAAGATTCTGAAGGTTTGATTATTTAGTCAAGAATGCATGCCTTGCCTAGGGGAGCGGTCCCTCAGGTTTAAGATATTGTCAAAATATGCTGGATTGGGGGGCATAACCATGATAGAAATATTTGAATTTAACAAATCGTGGTAAAAATGAGAGAATTAGTATAGCCTCTATCGGGGGGAAACCATGGGGGCTGATCATTTTAAAATAATTAGTATTGAAGAAAGGGCCGCTCGAGATAAAATAAATGCTTATCGATATGCTCAGCAGGGTATCTATCATGCGTACATTAGCGGAATTACAGATAGGATCGTAAAATATTATCCTCAACTTGAGGGAAATAAAAGCGGTCGCCCATGAAACTTAGGCTTCCTCCGTTATGCTATAGAACGTATTGATCATATCTCCTTAAATTTACTGCAAATAACTCCCTCTAATCTTGAACTACAGGCTAACCATATATCAACCTTTCTAGCGGCCTGTGCAGAAGGAATTATTTTTCCCCAATCAAATTCAAATTTAGACCCTTTAAATTTGACCCGGGATTGTGATCTTATCATAAGGACGATCATTCAAATGGTGGATCGTGATTTACCTGATGATAGAAAACTTCCCAAAGAAACTCAAAGCCAAATTGCTAGAGCAGCATTAACAGTCGCGTTTAATCATCGTCGTCAAGATAACACACGTATAGAACAGTACTACAGTAGTCCGTACGGTCGCCATCGCGCGCCGCAGGCTGCTGCTCCAGCGCCTTAAAACAACCTTTTATCTATTAATTAAACACTCCCTCCAGCGGGGCTTTGGGTTTCGGTTTATTATACTGCGCGCCGTCGCCAGAAATAAAACCGCCATTCGCCTTGGCATCATCCACGCGCACGGCCTCGGCGGGCGCATTTACGGTGGGGTCCGGCGGCGTTGAATCTTTCCATACCATCAATTTATCCACAAAATCTTTATCCTTCACCACCACGCCATCCGATTCCTGATCGATTGTGGCACGGATGTCATCCCTGGCCTCGCCCGCTTTGGCCTGGGTTAAAAAGGCTTCCAAACCAGGGCTGCCCGCGTCTTCCACCTTAATATCTGCGCCCACAGCCGCGGCGGCCACAGCGGGTGCGGCTTCAACTTTGGGCCCACTCGCAGCGCGAGCGGGTGGGCGCAGAGCAAAATCCGGTGGCATGGCCAGTGGCGGGTTTTGCACCACGGTGAATTCATCGGGGCTGTTGCGGCCCAGGCCCACGGTTTCCTTCATATCATCGCAAGCCGCTAACAGCAGCAAAGCAGATATTGCACAAATCAAACGCTTCATGCTTTTGTTTTAGCTCGGGCGCCCCAGAGAAACAAGATGATGCCTGCACCCACCACAATGGCACTGTCGGCGATGTTAAAAGCGGGGTAATGCCACTCACGTATATGAAAGTCCAAAAAGTCCAGCACGGCACCCAAACGAATGCGGTCGATGACGTTCCCAATCGCACCACCGATAATCAGGCCGAACGCGGCAGCCTCCATGGATTTTTCGGCGCGCAACAGCCAGCGCGTAACGACCGCTGCCAGCACCGCCGCCAGCGCAATCAATAGATAAGGCATAATCGTATCATGGTCCGTACCGCCATGCTGGCCGAACATACCGAAACTGACGCCGTGATTCCACACCAGCACCAGATTAAAAAATGGCGTCACGGTTGCCGCCAGCCAGCCTTCGCCGCCATCGCCATAGGTTTGCAGCATCCACCATTTGCTCACCTGGTCCGCCGCGATGACAACCGCTGCCAGCGCCAAGCCAAAAACCGTCAATTTATGTTTCATGCCTATCTTTTTGCATGCCGTCCACCCGCCGCCAAGCCAAAAAAATCCCTTTGCGCGGGTCGTCAACCTATGGTATAAATGTACTCGGTCGCATGTTGTGGCCATTTAACTTTAACAGTGAGTCATTCAATTGGATCGTTTTGCGGATCGTTTTGCTGCCACGCCTGGCAGCGGTGAAGTGGTACAGGTAACCTTAAAGTGGTTTGACCCGATTAAGGGTTTCGGCTTTGTCAGCCAGACCGGTGCCG
>Ga0105240_10003755_pt1 | contig 23466 bp, 15 predicted proteins | sample KBSC54metaG_FD_80426 | JGI IMG/M metagenome (GOLD analysis project Ga0105240, IMG submission 80426) | Corn rhizosphere microbial communities from Kellogg Biological Station, Michigan, USA - KBS C5-4 metaG | ecosystem: Host-associated > Plants > Roots > Rhizosphere > Soil | place: Michigan, USA... | reverse complement strand
CCTATGAGCCTGTCGGTGGGAGATCATCCAGGGTACAAATCTGCGAGGCCACAAAGGTCTGCGTCGCCGGCGGCGATCGTCGCCGTGGTGCTGTTTGCGCTGGGTGTGCTGGCGGTGTGCTGGCGCGCATGGTCCGGGGCCAACACTGAGCGAGTCCACGCTCGGGCCGAGGCCAAGGGCTGCGCGGCCGCGCTGGAGCTTCAATTCAGCAAGGCTCTCCACGCGGCTGAGGTGCTGAGCGCGGTGTCGCGGCAGAGCGGTGGTGCGGCCACCAATCTGCTCGCGATCGCCACTGAGCTGCATGTCGCGTTCCCGGAATTGGCATCGCTGGAACTACAGCCGGGCGGCGTCGTCAGTGACATTGTTCCACTCCTGGGCAACCAGCGGGCGATCGGGTTCAATGTTCTCAAAGACCCGTCGTACCGGGTGGGGGCGACGGCGGCCCTCCAAAGCGGGGCCACGGTCGCTGCCGCCCCGCTAAAACTTTATCGCGGTGACCCGGGACTGGTGGTGACCGTTCCAGTGGTCCAAAAGACCAGGGGAGGCCAAGGCAGATTCTGGGGTTTTTTGGCGGTGTCGATGGCCCTGCCGGGAGCTTTTCATCACGCCGGATTGGACGATCTTGCAAGCCGCGGTTACGATTATTCCCTCTCCGTCGCCGCACCGGGATCCAACAAGTCCATCCTCCTCGCCGCTCGTGGGGTCGAACGACTCGCAGATCCGGTGGCACAATATTTCCGGGTTCAGAACCTTGAATTTCGATTGGCTCTGCGCCGCCACGGCGGCTGGATCAGCGTGCCGGGCACATTGTTGGAATTCACCGCGGTCGTGCTGGCCTCTTTACTGGTTTTCGCTGTTTTGAATGTTGTCATGGCGCTGCGCGAGACCGAGCAGGCATTGGCGGCCGCGCGTGGGTCGCTGGCGGACGAGGCCGCCGCGCGCGAGCACGCTCAGGAAGTTTTAACCAAGTCGCGCCTGACCGAGGCGAGCGAAGCAACTCAACTTCGGGAACGCCTGGAGCAGGCGCAGGAAGAACTTGCTTTGCATCTCCAGAGTTTGCGGGAGGCCACCGAGGGCCGGCAATTGGCGGAGGCCGCCCTGAAACAAGCTCAGCTCCAGACCACCGACTTGCAGGCCCGTTTGGAGAGTTCCAAAAGCGGGGAAGAGAAGAATCGCACGACGACAGGGGTGGAACTGGCAGACACCCGATCCCAGCTCAAAGAGATGGGCGAGAAGGTGCAGGAGCTCGAAAGCGCGTTAGCGAAGGCGGAGCAATCCAGCAGCGCTGCCGAGGCGCGAGCGCAAGCTCAAGAGGCGAGATGGCAGGCTGCGACCGCGGAGCTCCAAGCCCGCCTCAAAACTCAGGAGTCGGCTTCGGCCAAAGCGCGGGCAGCCGAGACCGTGAAGTTGGAGGAGGCGGAAGCCGCCGCTCACGAGCTTAGCGACCGATTGAAGGACATGGAACGGTTACAGGTGAGGGTCGCCGAATTGGAGGCGCAGCTCCGGGTGGCCGAAGCCAGGCCTGAACCCCCGTCGGAGACCATCACGCTTTCATCGCCGATGGATCGTCCTTCCTTGGTAAAATCGACGGGGCGAGCTCCAGAAGGACACCCGGAATCGACCCCCGAGCCGCCCGCACGAAGGCGGTCCCGGCGCAAAGATCAAAACCAAATCGAATTATTCGGCCAGGAATCTTCGACCGCCCATTCCGTAGCGCCGGTGGTTACTGTGTCAGGTAGCGAAGGCGATGAACAGGTTTCCACCCCTGACTCCTCACCACCGGACCTTGAAGAATCTCTAGCGGAGACCGGATGGGTCGAACCCAGCAACGAGCCCGAAGCCGAGCAGGAGGAAAAGTCGGCCGGTGAGACAACCGTGGCTCCTCGCAAGGCGGTGGCGAGGCGCCCGGTGGACCTGGCCGGCTTGCGCCAGGCGGTCCACGAGATCCTCCCGCTACTCGGCGACCGAGATCCGGGCGCCAAAGATTGCTTCAAAGCAAACCGGTCGGCCTTTCGCTCCGCTTTTCTCCCGGCCGGCTTCGACGAATTTGAGCAACTCATTAAAGCCGGGACCTTTGACACCGCCTTGGAAATGTTGACCAAGCTGGCCAGGAAGCACGGAATTCACGTCTGAGGCGCGCCCGCCGGGACAAGAAAACCGGCGCCGAATCCGCGGGCCGGAAACGGTAAAGAAAAGGTAAAGGAACGGTAAAGAAAACGGAGAAGCCCAGTGACGAACGCTTGAGGCTGTGGTAGTAATGATGACCATCTACACACGAGCTTCATACCACTGGCAAAGGTCGGTTTTCGCGCCCTTGGTGGCCGTGGGCCTCGCACTGGCTCAGTTCGCCGGCGTGTCCGGTCGGGCTGCGGAAACCAACACGCACCCGGTGAGCTATAATGCGCAGGTCCGGCCGCTGCTCTCGGACAAATGCTTTCGCTGCCACGGCCCGGATCAGCGCGCCCGGAAAGGGAAGCTAAGGCTCGATCAGGAGGAATCCGCGCTCGGTCAGAAGGCGATTGTGCCCGGCAGGCCGGAAGAGAGTTCGCTGATCAAACGCATTTTCAGCGCCGACCCCAAGCAGGTGATGCCTCCACCGGAAACCCAGAAGAGCCTGACCAAAACGGAAAAGGATTTGCTGCAGACCTGGGTGGTCCAAGGCGCCAAATACGAGCCCCATTGGGCGTATATTCCGCCCGTTAAAGCCCAGATTCCCACGGGCACCAATGCGGTCGACTTTCTCATCCAGCAGCGGCTGTCCCTGATCGCATTGAAATCTTCACCTCGAGCCGATCGGCGCACGCTGGCCCGCCGGCTGTACTTTGATTTGGTAGGCTTGCCCCCCACGCCCGAAGAGGTGGCCACGTTTGAGCGGGACACGGCTCCCGATGCTTACAGCCGCCTGGTCGACCAACTGCTGGCCTCACCCCACTATGGCGAGCGCATGGCGATCCCGTGGCTCGATGTGGCCCGGTTCGCGGACACCATCGGTTATCATTCCGATAACCCTCGCAACATTTGGCCGTACCGCGATTACGTCATCCGCTCCTTCAATTCGAACAAACCCTTCGACACGTTTACCCGGGAACAGCTCGCCGGAGATTTGCTCCCCGACAGCGGCCTGGAACAGAAAGTCGGCTCCGCGTTCAACCGTCTCCTGCTCTCGACGGAGGAAGGCGGCGCGCAGCCAAAGGATTACGAGTACCGGATGCTCACGGATCGAGTCCGGGCGGTGGGCAGCGTCTGGCTTGGACAGACCTTCGGATGTGCCGCCTGCCACGATCACAAGTTCGATCCCATCAAGGCGAAGGACTTCTACTCGCTCGGAGCGTTTTTTGCCGACATCAAAGAGCCGATCATCGGCAAACGCGAACCAGGCATTCTGGTTCCGAACGACGCCCAGAAGAAGACGCTCGACCAGCTCGAAACAAATCTTGCCGGGTTGAAACAACAATTCGATGGGCCTCACCCGGAACTCGATTCGGTTTTCGTGCAATGGGAGAAGGACGCCCGCGCTGCGCTGGCAGGCGAGGAACATTGGAAAAGCCCAACCGTGGTGAGCGCTACCTCCTCCAACGGGGGGACCTTGGCTCCGCAGCCGGACGGCTCACTGTTGGTTCAGGGCGATAAGCCCGAAAAGGACATTTACCAGCTCACGTTGACGAACCTGGGCAGCGGTATCTCCGCCGTGCGATTGGAACCGTTGCCCGACAAATCGCTTCCGGCCAGCGGACCAGGGCGAGCCGATAACGGAAACTTCATCGTCACCAAAGTTGCCTTGGCCGTCCGGGATGCCCAGGGAAAGGAATCACCGATCAAAATCAAGACGGCGCGCGCGGACTTCGAGCAGACGAGTTCTGCCGAGAAGAATCCCTACGGCCTTTGGAATGCCACGTCGGTCATTGATGATGAGGCCAAGGGCGACGAAGTCGGTTGGGCCATCCTGCCCGAGGCCGGCAAGCCGCACTACCTTGTGCTAGAGCTGGACCAGGAGTTGAGGCCTTCTGATACCGATTCGTTGCTGGTGGAAATTCGCCAGAACCACGGCCACGGTCATCACACGCTCGGACATTTCAGGTTGAAGCTGTGTGCGGATCCTGAATTCGCTTCGCGCGTGGCTGCCTGGCCGCCGCCGCCAGCAATCTCTGAGCTGCTGGCTGAGTCGACGACCAAAAGTCCTGAGGAAAAACAATCGGCCTTGTGGAAGCAGTTCAAGGCCATCAGTCCTCTCCTTGAAAAACAGCGCCAGGAAATCGCAACCGCCGAGAAAGCCGCTTCCGATTTCCGCGCCTCCGTCCCGCGCTGCCTGGTTACCGAGTCCACCGAGGATCGCCGCAAAGTCCACATTCTCCCGCGAGGGGACTTTTTGAAGGAATCCGCCGGGGACGTAGTGGATTCAGCGTTGCCGGGGTATTTACCGGGCGCCCAGGCGAGCACGCCGGAGAAGCGCTTGACCCGATTGGATCTGGCCAACTGGGTGGTTTCGGGGCAAAACCCGCTCACGGCGCGAGTGACGATGAATCGCTTGTGGAAACAGTTTTTTGGGATGGGCCTCTCGCGCGTGCTGGACGATCTGGGTTCACAAGGAGAGGCGCCCGTCAACCCGGCGTTGCTGGATTGGCTGGCCTGTGAATTCATGGATAGCGGGTGGGATACCAAGCACATGGTTCGGCTGCTGGTGACGAGCGAAGCGTACCAACAAGTCTCCACGCCCGCGCCGGATTTGCGGGCCAAAGATCCCTATAACCGCGAGATCGCCTGTCAAAACCGGTGGCGGTTGGACGCCGAACTCGTCCGCGATACCGCCCTGAGTTTTGGGGGCATTCTCAACCTCGCCATTGGGGGACCCAGCGCGAATCCTTACCAGCCGGCGGGTTATTGGGACAACCTGAATTTTCCCACTCGCACCTACGAAGCGAGCACGGGCGTGGAACAGTACCGTCGCGGCCTGTATACCTGGTGGCAGCGGTCGTACGTTCATCCGTCCTTATTGGCGTTCGATGCGCCGACGCGCGAGGAATGCGTCGCGGAACGGACGCGCTCCAACATACCGCAGCAGGCGCTCGTGTTGCTGAACGATCCGACGTATGTCGAGGCCGCGAGCGCCTTCGGCGTTCGCATCCTCAAAGAGGGCGGGAAAGAAACTCGCGCGCGCATCATCTGGGCCTGGCGTCAAGCGTTGGCGCGAGATCCGGACGCCGAAGAAATTCAGGCGCTCACCGAGTTGCTGACCAAGATGATGGTGGATTACCAAAAAGACACCCCCGCGGCCGAGGCTTTCCTCAAAGTAGGATCGGCGCGGTGTCCGGAAGGTATGGACGCGGCGGAACTTGCTTCCTGGGCGCAGGTGGCCCGGGCGATACTCAATTTGCACGAGACGATTACCCGTTCCTGACCATGAGCATTGAAGCTGATTTGCGACAATTCAGGGCCCAGCAGCAGACCCGCCGCGCGTTTCTTGGGCGAACGGCTCAGGGCATCGGCCAGATCGCCCTGGCGTCGCTCTTGAACCCCGCGCTGCTGAGTTGCGCCCGGGAAGCCCAGCGTCCAAAAACGTGGCGAGGGGTTGTGGAACGTCCACACCTTCAGCCAAAAATCCGCCGAGTGATCTGGTTGACCATGGCCGGCGGCCCGTCGCATCTCGAGACGTTTGATTACAAGCCAAAGCTTGCGCAGATGCACGGCCAACCCATGCCCGAGTCCTTCACGGCTGGAAAACAGATAGCGCAACTGCAAGGCCAGAAGCTGCTCTGCTTTGGCCCTCAGCATCCGTTCCGGCCGTTCGGACGCAACCAGACCCAAATCTGCGAATTGTTTCCGCAGATCGGATCGGTTATCGATGAGATCTGCCTCCTCCGGTCGATGACCACTGAGGCGATCAATCACGACCCGGCTCACATGTTTATGAACACCGGTTCGCAGATCGCCGGGCGCCCCAGCATGGGATCCTGGGTGGTCTACGGGCTGGGCACCGAGGCCCAGGATTTGCCAGGGTTCGTCGTGTTGACCTCGCTGGGTAAAGGAGGACAAAACCAGCCCATCGCCGCCCGGCAGTGGGCGTCGGGATTTCTGCCCAGCCTGTTCCAAGGAGTTTACCTGCGGGGCAAAGGAGACCCGGTGCTGTATCTGGGCAATCCTCCGGGCGTGAGCCGCGAACAGCAAGGAGAAGTCATCCATACGATTAATGCCCTGAATACCAGGCACGACAGCATCGTCGACGACCCGGAGATCTCCACCCGGATCGCCCAGTACGAAATGGCGTTCAAAATGCAGGTGAGCGTTCCCGACCTGATGGACTCTAACAACGAGTCGGCCGGGGTGTTGGAGCTGTACGGTTGCACCCCGGGCGACGGGTCGTTTGCTTCCAATTGTCTCCTGGCGCGGCGGCTTGCCGAACGGGGCGTCCGCTTCATCCAGCTCTATCATAAGGACTGGGACCACCACGGCGGCGTGAAGGAAGGCATCGCCTTCAAAGCGCAGGAAATTGACCGCGCCTGCATGGCTCTGATCACGGACCTGAAGCAACGGGGGATGCTGGAAGAAACGCTGATTGTGTGGGCTGGCGAATTTGGCCGCACACCGATGAGCCAGGGAGGCGACGGCCGCGATCACCACAACGCCGGCTTTACCATTTGGCTATGCGGCGGCGGGATCCAAAAGGGAATTGTCTACGGCTCGACCGATGAACTCGGCTACTCGGCGATTGAGAATCCGGTAGATGTCCACGACCTGCATGCGACGATGCTCCAGTTGCTGGGCATCGAGCATACCCGCTTAAGCGTGAAGTTCCAGGGGCTGGATGCGAGACTTACCGGGATCGCCGGCAAATCCATTCAAGGCATCCTGGCCTGACCCGAGTCTCAACGGAGCATCAGAGCCGGTTTGCCGGGCAGGGCGGGAATATCCGTTCACACCGTGGTCAGGGGCGGCGCAAGCGTCGGGATGACGGGTTTGGCCCGCTCGGTCGCTTTCACTTCCACCAACTGGCGCAGGAGGTGACGAACGGCCGTGTGGCTGTTGAGGTAGTAACGGGCGGCTGTGCGCGCCAGTCCGACGCGCACCGAGCACGCCTCCGGAGGCAAGGCGCGGAACAGGTCTTCATCGGTCCAATCATCACCGACGGCCAATATGAAGCCCGGCGGTAATGCGGCGAGCCACTCGAGAGCCGCCGTGCCTTTGCTTACCCCGGTATTGCGCACCTCGAGGACCTTGATTCCTTCCAGCACCTGAACATCGATGTTGCGGGTAAAACCGGCCAGGTCATCCAGCAGCTCTTTGGCGCGCAATAAAGCCAATTCCGGGTCAGCCTTGCGGTAATGCCATGCCAACGAAAACTCCTTCTCTTCCAACAGCGCCCCTGGCAGGCGATCCACGTACAGCTGGAGGATTGGGCGCACCCGTTCCTTCCAGTCCGTGGTCAGAGCTTTAAGCATGCGCCACTTTCCGGTTCGAGGTCGGAGCCAGACCCCGTGCTCAGCAATCAACCCTACCGGTATGCCGCCAAACCAGTTTTCCAGCTCGCATCGCGGTCGTCCGCTCACGATGATCACTTCGTTTCCAGGAGCGCCCGCCAGTTCTCCAAGCAAAGTGACAAGCTCGGCGTCGGGCAGGGCCAGTTTTGGATCCTCCGCGAACGGGACCAGTGTCCCATCGTAATCCAGCAACAGTGAGGCAGCGGGCGCGGAACGATATTGCTGAATGAGGTTTGCCTGGGCCTTGCCGCTCAGGGTGCGGGCTCGGCGGGCCGCCTCGTTTTTTTGCGTTGAATCAAGCGCCTGGATGAAATCGTCGGCCCAGCGGTTGACGTTGTAACGCCGCAGCCGGTCCTGGAGAAGTTGGTTGCGCCGCACCTGTTCCTCGACGGGCATGGTCAGTGCCTGGACCAGTGCCTGGGCGAAATCCTCCGCGTGGAACGGGTTGATGATGAGTGCCTCGCCCATTTCTTTTGCCGCCCCCGCCATCTCGCTGAGGATAAGCACCCCGGTGCGGTCGGGGCGCGAAGCGATGAATTCTTTGGCGACCAGGTTCATGCCGTCACGCAACGGGGTAATGAGGGCGACATCACAGGCGCGATACATCGCGACGATCTCCTCGAAGCCCAGGTTGCGATATTGGTAGATCAGTGGCGTCCAATTCAGGTTCCCATAGGTCCCCACGATGCGGCCGACCGCTTGTTCCAATTCCTGCCTCATGGTTTGATAGGTCTCAATCCCCATCCGGGAAGGGGCCACCGAGATGATGAACACCACCTTCCCGTGCCATTCCGGATTTCGCCGCAGGAACAGATCGTACCCGCGCAAACGATTAATCAGCCCCTTGGAATAATCGAGGCGATCCACGGAAAAGATGACCTTCTGGCCAATGCACTTCGACCGCAGTTCCACGGCCCGCGCCTCGGTCTGGGGGGCCGTGGCTGCTTGCGCGAAGCGATCAAAATCTATGCCCATGGGGAAGGTATCAACTTTTACCACTCGGTCGGTGAGGGTGAGGCTCCCGAGTTGATGTTCGCAACCCGCGGTGCGGAGCACGCTGGTGAGAAAGTCGCGCGTGTAATCGTGGGTGTGGAAGCCGATCAAGCTCGACCCGAGCATGCCCTCGATCAGTTCAACTCTCCAGGACCGGGGGAGCAAGCGGAACACTTCGTAGGATGGGAAGGGGATGTGCAAGAAGAACCCGATGGGAATTTCAGGGAAGCGGTTTCGGATCATGCGCGGCAGCAGCATGAGTTGATAATCATGTACCCAGACCAGGTCATCGGAGCGCAGCAGCGGCGCCAAAGCTTCGGCGTAAGCGCGGTTGACCTGCTCGTACTCTCTCCAGTAGCCCTCGTCGTAGCGGGTCAAAGACGGCCGGTAATGGAACAGCGGCCAGAGTGTCCGGTTGCAGAACCCGTGATAGAAACGTTCCATGCTCTCTTCCGGAAGAAAAACCGGCTGAGCTTTGTACTCCTTTTGTGCGTAGGCAGTCACCGCCGGCTGCTGGTCCAGCGGGACCGTTGCGCCAGGCCACCCCAACCACAGATAATCGACTTCGGAAGGGGAGGCCTTAAGCTGACGTTGAACGTAGCTCCACAACCCGGTCGTCAGTCCGCCTGAGCTGGCGGTGAAGCGCGGGGTGGCGCCGCTGAACGAGACGGTGAACGGCAGACGATTGGAAACGATCACTAGACGCATAAAAGGAAAAGGGCACCGGGTCGGTTCCCCGGTATTGGGCAACATGGTCCTTCATGGGATACCATGGTCGACGGGCTTTTGTGGCTGGAACCCGCGGGTTTCGGTTTGGCGCCGGCTTCGCCGCTTCAACCGGCTGGCGGGGGACTCGGCCAGCAACTCAGCAATCGTCTCGAGTAACGGGATAACATCGGGTGGCTTCTCCAGGCGGGCATCAGTGCCTTCGAGGGAGCCGGGGACGCATTGGCCCAGGAACCCAGTGAGGATAACGACTGGCATGGACGGGTAGTGTTCACGGGACAGGTCCAGGACCTCCCAACCACTGAGGCCAGGCAGTTCGAGGTCCAGCAGCAGCAGGTCGAAGCAGCGTGCCTTCAGCAGGTCGGCGCCTTCCTGTCCATCGGGTGCGAGCACCACCTCATAGCCGGTTTGCTGCAACACGTTCCTGAGCGCCTCGCGTACGGCCTGGTCGTCGTCAACAAGTAACACGCACGGGCTCATTTTCATGATTTTCCGCCATCCCTTCAAAGCGGTAACCAAAGTATTCGATATCGACGCTGAATCGTTCGGCGATCAACGCGCGCGTCCGCGCGGTGTAGTATTCGGTATAGGGCTTGGTTCTACGCGGGTTTTTGTTTTCGTGTGGCAGCGGCCGCTGAATTCCCAACTTCCGGGCGATCAACGCCCAGTCCTGGTGGAGAGACTCGAACCGTCCGATAAAATCCACCAGCAGGTTTCCGTGTGAATCCACGAACCAGTCCAGTTGATTCCGGTGCGGGCCGGGATGGATGCAGGTGCTGCTGGCGAACTTCATCCATTCCACAAATTCCTCGAAGCTCATTTGCTCCCGTAATTGGAGCCCTTCCCGCCGTTCGTACATAGAGACGGTGCGGTCCCAGGGATTGCGCACAAAGCCGAATTTGAAGTAAGATCGAAAGCACTCCTGGCCGAGGCGCTCCCGGGTCTTGGCGGGCAGCAGCAGGTACAAGGAAGCCAGGAGACGATTGCCTGGGACGTCGTGCCGAGTCCAATAATTTTCCAGGTCATAGCGCATCTGGCAGATGTTCTGGTGCGGTTTGGGCGGGATTCCCAGGATCGAACGGATACTGGTGGAGCCGGTTTTGGGCACCTCGACGAAAATGCATTTGAATCGGTGCGAAATCATTGATCCACGTCGGACATTTTCCTGATATAATAGATTTAATTTGATGCGCGCATTAGGACAGGACAGGACGATAGCCAGTAACGTACCAAACGGCTGGTTCACGAGAAAGTTGAGCCATCACCGCCGGTCAACACCGGCCTTGATGATTCCTCCAACACGATGAGTGGAACAAATTGTTCCCAGGGTGGGTTCCGGCGAATCAGTCGATTGGGCCAGCCAGTTAAAGTCCGGCTGTTCGGCTTCATGGTGGTGGTGGTGTGTGGGAGCCTGGTGCTGGCCTGGCTTACGCGGAGCGCGTTGGAACAGTTCGATCATCTGCAAAAGGAGCATGCGGCCGTCAGCGGTGAGACCTTTTACCTTGGGGTCACCCTGCGCGGCAGCATTCGCAGCCTGAGCGAAAAACTTGTTCGGCTGGGCCACGATTCCAATCCCACCGCTCGCGAGGAGTTTCTGCGAGAATCAGCCGAGGTCGGCGGTTGGCTGACGACGAATCGGCTTCAACTTGTGGAGCTCGCTAAACTGCCGCTGCTCAAACGAGTCCTGATCGATGATTTTGATATTCTGGATCGAATCCAACTCGGGTACGAAGTTTATCTGACCCAGGCCGCGGCACTGCTTAACACGGTCACCAACCAAACCGGGAGCCCTTCCTTTGAGGAACGCTTTGCCCTGGTTCATGAGGCTTCCAGCAAACTTATTTTGCTCTGTGACGAAATGGTGAAGGCTCAGCGGGAGGATTTCCGGGATTTTTTGGCCGAAACCCAGGTTAACCTCGTCAATCACCAGCGTTTGCTGAAGGTAACGCTCACGCTGGTGGTTGCTCTGGCCGGGGCGCTGGCGGTCCTGGTGTACCGCGGCATGATTGCTCCCCTCCAACTCGGACTGACGCAGAGCCGCGGCATCATCGAGCGGCAGGAGAAACTGGCCTCCCTGGGAGTGCTCGCTTCCGGGGTGGCGCATGAGATCCGCAATCCATTAACCGCGATCAAATTTCGCCTTTTCAGCCTGAAGCAAGCCTTTCCGGCACTGGTGCAAAACGAGGATGCCTCGATTGTCAGCAACGAGATCAACCGGTTGGAGCGAATCGTACGGGATTTCCTCAAGTTTGCTCGGCCGTCCGAACCCGAACTGGAAGACGTCCCGGCCGAGCGGATGGTGAGGGAAGCGTGCGATCTGCTCAAAGGCCCCTTGGAGCGGCTGGGCATTTTTGTCAAACCGGAAATCCTGGCCTCCAGCCGGGTTCAGGCTGATGCCCAACAAATCAAGCAGGTGCTGATTAACCTGATTCAAAACTCCGCCGAAGCGATTGGTCGCGATGGATCCATCACGGTCCAATTACGGGAAGAAGTGGTCGAGCTCGAAGACCGACCTCAACCGGTGGCGGTCCTGGCAGTGGTGGATAACGGCAAGGGCATTTCTCCCGAAGTTGAAGCTCGTCTATTCGACCCGTTTTTTACGACGAAAGAAGGCGGCACTGGGCTGGGCCTGGCGGTCGCGGAGGGAATTGTCGAAAAGCACGGAGGAATGCTACGTTACGAGACGGAAATGAATCGCGGCACGAGTTTCGAACTGGTCTTGCCGCGAGTCGAACCGAATGCAACCAAAGTTACTGCTGATCGAAGATGACCCGAGCACCGCTTCGGCGCTTGAAAAGGTGCTCCGGACCGAGGGTTATGACGTGGCTACAAACCGGCGTGGCGACGAAGGTCTGAAGCAGGCGCAAACCCAGCCTTGGGACGTCGTCATCACCGATCTGAAGCTGCCCGGGCTCAACGGGCTGGAACTCGTGCGTGACCTGCATGCGCTTCGGCCGCGTTTGCCCATCGTCATGATGACGGCGCATGGGAATACGGAGACGGCCATCGAAGCGATGAAACTGGGCGCCTACGAGTACCTCGTCAAACCGTTCGAGGCTGACGAATTGCTCGACCTTGTCGCCCGCGCGGTGGCTGGTTCACGCCTGATGTCGGAGGCGGTCGAGATCGGGGCGGCCCGATCGGCGCCCCACGCCCTGGTTGGCCAGAGCCGAGCCATGCAGACCATCTACAAAGAGGTCGGTCGCATTGCCGCCACGCCCGTCACCGTGCTGATCCGCGGAGCCACCGGCACGGGCAAGGAACTCATTGCTCGTGCCCTCTACCAGCACAGCGACCGGGCCGATAGGCCTTTTATCGCGGTCAATTGTGCCGCCATCCCGGAAGCGCTGCTGGAAAGCGAACTTTTCGGCCACGAACGCGGCAGTTTTACCGGGGCCAATACCCGGCGGATTGGCCGTTTTGAACAGGCGCAGGGTGGCACGATCTTCCTCGATGAAATTGGGGACCTTTCCGCCGGGACCCAGGCCAAGTTGCTGCGCGTCCTGCAGGAGAAACAAATTCAGCGATTGGGGGCCGATGAGGTGATTTCGGTGGATGTCCGCGTACTGACAGCCACGCACCGGAACCTGGAGATGGCGATCCAGGAGCGGGAGTTCCGGGAAGACTTGTTCTATCGCTTGAGCGTGGTCACTCTCACGCTCCCCGCACTTAAGGACCGCACCGAGGATATCCCTGATTTGGTCCGTTTTTTTCTCCAACGCCACGCTAAGAATCTTGGTTTGGAGACTGCTTCGATGCACAGCGACGCCATCGCCTGGCTGCAGACCCAACCCTGGCCGGGAAACGTTCGCGAATTGGAAAATGTCGTGCGGCAGGCCTTATTTCTGTCACGGCCGTTCGGCGCCTCGTTGGACCATGTTCGCCAGGCGGTGGCCCGGACGCGTCCGTTGACGGTTGACCGCAAGCAGGATCATGCCGCCTATGTCGCCAACCTCCTGGACCGCGCACAGCGTGGTGAGGTGGAACAGGCGTATGCTCGGATGATCGCCGACCTGGAACCGGAGCTTTTCTCCCAGGCCATTCAACTGGCCCAGGGCAATCAAGCCAAGGCGGCGCGTTGGCTGGGCGTCACACGGCTCAAAATGCGCGAGAAGCTGACCGAGTTGGGCGTCCACCCTAACCAGACCGGGAAATAAAAACTGGCTTTCGCTGGCCCAGATTTGACGCCATCCTCCTGCCTTATGAAACTTGAAAAGATCACTGAAGGCGCCGGCGCGTCTCCCAAGCGGGGCGACACCGTAACGGTTCATTACACCGGCTGGCTCACAGACGGCACGAAATTTGACAGCTCAGTCGACCGCGACCAGCCCTTCTCGTTTGTCCTGGGAGCCGGGCAGGTGATCCAAGGGTGGGACGAAGGAGTCGCCGGCATGCGGGTAGGCGACAAGACGCGCCTGACCATCCCGCCTGACCTGGCCTATGGAAAACAGGGTTACCCGGGCGCCATCCCACCCAACGCCACATTAATCTTCGAGGTCGAACTGTTGTCGGTCTCTTAATTCGACCGTGAGCGGGTATGAATTCACGCCGACGCCCGAGAAAGTCCCGGGAACCCAACCGGCGTTCGCGGGCGGACCGCCGCAACCACCTCCCAAGCCGCCCAAGCTGACCGCTCGGGGTTTGTTGGAGCCGGGTGAACCGGGGAAGCGAGTTTTCGTGCCAGCGTACATCGAAATTCGAGAGTTGGCCGAACTGTTTGGCGTAAAGCCGTTCAAGGTTGTGGCCGAGGTGCTGGCGCTGCGGATCTTCAAACACGCGGATGAGTGGATCGATTTCAACACGGCAGCAATCATCGGGCACCAGCTGGGCTTTGAAGTCCATCCGCTGTGGTGAGACCCAGGAAACTCGTCAAGCCCCTGACAGGCGCAGGCCTTTGGGGATCAGGAGGCGGTCCAGGAAAGCGAAACCCGTTTGGACCAGGAGCGCCAGGAGCGCCGCCGGCACCGCTCCCTCGAGAATGAGAGCCCGGTCGTTTAGGTTTAGGCCACTGATGATCGGCTCGCCTAAACCACCCGCGCCGATCAGCGCGGCCAACGTGGCGGTGCCCACGTTGATCACGGCGCTGGTTTTGATCCCCGCCAGAATCGAGCGGGAGGCGAGCGGGAGAAAGACTTTTGTTAGCCGCGCGCGTGGTTCCAGGCCGAGAGCCTCGGAGGACTCGCGAACGGGGCGAGAGATGTCCTGAAGACCGCTGGCGGTGTTCCGCACAATGGGCAACAGCCCATAGAGGAACAGGGCGACGATGGCTGTTTGCGGGCCGATGCCGAGCATGGGAATGGACACCAGCACGGCCAACAGGGCCAACGAGGGCACGGTCTGCACAACTCCCGTAATTCCCAGAATGATTTCGCTGAGCCCACCCGGCCGACCGGCCCAAATTCCCAACGGAATCCCGACGAGGATCGACGCTGAAAGCGAAAGTCCTACCAGGAGCAAATGACGCCCGGTCCACCGCGCGAGATTGGCGGACAAGGGATGGTGGTGGCTCGGGTTACGTTCGTGAAAGTACGAGGCGGCAGCTTTGGAATAATCACGGGTGCGTTCCGCGAGGGCGTTCAACTGAATCATTTTTCGCTCCGGCAACGTGCCCTCCAACGAGCGGAGCGCCTTGAGGACACGCGGGTCCGCCTCCAGCCGGTATAGAAACACCGCCTGATATTGGGGAAAGAAATCCTGATCGTCGCGCAAAGTGACCAGGTCCTCTTCGGCGATTCTCGCATCGGTCGAGTAAGCATCAATGATATTAATCTCTCCCTTGGCCAGAGCCAGATAAGCAAGCGTGTGATCTGTGCCGCGGACGTTGCGCATGCGCAATCCGTAGCGCGAGCACAAACCCGGCCATCCGTCCGCGCGCCCCATAAACTCGTGGCTCAGTCCGACCGGCAAATCGGGGTGGTTTTTCAGGTCACTGATCTGATGGATGCCCAAGGAATCTGCTCGCTGTCGCCGCATGGCCAGGGCGTAGGTATTGTTAAAGCCGAGCTCACCGGTCATGCCAACACCGAAGGGGGCCAACCGCTCGCGTAATTGCTGCACGTTGCTGGTACTGGTCATCCCGGTGGCGGGATCGATCGGCTTGAGAATGACCTCGCGGAGGGTGCCGGTATATTCCGGGTAACAGGTAACGGCGCCTTGCCGGAGCGCCTCCCAGAGGATGATGGTGCCACCCATCCCGGGGCGTAGCTGAGTTGAGAGGCCCGATCTTTCCATCGCCCGGTTGGCAATCTCGGCCAGGACGTAGGACTCGGTGAATTTCTTGGAGCCAATGACAACCGGTTGAAGCGGCGCTGAAGCCACCGGTCGTTGTCCGGCCAAGAGGGCCGCACTCACCAGGGCCAGTAATCTCATGGGAGACCCAGCTTTCGTTGCGTGTTGATGAACTCTGACACAAATTCGTCAGCTGGACAGTCCCGCAAAGTGTCAAACGGGCCAGCCTGTGCCACTGCTCCCTGCCGGAGCAGGATGATTTGGTCGCCCAGCCACGCAGCCTCAGCAAGTTCGTGGGTGACGAGAATGACCGTCTGGCGCAGGTGTTGGAAAATGGCCTTGAGCTCGGACTGCAACGTCGCACGGACCATCGGGTCGAGTGCCGCCAGGGGTTCGTCCAAGAGGAGGACCTCTGGGCGCAGCATCAGCGCGCGGATGAGACTCACGCGCTGTCGCTGGCCGCCGGAGAGCTCAACTGGATAACGCGCCAGCACCGATTCGGACAAACGCGTCAGCTGGCACAGTTCCGCCAGCCGTGCGCGCATTTGCTCCTCGGCTCGGTGCAAATGCCTGGCCAGGAGCAGCACATTTTCGCGCGCCGTCAGGTGGGGGAAAAGGCCTCCGTCCTGGATGACATAGCCCATTCGGCGGCGGATTTCCAAAAGGTTCCCCGGCTTCAAAACCTGGTTTTCGAAACGGATCTCGCCGGTCGTCGGCTGGATCAGGCCGATGATCAGGCGCAGAATTGTCGATTTGCCGCAGCCGCTCGGGCCAATCAGAACGCTGGTTTTCCCCGGCTCGAATTTGAGATCCAACGGGGACAGCGCCACGACGGAATCGAACGTCTTGCTGACGCCGACCAGTTCAATCGGGGGCGCAAAGCCCTTGGGAACCTGCGGAGTCTCCATGACATCCGAATCAAAAACGTCACGTTCGAGCTTGTCGAGCATCGGGGTCTTCCGCCGGGCGCGGTTTGAGGTACTGGACGCTGAACCAGGCGCGCGGGTCGCACCAGACGCGAACGATCTGGAAACCACCGCGAGCCGCCAGCCGGCGAAACTCGTTCAAGGTGTATTTATAGGAATGTTCGGTCACCAGGGGTTCGCCGTTGGCAAAGGCAAACGAGTGGCCATCCACCGCGACGGTTTGGCGGCGTCGGCTCACCAGGTGCATCTCAATCCGTCCGGCGGTCGCCTCGTAGAAGGCCCGGTGTTGGAACTGGTCGAGATCAAAATCGGCTGGCAGCTCGCGGTTCGCGTGAGCCAGGAGGTTCAAGTTGAAGCGTGCGGTTACACCTTGCGCGTCATTGTAGGCTGCGTGGAGCGACCGTGGCGATTTTTTGAGATCAACCCCCACGAGCAGACCGCCCTCAGGACCGCACAGGGGGGCAATTCGGCGCAGGAACCGCACCGCGTCCTCGGGTTCGAAATTGCCAATCGTCGACCCAGGAAAGAAGAGCGTGGTCCGCCCGGACCCGGTCGGCGAGCGCGGGAGTTGAAAGGGGCGCGTATAGTCGGCGTGGACCGGTTCGACCGCCACCCGAGGATACTCTAAAGCCACGCGGGCGGAGGTTTCGAGCAACTGAGCGCGGGCCACATCCACAGGCCAGTAGGCGGTGGGGTGGTCGAGGTGGTCCAGCAGCAAGCGCGTTTTAATTCCGCTGCCACTACCCAAATCCACGAGGTTGGCGCCGGAGCCCAAGAGAGATGCGATTTCCTCGATGTTCTGCTCCAGGATGCCGATCTCGGTGCGAGTCGGATAGTATTCCTCCAATTCGCAGATTTCCTCAAAGAGCCGGGCGCCTTGCTCATCGTAAAGATACTTACAAGGCAGGGTCTTTTGCGGCTGAGATAATCCGGCCAGAGCGTCGCGGCGAAAGGTCTCCGCCAGGACCGCATCCCCCACCGATTCCTGCCTGATCGCCCGGTTCTGACTCATGCGAGGTCGTTTGCCAAACGCAGCCCCATAAACTGCCAGCGTGCGTCTGGGGGAAAGAAGTTGCGGTAGGTTCGGCGTGCGTGGGACCGAGGCGTGGCGCAGGAAGCTCCGCGCAATACGTACTGATTGCACATAAATTTTCCATTGTATTCACCCAGGGCTCCCGCCCGTGGCTTATACCCCGGGTAGGGAGAGTAGGCGCTTTGGGTCCACTGCCAAACCTCACCGTACATCTGGCGCAAGCCGTCAGTTCGCGCGAAGTCGTCGGGAACAGGATGGAACCGGGCACTCTCCGCAAAACTTCCCTCAATCGGTACCCGGGCCGCGCCGAGTTCCCACTCGGCTTCCGTGGGCAGGCGTGCGTTGGCCCACCGGGCGTACGCATCCGCCTCGAAGTAGCTCACATGGCAGACGGGTTCGGACGGCTGCACCGGCCGCATGCCAGCCAGGGTCATCTGCCACCAATCGCCCTCCCGTTGTTCCCAGTAGAACGGCGCGGTCCAACCCCGTTCATTTACGACCATCCAGCCGAGCGACAGCCAGAGTTCAGGTCTCCGGTAGCCACCGTCCTCCATGAACGCCAGGTATTCCCGGTTGGTCACCAGCCGATTGGCGAGCGCGAAGGCATTCAGGAACACCTGGTGGCGCGGCCCTTCGTTGTCGAAGCAGAAGCCCGCTCCCTCGTGGCCGACGAAATAAAGTCCACGGTCGTAATTGCTCCAGCCAGGTGCCGAGGTCGCTCCCGATGGCATTCCCGGCATTGAGGCATCCCGCGCCCGCGGAGGTTCGCTCGGACTGAACGCCGGTCGCAACGGGTTCATCCAGAACACGTGTTTGATGTCAGTCAACATCAACTCCTGGTGTTGCTGTTCGTGATTGAGGCCAAGCACAACCAGGGGCTCCAGCGACTGGAATGTCTTCTCGTCCACGTTTTGCAGCAGCTCCTGCATCGCCGCGTCCACGTGCTGCCGATACACATACGTCTCCTTGACGGTGGGGCGGGAAATAAGCCCGCGCTGCGGGCGCGCGTGCATTTTCCCGGCCGCGTTGTAGTACGAGTTAAACAGAAAAGCGTATTGCGGGTGGAGCGGGTGGTAATTGGGGAGAAAAGGCTTTGCCACGAACGTTTCAAAGAACCAGCTCGTATGCGCCAGGTGCCATTTGGTTGGACTCATCTCCGGCATCGTTTGGATGACGTAATCCTCCGGCTCCAACGTCTCGCAGAGTCGGTTGGAGAAACCGCGCACCTGGGTGTAGTGCTCCAGCAGTCGCTCTCTCCGCGAGGCGCTGGGTGAAACAAGAAAAGAGGGGCTTCGCCCAAGGTTAGTTTTGCCCCTGGATCGCTTGACAGCGGGAATGCTCTGCATGGCGATTGGTAATTTATCTCTTGGGGCGGAAGGGGCAAATTTCCGTGCCTAAGGTCTTTTGCTACCCGGTTGGCGCAGAGCCATTCGGAGCTTGGGTTAGGGTTTTCCTCCAGATGCTAACGCCGAGCGGGTCAGGCATGGTGGTTGTGAGAAAGTCATGGGATGGCTGAGACGCCTCTAACGTTGGAGCAAGCCTGGCCGCCGCTGCCGTTGGCAGATTGGCAGGACACCTGCGCAACCCTTCACCTGTGGACGCAGATTGTCGGGAAAGTGCGGCTGGCACTCAGCCCACATCTCAATCACTGGTGGGAGGTGCCTCTCTATGTCACTGCCCGCGGCCTGACGACTTCCCCGATCCCATACCAACCACAGGCCTTCGAGATCCAATTGGATTTCATTGATCACAAACTCGATGTCCTCACGGCCGGGGGCCAGACCAGGACCCTGCGCCTGGCGCCGCGGACGGTCGCTGAATTTTACGCCGAGTTCATGGACTTGCTGCGTTCCCTGGGTATCGAGGTGAAGATCTGGCCCATGCCGGTTGAAATTCCCAATCCGATCCGATTCGACCAGGACCACCTTCACCGGTCATATGATCCTGATTCCGCGCATCGCTTTTGGCGGATCCTGGTGACAACGGACCGCATCTTTAAGGAGTTTCGCGCGGGCTTCATCGGCAAGGGCAGCCCGGTGCATTTCTTTTGGGGAAGTTTCGATCTGGCCGTCTCCCGCTTTTCGGGCCGCCGCGCCCCGTCGCGGCCGGGAGCTGACCGCGTTACTCGCGAAGCCTATTCTCACGAGGTGAGCAGCGCCGGGTTCTGGCCGGGGGGTGGAGACGTGCGAGGCGCGGCGTTCTATTCCTACATGGTTCCTGAACCGACCGGCTTCACGCAAAGCGTGGTACGGCCGAAGAACGCTTTCTATCACCCAAACCTCCATGAGTTCATCCTGATGTACGATGATGTGCGATCCGCGGCCTCGCCGAGGGAGGAGCTGATGGGCTTTCTTCAAAGCACCTACGAGGCTGGAGCGACGCTCGCGAGATGGGATCGCGCAGCGCTGGAGCGGCCGCTCCCACTGGGAATGGCGGCCTGACCTGCTTCCAGACCACTGGGCAATTCCCCCGCAGGTTCGGGGTTGGTGTCTTGGACGGGCGGTGAAAGTTCCGACGGTGGCCAGCGCGCAAGTTCTTCACCCGGACAGTTCTTCCGACCGGTGCCGATGTGATGAAGCGAATCGCCACACCAATGGTCGGTGGTGTGGTTACCTCCACCCTCATGGAGCTGTTGGTTTATCCGGCAATCTACTACCTCTGGCGCTCGCAGCGGCTGAAACAGGGCTGAGCTGCCGTTCGCGTCCGGCTTGCGTTGAGCCCTCCTCGTGAGCGGACAGCAAAGCAGGGGCCGCTCACGCCTGGGGTGAAATGCCCGGGGCCGCCGACGTCGGCGCGCGGCGGCTATGGGCAGCTTACCTGCCTTACTCGCACTCGGGTTTCCCCTAAGTTTGATCGCGGGGGTGGCAGATCATCATGAAGAGGGAGGAACGACATGTTGGCTGAGGCGAGTGTCCGCTCGGATCGTCGGGGGAGAGCGGTGAAAGCTGAACCGAGGACGGATGTCAATACGACCGCTCTTGAATTGAGGCTCAAACGAAACCTGAAAGGCGAGGTTCGCTTTGATGTGGGCAGCCGAGCCTTGTATGCGACTGATGGGTCCAACTACCGCCAAGTCCCGATCGGGGTGGTGATCCCTAAAGACGCCGAGGACGTCCAGGAGACCGTTGCGGCATGCCACAAGTTTGGGGCGCCGTTGCTCTGTCGAGGAGGCGGCACGAGCCTAGCAGGTCAATGCTGCAACGTGGCGGTCGTGATGGATTTCACCAAGTACATGAACCGGGTCATCGAAATCGATCCCCGAAGGAAGTTGGCCAGAGTGCAGCCCGGGTGCGTGCTGGATAGCTTGCGTCACGCGGCCGCCAGGCAATACGGGCTGACGTTCGGTCCGGACCCGGCAACGCATTCTCACTGTGCAATCGGCGGCATGCTGGGCAACAATTCCTGCGGCATCCACTCGCTATTGGCCGGCAAATATGGCCTTGGTCTGCGCACCTCGGACAACACGCACGAACTGGAGGTCCTTACCTTCGATGGCGCGCGCATGCGCGTGGGCGAAACTCCGCCGGAAGAACTAGAGCGCCTCATCGCCCGTGGCGGGGCTCAAGGGGAAATTTACAGCCAGTTGCGCGCTCTCCGGGATGAATATCAGGAACAGCTGCGGCATCATTTCCCAAAACTTCCACGGCGAGTCTCGGGTTACAATGTGGACGAGCTGCTGCCGGAGCATAATTTCAACGTGGCGCGATCGCTGGTCGGCTCCGAAGGCACACTGGTGACGATCCTGGAAGCGACGCTGCAGCTGGTGCCTCATCCGAAGGCCAACACCCTGCTGGTTTTGGGGTATCCCGACGTCTACTCCGCAGCCGATCACCTGATGGAAATCCTGGAGTTCCAGCCGATCGGCCTGGAGGGAATCGACGACAAGCTTATTGAATGGATGAAGCTCAAAAAGACCCACACTTCGAACCTGAAGATGATGCCACCGGGTCGGGGCTGGCTTTTTGTCCAGTTCGGAGGCGAGTCAAAGGAGGATACGGACGCACAAGCGCGGCGGTGCATGGAGCGGCTCAAAGCCGTGAAGAATCCGCCTTCCACGAAGCTGTACGACGACGCTGAGGAAGAGGAAAAGCTGTGGAAAATCCGGGAGAGCGGGCTGTCGGCGACCGCCTGGGTTCCCAACCACCCGGACAATTGGCCTGGGTTCGAAGATTCTGCCGTGCCGGTGCCGGCGGTTAGCTCCTACCTGCATGATTTGCATCAAGTGATGGGCAAGTATGGATACACCGCCTCGCTCTACGGCCACTTTGGCCAAGGCTGCATCCATTGCCGGATTCCGTTCGACCTTTATACTGCCGACGGCATCCGCGCCTGGAAAAGTTTCATGGAGGAGGCGACGGACCTCGTAGTGCATTACGGCGGCTCCATTTCCGGTGAGCACGGCGATGGTCAGGCCCGCGCCCCCTACATCCACAAGATGTTCGGCCCGGAACTCATGCAAGCCTTTCGCGAATTCAAGCGCATTTGGGACCCGCACGGGAAGATGAATCCGGGCAAGGTGATCGACGCTTACCCGGTGGATGCCAATCTGCGGATCGGCTCGGACTACAGCCCGCCCGAGCTTAAGACCCATTTTCATTACCCGGAGGATCACTGGACGTTTTCGCGCGCGGCGTTGCGCTGCGTGGGCGTGGGCGATTGCCGCAAGAAAAGCGGCCAGACGATGTGCCCCAGCTACCAGGTGACCATGGAAGAGGAGCACTGCACCCGGGGCCGGGCTCGGTTGCTGTGGGAGATGCTCAACGGACGCGAGATTAAGGACGGCTGGAAGAGCGAGGCGGTGAAGCACTCGCTGGATTTGTGCCTCTCCTGTAAAGGGTGCAAGAGCGATTGCCCGGTCAACGTGGATATGGCCACCTACAAGGCGGAGTTTCTGGCGCATTATTACGAGGGCCGCCTTCGTCCGCGTCACGCCTATGCCTTTGGTTTAATCCACCTTTGGTCACGCCTGGCCGGCGTGGCTCCGACCCTGGTCAACTTTTTCACCCAGACACCGTGGCTGCGGGGCATAGCCAAGTGGGGTGCGGGGATGGCGCCCGAGCGGAGCATCCCCCGGTTTGCACCGCAGAGTTTTAAAGCCTGGTTTTACCAGCGACCACCGCGCAACCGCACCGCTTCGGCGGTCGTGCTCTTTGCGGACACGTTCAATAATTACTTCCATACGGAGGTCGCCAAGGCGGCGGTGGAGGTGCTGGAACACGCCGGTTTCCGGGTGCTCGTGCCCAAGGAGGACATGTGCTGTGGCCGGCCGCTCTATGATTATGGCATGCTGACCCAAGCCAAGTCCTGGCTGGCGGACATTCTGTTCAAGTTGCGGCCGCACATCGAGACCAGCACCCCCATGGTGGTCCTCGAACCGAGCTGTTGCGCCGTATTCAGAGACGAGTTGATGAACTTGTATCCGAATAATGCCGATGCCAAGCGGCTTAACGAGCGAACCTTCACGCTGGCGGAGTTCCTGTGCCGGTATGCCCCCAACTACCAGGTGCCCCAGCTGCACCGGCACGCTTTGGTTCATGGCCATTGTCATCACAAAGCCGTCATGGGGATGACCGCCGAGCAGGAACTGCTCAAAGCCATGGGATTGGATTTCCACATGCTCGATTCAGGCTGCTGCGGCATGGCCGGATCCTTTGGTTTTGAAAAAGGCGCCCCCCACGACGTTTCGATCAAATGCGGCGAACGTGTCCTTCTGCCCGAGGTGCGCAAGGCCAGCAACACGGATTTGATCATAGCCGATGGCTTTAGCTGCAAAACCCAAATCGAGCAGGGGACGGACCGACATGCTTTGCACGTGGCCCAAGTGATCCAGCTCGCCCTGCGAGATGGGAAGCCCGGGCAGCCGGGAGAACGGCCCGAGACTCCTTTCGTGCGCGAGCATCAGGCAGCGTTCCGCGCGGCCAACCTGCGAATGGCCGCGGTGGTTGCGGCACTAGCCGCCGTGGGCTTGTTAGCCTGGGATGCGCGGAGAAAGCGATGAGGTAGAATGATCGGCTGAGCTTCCTGAATTTTAAGACAGCAAACACTTACGAAAAGGCAATGATATGGCTAGGACCGGTGCAGACGTTTT
>Ga0105240_10003754_pt1 | contig 23468 bp, 11 predicted proteins | sample KBSC54metaG_FD_80426 | JGI IMG/M metagenome (GOLD analysis project Ga0105240, IMG submission 80426) | Corn rhizosphere microbial communities from Kellogg Biological Station, Michigan, USA - KBS C5-4 metaG | ecosystem: Host-associated > Plants > Roots > Rhizosphere > Soil | place: Michigan, USA... | reverse complement strand
TTCCGCTGTTTATTTTCTCAAACGTTTGGGTTTTGCGGCCCATATGGTCGTACGAGTAGGTATTGGCCACAGTAACGTTCGATGTGGCAACATTGCTTACATTTTTATAGTGCTGCCGCGTAGTGCTGGTAACCTGGTTGCTAAAGTTGTAAATATTGGTCACCACATCATAATTGTACGGGCTTAGCACTCCGCCCAGATAATGCTGCTGGTAGGTTTTTATAGTACGGCCAAGATCGTCGTAATAATGTACCGTATTTAACATATCAGGGGTAGTATTGTAAATGGTATTCAACACTGCCGTTTTTGTTGCAGTCAGTAAGCCATTCGTCTTTGTGCTGTTGCCGGTTACAATAAAATCTGTTGGTAAGCCGGGTATATTGCTATAATCGTCATAGTAATTGGTGGTTAATATAGGTCCCTGCGGATCAATTGCGCTGTAACCGGATGGCTGTGTATTATCCTTAGCTACCCATAAAACAGGCAGGTTGTTGATTGCCCAGGTAATTAGCCATTGCTCTAACACATGGCTGGGAGAGGCGACATTGCTATCACCCGCGCTTCCCGCCAGTGTGCCCGATGACCACAGCCCGGTAATGGCTACCCTGCCCAGTGCATCATATTTTATATAGGTCCATACTTGTGGCGACTGGCTTCGTTGTACTGCATCCTGGGTAAAAATCACCTGGTCAATCCTGTTGTACACCATAAACTCCCAGCCCTTGCCCGGTATCTTCTTTTTTATCAGCCTGTTGCGTGTGTCATAATGATAGCCATAAATATAATTAACAAATGCTGCATCAGTTTCAAGAATTGAAGCCGGGTATGCTGCTCCTGCCGGATTGGGCGGTATCACATAACTCAGGTTGCCTAAATCATTATACACATAATAGGTAGCGATATAGTTATTGCCGGTTGGTGTTAGTTGTGCCTTTTTGCACACAACGTGCCCTTCTTTATCTTTAAATTCGATGCTGTTAAACCCGTTCTCGTCGGTAGTAGTGGTGGCGTATAACGTACCAGCGGTATAATTTGCATTACCACCGGTAAGGCCATTACCAGCGCTGTTTACCGTCCACAAAATAACCTCGGTTGCAGCGTTTGTGCCATAGGCAATTTTCACCGTGTGCCCGCCTGGCTGCCATGCTGCTCCAGGCGCACCCTGCTCCACTGCCCGGTTTAGCGGCGAGGGCTCAAAAACCGTTGCTGCAGATGGATAGGAGGTGTTTACCACGCCGTTGGCCTGCTGGGTTGCCGAGCCGCCGGTGGGGTTGTAAAATTGTGCCTGGCCCGCACCCGGAGTAAGGGCGTCTGTTTTATAGCTGCCATCACTGGTACCGGCTGTTATTGCATAGGGCAGGTACTTGGTTACCTCCCTGCCAAACTGGTCGTAAGCCATGGGCTGCACAACATCATTCCCAAGCGGGCTGCCTTTTACCTGGACTGTTTGTACCGGCCGGCCCAAACCATCAAAATATTGCACGGTTTGCATGAGATCGCATGTGCCTTTACCCACTGTTGTAAACACTGGCATCGGCGAACGCGGGATTGATGTTATAACAAAGTTTTGATTGGTGCTGGCCGCTGTATTTAATGGCTGGCAGTCGGGCGAAAGCGTGTATACGTGCAGGCTATTTCCCGCGCTTGCGGTAAAGTGAAAGCCTGGGTTTGCCGGGCCTAAAATAATGCCGCTGTAATTGTAATATTCGCCCGGGTTTGGTGTGCCTGTCATTGTGGGGCCTACCAGGATCTGCGCTTTTAAACTAAATGCCGACAGGGCCAGCATTGTAAACGCCATTACCTGTTTTAGCTTATTTTTTATATTAAAATATTTGTGATACATGTGAATAAGATTAATGGATGATAGGTGTTTACTGGCCCTGGTAATGGTAGTCCATGTGTTTTACTACGTTGCCGTCGTTATCCTTTATATTCATCAGCCGCTGGAAACTGTCATATTCATAATACGTTATATTTCCTTTCGCATCCGTACTGCTGGTCATGCCAATTAGCGGATCATAAGTATAGGTGGTCATTTGGGCGGTGGCCGGATAAAACCGTACGTCATCTATCTGGCCATTAATTGCAGGCGATGCGCCAATAGTGTAGGTGCTGCCACTGACCATAATTGGCAAACTAACCAGCGACCAGGCCGAGCCCGATTTTTGCCAGTAGGTTAATGTGTAATTGCCCCCGCTCAGGCCGGTTAACGATTTGGCATAAGTCCCTGTATGGCTGTAGTGCCCTGTTTTTGAATCATTTAACGTGCTGTTACCATTCCCCTCTTCAAAGCTATCGTAAAATATATCGTTGTTACCTGCATTCACGGCTCGAGCTACCGGATATTCGCCATTATATCCCCATTGGTAGGCCTCGTAAGGGCCATCGACTTTTTGTTGTTCAAGGATATTGCCGTTATTGGAATCATATTGATTAAAAACTATCCGCGTCTCGGGCGCATTGGAACCCGTAGATGCCTTGATGTTATCCCGCACTATTAAATTTCCAATTTGTTTATAGGCAGTTTGCGTGGTAGATAGCAGAGTTTCTGTTCCGGATACAGACTTCAACAGCTTTTCTTCCAGTGGCGGGCTAAGGATGTTTTTAGATACCATCGCCAGGGATACCGGGTCTGACATATCCTGGGGATATTTCAACCGGGTGATCTTTGTAGTGCCATCACTTGCTGTAAGGTCTACTTCTGTCGGATATAGATTACTTGAATTTTGGTATTGATGGCTGGTAACAGTTGATATCGTATTTGAAACATTTAGCTGATCATATATGGTCTTGGTCTCCTTCGTCATTTTGCTTGCGCCTGATTTCACAGTGTAGGGAAAAATGCTGAAAAAACCGTTTCCAGGTTGGGAGGTGGCACCTGATTCTGGTCCATATGTATTAGTGAAACAATCCATTAATTTTATAAACTGTTTAAATTGCTTGATCATGATACCGGTATCCCTTGTAAAGTTATAGGTAGTATACTCATACTGTTTTTTTTCAACAGGGGTATATTGACCACCACTGTATTTATAGGCCGTTTCATCCGTTAGCTCCCCCTGGCTCCAGGCATTATTTATTGAGCCGTAATTACCGCTATTAATAAATTCGGCAGGGAAACTGATTGGATCTATATTTATATTATAATTGAATACTGTTTTCCCAATATTGGTTACTGGATTACCTTCATATTTGGTGACTGTTGGATATAAAATGGGGGAACCTAAATAGGTCATGGAATTGTATTTTGAGAAACCTAAGAAATTTCTCTGCCAACAAACACCAATGGAACTGCCATCATACAGAACACATGCACTACCTGTCCCTGTTATTCCAATGTAATACGCGTTAACCACATCTTCGTAATTTTTATAAAAATTCCGCTCATCGAAAAGCTTAACCCCTAAGTTATTTTCAGCTGTCCCGTATACATAGTTTTCTTCTTTGGATAATACATTATCAATGGTAAAATGCTTAATTGACTGAACCCTTAGCCCTCCCCCAATTTTAATGGGATGTTGATTCGTGTTTTCGGTCCAGTTAATACTGCTGTTTATAAAAACCGTATTATCCCCATAAACATCATTTTCTAACACGTAGCTCTCGCCGGAGCTTAGCGATAACTGTTCGTTTACATTGAGGGCCACGGTTAAGTCGCCATCGTGTTTCCAGGTTCTTATTATCCTATTGGCGGTTACGTCCTTCAGGGTAACCAGCTGCGTTTCGCCAAACTCAGTATTCCCTATATTGGATGGGGAAAAGTTAATACTTATGTTACTGACAATCGTTCCCTGATTGACCACGGCCAGGCTCGGATCTGAAGGCACCGTAAAACTGTAGGTAGCAGAACTTAAAGCAGACTTGCTGATGCCCCGTGTCATCCCCCCCTTTACAATCAGTTGCGTAGTGTATCCGTCAGAGAGGTATTGATGGGGCTCATATGCAAATTGGGAATTCCCACCAGTAGGATAAGTAATTTTATTTAATATCCCCGCTTGCATAAAACTTGCAGAAGGCTCACGGTTTGCATTACCTACAGTATAGGTTAGATTGCGCCCCCCAAGTGGGTTAGTATAATTGGCATTCATAAATGAAACACTATTTAGATCACTCCCATAAACAGTAGTAGTAGGTATTAGTCCTTGGTTAGTGGCCCCATTATAAAAGCCCCAGTAATCTATACTATAGGACCCGTACGGCGGAAGGGGGGTATTATCATAACCAAACGAATAGGTTTTATTGATCGTCATACCCGGATCTGATTCTGTAAATCCGGTCAGCTTAAGCCGGTAACAAGTCCAGTAATCTGTAAAAGGGCTTGCATTATAATAGTCGTGATTAAACGTTATCTTTTTGATTACCTGGTTGGCTGCGTTATAAACCAGCATCTCATCTAATGAATTGGCATTACTGCCATCGACATCTTTCCTGACCGTATTTCTGTTGAATTGGACATGACCGTTTTTAAAATTAATTTGTTTAATCAACAGTTCATTATAAGTCATGGTGCTCACATTTTTCTGCGTACCGCCGTTGACAAACGAAGGGGTACTGTTAGTATTTGGATCTGGTACTCCGGCGTACCCAAATGGCCAAACTTGATTTTCTAAAACGTCGGTCGTCGAAGTCGTTTCATAAACGAAACTAATGTTATCTGTACCATCGGCGGAAGTAATGGAGGTTAGATACCAGGAACTGACGGTGCTTCTTGGTCCAATGAAGCCAGTATTGCTTTCTGAGGAGGTCTTGGAGAATTGGTTAAAATTATAAATATTACCATTATCATCAACAATCTGAAAAACTACGTTATTTGTAGGTCCGCTTTTTGTAATTACTATGGGATCAAAAGGAAAGGTTCTGAAACTCTTGTTCTTTTGGCAAATAAACTTACCGGATTTACCGGCAACATTATACGTAAACAGGTCGGGCTCCAGGTCGTAAGTTGGGTTACCGATATAGGTTGCCATGGTATAATAATTGGTCATCCCCATTAATGTGTTATACGATGGCGGGGTATAATTAAAATATCCGTATGGGCTATCATCAGGTGAGCCATACACGGTTCTTGATATCGTTCCACCAGCCATAACACTCCACCCAAGCCCCACATCGGTAGATTTTTGGTTTACCTGAACACCCGAAGCGTGGTATGATAATGAAATGGGCAATTTTAGTTTACCACTAGTAATCTCGTATAAGGGAAAACTGATTTCGGGGATACCAGTTAACGTTCCCACCGGATATGCCCCGTATTTACCCAGCTCAGCTGAATTGGGTGCAGGTGGCGCTAAAGATTCCAAAGTTATTTTTTGTTGTGCCAGAGCAGGGGTTATTACACCTAAAAACAGGGTGGTTAGTACAAAAATATATTTTGTGCTTTTTTGTTTTTCATGAAGGATAGACGATATCAAAGCTAATAGCGGTTTAAAAGGACGCTTCATTATTAGGAGGTTAGGTCCAACAAAAGCTGTTGTGATTAAAAGCGTGCTTAAAACACACTGAAGTATATTTTTTATATTCATAAGTCTTTATTAAAAAAATCTAAAAACTGATTATCCGATCGCTATTTATTATTTGCACCGGCAGGCTTTATTGCGTCTAATTTTTCGGTTAAATAGTCCAGCTGTTTTTTAAACATTTTGTTTATTTCCTGCTGTTGTTGCAATTGCTTATCCTTCTCAATCAAATAAAGCGTCAGCTCTTCCACCTTTTTCAATAGCAGCATATTCATTTCTCCCACACGTTGGCCATTTTTTGTGACTTCGCTGGCTGAGGGTATTTCTGATAAGTGATGATTTTTATCTATATAACTTTTTACCGAGGTAAGGGTCGGCAGGTCGTAGCTTTTATCAAACACATAATCGGGAGTTGGCACATTTGCATCAACAATAACTTCACTTGAGTGGATAATGCCTTTTACTGTAAGTTTTTGATCGGGGTGCGTAGTACCAATACCTACTTTGCCGTTTGTGGCGCTAAAAGTGTCGTCAAATATGCCGCTGCTCAACATGCTTTGAATGGTAACCCGGGCATTCGAATAGCTGGTTCCGCCATCAAACTTGCTGTATATGCGCCCCGAGGTAAGGCTGCCGGTGGTATATCCTCCTTTTAAAGTTATGCCGGCTTCGTTACCTGTAGCCCCGCCATTTTCAAGAGATATGCCGGAATAGCCTGCGGTAGCGCTTGATGACACAACGTTAAGTTTGGTAGTGGGTGAAATAGTACCGATGCCCACATTGCCCGAATTGTCCAACGCCAGAATATAAGGCGAATTATAGCCTATCGGGCTTGTCGTTGATGTTGGTATTGCCATGTAGACGTAGTTTGGGATTTTATAACTTCCTTTAACCCCAAACGCGCCACCGTCTGCTCCATTAGAGCCAATAGAATCTACCACCCTGTATGCCCTTGCCCAGCCACCTGGGTCACTCTTGGCGCCTATGTCCAACGTATATGTTGCCGTGAGCAGGTCCCAATTGCTGTTTAGGACCTGGAGTTTTCCGACCGGAGCGGTGGTCATGCCGATGCCAACGTTATTGGTTGTTGTAATAAAGCCTGATCCGGGGGTCCATTGTGCGCGACAGGTAATCGAAAATAATAAGATTGCGAATGCGGTTGTTAAAATGGTTTTCATTTATATTTACTTGTTATTTTTTACGTTTAATAGTTCGTCAACCTGCTTTTTCAATTGATTAATTTGGGCCTGCTGTTCTTGCAAAGTTTCTTTTTGCTGCTGCACCATGTCCCTTTGCTGTTCAAGGGCTTTTACCTGCTTATCTTTCTCGATCAAATACAACGTAAGCTCCTCCACTTTTTTCAAAAGCAGCATATTCATTTCGCCTACACGCTGGCCATTTTTTGTGACTTCGCTAGCTGAGGGTATTTCTGATAAGTGGTGATTTTTATCTATATAACTTTTTACCGAGGTAAGCGTCGGCAGATCGTAGGTTTTATCGAATACATAATCTGGGGTTGGTATGTTCGTATCAACAATAACTTCGCTTGAGTGGATAGTGCCTTTTACTGTAAGTTTTTGATCTGGATTGGCTGTACCAATCCCCATATTTCCTGCGGGGGTTATCCTGAACACTTCGCCTGTGCCCGCACCACGATACACGAATGCGGGGCTGTTCGCACTGTAAACTGTGGAAATACCAACGATGTTGTTTGGCTGGTCAGCAAAAAGGCCAATTCTGGGATTGTTGGTACCGTCAACCACGGCCACGCCCAACCCTGCCACGCCCGAAGTTTGCGAGTTTATCAACTCTGGGGTAAACGAGCTCCCTGCTCCGTCGCGCATGGAAAAAACACCACCAGGGCCAACATGCAACGAAGTGCCCGGGGCCGCATTGCCTATACCTACGTTGCCGGCAGAACTGATGCGCATAACCTCGTTAAGAGATGCGCCGGCATTGGTATAAAAAGCCAAAGCGCCTCCTGCGTTTCCTGAATTTGTGTTTACTCCTGTAATAGCCGCTTTTGTTCTATTCCCCGGCTGTGTTCCAAATGCAACACCAATAGTTTCACCAAGCGTATTTGTTGAAAGTTGAAGGTTAAGTGTATTAGTTCCCGTCACGTCAATAATATGTAATTTGTTTGCAGGAACATTAGTGCCGATACCAACGTTGCCCGCCGTGGTAATGTTAAATAAGGTGCTGCTCTGCAAATTATTGCTGGTTGCGATCCCAAAATTGCCGTTGGTTCCTGCTTGCCCGGCAAACCACGAAGCGGTGCCATTTTTAAATTCAGCACTAATATTCGATAGCGTGGTGTTACGTTCTATCGTTAATGCAGTAGCGCCCGAGCCAACCACGTGTAATAAATTTACAGGGGTTGTTGTGCCGATACCAACGCTACCTGTAGCTGGAAATGTGTTTTGCGCGCTGCAGGTAACGGTGAAGAGGAAAATTGCGAATGCTGTTGTCAAAAAGGTTTTCATATATTTTATGGTTTATTTTTTAGTTTTTATTAATTCTTCAACTTGTATTTTTAATTGTTTAATCTGGGTTTGCTGTTCTTGGCTAATTTCCTTTTGCTTCTCAAGAACACCTGTTCATGTTTTTTATGAAGCTGCTGTGTCAACACCCTAATCGCCTGTCTTAAAATAAATATTTGGAGATGATGTTGTTATCCATTGAGCTTTACAGGTTATTGAAAAGGCTAAAAATGTGATGGTTGATAGCAAAAGACGTTCACGCTATGTGGTTTTATTTGTGTAAGATTTAATTTAGGGAGCGACCAAAGTAAAACAATAACAAGGAGATCGCGGCGCATCGCGAGGCTGTAAAAATGTGCTGCCAATAATCGCACAAAAAGGGTATTCATGGTATGAATCTATGTGGGTTTGCTATTTCTTCCCCTTCAGGGCCATTATTAGCATAATTTATCGAAACGGTTCTTTGGCCTACCCGTGTTACTATGCTCATGTAAGCTGTGATAAACAAAATTAGGAAGTGGTATAAAAACAAACCAACGATTGTGCAGAGGCAAAAAAGACATTTTCATGAAATAAGGAATGAGGAATTGCAAGGCAATGCTTGTAAATGAAATTTTGAAAAAGGGTACAAATACTACTAGTTAATGTTATATAAAATAGCACTGTAAATTAGTTGATTGCCGGGCAATAAAAATTTTGCTTTATTGGCAAATGATTATTTGATATTAGCAGTTTGAGTTTAACCCATTAGAACGATCCAATTCATAAAGTCGAAGAAGAAATCCTTATCATTGTCTTTTCAGGTTTTATTATTGGGCCTATTTGATATCAATGTATTTGTTATTATTTTAGATAGGTAACAGTCTTCAATATACTATGGTAAGGTATCCGCTGAATTTTTGTGATTTGTGCTTGGCTATAATTACGTAGTAATATACGCCTGCGTGTAATTTTTTGCCATTCTCTTTACCATCCCAGGGAGTATAACCATTTTGACTTTGGTATATTAACGTACCGTAGCGTGTATATACTTTAATCATTGCGGTGACATCACCTTCTATCCCTTCGATTTTCCAGGTGTCATTTATGCCGTCATTGTTGGGGGTGAAGGTGTTGGGTATGTGAATGTCAGGGCATTCTTCCGTTATATTGATTAGTTTGGTGACTTCGCAACCGTTTACATCGGTTACCGTCAAACTGACTGTTTGCGGCGAATTTACGATATAGCTTTGTCCGCCAGCTTGATTGTTCCATACATATTTTGAAAAACCCGGCGGTGCTGTTATCGTAACTGGCTGTTGCTTATATGTGCAAATAGTGGCATCGGCAACGGTAAATTCCGGCAATGGATAAAAGTCAATGGTTATGCTCTCCTTGGCAATGCACCCGGTCGCAGACGTCACCGTAGCATCGTATGTGCCGGGCTTTTTTACATCAATTTGATCAGTCGTTTCACCTGTCGACCATTTAATAGTGCCCGTGTTATAGTTTGCTTTTAGCGTAACAGTTTCCCCCTGACATAAAGTTGTCTTTACAATTTTCTCAATGCGTACCGCGGGCAAGGGCTCGAAAGCGACAAGTCGGTTTGGCGATGTTTTTGAGCAAAACGTTCCGTCTGTAGCAGCCTGGTTGCTAATGATTGTGACAGTATAATTTCCCGCTTTATCGGTCACCAGCGTTGTTTTATCTTTGACTTCTGCAAGTAATTGATTGTCCCTATACCAATTTATGCTATATGAAGCATCCGGGACGACATCTAAATTCATGGTTGCCATGTCACCGGCGCAATAGCTTAACTTATCAGCGGCGATGGCTGGTTGCGGCAGCACGCCATACTGCAATTCAACCTCCTTCGAGGGCACCCAATTATCCGTACACGCACTTACTTCAACCTTGTATTTGCCGGGCTGGGTAATTTCAATCATGCTACCCGTTTCATTATTAAGATGTCCGTCGGTATACCACCTGTATTTGTACCCGGGCTTTTCGTCAGTTTTTAGTACGACTGCAGTGTTTTCGCAGGCCAATATTTTATCCGGATAGTTAAATGAGAATGTCGGGCCTGTTATCACGTTTACCGTTAGGTGATTGCTTTCAATATGCATGTTTTCGCAGGGGTCGTATAGCAATGCATAATAGTCGCCCGCGGCTTTTATATTAAGCGTGCTTTTGCCCTGGCCGGGAATCACTGTGCCATTTCGGTACCATTGCAAGGATGCTCCCGAATACGCGTGATTATCAATGAGTGCATTTATCGAGTTACCCTCGCACAAATCGATTCTGTCAACCTTGGCTGGTTGATTTTCAAAACTTGCGGCTTTGATGTTTTGCGCATTTATATATTTGGCATAGTCCGGTTTGATCAGGTAGAGCCCATCATTGGCTGCCAGCCATACGCCGTCTTCGCACGCAGGCTCACTTGTGGACGCCGTGTTGATGCTGATATCGTTTATTACGACGTTGCCTATCTCATCGTAATGAAACAGGGAAAAGTCGCGCAACCTGGTGTCATTCTCGTATTTGAAGTAGGTGGAGTTGCTAAAGTAGAGCCCCTTGTCGGTCCCTGCCAGCAGCGTCTCTCTAATGAGGCCGGGGTCGCCGTATTGATGGCCATATCCAAAAGAGGTGAGACCGAATACGCTGCTAATTTTATTTACCGCGGTGCCGTCCAGATACTTTCTGTACGGAAATTCAGGGTTGCCGCTGTCGCTTGCATTTACCTGGAACATGCCCCGGCTGTTTCCCCAAAAAAAGTCAAGATACTCCTCGCGTTCATTACTGTCTTCGTAAATCAGGTAAGGTAGGTAGTATGCGGTTCTTACATTATAGCCATACAAGTTATCGCTTTCACGGAGACTGCCCGAATAAAGTGTGCTTGAGCTGGTCGCGTATACCGGCAAAAAGTTTACATTGTCGCCCTTAAGGCCGCCGGGCATGCTTAAGCTGCTGTCAGCATACATCGTTCTTTTGTATGATGCCTCATATATTTTGTAAAGGCCGTCATAAGTTGCTATCAGTTTTTCGGTGTTTATATCATACCTGTACATCATATTATTTGTCGAAATAAGCAGGTACAGATTTTGCCGGGTCGGGGGGTATCCAAAACAAGTTAGCCCGATTGAATTTACCTTCCAGGCGATGCCTTGCTGATTGCCAATGGTTTTTATTACGCCATTTTCAAACTGAATGACAGTTGTTGAATTTGTGGCAATAAAGACCGTGTTTGTACTGTGCCCGGCTATGTCTGTAAATTGAAGGCCGCCGTAGGCGGAAAACTTTGCTGTGTAATTGTCTATTGCCTGAGTTTGGCTGTTCACCCGGTACACCTCGTTATTTTGGGCCAACACCCACACGTACGGGTCATAAAAATCCCGCTTGACTTTGAGTATCTTTTTACCCGAGAACAAGTGTGCTTTTAAATGAAAATCCACATCTTGCTGGGCATGTGTTTGAAAGAAAAAAAACAAAAAAACGCCAGCCAGCAGAAATCTAAAAGCCATCTATGACATTGTTAGGTTAACCAAAGGTAACAGATTTTGCCATATTTTTTCTGACTTGATAGTTAACATACAGACGGTAGTTACAAACTGCCCGCATAGTTGCGCGGAGTTGGACTTAGCCATGTGGAGTGGCTGCAATTTTTGCATAACAGCTACATTTTAACTTCGGAGGTATATAATGACCCATTTCAATTGGTGTGGCGACTTTTTCATAGTTCTTCAAATTACACTTGCAGAAATAAAAATCTGTACCTTTCTTCGTTTCGTCGATTGTTTTCATTGGAATGTAAACATCACGAATGGCGGTGTCTATCCAATTATATTTTTTAAGCACGGCGATAGTCTCATGAGAGATTTTCCCTGTAGAATCTTTCCAATAGAATAATTTGCCATTTTGTTCAATATAATTATTGGGAAGGGCATTGGTCTTGATAATATCGCCATCTCTCATTACCCATGCTTTCGTCGTAACTCCGTAAATATTGACACCCAAAATCCCTCCCTTAATATCAACGAAAGTGATCGAAAAGACATTGTCAATTTTGCTCAACGCGCTGGTATTTAAGAAATCGACAATAGCATTACGTGCCGCCTGTTCATTTTCTCCTTCCGAGACCTGGGCGGTTTTCCATGCGGTATTGCAACTAACCAGTAGTAACACCGCAAATGTTGTTAAGTATTTGGTTTTCATTTAATAATTGACATTTTCTGGATCTGTAACAATAGTAAATTTCATCGAAGGGTAAAGTTCAAGCGTTAACCTTTTGCTCTTCAAATCTCCGCCTACCGAAACCTCTCCTGAAGGCCCAAGTCTATAGATATCATCCATCCGTGATAAATGTGTATGATAATCGACTTTGGCATCAACTTTAATGACCAAGTCAGGTCTACTAAACACACTTAACCCATAGTTGGCATGACCCGATGTATTATTCTGATAATCGCCTACGTAAATATGACTAATATTATCTTCCCCTTTATTTGAGAGATAGTAACCGCCAATCTCCTTATCCACAGACTCATAATTTGATAGTTTTAAGATGAAATCTTCAAACCCTTTTACGCTGGCTTGTCCCTTGCCCCCCACATCAATGATATTATTGTCTCTTTTTAAATTTATACCATCCTTTAAAATTCCTTTTTCTATACCTCCAATAGCAGTTTTGGCATTTCCTTTACGGTCAGTTTCTACTTTGCCTTCGGAGTTTGTTTTTACTATCCAGTCTGTTATAGTCATCGAAAAACATTCCGTCCGAATCAATAAACTTTATTGGATTATCTCTAACGTAATTGTACGGCGAAAATCGTCGATCTTTCTCGGTCATGGGATCAACCACATTCCACCTACCTATAGCCGCGTCATAAAATCTTGCGCCATAATCGTTTTCCGCCAAATCTTGCTGATATCCCTTCCCATTGTATTTATACTTATTATCCGGGCTTGGTGTTATGTTTTGATTGCAGGCAATTTCCCTCCCAAAGGCATAATAATCACTAAATTGCTGCATATCGGCACCGGTTATTGTGCCGCTGCCATTTATATCGGCAAATACTGCCCTAACGTTGCCTAAATGGTCGGTAACATTATATTGAAAACTACAGCCTGTTGTACCTGTGTTTGGTATAGCACGGCCTTCAGCCGTATGAATTAACTCCAATGTAGCTGCTCTCGTGCCTGCATATTCCAAGCCATTAACATACACCCTATTTTCGTTTATTGTTGCTCCTGTTTTAATAATACGCTGTAGCCTTTTACCTGTTGCATCATAAAAATACTGAATAGTTTTAGTGCTGGTAGTTACCAATGACGGCAAATCCAGCTCGTTGTATACCATTGACGTGATTAATGTCTTTTTGGTGTCCGTTATTAAACTTCCGTTGGTATTATAACCGTAAGTGCTGCTTTGCGACTCGCTTACCGTTCCATTGTCCGTAACAAATAAAAGCTTGCTACGACGTACGCTGGCAGAGGTATAATTATATGCAAGGTTATTAAGTGGCGTGGCACCCGAGTTGTTTTTACGTACTAGTGACAGGATATTACCCAAGTCATCGTACGTTAATGTCTCGTTAAATGAATTATCGCCAAGAGATACGGACAAAGACGATGCCTGCGTTAAGCGGTTCAGCGCGTCATATGCGTATATATAACCCTTTTTCTCTTGAGTTAGCCCGGTTAATGATGAAAGCAGTTGCGTTTGCCACATTACACTGCTAATGTTGCCATTGTATTGTGGCGCTACACCTGTATAAGCGTTGTTGTTTTTTTCATAATCAATCTGTTCCGAAAACACGTCGACTACAAGACTATAATCTATTCATTGTTTTTAAAGAGATATAGAGCTTGCAATATATTAGATCCAAGTTACTTGTGGCTAAACCTGTATTTAAAAAGAGAGCCCGAATGGCGTTAATCTGAGCGATTGGTTATAAAAGATTTTGATGAAATGAATTCCCAGTGTCCTCTGACTTTTTTTGCAACCGTAAACTGCACAGCAGTATTCACCGGAAATGTATGTGTTTGTACATATTTAAAATAACCGGTGGTGTCTGCTTTTTGAACTAGATCTTTTAGCTCAACATCCAACCCATTCAATTCATTTATTGCATTAGGCTTAACATTAAGAATATCCGATCTTTTACCATCCTCCGTCAGAAAAGATTGATTTATATAAGAACAACTGTGTGTCTGATTCCAGATGAGCGCGGAACTGGTACCAGACATCCCATTTGATGAATAAATAATAAACAGCTTGTCGCAAGTTAGCATCCGTAATCCTTCTCTTTGTTTAACAGTATCAAATGTCTTTTTTAATTTTTCAACAATGGTCGCCGTGCGCGCGATTTGTTTACTGTCGTTTTTTTTGTTTCTACTTATTAAATAAATCTGATAAGCTCGATAAAACGACTTCGTTGGAGTCATTTGCGAAATAACGACAATCATTAACGATGTTAAAAGAATTTTCATTTTTTAAAATTATAATTTTATCGGAGTTTTCGAAATAGAAGCGGGACGAATCTTTATAGGGTTTGGAAAAATAGGGTCATTTCTAAAGAAAAGATTATTGCCGTGTTTGTCGAGTATATCAGAATCACTAAACCAGTCGTAGGCTCTGCGTAAAGCAATATTGTGCTCGGCTCTAACTTGGTTTTCTTTATACGTTGCATACTGATCTGATGTGGTGACCGGGACTAAATTTCCACGCGTATCGTGAGCTTCATTACCAGCGGCATCCTTTTGATTAAACCAAACACTGCCGTCTGTTATACCTTCAAAAATATCCTGCAGGTGTGCCAATTCATGTGCCAAGCCAACATATCCAAGTCTTGATTCTTTATTTTTCGTATCCGGACCACCTGCCTTACTATCAGGATTCCATTTAATAGCTGAACCACTTGGATCAGTGCCATTCCCTCTCTTCTCTGTTGTGCGTTGAATTTCAATTGATTCTTCACGTCCTTCTGCATAATCAACCAACTCTTTGCCTTTTTCCCCGGTACTTAAATCTGCCAATGCCTTAGATACGTCCGCAATGAATTTATCCGACCCTTTGTATGCAACTCCGGTTTCGGTATTTATTGCGGTGCTTCCTTCGAATCGAACCAGTACTTTGTTGTTATTTTGAGCATTGGCTGCAACCCCTGCAATGCTTGTAGGCGCCTCCGCATCGGCTATCGCATCCAATTCATCACCATTTATATCAACAAATTTGATTGGGTTATTCCCTGCGAATTGAAATGTCGAAAAAGAACTATATTTCTCAGAAAGCCTATCTATGACATTCCACCGCCCAATTATCGGATCGTAATATCTGGCACCATAATCATATTCCGCTAAATCCTGCTGATATTCCTTGCCGCTATACTTATATTTATTGTCCGGGCTTGGCACAATATTCTGACTATAAGTTATTTCCCTGCCAAATGCATAATAATCGCTAAACTGTTGTATTTCAGCCGCTGTAACTGCACCGTCTCCATTCACATCTGTAAATACCGCCCTGACGTTGCCTAAATGATCCGAAACATGGTATTGAAGACTAGCGGCTGTCGCGCCGGAATTTGGTATAGCACGACCTTCAGGAGTATGGATAAGTTCGAAGGTTGTAGCTGCCGTACCTGAATATTCAAGGCCACCATCGTAAACCCTATTTTCGTTTACCGTGGTGCCTGTTTTTATAATACGCTGCAGCTTTTTACCTGTTGCATCATAAACATACTGAATGGTCTTTGTACTAGTTGTTACCAACGATGGTAAGTTTAACTCGTTGTAGACCACTGGAGTAGTCAGAGTTTTTTTGGTATCTGTTACCATACTACCGTTAGTATTAAAAGTGTAAGTGCTGGCTTGCGATTCGCTTACCGTACCATTATCAGAAACGGCTAACAGCTTATTCCCCCTTACGCTAGCCGAAGTGTAATTATAAGCGATGCTGTTCAACGGCGTACTCCCAGTGCTGTTTTTTCGTACTAATGATAAAATGTTGCCCAAATCATCATAAGTAAGTGTCTCATTAAATGCATTATTGCCGAGCGCCAATGAAATTGACGATGCCTGTGTTAGGCGATTCATCGTATCATAAGTATACATATAGCCTTTCTTTTCTTGCGCAAGTGTAAGCGATGAGGGCAGCTGCGTTTGCCACATTACACTACTGATGTTACCGTTATATTGCGGCGTAGCCCCGTAACCATTGATATTTTTTTCATAATCAATTTGCTCTGAAAATACATCGATAACAGAGCCGTAGGTTTGGTCTGTTAGGCTTAACGGATCATTTATCTTTACCAACCAGCCCCTGGGATTATAACGATAATCGATGTGCTGCAAAAACGTTGTGTTTGCTGGATTAGCGGCAGTGTTGGTGCTATGTAGGTGCTTTGTTATAGACTGTCCGACTTCGTTATAATCGATTTTTGAAATTGTTATTACTCCACTGTTGCCAGCTGACGAGATATATTGTTGTTTAACCAGCAAAGGGCGGTTTTTATGATCATAAATCATCCAGTTGTTAATCGTCAGCTGTATAGTTGGTGCTGCCAAATAGTGTTTTTGAACTGCTTTGATTGGCTGTGACTGAAAATTATACTGATTTTCTTGCGTATCAAATTTACTCCCGGATAATGTCCCTGCTTCGTAGTTTTGACTTATTGTTTTTACGTGCCGTCCATAAGTGTCGTAATCATCAACGGTAAAAATGTAGCTTGTTGTACCTAATATATTTACTAAGGTTGCCGTAGGGAGGCCTCTGGGTTGCTGATGCAGGGTATCTAAAACTGCAGGTGCCGTAAAATTAGTGGCTGATGGATTGACCGCTGTATTTGTAATAATTGCGTAGGTGTCGTAATAAGCAACTGTGAGCACTTTGTTTCCTGCCCCTGAACTGATGTCGGGGTAGCTTACGTGAGTATAACCATAGTTAGTAGTAGCGTTGGTAAAGCTCTCCCATAAATTACTGGTGTTAAGATCAGCGGCGGCTTGCAGCGTACTTCTATTGGAGGAACTGTTGTACACACCGGTCATTATCACCCTGCCCAGCGCATCATACTTATTTACCATCCAAATTCCTTTGCTTAGCTGGTTGGCGTCCTGACTAAGTATAAGTTGGTCGAGTTTATCATAAACTATATACTGCCAGCCCTGCCCGGGTATCTTTTTTTCGGTAACCCTGTTCCGACTATCGTAATGGTAGGCATAAAAATAGTTCAAAAAAGTATTGTCTGTTTCGGTAAAGGATGTAGCAGGCACATTTACCGCCACGTTAGTGATGGTTCCCACCGTCGAGGCTCCTGGTAGAGGTGGGATTACGTAGCGCAAGTTGCCAATGTCATCATTTATATAATAGGTTATAATATACGCACTTACTCCGGATTGCACTTTTCCGGCTACTACTCGGTCATTCTTATCTCTATAAAATATCGTATTATTTCCGTTTTCGTCGGTAGTGGTAATGGCATTTAACTGACCTGCGCCATAATAGCCATTTCTGGTCGCCCCGTTGCCGCCGCTAGTAATTGTCCAAAGTATGATTTCGCTTGCGGCGTTAGTACCGTAGCTCGTTTTAACCGTATGGCCGCTGGTGGCAATGCTGCTGTTCGCCAGCTGCCAAGCATCGCCTGGGGCGCCCTGCTCGGTTACCCGGTTCAGAGGCGCAGGCTCAATTCCTGTTTCTGCAAAGGGTTGCAGTATGCGTGCCACACCATTGCCCTGCTGGTCGCCGGTGCCGGGGCCGTTGTAAAAGTAATAAAGGCCAGTTGTAGCTGTTGTGACTAACGCATCGGCTTTGTAGCTGCCGTCGGTATTGGTGGCATGTACATAAGGCAAATATTTTTTAAACTCCCTTCCGAATACATCGTAGGCCGCCGGCAGTATCATATCCTTGCCCGACGGCGATGCCTGTCGTTGCACTGTTTGCAGCGGACGCCCAAGGCCGTCGAAATAACTAATCGTCGTTTCCATCGAATCTTTACTTGCCGCAATTGGCATCCATGAATCAAGCTTGGCAACCGTACTTACTGCACGTTTCGGCTCGCGGGCCATTATATAATTTTGCGTGGCGGTTTGGGCAAACGCATTTTGTGCAACAAGGGTTAATATTACCAGGTAAGCAACATTAACGATTCTTTTTATAAATAACTGCATAGGGTTTTATTAAAGTATAAACACTTGTGTTAAAATCAATCAACGTTGCTTATTGCGCCAGGCCGGTCCCAATGGTAATTGACCAGGGCGAGCCGGATGTCAATACACAGCCTGGCAGGCTATAACTGGTCGCCCCGGTATTTGTAAAGGAATATTCCACGGTAAACGCGCTGTTATCCACCTGCACCGCGCCCCAGCCTGTGTTGCTGCCAGATGTCCATACCGGTCCCGAAGTGGTAAACGCCAAGGTATAGGTGCCAGGGGTAATTGTCACACCTGCCGTAAGCTGTGCTTCGGTGAAAGTGTACAATACCGTACCACCGCTGTTTTTTACCTGCAGCTGTGTTACGTGCCCGGTTGGCAAGCCGCCGGATAACGGGGTTTGATTGTAATAGTTGATCTGTATACTGGTGGTGCAAGTACCGTTGGCATCGGCATACTCCTGGCCCTTATCGGCAATTTCGGCAAGTGCTTGGGCATCGGCATCAGCCTGGCTGATGCTGGAGCTATAGCCGCCTGCGTTAACGGTATAGGTTACTGAACTGCCCACACCTACGGTGCAATATTTTGTAAATGCCTGACTTTGCAAGGCATTATAATAAACCGTGGGATTTGCTGTATTGTAATTATAAGTATAGTTTTTAATAATGTTGCCGTACAGATCTTTTATGTTCTGTAAACGCTGATACCCGTCATATTCATAAGTGGTGGTTTGTCCTTTGGCGTCAATCCCGGCCACCATGCCAATATAGGGGTCGAAATTAACCGTACTCATCAGTGCATCGGAAGGATAAACAGCAATGTCATCAACAGGCGTGCCAGCCGCGAACGACTTACTGCCTGTATAGGTTTCATTATGGTAAACCCATTTGCCGCTGGTTAATTGAAACCAGCTGATAAGGTAGCTGCCAGTAGGTGGCGTAAAGCTAACCGTAAATGCTACGTTATTGTAGCGCTTACCGGTATGTGCCGCCCCTGCCGTAGCGGTGGTGCTGTATTCAAACCCCTCGTAGTATATTTCGTTCGAGGCCGCATTCTTTGCCTCTGCTACCGGGAACAAATTATTATAGCTCCACAGATAGCTGATAGGCGCGCCATATTTTTTTGATTGTGATAACAGGCCGCCATTAATGTTATACCCGGTAAACGTTATCCTATCCTCGTATGTTCCCGTCGTTTTAGTCTGTATACTTGATGGCTCATATACCCCACTCCCAAAATCAGAATAATTGGTCATCAAACCCTGCAGCAACGTAGTGCTTTTATAAAAAGTTTGTTCAACGGTCTCGTTAATATGATTGGCGTTTACCATTGCCTGGTACGGCACGGTTACACCGGCGGCAACCAGTTCATGGGGGTACCTGAATACCATTTTCTGGTCTATGGCATCACTACCTATGGTATGCCTTTCGCTCACCAATAAATTATTGGGATTGTTGTAAACATCATACTGCTTGGTAACTACCGGGTTATTTCCGGCAAGGTCGTAATTGGTGGTGGTTACCGTATCCGGATAAATCCATTGGGCGGTAATGCTGTAATACATTACATCGTAAGGGTCAAACTGCGAAGGAAGCGGCGGGGTGCTTGTTTGTGTGGGTTCCCAGTCTTTCCTAACCACGTAATTGTCGGCAAACTTCATCAGTCGGGTGTCGGTTACAAAATGGGTGGCAACTTTGTTTACTACCGTATAAGTATGGCTGCCTTCAACGCCGCCTGTTGTAAAAAAAGTTTGCTTTAAGGTTTCTAACCCCATCGTCCACCCACCATTTGATAAGGGTACGCCGGGTATATACCTGCTTTTAACCAGCAAAGCATCAGACCCAAAGCCAGGCTGGGCATATTGATGTTCGACACCACCATTGGCCCATTGCTCGCCCTTTAACTCAATCACATTGTTATAGTGTATCAGGTTGCCTGAATAATAATTTAACGAATGCAGCGGGGTTGAATAACCCACAAAATAAGTACACTGCCCAATAGAAAGGTCCGGGCACGCTTTCCCATCCACTAATAACGTATAATAATCGCTTGCGTTCGAATCATACCTTACCCGACCCGAGGATTGTGTTTGCGACGTAAGCGCTGCGTAAACATATTTTTTTATAAGCGTAGCGCCAATTAAAGGGGTCGAGATATTTTTTAGCAGCCTAACCCCGCCAACCTGGTAATTAGCCGTAACCGGGGGCAGCGCCACTTTGTAAAACATGGTCACGGCACCAGCGGCTGCCGCGCCGTATGCCGCCAGTTTTAAGGTGTAGTTGCCTGTAGGCATGTCTATAACCTGGTTAAAGGTGGAATCGACCGGTATCAAGTGGTTGTATATTTGCACCCCGCTCGAATTTAATATGCTCACTATTAAATGCTGGTGGATATGGTCGTTGGTGCCCGTACCACTGTATGGGCACGACATGTTAAGGGTTATATTTTGCTCGGTATAAATATTAAACGGAAACGTAACGTCAACTTCTGTACTTAAACCTGTACCGGTGGCGTTTTTGTTAACAAAAGTGCTTGAGTACTGGCTGCGCGTTTCCCAAACGGTATTTGGCTCATAAACCAGGCTATCCGAGCCTTTGGTTGGATAGGTAATACTGCTAAGCAACCCGAAATAGGAGTAACTCCCATTGGGTTCGCGGTTAGCCAGGGACGAGGGGAACGATGGGGAGACCTGCGGGTCGGTGCTTTGGGGTACCAGGTTAAAATTATTAACGCCGTTAAAGTATCCCCAATAGTCCTGTGCGAACGAAAGTCGGGAGGCAATGCCGTTCATATTGTAGTAGCGCATGGTATGCGTTTGTGTCTGTATGCCTGTTGCCGTACGTACCACCGAGGTTAAAAACGGGCGGTGCTTGAAAATCCCGTCGCCAAAATTGTTGTAATAAGATGTATTGCTGCCGTCGGTGTAATTCAAGGAGTAGGTATTAAACAAGGAGTAGCTTGCGCGGGTGGTATCGATAAGCCCCTTGTTCCAAAACTCAACCGATGTGAGTATCGAATCGCCGGGCAGGTCAGCCCGGATAGCGTATTTAAAATTTACTTTTACGAATTTCGAACTTATCGATTTCAGGATAACACCCGAACTTTGAAGCTGGCTATAGCATATCTGGTCCTCTGTACGCACAGGGCATGCTGCGCCACAGGCCCAACCGGCGCCTGTGCCGGGAGTGCGGATCATGGTCTGCGAAACATCAGTAAAATAGTCATATTGAACCGGCTTATAGTCAAACCACACATATTCACCAGTATAATGTTGCACGGCTATCAGGTACCACGCCGTTGCCCATGGAATGTTAAAGTTTTTGCCGCAGCCTCCCCCAAATGGAGAGGTCTTTGATGTTTCGGTAGCGTTTGGCCCGCCAAAATAATATTTCGTGCCTTGCGGGTCGGTTATCCTTATCGTCCAATTGGTGGTACCGAATTCGTTGTGAAAGTTTGTTTCCACCTTAAGGTTGTTCTGTTCTACCATTACTGCTTTTACCCTAAACCCTGACGCGGTGGTGTCGCTTGTTGACAGGTAAAACTGGCCTGAATATCCATTAAAGTTAAAGCTGAACAAGTCCACCTGCGTGTCCTTGTTCACATTTCCCTGGGCATAGCTAAGGTAATTGTAGGTGGCCTGGCTTCCATCATTGAAATTCGCCGGGGCGGTAAGCCAGCTGGACAATTCATCGGGGTTACCGCGAACGCTTCGGGTAATTACGCCGCCAGCTTCTAAAGTCCAATTCATCCCTGCACGTGAAGCGGTTTGGTTGATTAAAATACCGTTGCCAGAGTTATAGGCGAGCTGGATAGGTACGTCAACCTTCCCCGACTTAACGTTGCCCAGTGGAATTTTTGCGCTTACAGATCCTGTAGACATATTAACCGGCAGCCCGCTATAGCGGGTAAGCTCAAACGCATTTGGCGCCGCCGGCAAAACATTGGTTAACGATGGTGTGTTGATAGAGTTCCCCCCCGGTGGCGTCACAGTATTTGTTGTAAAGCCAGCGGCCGACCTTTTTAATGTCTTTGTTGTGTCAATTGTTTTTCCGGCCGTGTCAGTCGACGTTACCTGCGAATAAGTGGCCGAAGCGCATAATATAAGAGAGCAGCAGAGTATGATTTTTTTGATCATATTTAGTTGTGTTTTTATAAAAATTTAGGCGCCGGTGAAGGCCCAGGTATTTTCCTGTTAAAATATATTTTGGTGATTAGCCAAAAAACGACCGCCCGGGAAGGCAAGCCAATCCGGGTTGATATAGCAATATCAAGGCAATAAGAACGAGTTCAACTCTAATACAAGTTGTTAAAAATGATAGCTTTTGAAAATGCAGCCTTTGTTAGGAAGAATTGCTTTTTGATTTTTTATTCACCGTGCAATGGTTAGGTAACAGATTTATTTGTGACAATTTTGTTTCTCAATTATCAACAAATAAATTCAATATATCAATAGGAAAACCCTATTATTAAAAAAAAAATTGAATTAAATACGCCTTGTGAGAGTCGTCTAAATGGAGCAAACACAAAGATAGCCAATGTCTTAGGCGGAGTGTACGAGGAGCTTTTGTTTTCAACTTGCTCCGAATCCCAACTTATTCTACCTTTGTCGATTCAACAAGCGCCCGCATTCCATGTCCGAGCCTGTCGCAATTCATAAGAACAAGTCGCTGGCAGACCTTCCCGGAGAGGAGTGGCGGGATGTGCCTGGCTTCGAGGGATCATTCCAGGCCTCGACGTTCGGCCGGGTGCGGTCATTGGACCGCGTCATTGCCCATCCGAGGTTGGGGCACCAGTTCGTCAGGGGGCAAATCATGAGCCAGTCGGTCGCGCTGAACAGGAACATCAAGACAGGCGAGCCCATGGTTGACTTGCGCGTCACCATTACAATGGAAGGCGTTCCCCACTACTTCAATACGCGCCGGGTTATCTACCTGACTTTTGTCGACCCACACCTGGATTACGATAAGGACGGTCTCTATGTTATCAACGTTGACGGTAACGGCTACAACAACCGCCCTGAAAACCTCGCGGCCGTCACCAAGAGCGAAAAGCAGCTTCGGGCCGTTAGGCGCGACAGGGTCATGCCGACCTTGAAGACCGCCGACAGGTCTGGATGGCGAAAGAACTACTCACGAAGCAGGCCCATCGAGCAGTACGACCTGCACGGACACCTGGTCGCAGAATTCCCAAGCGTTAAAGCGGCTTCCAGGCAAACGCGGATTGAGGACAAGGCAATCATACAGGTGGCAAAGGGGCTGTACCGGCAGTGGAGCGGGTTTGTCTTTAGGTATAAGGGCAGTGACTCAGGCAAAAACAAATAGAAAAAACATTAAAATTTTCAGCATCAACCTACCGGGTCTTCTATTCAGGCAGCAATGCACTTATTACCACTACAAAATACAAAAGA
>Ga0105240_10003751_pt1 | contig 23475 bp, 16 predicted proteins | sample KBSC54metaG_FD_80426 | JGI IMG/M metagenome (GOLD analysis project Ga0105240, IMG submission 80426) | Corn rhizosphere microbial communities from Kellogg Biological Station, Michigan, USA - KBS C5-4 metaG | ecosystem: Host-associated > Plants > Roots > Rhizosphere > Soil | place: Michigan, USA... | reverse complement strand
TCGGCGACCTGGGAGCACATCTCCGTCGAGAAGTACTTGCAGAGCGAAACGTCGATGGTGACGTCCTCGCCCCGATCGCGCTTTCGCGCCGTCTCCAGGATCAGCGCGCGCGCGGCCTCCACGGCCACCTTGCATTCGGCGAGCATCGCCTGCACGAGCTGGAATTCACCGATCGGCTGTTCGAACTGACGACGCGTCCGCGCGTAGCCGATGGCCTCGTCCAGCATGCGAATAGCCGGTCCGGTGGCCAGGGCTGACAGATTGATGCGCTGCTTGTTCAGCGCCTTCATCACCGACCTGAAACCCTGGCCCGGGATGCCGCCGAGGATACTGCTTTCCGGAACTCTGCAATCGCTCAGGTAGACTTCGCCGATCGGCGCGCCCTCCTGGCCCATCTTCGGCGTCGAGGGGCTGGTGGTGAGGCCGGGCGTCCCCCGCTCGATCAGGAAAGCCGAGATGCCCGATCCGCCGCGCGTGTCGTCGCTGGTCCGCGCCAGCACTGTGAAGAGCCCGGCGATCGGCGCCAGGGTTATGAGGCACTTCGCGCCGTTCAGCACATAATGACCGTCCCCGGTCCGCGCCGCCTTGGTCCTGAGCGCGGTGGCGTCGGACCCTGCTTCCGGCTCGGTAAGGGCGAGACAACCCAGCAATTCACCGCAGGCCAGGCGCGGCAGATACGCTTGCTTCTGTTCCTCAGTCCCGTCGCGGATCAGGCATTCCGAGCCGACGCCGGCATTGGTGGCCCCCACAACCCGGAAGGCGACGGAAGCCTGAGCCAGTTCGATGAACGCCAGGGCCAGCTCTTCGGTGGTCAGGCCGGCGCCGCCAAATTCCGTTGGTATGCTCCAGCCGAACGTACCGAGCCGGACCATCGCCTCGACCGCTTCGTTCGGCACCCGGTCCTCGCGTTCGGTGCGATCCTCATTCGGTATGGCCACCTCGCGCACGAACTGGCGCGTGCGAGCCAGAAGGTCCTTCAGCGCTGCGGCGTCTCGGATCATTGCGGCACCGGCCCCATCGCCTACATTGCGTCATTGCGATTTAAGTACGTCTACTTAATGATCCCGTCAAGCGTACGTTCGAGTTTGGTATGGTGGGGAAATGTCAGAATCGCTCGGGAGCCGAAGCGCGGCCGCCGCTGGCGACGTCACGTCGCGGACGCGAAATGAGTTGATCGACGCGGGTGAGCGGCTCTACGCCCTGCGCGGCATCGAGGGCGCCAATCTGTTGGCCATCGCGCGTGAGGCGGGCCAAGCCAACAAGTCCGCCGTTCAATATCATTTCGGCGACCGCAACGGCCTGATCCGCGCCATCTTGGACAGTCGGGTGCAGTGGCTGGAGGCGCGGCGGGCGGAACGTTTGGCGGAGGCCGCGCCTGAACCGACGCTCCATGCCCTATTGGAGATGGTCATGCTGCCGATCGCCGAACTGGTCGACGCGAGAGGCCGCCACACCTACGCACGGTTCCTGCTTCAGTTCATGATCCAGTTCGAACCCTGGGAAGGTGTGCAACACCCCCTGAGACGGCCGCACCCCGAGACGGCGCTGGATCAGATTCGACATCACCTTCGCGCCCGCACGCCACACCTCTCACGCGAGCGGCTTTTTCTGAGGCTTGATTGGTGCCTTCGGACCTTCCTGGGCTTGCTCATCGATCGCGACAATCAGATCGCCCGAGGTCATTCGGGGATCGACCTCGACGGCCTGATAGCCGAGGCCATCGACATTGGCGTGGCGACCTTGATGCTTCCCGCTCGTCGCTCCTAGCCTCGGCCGGCGCGGGCAAGCCTGGCGACACCTGACTCCCAGGGTTTACAAGAATGCCGGTAAGTCACTGAACGCCTACGCCGCCAACCCCTTCGCCACCGCCCGCGCGTGCGCCCTGGCGCCGCCCATCTCGCGCTGCAGGGCGGGCAGCTTCAGCGTCCAGAGGTGCAGGGGGTAGTCGCGGGTGAAGCCGATGGCGCCGTGCATCTGCTGGGTCTCGCGCAGGACGGCCGGCGCGTTTGCCGCGGCGTGGGTGGCGGCGGCCGCCGCGTGGATCGGGTCGGCGTTCCGCCAGGCCGCCTCCAGGGCCAGCCAGTAGGCCCCTTCGGCCTGGACGGTGAGCTGGGCCAGGCGATGCTGGATCGCCTGGAAGCTGCCGATCGGGCGGCCGAACTGGACGCGGTCCTTGACGTACTGGACGGTGGTGTCGAGCGCCCCGCGCATGGCGCCGGCCATCTCCAGGGCCAGGCCCACGCGCCGCCAGTTGCGCAGCGCCGCGCCGGCGCCCGGACCCAGGTCTTCGGCGCGCGCCAGGGCCGAGGGGGCGAGGGTCGTCAGCGGCCAGCCGGTGCGGTCGTTGTCCACCTGCGCCAGATCGGAGAGCTCCGGCTCCAGCCGCAGCGCCCGCTCGCCGTCCTGGATCAGCAGCATCTTGGCCGCCGCACCGAGCCGGAACGGCCCGCCGCCGGCGTCGGCGATGGCGACCGGGCCGGGCGCCGGGCGGCGCGTGACCATCGGGTAGACCAGGAGGCTCGCCGCATTGGCGACCACCGCGGCGTCCTCGGCGATCCGCTCGACCACCAGAGCGGCGTCGAGCGGACCGGTCCCGTCGGCCAGCGCCAGTTCGGTGAATCCGCCCTCCTGCAGCTCATCGTACAGGCGGTCGTCGTGGGCGGTCTGGTCGGTGACGTCCTTGGCGCGGCGCCAACCGCCGTTGCGCTCCAGGATGCGGCCGACGGCGTCCAGGATCTGCGTCTGGGTCTCGGAGAGCGTCAGGTCCATGGCTACTTCGCCTTCGGCAGGTTGAGGTGGTTGCTGGCGATCTGGTCGAGCTGCATCTCGGTGGCGCCGGCGGCGACGCTGAACGTCAGCACCCGGCGCATGTCGCCGCCCGTGCCGGCCTCCAGGCCCCAGGTCCCGAACACCTCATGCGCCAATTCGCCGGCCAGTCTCAGGGCCTGGGTCTGGGCGACACGCGAGATGTTGGCGTCCGCCGTCGGCGGCATGTCGTGGGCGCGCTGGTCAACCACCTTGTAGACCAGCAGGCGCGAGGCCTCGATGGCGGCGTAGACCTCGCCAATGCGCGACTGGATCTCGGGGTCGTCGATCAGGCCGTTGCGCTTCGCCTCGGCAATCGTGTCGTCCAGGATCAGCCGCGCGCGGTCGTAGTGGGCCGCGCCGACGCGCTCGTAGGAGAGGGCCTCGCGGACGATGCCCCAGCCCTGGTTCTCCTCGCCAAGGCGGCACGACGCCGGCACCCGCACGTCCTCGAACACCAGCTGGTGGAAGGACTGTTCGCCGGCGAAGCCGTCGATGTGGCGCACGTCGATCCCGGGCGTGTCCATGGGAGTCAGCAGGATGCTGATGCCGGCGCGCTTGGGCGCGTCGGGATCGGTGCGGACCAGCAGGAAGCAGAAGTCGGCGGTGCCGACGTGCGAGGTCCAGATCTTCGAGCCGTTGACCACGTAGTCGTCGCCGTCGCGGACGGCGCGGGTCCGCAACGCCGGCAGGTCGGAGCCGGCGTCGGGCTCGGAGAATCCCTGGCACCAGCCGACGTCGCCGCGGGAGATGCGGTTCAGGTGGTAGAGCTTCTGGTCCTCGGTGCCGGCCTTCATGATCGCCGGGCCGATCCAGTTGACGTTCATGTACTGCGGGCCGCGCGGCTCGCCGATCGGCCAGAGCTCCTCGCTGAGGATCGCGGCGCGCCAGGCCGACGCCTCCTGACCGCCGTATTCGCGCGGCCAGTTCTGGGTCAGCCAGCCCTGCTCGGCCATGGCCCCGCAGAAGGCGACGGAGTCGCGCCGGTAGCCGGCGAGGTCCGACTTGTCGTAGCCGTCCCAGCCATCCCCCAGCCGGTCCTTCAGGAAGGCCTTGATCTCGGCCCGGTAGGCCAGGTCGCCCTCGGTCCAGTCGAATTCCATGGCCCTAAACCTCGATCGGGGTCTGGGGCGCGGGGCGCTCCAGGGGGGTTGCCAGGTCCTTCACCCGGGGGAGGAAGTCCGAGATGATCGTCTCGGCCGTCCAGCCGCCCTGCCTGGCGTAGGTGGCGAGCGGGCGGGGGTGGGAGAAGATCGAGAGGTTGTAGCCGCCGGCGCCGAAGATCTGGCCGGTGATCGGCGCGCTGGCCGGAGAGCTCAGCGCCACCGACAGCTGCGCCGGCCGGTCGGGGCTGTTGATCGCGCGCATGGCCTCGCGCAGCCGGATCGTCTCGGGGTCGCGGTTGGGCACGGAGTCGGTCAGGCGCGTGGCCGCGCTGGGCGAGACGGTGTTGGAGCGCACGCCCACACGTTCCCCCTCCATGGCGACGATGTGGGAGAAGCCGGCGATGCCCATCTTGGCCGCGCCGTAGTTGGTCTGGCCGACATTGCCGATCAGGCCCGAGCCCGATGACCACATCACATAGGCGCCGTCGCGCTGGCTGCGGAAGTGGTTGATGCTGGCGCGCACGACATTGAAGTGGCCGCGCATGTGCACCTCGACGATGCCGTCCCACTCCTCTTCGGTCATGTTGTGGATCATGCGGTCGCGCAGGAAGCCGGCCGGGTTGTTGACCACGTGCAGGCCGCCGAAGGTGTCGAGCGCCTGCTGCACCATGCCGTTCACCGCCTTCAGGTCGGTGACGCTGTCGAAGTTGGCGACCGCCTCGCCGCCGTTGGCGTTGATGTAGTCGGCCACCTCCTGCGCCGGGGCCTTGTCGCTGGCCTCGCCGTGGATGCCGCCGCCGTAGTCGTTGACCACCACCCTGGCGCCCTGCTGGGCCGAAAGGATCGCCGCCTCGCGCCCGATACCCCGGCCGCCACCGGTGATCAGCACCACCTTTCCGTCGAGCAAACCCACCTGCGTTCTCCCTGATGTCTGTTTGGGAGAACCATAGGCGCCGGGGGCGGGGGCCGCAATTGAGCGGTTGAGAGACCTCGCCCTCCCTAGCCATGTCATCCCGGAAACTCGCGCAGCGAGTTGTCCGGGATCTCTTCGCGGCTATCCCCCGGAGATCCCGGACGAGTCCGCTTCGCGGCTCTCCGGGATGACATCGCGTGGGGGAAGGCGACCGCCTCGAAGGATGCAGGCAATCTAAGCCGCCAGCCGGGCCTTGCCGCTCAGCATCTCGTCGACCACGTCGGCGGGGACGGGCGGACTGTAGTAGTAGCCCTGGAAGTGGGGGCAGCCGATCTGGATTAGGCGGTCGACCTGGGCCCGGGTCTCGACGCCCTCGGCCAGCACCTTCAGCTCCAGCGCCTGGGCCAGGTCGACGATCGCCTTCACGATCGCGCTGGATTCCGGACGCATGCCCAGGTGCGAGACGAAGGACCGGTCGATCTTGATCTTGTCGATCGGGAAGCGGCGCAGGTAGCTGAGGCTCGAATAGCCCGTGCCGAAGTCGTCCAGCACCAGCGAGAAGCCGAGCCGCCGGCAGGCGTTGAGGACGTCGAAGGTCTCTTCGCCGTCGGACAGCAGCAGGCCCTCGGTAATCTCCAGCTCGATGTTCTTCGGACTGACGCCGCTGTCGGCCAGGGCCTCTTTGAGCATGCCGACCAGGCCGCCGGCGCGCACCTGGGCGGCCGACACGTTCACGGCCACCTTCAGGCCGGGCCACTTGCGCGAATCCACCAGCGCCTGGCGCATCGCGAACCGCCCGACCGCGTCGCTGAGGCCGCAGCTTTCCGCCAGCGGCACGAAGGCGGCCGGCGAGACCGGGCCGCGCTCAGGGCTCTGCCAGCGCATCAGGGCCTCGACGCCGATCAGGGCGCCCTTGGTGTCCACCTGCGGCTGGTAGACCATGCTGAGTTCGCCCTCGGCCAGGGCGCGGCGCAGGTCCACCTCCAGCAACTTGCGGTGCTTGAGGGCGAAGTCCATGGCCGGCTCGAAGAACCGGTACTGCCCCCCGCCCAGCCGCTTTGCTCCAGAGAGCGCAAGCTGGGCCTGGCGCAGGGCCTCCAGCGGCGTTTCGAGCTCGGCGGTGATGCAGGAGACGCCGATCGAGCAGGTTATGAACGCCTGTCCGCCGGCGGCCGCGCAGGGCGTGGCCAGCAGCTTGACGATCTGGGCGGCCACCGCGTCGACCTTGCCTCGCGTTGCGCCCGACCAGAGCATCCCGAAGGTCCCGTCCGAGAGGCGCGCGACGGTGTCCCGCTCGCCGCAGATCGAGATCAGCCGGCCGGCGATCTCCACCACCACGTCCTCGCTGGCGCTGAGGCCCAGCACCTCGCTGACCTCCTCGAAGCGGTCGAAGCCGATGCACATGACGGCCAGCGGGCGCTCGGCGTCGGCCTGGGACACCTGGGCGGCGGCGGTCAGGCGCTCGAGGAACAGCATGCGGTTGGGCAGCTGGGTGCGCTCGTCGTGGCTGGCGGCGTGCTGGGCGCGCGCCTCGCTGGCGATCAGGCTCTGGGCGGATTTCCGGAGCTGCCGGAACAGGATCAGGCCGCCGGCGCCGAGACCGGTGATGACCACGCTGAGCAACTGCCGGGTCGAGGGATTGGCCGCGGCGACGTAGATCAGGATCACCACCAGGACGGCGATGCAAAGCACTGCAATCGTACCCAAGAGGTCGGTGGAGAAGCGCCGCTTGACCGAATGCATGTTCGCCGCCGACGTGGAGGGAACTGTCGGCTTAGCGACAAAATCCTCATTTCCGGTAAAAACGTCACATTGTGCCGGCGGGTGGGACGCAACCTCGATTTGAACCGCTCGGCATCGGCGTCATCCGCTTGCGCCTCAACGGGGAGACCTTGATCAGGCGACCGGTTCCGGCGCGATGGCCGTGCCGCTCTCGGGCGCCGCCGCGCGCGCTCCAGCCCGCGAGAACCGCATGACGCCGTCGTCGAGGCGGCCCCAGCGCAGTGCCATCAGGTCCAGCGCATAGTTCTGGTTCACCCGCCAAGGGGCCTCGCGCCCCTGTTTCGGCATCCGGTCCCGCGCCCGGGTCACGTAGCCGGAGGAGAACTCCAGCCAGGGCAGGGCCTCCTGGTCGGGCGCTTCGTTCACCGGCCGGCATTCGGTGTAGCCATGCCGGTCCATATAGTTGAGGAGCCGGCAGACGTAGGCCGCGGTCAGGTCGGCTTTCAGCGTCCAGGAGGCGTTGGTGTAGCCGAAGGTGGCGGCCAGGTTCGGCAGGCCGCTGAACATCATGGTCTTGTAGCTGAAGCTCTCGGATGGCCGGGCCGGGCGGCCGTCGACGGTGATCTCGACGCCGCCCAGCAGCCGCACCTCCAGCCCGGTGGCGGTGACGATGATGTCCGCGTCCAGATGCTGGCCTGATTTCAGCTGGATCCCACGCTCCGTGAAGCTCTCGATGTGGTCCGTCACCACCGAGGCGGTCCCGAGCTTCAGCGCGTCGAACAGGTCGGCGTCGGGGATCAGGCACAGCCGCTGGTCCCAGGGGTTGTAGCGGGGGGTGAAGTGGGTGGCGACGTCGTAGTCCGGCCCGAGCTGGGCCTGGGCCATCTTCAGGATCGCCGCCTTCGCCGCTTCGGGCCGCCGCCGGGCGATGCGGAAGAAGTACATCTGCAGCAGCACGTTGCGCCAGCGCGTCAGCCCGTAGGCGAGCTTCGCCGGCAACCGCTTGCGCAGCCGGTCGGCCTGGGCGTCGCGGGAGGGCCGCGAGATCACATAGGTCGGCGAGCGCTGCAGCATGGTTACGTGGCCCGCCGTCCGCGCCATGGCCGGGACCAGGGTCACGGCGGTCGCGCCGCTGCCGATCACCACCACCTGCTTGCCGGCGTAGTCGAGGTCGTCCGGCCAGGCCTGGGGATGCACGATCCGGCCCTGGAAGCGCTCTTCGCCCGGGAAGGCCGGCCGGTGGCCGGCGGCGTAGTCGTAGTAGCCGGCGCAGGAGAACAGGAAGCCGCAGGTGAGCCGCCGGGGCGCGGGGTCGTCGCCGGCCTGGTAGTCGACGGTCCACAGCGAGGTCGCCGAGTCCCACGCTGCGCGCAGCACCCGATGGCGCAAGCGCATGCGGCGGTCGATGCCGTAGGCTTCCGCGGTCTCGCGCAGATAGGCCAGGATGTCCGGGCCGTCGGCGATCGACTTGGCGCCGCGCCAGGGCCGGAAGTGGAAGCCGAGGGTGAACATGTCGGAATCCGAGCGCACGCCCGGATATCGGAACAGGTCCCAGGTGCCGCCCAGGCTTTCGCGGGCCTCGAAGATGGCGAAGCTCTTCTTCGGGCAGCGGGTCTGCAGGTGCCAGGCGGCGCTGATGCCGGAGATGCCAGCCCCGACCACCAGCACGTCGAGATGTTCCATGGGCGAAATCTAGGCTCTGGTCAGTCGTTGATCCAGATCGCCGCGTAATAGGCCGCGGCCCCCAGCCCGTAGCCGCTGACGTCGAACAGCCGGTAACCCTGCCCCGCCATCTCGGCAGAGGTCTTGGTCAGCTGGTCGAGCGTAAGGTTGTAGCGGGCCTGCCAGGCCGGGCCCTGGCCGTATTCCCAGATCGCCGCGAAGCAGGGCGCGCCACCCGCCACGTAGCCGCAGACGTGGCGCAGGCGGTAGGTGCGGGCCATCGCGTCGGCCATGGCGGCCTGGTAGGCGGCGGCGTCGAGGCCGTGGCGGGCGATGAAGTCGGGGCCGAAGTCCTTCTCGAAGATGGCCGCGAAGTAGGGGACGTCGGCGACCGAGTAGCCGCGCACCCAGACCAGCCGGTAGTCGTCGTTGGTCAGCTGGCCGAAGGCGCGGTGGTACTGGTCCATGGTCAGGCCGAAGCGGGCCTGCTGGTCGGGGCCGGCGCCGTCGGTCCAGAGGGCCGCGTAGCGGGCCTGACCGGCGATTTCGTAGCCGCACAGGCGGCGCAGCCGGCGGCCCTGCCGGCCGGCGTCGGCCAGCGCGGCCTGCAGGTCCTCGGCGGTGAGATCGCGCCGCTGGCTCCAGGCCGGACCCGGCCCCTGGTCCCAGATGGCGGCGAACTGCGGCGAGGTTCCGACGGCGTAGGCGTCGACGTGGACCAGCCGGTAGCCGCGCGCGACGAGGCCGTCCGAGGTCGCCTGGTACTGGTCGGCGGCGATCCCGATCGGGGTCTGCCAGCGTGGCTCGCCTGCGACGGCGGGTTGGGCGAGAACGGCGGCCGCGGCCGATCCTGTCATGATCGCCGCCCTGCGGGTCAGACCCGCACGCCGCAGTGGCCCCGGTGCGTCCATGCGCCCCTTCCCGGGATGGAGGTTAGCGCTGCCGTGCAGCGCGCCGCCAGAGCAAATCTGCAAACACCATTAGCGTGGCCGTTGTCCGGAATCTCGTCGCCTATGAACCGCCAAGTACGCCGAGTACGCCAAGGGCGCCGCTTCGCGGAGCCAGCCTTTCGCGAGTTGCCGGCGGGTGGGGATTTGCGGCGCGCGAGGCGCGTCTTGGCGTCTTGGCGGTGAATATGCGTCGGGAGATCCTGAACACCTCGCTGAGCGAGGTTCCGGGGTGACAGGGTCGGGAAGGCTCAGGGCCGCGGCCGCAGGCCCTCGCCGACGAAGATGTCGAGGCGGCGGGAGTGCTTCGCATCGAGGCTTTCGCTGACGATCACCAGGGGGCCGCTGGTGGTGAACGACTTCTGCATAGCCGCGGTGTTCGCGCCGTCGAGGCTGGCGGCCAGCACCCGGCCGCCCTCGGCGGGGGTCAGGGAGGCGACCATCTCGGCCTGGTTCTCGGCCGGGCCGCCGGGGGTCCAGAACCGCAGCGGCGGGCCATCCTGCCCGAAGTAGTTGCGGCCGTAGTAGGCGGCCTCGTTGTAGAGGAACCGGTCGTCGACGGCCGCGGCGGTGAAGGGCGCCGCCAGGGCCTCGGCGCGGCCCAGCTGGACCATCTGCGTGGTGATCTGGCGCCAGCCGCGCACGCGCTTCAGGGCGTTGGCGCCGCCAACCGCGTCCACGAGGTTCGGCCGGCTGACCGCGAGCAGGAACATCAGCGCGATCACCGCCTGGCTCGCGACGATCAGGATCGCCAGCCAGCGCCAGCGCCAGCGCAGCAGCCAGGCCGCGACCACGACGGCCGCCGGGACGTAGGCGGCGGCGGCCCAGTTGGCGTTGGCGCGGGCGATGAAGGCCTCGACGGCGATGATCGCCAGCGGCGGGAGGGTCCAGCACAGCAGCATCAGGTCCGCCGGCTGCAACCGCCGGCGCCAGGCGAGGACCGTCCCGCCGCCGACCAGGATCGCGAACGGCGCCGGGCCGAACACGCCGAACTGCGAGCCGAGGAAGCTGGCGAGCTCCAGCGGGTTGAACAGTTGCCGGCGGTCCCAGCCGGCGTTGCTGGCGGTGTGGGCGACGGTGGCGAAGCCGTGGCTGGCGTTCCAGGCGAGGTTGGGGCCGATGACGACGGCGAAGGCCGCCGCAGCGGCCAGGGCGGCGGACCAGGTCCACATGCGGCGGGCGTCTCGGGAGAGGGCGAGGTGCAGCCCGACGCCGATCACGGCATAGAGGGCTGCGTATTTGGACAGGAACGCCAGTCCCAGCGCCGCGCCGAACCCGGCCGCCGCCGCCAGGCGGCTGCGGCCTTCGCTCTGCCAGACCAGGACGTAGAGCCAGAGGGCGGCGGCCAGGAAGGCGCACAGCGGCGTGTCGGTGCTGACCACGAAGGCGCCGAGCTGGCCGCCGGGGGCCAGCAGGTAGATCAGCAGCGCGAGGAAGCCCACGCCGGCGCTGTAGAGCCGCCGGCCGGCCGCGTAGAGGCACAGCGCCGCCGCCCCGTGCAGCAGCGGCGAGGACATCCGCACGAACGGCTCGGCGTCGCCGGCGAGCCAGGTGGTGAGCCGGATGATCCAGGCGATCATCGGCGGCTTCGAGAAGTAGCCTAGCGCCAGATCGCGCGACCAGACCCAGTACTGCGCCTCGTCCGGGTAGAGCTCGAGCGGGCTGTTGCGCAGCGCCACTAGGCGCAGGAAGGTCAGGAACAGCGTCGCCGCCAGCGCCCAGCGCCAGGTCAGGATCTGCGCGGCTGCGCCCTGGCCTCGCGGCGTCGCCGCGGCGGACCCTTGGCTCACGCGCCGCCTCGCGCCAGGAGGGCGTCGAAGTAGGCGATGGTCCGCTTCAGGCCCTCCTCGAGCGCGATGGTGGGACGCCAGCCAAGCAGGGCCTCGGCCTTGGCGATGTCGGGCTGGCGCTGCTTCGGGTCGTCCTCGGGCAGCGGCCGGTGGACGAGCTGCGAGCGGGAGCCGGTCAGGGCCAGCACCGCTTCGGCCAGGGCGCGCATGCTGAACTCGCCGGGATTGCCGAGGTTGACCGGGCCGGTCACCTCATCGCCGGTGTTCATCAGCCGGATCAGCGCCTCGACCAGGTCGTCGACGAAGCAGAACGAACGGGTCTGCTGGCCGTCGCCGTAGAGGGTGATCGGCTCGCCCTTCAGGGCCTGGACGATGAAGTTCGACACCACGCGCCCGTCGTTGGGGTGCATGCGCGGGCCGTAGGTATTGAAGATCCGCGCCACCTTGATCCGCAGTCGGTGCTGGCGAAAATAGTCGAAGAACAGGGTCTCGGCGCAGCGCTTGCCCTCGTCGTAGCAGGAGCGCGGGCCGATCGGGTTGACGTTGCCCCAGTAGTCCTCGGTCTGCGGGTGGACCGCCGGATCGCCATAGACCTCGCTGGTGGAGGCCTGGAGGATCTTGGCGCGCCGGCGCTTGGCCAGGCCCAGCATGTTGATCGCGCCGTGCACCGAGGTCTTGGTCGTCTGCACCGGGTCGAACTGGTAGTGGATCGGCGAGGCCGGGCAGGCCAGGTTGTAGATCTCGTCGACCTCCACATAGAGCGGGAAGGTCACGTCGTGGCGCATCAGCTCGAACCGGGGGTTGTCCAGCAGGGCGGCCACGTTGGCGCGGGCCCCGGTGAAGAAGTTGTCGACGCAGAGCACCTCGTCTTCGCCCTGCAGCAGCCGCTCGCAAAGGTGCGAGCCGATGAACCCGGCGCCCCCCGTGACCAGGATCCGCTTCATGTCGCCGCTCGCTCCGCCGGCGCGCGCCGCATCACGCGCCCGGACCTAATATCGGGCCGTGGCCGAAAGGCATAGGCGGGACGCCGCCGGGTGCGGTTACCGCCGATCCAGGCGTACGTGCGGCAATAATGCGCCAGGAATGAGAACGAATCAGCGTACCGAGGCCTAGCTTGTAACCAATTGGAAGTGATTCTCGCTGGAGGTTGAAGCTGGGGAGCTGATGTCGGGACGGGCGAGTCCCTCCGGCGTTTCAACCTGCCGGTCAAACACGTTCATCTTCACGCTCAGGACGACCTGATGCCCATCTCCAGTCTATCAGCGGCCCAGATCGCGGCCCTGTCGTCGACCACCATCAGTGCGTTGACGACGACAGAGATCGCGTCCCTGAGCGCGACCCAGGTCGGCGCAATCCAGACGAGTGGCATCGCCGCCCTCGACGCGACGCAGGTCGGCGCGCTGTCGGCCAAGCAGATCAGCGGCCTAAAGGGTCCGCAGGTCGCGTCCATCGCCACCAGCGTCGTGCTCAACGCCACCCAGCTGCAGGCGCTCAGCACCGCCCAGACCGCCTCGCTGACCTCCACCCAGATCTCCAACCTCGACGCGACGCACGTCGGCGTGCTGTCGGGCTCGCAGCTCGGCTCGCTGTCGTCCACCAACCTCTCCAACCTCACCGCCACCCAGTTCGGCGCGCTGTCGGTCACCCAGCTGCGCGGGGTCACCGCGACCCAGCTGCGCGGGTTCACCACCACCGACATCGGCGACCTGAAGGCGACGCAGGTCGCCGGCCTCAGCGCGGTCCAGCTCGGCGCCATCTCCGCGAGCGGCATCTCGGCCCTCGACGGAACCCAGGTGGGCGCCCTGTCCACGGCCCAGATCGCCGGCCTGACAGCGGCGCAGATCGGCGGGCTGACGACGACCGACATCGGCGAGTTCGCCACCACCCAGCTTGCCGCCTTCTCGACCAGCCAGATCGCCGCCCTGTCGGCCACCAACGTCGCGGCCCTCAATACGACCCAGCTCTCCGCCCTGAAGGCAAGCCAGGTCGGCGCGATCTCCGGCGCCGGCCTGGCTGCCCTGAGCTCCACCCAGGTCGGCACACTGGCCACCACCCAGATCAGCGGCCTTACCGCAACCCAGCTGCGGGCCTTCACCGCCACCGAGTTCAGCGAGCTGACGTCGACGCAGATCGGTGTGCTGAGCGCGACGCAGATCGGCGCGCTGTCGGCCGCCAACCTGAACAGTCTCTCGGCCACCGAGGTGGGCTCATTCGGCACGACCCAGATCCGCGGCCTGACCACCGCCCAGATCGGCGGACTGAACACCACCGCCGTCGGCAACCTGACCTCGACCCAGATCGGCTCGCTGAGCAGCAGCCAGATCCGCGCATTCAGCGCCGCGAACCTCTCGGCGCTGAACAGCACCCAGGTGGGCGCGCTTACGGCGCCGCAGCTGGCCGGCGTCACCACCGCGCAACTGGCCGGCCTCACCACCACCGACATCGGCGAGTTCTCGAGCACCCAGGTGGGCGCCTTCAGCGCCGCCCAGATCGGCGCGCTCTCGGCCAGCAACGTCGGCGCGCTCAACACCACCCAGCTCGGCGCTCTCAAGGGATCCCAGATCGCCGCGCTCAGCGGCGCGGCGCTGGCGGCGCTGAGCTCCACGCAGGTGGGCGGACTGGCCACGACCCAGACGGCCGGCCTGACCGCCACACAGCTGAAGAACTTCACCGCCACCGAGTTCGGCGAACTGACCGCGACCCAGGTCGGGGCGTTGTCAGCGACGCAGATCGGCGCGGTCTCGACCGCGAATTTCGCCTCGCTCAGCACCACCGAGCTCGGCGCCCTGACCACCAGCCAGGCCAAGGGGCTGACGGCCGCCCAACTCGGCGCTCTGAACTTCACCAGCCTGAGCGCGCTGTCCCCGACGACCCTTCTGTCGCTCAGCGGCGCCCAGGTTGCCGGTGTCTCGACGACCGTGATCGGCCAGCTGTCGTCAACGGCCGTGGCGGCGTTCACCACCAGCGAAATCGCGGGGCTGACGGGCGCTCAGCTCAACGCCCTGACCACGACGGCCCTGACCGGGCTCGCCACCACTCAGATCCAGGCGCTCAGCGCGACCCAGATCACAGCCTTCTCGACCACCAATCTGGCCGCGTTGAACTCGACCCAGGTCGGGGCGCTGTCGGTGGGCCAGATCCACGGGCTCACCAGCGCCCAGCTGTCCACGCTCAACACCACCGAGGTGGGCGAGCTGACCGCCAGCCAGGTGGGCGGGCTCACCGCCGCCCAGGTGGCGGCGCTGTCGGCCACCAGCATCGGCGCCCTGAACACCACCCAGCTCGGCGCGCTCAGCGCCGCCCAGGTGGGATCGATCTCGGCCGCCGGCCTGGCGGCGCTCAGCTCCACCCAGGTCGGGGTCCTTGCGACGACCCAGACCTCGGGCCTCACTGCCACCCAGCTCAAGGCCTTCACCACCACCGAGTTCAGCAACCTGACGGCCACCCAGATCGGCGCGTTCACCGCCACCCAGATCGGGGCGCTCTCCACCACCAACTTCAATAGCCTCACCTCCACCGAGGTGGGCGGCTTCTCCTCCGCGCAGGTGAAGGGCATCACCACCGCCCAGATCGGCGGACTGACCACCACCGACGTGGGTGAGTTCACCGCGACCCAGGTCGGGTTCCTTTCCGCCAGCCAGGTATCCGCGCTCTCGGCCACCAACTTCTCGGCGCTCAACTCCACGCAGGTCGGCGCCCTGACGACCCCGCAGCTCGCGGGTCTGTCGGCGGCCCAGATCGGTGGCCTTACCACCACCGACGTGGGTGAATTCTCCGCGACCCAGGTCGCCAACCTGTCCGCCAGCCAGATCGGCGCGCTCAGCGCCACCAACGTTGCCGCTCTGAACCCCACCCAGCTCAGCGCCCTGAAGCCGGCGCAGGTCGGGGCGATCTCCGGCGCCGGCTTGGCGGCGCTCTCCTCCACCCAGGTGGGGACCCTTTCGAACACCCAGATCGGCGGCCTGACGGCGACCCAGCTGCGCGCGTTCACCACCACCGAGTTCAGCGAGCTGACCGCCACCCAGATCGGCGCGTTCAGCTCGAGCCAGATCGCGGCGTTGTCGACTACGAACCTCAACAACCTGACGACGACCGAGGTCGGCGCCTTCTCCACCACCCAGATCAAGGGCCTGACCACGGCCCAGCTCGGCGGCCTCAGCACCACCAGCGTCGGCAACCTGACGTCGACGCAGGTGGGGGCGCTGGGCTCGACCCAGATCGGCGCCCTGTCGGTGACGGGCTTCTCGAGCTTGAACACCACCCAGGTGACCGCGCTCTCGAACGCGCAGGTCGGCGGAATCACGGGCGCGCAGCTGGCGGCCCTGACCACCACCGACATCGGCGAGTTCTCTTCGACCCAGGTGGGCGCGTTCACTTCGACCCAGATAGCGTCCCTGAACGCCACCAACGTCGGCGCTCTCAACAACACGCAGTTGGGCGCCCTGAAGGCGACCCAGATCAGCGCCCTCTCCGGCGCGGCGCTCGCGGCGCTCGACACCACCCAGGTGGGCGTGCTGAACACGACGCAGATCGGGGGGCTGACCGCGACGCAGCTGCGCGGCTTCACCTCGACCGAGTTCTCCGAGCTCACCGCCACGCACATCGGGGCGCTGAACGGAACCCAGATCGGCGCGCTCTCGAGCACCAACCTCAACGCCCTGACCTCGACCGAGTTCGGCGTGCTGGGCAACGCCCAGCTGCGGGGCTTCAGCGCCGCCCAGCTGGCGGGCCTGACCACCACCCACTTCGGCGAGCTGAGCTCGACCCAGGTGGGCGCGTTCACCTCGACCCAGATCGGCCAGCTCTCCGCCACCCTGATCGGCGCGCTGACCACCACCGAGGTGGGCGAACTGACGGTCACCCAGATTCCCGGCCTGTCGGCGGCGCAGCTGGCGCAGCTGACCACCACCAACATCAGCGCCATGACCATGACCCAGGCCGACGCCCTCACCGACACGCAGGTGCAGAGCCTGAATGCGGCGCAGGTCACCGCCTACCTGGCGGTGAGCTGAGGCGGCGAGACCTTCAGACAGCTCATCTCGCGGACCTTCTCCCCTCGCGGGAGGAGGTGGCGCGGGCGGAGCCCGCCGCCGGCGACGGGGTTCTCCCTCCCAGGCGCTGCCCATGTCGGGCGCCCCCCTCATCCGTCGCTGCGCGACACCTTCTCCGGCGAGGGAGAAGGAAGCGCCCCGCGCGACCGATTGAGGCGCCGCGACGCTGTCATCGCGGGGCCCGAATCGACTAGCCTTCCGCATTCGCCGAGTCTGCGCGGGGGCGCCTCCAGATGTCCGACACCACGTTCGAGACGGCGATCGGCCGGATCACTTCCGGCGGTTGCGCGATCATCGACCTGATCCAGACGGCGGACGACTTCGCCGCCCGCGGCCGGCACGATCTCGCCCAGCAGCTCTATCTGGTCTGGATCGGCCTCAACCCCGACCATCCGCAACGCTTCGCGGCCAATTTCAACGTCTCGGGCCTGATCAGCGCGTCCGGCGACCTGGCCGGAGCGCGGGCGCAGCTGGAGGCGGCGCTGGCGATGAAGCCGGACTTCGCGCCCGCGCTGATCAACCTCGGCGGGGTGCTCGAGCGCCAGGGCGACATCGATGCGGCGCTGGAGTGCTGGCGGACGCTGGCGGCGCAGCCAGTGACGGTCAGCCAGGCGAACGTTGGCTACCACCTGGCGGCGCTGAAGCAGCTCGCCCGGGTGCTGACGGACGAGCAGCGTTGCGCCGCGGCCGAGGCGGTGCTGCGCCAGTCGGCGGAAGTCGATCCGCGCCAGCGCGACGTCATCGAACAACTGGTCGCCATGCGCCTCAGCCAGTGCGTCTGGCCGGCGGTGGTCACCTCCGAAGGCCTGGACCGACGCACCCTGGTCTCGTCGATCCATCCGCTCTCCATGGCCGCCTACGCCGACGACCCGCTGCTGCAGCTGGGCTCGGCGGCGGGCTACGTGGACGCCGCCACGGCCGACCGGCCCGTGGATCCGGCGGCCGACCGTCGCCGCGCGCCCATCGACCTTGCGGGGCGGCGCCTGCGGGTGGGCTACGTCTCGTCGGACCTGCGCGACCACGCCATCGGTTATCTGATGGCCGAGCTCTTCGAGCTGCACGACCGGGCGGAAGTGGAGGTGTTCGCCTACTACTGCGGCATCCCCTCGATCAGCCCCCTGACCCAGCGCATCCAGGCCGCGGTCGAGCACTGGCGCGACATTCGCGACCTCACCGACGAGGCGGCCGCGCGCCGGATCGCCGCCGACCAAGTGGACATCCTGGTGGACGTCAACGGCCACACCCGCGATGCGCGGATCGGCGTGTTTGCGCGCCGGCCGGCGCCGATCCAGGTCAACTGGCTGGGCTTCCCCGGCACCATGGGCAGCAGCTTCCACCATTACCTGATCGCCGATCCGAACATCGTGCCGCCGCAGAGCGAGCGGTTCTATTCCGAGCGGGTGGTGCGGCTGAGCTGCTACCAGCCCAACGATCGCCGACGGGCCGTGGCCGAGCCCCGGCCGACCCGGGCCGAGGCGGGCCTGCCAGACGATGCGGTGGTGTTCTGCTGCTTCAACGCCGCCCACAAGATCACCCCGTTCACCTTCGCCCGCTGGATGGAGATCCTGAAGCGGACGCCGGGATCGGTGCTGTGGCTGCTGGAGAGCAGCCGCGACACGCAGGGACACCTGCTGGCGCATGCGGCCGAGGCCGGAGTCGCGCCCGGCAGGCTGATCTTCGCCCCCAAGCAGCCCAACGCCCAGCACCTGGCCCGCTACGCCCTGGCCGACCTGTTCCTCGACACTGCGCCCTACGGCGCCCACACCACGGCCTCGGACGCGCTCTGGATGGGGGCCCCGGTGCTGACCTTCTGGGGGCGCAGCTTCGCCGCCCGGGTATGCGGCAGCCTGGTGGGCGCCGCCGGCCTGCCGGACCTGGTCTGCCAGAGCCCGCGCGAGTTCGTGGAAACGGCCGTGGCCCTGGGCCGCGATCCGCCCCGGTTGGCGGCGTTGCGGGCGCGCCTGGAAGCCGGCCGGGCGACCTGCGATCTCTTCAACATGGACAGGCTGACCGCCGATCTCGAGGCGCTCTACCGCGGCATGGCCAAGGCCTATCAGGCGGGCGACCTGCCGCGCCCGGACCTGACCAACCTGGAAGCCTACCTGGAGGTCGGGGCGGGGCTCGACCTGGATCACCGCGAGATGGCCGACGTCGATGACTACGACCGACTCTGGAAGACCGCCCTGGCGCAGCGCCATCTGGCGCGGCCCTTGACGCCCGACGGCCGGGTGTGGACGGCCGCCGATATCGCGGCGCTGGAAGGCCGGCCCGCGCCGACCGCGGAGGCGTCGGCGCCGCAGGCCAGGGCCGCGGGCGGACGCCGGTGAACCCGGCGCTGCTCCAAGACCTCAGGTTCCAGGGCTTCGGTCCCCGCACGCTGCTCGATGTAGGCGCCCACATCGGGACCTTCTCGCTGCAGTTCCTGCAGGTGTTCCCGGACTGCGTCCCGACGCTGATCGAGCCCAATCCACACTGCCAGGAGGATCTGGCGCGGTTGCCGTTCGAGCGGCATGCGTTCGCCGCCTCTTCGGCGCCCGGCGTGGCCGAGATGTTCCTGACCTCGGAGTGGCTGCAGTCCACCGGCAGCTCGCTTTACCGCGAGAACACCGCCTTCTTCCGCGACGAAGTGGTGCTGAAGGCCGAGGTTCCGACCGTGCGGCTGGACGACGTGTTCGCGGGACGCCGGTTCGACTTCGTGAAGATCGACACCCAGGGCGCCGAACTGGACGTGCTGCAGGGCGGCCGACGGGTGCTGTCCCAGGCCGACTACATCCTGATCGAGGTGTCGTTCGTCGACTACAACGCCGGCGGGGCCAAGGCCGAGGCGGTGTTCGCCGAACTGGCGGCCATGGGGTTCCGCTGCGCCGAGGCGGCCGAGTTCCACCGCCTGCGCGGGGTCGAGAACGGCGCCTTGCTGCAGATGGACTTCCTGTTCGAGCGCCTGGTGAAGCGGCCGAGCCAGAACCACGGCTACGGCGCCCTGCACGGCCACGCCCCCCTGCTGGAGTGGCTGACATCGCGCAAGGCCCGCTGCCCCGACTTCACCGTGATCGACGTGGGCGCGGCGGCCGATCCCTGGTCGGCGGCGGTGCTGGACGCCACCTTCGACATGAACGAGCGCCCGTCGGCGCCGCTGCACTTCACCGGCAACTTGAACGATTCGCGCAGCTGGGACCCGCTGCTGCGGCGGGTCTCGCGCCACGGCCGGTTCTCGTACGCCATCTGCTCGCACGCGCTTGGGGATCTGGCCTATCCGGCGATGACCCTGGAGATGCTGCCGCGCATCGCCGAGGCCGGCTACATCTCGTTTCCCTCGCGTTACCTGGAGGCGCTGAAGCCCGAGGGCCCGTACCGCGGCTTCATCCACCACCGCTGGATCTTCGACGCCTTCGACGGCGAACTGGTGCTGGCGCCGAAGATCGGCCTCCTGGAGCACCTGGCGCTGGGCGGAGAGGTGGGCTGGCCGGCCGCGCCCGAGCGGTTCGAGTTCCAGATGCACTGGCGCGGCGCCATCGCCTTCACGCCGCTGAACGGCGACTTCCTCGGCCCCAGCCGGGGCGAGGTGATCGGCTGCTACGCCAAGTTCCTGGATCGGCCGTGAGCGGCGAGGCCACGGTGCTCGTGGCGCTGGCCCGCACGCTGCGTGACCGCGGGCGGACGCTGGAGGCTCTGGAGGCCCTGGCCCGGGCGCGCGACGCCATGGACGACCCGTCGCCGTTGCTGCCGGACATTTCCGAGGTGTCGCTCCTGGCGGTGCACAGCTTCAATGCCCACCGTGACGCCGGCGAGCTGGAGCTGGCGCGGGAGTACGCCGCCGCCCTGGTGCGGCTCGTCCCGCGCAACCCCGAGTTCCTGGCCGCGGCCCTGGAATGCGAAAAGGCGTTGGGCCGCTGGAACGAGGTCGCGGTCTACGCCCGGTCGCTGCTCGAGGTCGATCCGGGCAGCATCGCCGCCCGCGCGACCCTGGCCGAGATCTGCAAGGTGACGGGGGATGCGGAGGGCGAGATCGCCCACCGGATGGTGCTGGCGCTGTCGCCGGCCAATCCGCTGGCCCCGCTGGTGCGGCTGCGCGACCTGCACGACGTGACCAGCCTGATCCTCTGCCGTCCGCTGACGCCCGGGTCGGAGGCCAAGGCGCGGCGGCTGCTGGACGCGGCCCGGGCGCTGCGCATCGAAGCGGAGCCAGGCTCTGAGTGGGAGGGCTGGGAGAAGCATTACCGGCTGCTGCTGGACGCCGTGGACCTGGACGCGGTGCGGGCGGACACGCCGGCTGCCGCCGACCCGGGCCCGGTCGCCTTGCTTGGCGCCGATGGCGAGGCGCTGGATTGGCGCGACCTGCGCCGGCGCGCGGACGAACTCCAGGCCGCGGCGGTGTTCTTCGCGGCGGCCGACGAGGCCTATGTCGACCTGTACGGGCGCTGGTATGGGCGCTCGGTGCTGAAGTTCAGCGACGTCCCCTGCCTGGTCGTGATCCACGTGATCGGGGGCGGCGCGCGGCTGGCGGAGATCGCGGCCAGGGTCGGGGTGTCGGACCGGCGCCTGGTGTTCGCGGGCGACCATTTCGACGCCGGCGCCGTGACCACCGCCGCCTACGACGCACCGCCCAAGGGCCGCGCCGCGAAGCCGCTGGCGCATCTGCAGTCGGTCCGTTTCCTGCGGCTGGGGGCGCTGCTCGACCAGCTGGAGCGGCCGGTGTTCGTCTCCGATATCGACCTGCTGCTGCAGCGAGGCGTGGCCGACCTGCTGGACCGCCACGCCGGCGACGATCTGGTGATGAACGAGAACGAGGTCAGCTTCAACGCGGGCTCACGCTTCACCGCCAACCTGCTGCTGGCGACGCCGGGCCCGGCCGCGCGGCGGTTCACCGCCTTCCTGGCCGCCTACCTGGACTGCGCCCTGGCCGGCGCGGAGGTGACGCGCTGGATCGACCAACTGGGCCTGCTGCTGGCGCGCCAGCACCTGCTGATCCATGACCCCGAGGCGAAGGTGGGCGGGTTCGACACCATGAGCGACATCAACAACGTGATGTACCCGTCCTACCAGCCGCACCCGTTCCGGTTCCTCTCGCTGTTCCACGGCTTCGACATGGCCAGCCTTGAGGGCGTGCTGGGGTAAAGGGAACCACACCTACCGGCGACGGTACCGGTAGCCCGACCCCGCCAGCAGCGGGCTGCCCACCAGCCCGAGGTAGAAGCCGACGTCGTAGGCGGCCCCGGTCCCGCGCGGTTCGTAGAACTTCACCTGCCAGGGCAGCAGATGCGGGGCGAGCTTGTTGATCACCTCGACGATCAGCATCAGCGGCCCTATCAGGCCGTGCCAGAAGCCCAGCAGCAACTGGGAGAGCAGGCCGCCCGAGGCGGCATGGCCCGACTCGGCGGATCCGGCCACACAGCCGGCGAGGGTCAGGACGAGAACGATCGACGCGGCGATCACGAGGGTTTTGCGCATGCCCCTGCAACGCGCCTGCGGGCGACTGGTTCAGCTTCGCCCTTGGCCGCGTGGCAAGGGTCGTGCTTATCGCCCCTCCAGTTTGTCTGTTGGCGGGACTCAATGGCCCTGAAGAAGAAATCCGCAATCGCGGCCCTGCCTCGCTTCGTGCTCACTCTGTCCTGCCCCGACCGGATCGGCATCGTGGCCGCGGTGTCGCGCTTCATGGTCGAACAGGGCTGCAACATCGTCGAGAGCGCCCAGCACGGCGAGGCGGCCACCGGCCGGTTCTTCATGCGCACGCTGTTCGAGTCCACGCAGGGGCGGGACCTGGCGGCGCTGGCGCGGGCGTTCGCGCCGGTGGCGGCGGACTATGCGATGGAGGCGCGGATCTTTGACGCCTCTACGAAGACGCCGACGCTGATCATGGTGTCGCGTCTCGGCCACTGCCTCAACGACCTGTTGTTCCGTTGGCGGATCGGGGCCCTGCCGATCGACATCAAGGCGGTGGTCTCGAACCACCCGGACTTCGAGGACCTGACCGTCGGGGCGGGCCTGCCGTTCTACCACATGCCGGTGACGCCGGAGACCAAGGCCGAGCAGGAGGTGGCGCTGGAGACCATCGTGGCCGACCGCGGCGTCGAACTGATCGTGCTCGCCCGCTACATGCAGATCCTGTCGGGCGAGTTCTGCGCCCGGCACGAGGGGCGGATCATCAACATCCACCATTCGTTCCTGCCGAGCTTCAAGGGCGCGATGCCCTATCACCGGGCGCACGAGCGCGGCGTGAAGCTGATCGGAGCCACCGCCCACTACGTGACCCAGGACCTCGACGAGGGGCCGATCATCGAACAGTCGGTGGAGCGGGTCGGGCACAGCCTGACGGTGGACGACTACGTGGCCGTGGGGCGCGACGTCGAGGCGCTGGTGCTGGCGCGGGCGGTCAAGTGGCATGCCGAGCGCAGGGTGCTGCTCAACGGCGGACGGACGGTGGTGTTCCAGTAGGGCGCAGGCACGATCGATGCACGGCGCGGGCGTCTCGTCCCGGAACAGGCGCCCATGTCGATCGTCTCCAGCTCCACGCCCCTCTCTCCCACCTGGACCTTCTTCGAAGGCGACTGGCACGAGGGCAACGTCGGCATCATGGGGCCGCGCACCCACGGCGCCTGGCTGGGCTCGGTGGTGTTCGACGGCGCCCGGGCCTACGAGGGCGTGACGCCCGATCTCGACCGGCACATGGCGCGCGCCAACCATTCGGCGCGGGCGTTCGGCCTGAAGCCGGTGGTGTCGCACGACGAATGGATGGGTCTGGCGCGCGAGGGCGTCCGGCGCTTCGAGCCCGGCTCGGCGCTGTACATCCGGCCGATGTACTGGGCCGACACCGGACTGGGCGGCGGGGTGAAGTTCGATCCCGACAGCACCCGCTGGTGCCTGTGCCTCTACGAAAGCCCGATGCCCGGCGCGCGGGACATCGCCATCACCCTTTCGCCGTTCCGACGCCCGACCGCCGAGACCGCGCCGGTGGAGGCCAAGGCCGGCTGCCTCTATCCGAACGGATCGCGGGCGCTGATCGAGGCGGCGACGCGGGGCTTCGACAACTGCCTGCTCACCGACATGCTGGGCCACGTGGCCGAGCTGGCCAACTCCAACGTCTTCCTGGTGCGGGATGGGGTGGTGTTCACGCCGGCCCCGAACGGGACCTTCCTGAACGGGATCACCCGCCAGCGGGTCATCTCGCTGCTGCGCGGCGCGGGGCGGACCGTGATCGAGGCCTCGCTGAGTTATGCGGACTTCCTGGCGGCCGACGAGATCTTCTCGTCCGGCAACTTCGCCAAGCTGGCGGCGATCACGCGCATCGACGACCGGGTGCTGAAGGCCGGGCCGGTGCACGCCCAGGCGGCCGCCCTCTACCGCGACTTCGCCCACGCGACGGTGCGGGCGGCGGCCTAGAGCGGATGGGGTTTTGAGTGAATCGGCGGATTCCCAAATCAGCTGAGGTCTGATTCAAACTGGCTGCTGGGCGAGGAGGCCAGCGGGCATGACCAGACCCTA
>Ga0105240_10003746_pt1 | contig 23491 bp, 24 predicted proteins | sample KBSC54metaG_FD_80426 | JGI IMG/M metagenome (GOLD analysis project Ga0105240, IMG submission 80426) | Corn rhizosphere microbial communities from Kellogg Biological Station, Michigan, USA - KBS C5-4 metaG | ecosystem: Host-associated > Plants > Roots > Rhizosphere > Soil | place: Michigan, USA... | reverse complement strand
TGGAAGCCGAACAAACCATGCTGGAGCAGCGTATCGCCCGCTTCGGCGATGCCGCCGATCCGCTGGAAATCTGGCGGCGCCTCGGCATCGACAAGCCGCGAGATATCGCCATGCTGGAGGCGGCGGCATTCACCGCGCTGGCAGAACCTCATCGCGTGAAGGGACAACCATGAGCTGGCAAACACTGGCGGACGATTTATTCCCGCAAGGCCACAGCATCACCGAGAAGGCTGATTTCCTGTCCGGCACGGCCCAGGTCGACGGCGAGGTCGTGAGCATCGTCGGCACCACCGGCCACACACCGATCGGCATCGAGATTGCCTTGTCGCAGGCGCAAGCTATCCTGCAAACCGTGCGCGACCATCCAGGCCGCGCCATCGTCATCCTGGTCGACACGCAAGGCCAACGCCTGCGCCACCGCGACGAGATGCTGGGCATCAACAGCTATATGGCGCACCTGGGAAAATGCATCGCCCTGGCGCGTCAGCAGGGACACAAGATCATCGGCCTGGTCTATGACCAGGCGCTGTCGGGCGGCTTCATCACCAGCGGGCTGATGGCCGACGCCTGCTATGCGTTGCCACATGCGACCATCCGTGTGATGGGCTTGCCGGCGATGGCGCGCATCACCAAGGTGCCGGAAGAACGTCTGGTCGAACTGGCCAAGAGCAATCCGGTCTTCGCTCCCGGTCCTGAAAACTACCACCGCATGGGCGGCGTCGCCGAAATCTGGAGCGGCGATCTTGCCGCCCAGCTGGTGCAGGCGCTGGCAACTGCGGACGGTAAGGATCGGCGCGCGGCGGTCGGTTTGCAGCGCGGCGGTCGCAACTGGTCGCAACGTGTGGTTGACGCCATCGTCAGCAACAGCGATGTCCAACCGCTCTGACTTGTTTGCCCGCCACGGGCTGGTCCGGCTGAACGAGGCCGGCTGGCGCGAGGCGCTTGCGCGCGTGGTCGACGGTCATCGCTTCGCCGTGCAGCGTTGGCGTGAACACGACTGGCCGGCGGTGATCCGCCGTCGGGATGCCGATTGCGCCTCCGGAGAGATTTGCCTTGGGATTGCCTTGCCGCCTGACCAGGACGGCGTCAAGTTGCGCGTTCCTTTGCGTGTCGGCTTGCAAGGCGTGCGCGCGACGCGGGCGCCGCTCGAGATTGCCGATGTCGTTGAGCATGCAGGGCCGCAATGGCGTGATGATTTGCTCGCTCTGCGCGACGAGGTCGCGACACGCGGATTGGCGCTCCGCGTGTACGGCTCCCTTGCTTTGCAGGCACTGACGGGCCTCGCCTATTTGCGCCCGACGTCGGATATAGACCTGCTATTTTCGCCGCAGGATACGCTGCAACTGGAGCAGGGCATGTCCCTGCTGCAGCAGTACGCCGCGCGCTTGCCGCTCGATGGCGAGATCGCATTCCCGAACGGGTGCGCGGTGTCATGGAAAGAGTGGGCCCAAGCCTTCGGCAAGTCTGACGATCGCGTGCTGGTCAAGCACGACAGCGGTGTGGCCTTGCAGCGTGTGGGCGAACTGCTGTCCGAACTGGAGGAACGCGCATGCGCGGCATAGACCAGCTCGCTCCTTTGCCCGCCATGCGCTTGCCGGTGACGATGCATTACACCGAGCGACGCCGTCGCCAGCGCCGGCAGCAAGCTTTCTGTCGCGAACTCGCTCGCATGGCGCTGCGCAGCCTGCATCAGGAACTGACGCTGTATCCCAAACCTGGCCTGGTGTCACCGGTCGACAACGGCAGCCACGACGATATGGATGCTGCGACGTTCCTGCGCAGCCTGTTTTCGCTGCGCCGCTATTTTTCCGACATCGCCGCCGCCGGCATGGCCGGCGCCTCCTTCAGCGAACTCAAGCGTCTGGGCATCGACGCCGAGCACCGCATGCTCAAGGCCACCGGCGGCATCAACACGCATCGCGGCGCGATCTTTTGCCTCGGCATGCTGTGCGCGGCGATTGCCAGCTGCCGCAGCCAGGAAATGGTGCTGTCACCGCAAGCGATTCGCGCGACCCTGCTGATTCGCTGGGGCGATGCATTGACGGAGCATACCAACTCAACCAGTGAAGGCGGGCAAACCGCCAGTCACGGTTTGCGCGTCGCCGCGCGTCACGCCGTGGGCGGCGCGCGCGAAGAAGGCGCGCTCGGATTTCCTTCCGTATTCGACATCGCCTTGCCGCAATTGCAGGCTACGCTGGCGGCCGGGCGCGACTGGCGTTGCGCCAAGACGGATGCTTTGTTCGCCCTGATGGCGCATGTCAGCGACACCAATGTCTATCATCGCGGCGGTGCTGCGGGTGCGGCGCTGGTGCAGCATCGCAGCCGCGCATTCCTGACCGGCGGCGGCACCGCCGATGCGGCATGGCTGGTGCGCGCCGAAGCCATCCATCATGAATTCGTGGAGCGACGCCTGTCGCCCGGAGGCGCCGCCGATCTGCTGGCGGCGGCCTGCCTGATCCACACGGTATGCCGTGGCGAGTTGCCGGCATGAGCGAACGTTTCGCCGTTCTTTGTCCGGGGCAGGGGAGTCAGCATCCCGCCATGTTCGACCTGTTGGGTGAGCAGGTGCTCGATACCCGGCTCGGACGGCCGCTCGATGAGATTCTGCATGATCCCCAATTGCTGTTTACCAACCGCCATGCGCAGCCGCTGATCGTCGCCGCCGGGCTGGCGGCCTGGCGCATGCTGCGCGACGAGTTGCCCGCACCGGTGCTGGTTGCCGGCTACAGCATCGGCGAGCTGACCGCTTACGGCGTCGCCGGCGCGCTGTCAGGCAACGACGCAATTGATCTCGCAATCGCGCGCGCCGCGTACATGGATGCCTGTCTGGCGCAAGCGCCGCACCAGGGCCTGATGTCGGTTGGCGGCATGGAGGCCGGTGAAGCACAGGAACTGCTGCGGCGCCACGGCGCGTTCGTGGCGATTGCCAACGGCTTCGACACGCTCATTGCGGGTGGCCGCAGCGACGACTTGCTGGCTGCGCAAAGCGAGCTGGAGGATAGGGGGGCCAGGACCGGTATTTTGCCGGTCGGTATTGCCTCGCATACGCCGCTGATGGCGCCTGCGCTGGAGCCGTTCACGGCGGCGCTCGATGCGGTGGATTTTCACGCGCCTGCCTGCACGGTTCTGGCCGGCGTATCGGGAATGGAGGTTCACGACGTTTCCTGCGCGCGCCACACCCTTGCACAACAACTGACACAAACGATACGCTGGTCGTCCTGCATGGATGCCTGCGTCGAACGGGGCGTCGGCGTCGCGCTCGAACTGGGTCCCGGTTCGGCTTTGTCGCGCATGCTGCGTGAGCGCCATCCTCACATCGAGTGCCGCTCGGTTTCAGACTTCCGCAGCCTTGCGGGCGTAATAAGCTGGTTACGTAGCCGGCTCGATTAAATTCTGCGGCGGCGCACCAGGGTGCCGCTCGCCAGCGCTTGCCCCGCGCGGATCTCCAACCTACCGTGTCAATTTTAATTGACTAAAAAGCAAGGTTTGCACATTGCTCACGAAAACGCGAACGTACGCTTGAAATGTAACTATCAATTAGGTACATTGGTCTCGTCGTTAGACGAATAACAATCATAAAAAAACAAAATTGCCATGTTGATAATGGCCCTTGCGCAGCATCACGCCGCGCTCTAAAAATCGACGCGTGTTACAAGATCGCTGTACCAAGGTGAAAAATATTTCATTCATTGACGCATCTTTCGTACGGATATAAAACGATGACTGCAAAGATCTCCGACAAGGAGATTACGGATTTCCAGCTGTTATTCGAATCGGTGCCGGGGCTGTTCCTGGTCTTGTTGCCCGACTTCACCATCATCGCGGTGAGCGATGCCTACCTGCAGGCGACGATGACGAGACGCGAACAAATCGTCGGCCGCCATCTGTTCCAGGTTTTCCCGGATAACCCGGACGATCCGTCAGCCGACGGCGTGGCCAATTTGCGCAGTTCGCTCGAGCGCGTGCTGGCAACCCAGGCGCCCCACGCCATGGCGATGCAGAAATACGATGTGCCGTGCCCCGACGGCAGCGGATTTGAAACGCGCTACTGGAGTCCGTCCAATTTCCCGGTGTTCGGCAAGGACGGCGCCATCCGCTACATCATGCACCGTGCGGAAGACATCACTTCCTATGTGCAGCTCAAGAAAGAGCGGCAGGAACTTGGCCGGCTGAGCGATCAGCTGCAGGAGCAATGCAGCGCGCAGGAACTCGAAGTGCCGGCGCTGGGCGGCGACGTGGTCGCTGGCTTCCGGCACCTGCATGCGCTGAACCGCGCGCTCAAGCTGGAGATCCTTGCACGCAACCAGCTTGAGGACGCGAACCGTGAACTGACGCGCCAATTGCAGCGCAATATCGAAAAGCTCGAGGCCAGCAACAAGGAACTGGAAAGCTTCAGTTATTCGGTCTCGCATGACCTGCGCGCCCCCTTGCGCGCCGTTGATGGTTTTGCGCGCATGCTGGAGGAAGACGCCGCCGACCAGCTCGACGAAGAAGGCTTGCGCAAGCTGCAGGTGATCCGCAACAACACGCGCAACATGGGGCGGCTGATCGATGAATTGCTGGAGTTTTCGCGGTTGGGCCGCAAGGAACTCAATTATGGCCACCTGAACATGACCGCAATGGCCAAGGCTTGTTTCGACGACGCGGCAGGCACGGTGACGCCGCCGGTAAGCTTGCAGCTGGACGACCTGCCGGCCGCCGAAGGCGACATCACGCTGATCAAGCAAGTGTGGTTCAACCTGCTGGCGAATGCGCTCAAGTTCAGCGCCAAGCGCGAGCACATCCTGATCCAGGTCAGCGGCGAAACGAGCGACGGCATGTTGACTTACACCGTGCGCGACAACGGCGCCGGCTTCGACATGCGCTATTACAACAAGCTGTTCGGCGTATTCCAGCGCCTGCATCGGGTGAGCGAATTCGAAGGCACCGGCGTCGGCCTTGCGATCGTGCATCGCATCGTCACGCGCCACGGCGGCCGCGTCTGGGCCGAGGGCGTGGTCGGCGAGGGAGCGGTATTCCATTTCACCTTGCCTGCGGTGACAAGGGAGCAGACACATGAACAACTTTGAAAAGATCGACATCTTGCTGGTGGAAGACAACCCCTACGATGCCGAACTGTCGCTGCGCGCACTGCAAAAGAAGAAGCTCGCCAACAATGTTGAATGGGTGCAAGACGGTGCCGATGCGCTGGATTTCCTCTTCTGCTCCGGCGTCTACGTCAATCGCCCCAAAGGGGAACTTCCGCGTCTGATCCTGCTCGACATCAAACTGCCGAGAGTCAGCGGCATCGAGGTGTTGCGGCGGATCAAGGCCGATCCGGAGACGCGTTCGATTCCTGTGGTCATGCTGACCTCGTCGGCCGAGGTGCAGGACCTGAGCGAGTGCTACCAGCTGGGCGTCAACAGTTACATCGTCAAACCGGTCGAATTCGAAAGTTTCCAGGAAGAGGTCGAAAAGGCCGGGTTCTACTGGATGCTCGTCAATAAAGTGCCGGCATCTTAAAAAAAGAATCGGGGAAGGGGATGAGAAGAAGCACGTTAAAAATACTCATGGTGGAGGACGATCCAGCCGATGTCGAACTGTCGCGCTATGAGCTGACGCGCGCCGGTATCGCCTGCGACGTCCGGCAGGTGGAGACCGAGGACGCCTTCGTCGACGCATTGAGCCGCTACCAGCCCGACATCGTGCTCGGCGACTTTTCCTTGCCCAATTTCGACGGGATGTCGGCGTTGCAGATCGTTCAGCAGACCACGCCGAGCACGCCGTTTCTGTTCGTCTCCGGCACCATGGGTGAAGAGCGAGCGATCAAGGCGCTCAAACAGGGCGCTTACGACTACGTGCTCAAATCCAATCTGGCGCGCCTGCCCTCGGCGGTCGAACGCGCGCTGCAGGAGGCACACCAGAACCAGATCCGCAGCAAGATGGAACAGGCGTTGCAAGCCGAACGCAACTTGCTGTCCGCCATTTTCGACACCACCGGCGCGCTGGGGCTGATGCTGGACAAGGAAGGTCGCATCGTGCGTTTCAACCAGGCGGCAGAGCGCACCACTGGCTATACGCTGTCGCAGGTGCAGGGCAAGCATTTCTGGGATATTTTCTTTCCGGCCGAAGAAGTCGAACCGGTGCGCAATCATTTCCTCAACTGGCATGTGCAGACACAGCCGCTGCAATACCAGAGCCGCTGGCTCACCGTGGGCGGCGAGCGGCGCGAAATATTGTGGCTGACCACTTTCCTGCAGGAAGACCACGGCCCGGCGCTCAACTACGTTTGCAGCGGTATCGACATCACGCAGTGGCGCCAGGCCGAAGATCGCGTCCACCGTCTGAGCAACTACGACATCCTGACCGGCTTGCCCAATCGCAGTCTGTTGCGCGACCGGCTTGAGCAGGGCATCACGCGCGTCGAACGCGAACGCCGCCCCGGGGTGCTGGCGGTGATCCTGATCGGCGTGCGCGGCGCCATCGCGGTGCGCGAAGGGCTGGGCCTGCAATTGAGCGAAGATGCATTGGTCGAAGCCAGTCGCAGGCTGGCCGGATTGATGCAGCACGATGCCACGCTGGCGCGTTTCGGCGATACCAGTTTCGCGATGGTGTTGCATGTGCCGGAACAGGACCAGATCGCCATGGTCGTGCAGGAAATCATCGAGGTGCTCGACTTGCCGTATCACGTCGACGGGCACGAAGGCGTCTATCTCGAATCGAATATCGGCGCCACCATCTATCCGAACGACGGCGACAACGGCGACGCCTTGCTGCAGGCCGCTGAAGTGGCGATGCATCGGGCCATGGAAAACGTCCTCGAGCGCTTCCAGTTCTACACCCCGGCGCTCAACAGCCAGGTCAGCCATCGCCTGCAAATGGCATCGCAGCTGCGCCAAGCGGTGCAAAAGAAAGAAATGCTTTTGCATTATCAGCCGCAGGTATCGCTGCAGAGCGGCGAGGTCGTCGGCGTCGAAGCGCTGCTGCGCTGGCAGCATCCGGAAAAAGGCATGATCTCGCCGATAGAATTCATTCCGATGGCGGAAGAGACCGGCCTGATCGTGCCGATCGGCGAATGGGTATTGCGCACCGCGTGCGAACAAGCCCAGTGCTGGCATGACATGGGGGTGCACGGACTGACCATGGCGGTCAACTTGTCGGCCAAGCAGTTTGCCCAGAAAAACCTCGCGGCGGTGGTGCGCCAGGCGCTTGACGACAGCGGGTTCAGTTCGCATTGCCTGGAATTGGAACTGACTGAAAGCGCCTCCATGGAGTCGCCCGAAAAGAGCATCGAAGTCATGAAGCTGCTCAAGGCCATGGGCGTACGGTTGTCGATCGACGATTTCGGCACCGGCTATTCCAACCTCAATTACCTCAAGCGTTTCCCGGTCGATCAGCTCAAGATCGACCGCTCCTTCGTGCGCGACGTCGGCAACAACGCCGACGACCTCGCCATCGCGCGCGCCGTGATCGCCCTGGCGCGCAGCCTGCACCTGGAAGTGCTGGCGGAGGGCGTGGAAGACCTGGCGCAATGCAACATCATGAAAGAGAACGGCTGCGACAAGGTGCAGGGATATTACTTCAGCAAACCCTTGCCGGTGGACGACTGTACGCGGCTATTGCAGGCGCGCAGGAAATTGCCCTGAGAAGCTGCTCCTGCCAATGATTTGATGGATAATCTCGAGCCATGAGCTCTGTCATCCATTTCAATCAAGCGCCTTTCCGCGGTCTGCTGCTGGCCGCCGGCAAAGGTACGCGTTTCGATCCGGCCGGCGCCGACAACAAGCTGCTGGCCCACCTTCCCGGGGTTGATGAGGTCGTCGCGGTCGCTGCGGCGCGCGCGATGTTGCAGGCGTTGCCGGTGCTGGCTGTCGTGAGTGCTGTTGATAGTGAACTGAGCCGGCGGCTGACTGAAGCGGGTTGCGAGGTCATCGGCTGCGATGACGCAGATACGGGCATGAGCGCTTCGCTGATGTGCGGGATACGCCGGCTGTCGGATGCGGCCGGCTGGATCATCGCGCTGGCCGACATGCCGCATGTGCAGTCGGCGACGCATCGCGGCCTGCTGGCGGCGCTGAAAGACGGCGTACAGATTGCGGTGCCGACGTATCAGGGCAAGCGCGGCAATCCGGTCGCTTTCGGCCGCAGCCATCTTGACGGTTTGCTGGCATTGAGCGGCGACCGTGGCGCGCGCGCCTTGCTGCAGGCGTTTCCGGTGAATGAAATCCCCGTCAACGATCCCGGCATCCACCGGGACATCGATACGCGCGCCGACCTCGACGCGCGCTGAATTCCTTCAACTATTTGCTGAATTCGCCGACGGCGCAACTGCCGCCGGGGTTGCCGTTGCTGATTTCGCCGGCATCGGGCAAGGGATCGGTACGCGCTGCGTGCGTCTGCGAGATCGCCACGCCGTTGCGGATGGCAGTCATTTCGGCAAGGACGGCGATGGCGATTTCGGGTGGCGTGCGTGCGCCCAGGAACAAGCCGACCGGACCATGCAGCTTGTCGATCTCGGCAGCGCTGATGTCGAACAGGGCCAGCCGCTCGCGCCGTTTGATGTTGTTGGTGCGCGAGCCGATCGCGCCGATGTAGAAGGCGGGCGATTTAAGTGCTTCGATCAGGGCCATGTCGTCCAGCTTGGGATCGTGGGTCAGCGTCACCACGGCGCTGTTGGCGTCGAGTTGCAGGCGCATCAACAGGTCGTCGGGCATCTCGCCGGACAGTTCCACGCCGGGGATGTCCCATTCCTGCAGGTATTCTGCGCGCGGATCACAGACGATGACCTGATAGTCGAGCGCCAGTGCGAACTGTGCGACGTAGCGGGACATCTGTGCGGCGCCGATGATGATCAGGCGATAGCGTGGGCCATAGGGCGCGATCAGTTTGCGATCCTGCACCACGGTCTGGCGCGCCTCGCTGTCGGTGGCGAGCGTGGCGGCGCCCGTGTCAAGATCGAGCGTGCGCGTGATGCGCAGGCCCTGGCGCACGGCGGCCAGCAATTCGGCAATGCGCGACTGTGCGGATACCGGCTCCATCATGATTTCCAAGGTGCCGCCGCAAGGCAGGCCGAAGCGGTGGGCTTCATCGGCGGTGAGGCCATAGGTCAGCCCGAACGGCAGCGTCCGCTCCAGCTCGCCACCCTGGATGCGGCGGATCAGATCGTCCTCGACGCAGCCGCCCGAAACCGAACCGCGCACGTGGCCGTCGCCGCGAATCGCCATCATCGACCCCACCGGACGCGGCGCCGATCCCCAGGTGTGGGTAACGGTGCCGAGCAGGACGCGGTGGCCTTGCTCGTGCCAGGTGAGGGCGGTGCTGAGGACGTCGAAGTCAATGGATTCCATGCGCGGTTTTCCTTCCTTCTTTACTGAATAAGCACTAGGCCTTCTTGAGCTGCTCGCGGATCGGCAATTGGCGGATGCGCTTGCCGGTGGCGGCAAAGATCGCATTGCACAGCGCCGGCGCAATCGTCGGCGTGGCCGGTTCGCCAACGCCGCCGAGCGGCACGTCCAGCGCGTGCGGCACGATGTGGACGTCGATCTTGGCGGGTGCCGCAAACGCGCGCAAGACTTCATAGTCGTGGAAATTGCTTTGCTCCACGGCGCCGTTCTTGAACGAAATTTCCCCCGTCATCGCCAGGCTGATGCCCATGATGCAGGCGCCTTCGACTTGCGAACGGATGCGGTCCGGGTTGATCGAGGGACCGCAATCGACCGCGATGTCGACGCGCGGTATTTTCACTTCACCTTCATCGTTGACTTCCACTTCCACCACGGCGGCGACGTAGGTCACGAAGCTGTAGCACACCGCCAGCCCGAGTCCGCGGCCCTTGGGCAACTTGCGGCCCCAGCCGGCTTTGGATGTTGCCAGTTCGATCACGCCGCGCATGCGGCCGGTGTCGAGCGGGTAACGCTCAGGCGACTCGCCGTAGTTCCAGCCGTCGGACATTTCCGACGGCTGGATCTTGCGCGCCGGACCGATCAGATCGAGCAGGAAGTCGCGATGATCTCGTTTGGCCGCTGCCGCCAGCTCGGCGCTGAAGGATTGGACAGCGAAAGCGTGCGGAATGTTCGATACCGATCGAAACCAGCCGATGCGCGTGTGGGCCTCGACTTCCGGCGCCTCCACGCGAATGTTGGGGATTGCATATGGAATGTTCACCGCCGACATCGCCAGCTCGAACGGCGCTTCGCCCTTGGCGCCGGCGGCGAAGATCGAGGCGATGGTCGGCGCGGTGGTGCGGTGGAGCCAGGCATTGACTTTGCCATTGGTGTCGAGGCCGGCTTCCAGGCGCTCCACCGAAACGGTGTGGAAATAGTCGTGGTGGATGTCGTCTTCACGCGTCCAGGTGACCTTGACCGGCGCGCCGTTCATGGCCTTGGACAACAGGGCTGCCTCGGCGGCGAAGTCGGGCTTGGACTTGCGGCCGAAACCGCCGCCCAGCAAGGTGACGTTGACGGTGACGTCTTCCTGCTTCAGGCCGAGATGGCCGGCCACGGTTTCACGCGTGGCTTGCGGCGCCTGGACGCAGGCCCAGACTTCGCATTTGCCGCCGCTGATGCGTGCTTCGGCCGCAGGCGGCTCCATGGTGGCGTGGGCGATATGCGGCAGGTAATACTCGGCTTCGATGCGGCGCGGTGCTTTGGCCAGCGCGGCCATGGCGTCGCCGGCGTTGCGCACGGCCTTGGCCGGTTGTCGTGCAGCGGCTTCCATGGTCTTGCGGAATTCGGCCGAATCGTAGGAGGCATTGGGACCGTTGTCCCAGGTCAGCTTGAGCGCTTCGCGGCCCTTGATCGCGGCCCAGGTATTGCGCGCGATCACGGCCACGCCGCCGAGCGGATTGAACAGCGCCGGCGGCGGGCTGCCCTTGAGTTCCACCACGCGGATCACGCCCGGCACCTTGAGCGCCTCGCTGCTGTCGACCGTGGCCAGCTTGCCGCCGTAGACCGGCGGACGTGCGATGACGGCGTAGACCATGCCTTCAAGGCGGGTGTCGATGCCATATTGGGTGTTGCCGGTGACGATGTCGTGCAGGTCGATGCCGCGCGTGCTGTCCTTGCCGATGTAGCGGAATTGCTGCGGCGTCTTGAGCCTGACGCTCTCGCGCGCCGGCAGCGGCAGCCTGGCCGCATCGGCGGCGACGTCGCCATAGCCGAGCTTGCGGCCGCTGGGCTTGTGGATCAGTTCATGGTTCTTCGCTTCGACTTCGCCGACCGGGACTTTCCAGCGGGCGGCGGCGGCGGTCTCCAGCATCAGGCGCGCAGTGGCGCCGACCTGGCGCATCGGGCCGAAGGAGTGGCGCATGCTGCGCGAGCCGTCGGTATTCTGGTTGCCGTATTTTTCCTGGTCGCCCTGCGCCTGCACCACGCGCACGCGGCTCCAGTCGGCGTCGAGTTCGTCGGCGACCACCATGGGCAGGCTGGTGCGCACGCCCTGGCCCATTTCGGAACGATGGGCAACGATGGTGACAACGCCGTCTGCGCCGATGGCGACGAACAGCAGGGCATTGTCCTTGAGGCCGCCCGGCATGCCGTCGCCGCCGAATTTGGGGGCGTCGGCTGCCATCACGATGCCGTCCACCCCGACCGTCAGCGCCAGGCCGGCGAGGGCGCCGAGGCCCTTGAGCAGGCTGCGGCGGCTCAGTTGGATGTCATTGAAGACGGCGCTCATTTGGCGCCTCCGTTCTGTGCCGCGGCCTGCTTGATCGCCGCCTTGATGCGGGTGTAGGTACCGCAGCGGCAGATGTTGCCGCTCATGGCGTCGTCGATTTCCTTGTCGCTCGGATTGGGCGTCGTGCGCAGCAGCGCGGTGGCCGACATGATCTGGCCGGCCTGGCAGTAGCCGCATTGCGGCACGCCCAGCGCCATCCAGGCGTCCTGCACTGATTTGCCGACCTTGTCTTCGGCGATTGCTTCGATGGTGGTGATCTTCTTGCCGGCGGCGGCCGAGATCGGCGTGATGCAGGAGCGGATCGGTTCGCCGTCCAGGTGTACGGTACAGGCGCCGCACAAGGCCATGCCGCAGCCGAACTTGGTGCCGGTCATGCCGAGCTGGTCGCGCAGGGTCCAGAGGATGGGGGTGTCTTCGGGCAAATCGACGCTGTGCTGTTTGCCGTTGATGGTGAGTGCGGGCATTGTTGTTCTACCTTTCCGACTTGGGGATAACCTAGTGAAGGAATGTTTCGCTGCCTCAGGCAAATGTAGCAGCAAATTCCGAGAGATGTCGGAGTATCGCAACGATTGTCCTACAACGAAATGGACCGTTTCGGAATTCTCGATTCCGTTTTAAGGAATTATCGGATGACGACCGCAGGTGGTTCCAGCGGGAAGTCTTCCGAAGCCGATAGGGTCTCCACCAGCGCGTCGAACACCAGCCGCACGCGCGCCGGGACCGGGCCGCGCTGCGGCCGGTAAACGTACAGGTCCCAGGGCGCAGGCGCAATGTCCTGCAGGACCGTCACCAGCGAACCGTCGCGCAGGTATGGCATCGCCATGAAGGCACCGAGCTGGCCGAAGGCGATGCCGTCAAGGACGGCGCGGCGTTCGGTTTGCGGATCGTCGGTGACGAAGGCGGGCAGGCGCGGACCGAGTTGCTGGCCGTCGGCGAAATACCACGGCCACAGGCGACCGGTATTGCGGTCCACCATGGCGCTCATGGGGCGTTGCACCAGCTCGTCCAGGGTAGTCGGCGGGCCGTGGCGCGCGATCAGGTCGGGACTGGCGCAGACGAAGAAGGCCACCTTGGCCACCGCTCGGGCGACATAGCGGCTGTCGCGCAGGAAGCCGATGCGGATACCGATGTCGATCTTGTCGTCGACGGCGTCGGTGATGATCTCGGACAGGCGCAGGTCCAGTGTGATGTCGGGATGCCGGCGCGCGATGCGGTTGAGCACCGGCAGCAGGTAAGTGTGCGCCAACGTGCTTGGCGCGGTGATGCGGACTACGCCGCTGAGGACCTCGTCGTTGCGGTGGTTGTTGTCAAGAAACAAATCATCGAGCGCGTTGATCGACAGCCGCGCGCGATGCATCAGGCGTTCGCCGAAGGCGGTAATGCGCACCTGGCGCGTGTTGCGGTAGAACAGCAGCTCGCCGAATGCGGCCTCGAGCTCCTTGACCGCGCGCGTCACGACCTGCGGCGAGATGCCCATGCGCACCGCCGCCTCGCGGAAATTGGCGCTTTCCGCAGCCATGCAGAAAATCCTCAGTTGCTCGATGCGGTTCAGCTTGTTCTCCCCTGTTTCCGGCTGGTGCGTCCCGATTGCGAGCGGCAAGCGGGTGATTCTGGCGATGCCGGCATTATTCCATAATCAGGAATTTTCGATGCTGGCAGATAAATCCATGCAAATGTTCTATGGTGAAGAAGACGCTGTCAGGATGCCCGGCCGGCGTGAAAATCGTCGAAAAATGAGCGTGAAAATAGAAGGAAAAATGGGGTTGAACTAAAGATTTTTACCCTAGTCCCACAGGAAGAACAGGGCGAAAAGCGCGTGTTCCATTCAAGATTTATCCGATAGTGCTTGGCAAACCGGCAAGGGAGAAACAATGAAAGTGGATGTGTACAAAAGGACCGAAGAAAACGATCTCTGTTCGTATCTGGTGGTGCCGCATGAAAAACCGCTGCCTCAGGAAGTGGCCAGCACCGAGTGGCTGGTGCACGAGCTGGACGTGGATTTCGAGCGCACCGGCAAGACCCATTTCACGCTCGACCCCGATGATGCCTTCCAGCAGATCGGCGAAAAGGGTTACGCCATCAGCCACCTGAACGACCGCACCACGGACGGCAACGTCCATTAGCCTGCATGACTATCGCGGCCACAACGCCGCGCGCCGGAACAAAGCAACGACACGCAAAGGAGACCATCATGCCGATCGAACAGCTGGGCGACTATGAAGTCGAGTATTCGGGCGTCAAACTGCCGTCCGACAACGGCGACTGGGCCGCCAACGTGGCGATCTTCGGCCCGTCGACCAATCCCATGCATCGCAATCCCGTATTTCCTTCGCAGCGTGTGCTGATCGACACGGTATTTCCCGATGAGAAATCGGCGGAACAGGAGGCGCGCAAGGCGGCAGTGGCGATGCTTGAACATCGCTGACGGGGCATTCCGGGGATCAACTCCGTAAGCCGACAGCGATAACGTCATCCCGGTTCGAAAGCGGCCGGGATGTCGTCATCGGCGCTGCAAACCTGGTTGCGGCCGCGCGCTTTGGCGGTATAAAGCGCCTTGTCTGCGGCGCTGACCAGGTCCAGCAGATTACAGGTCTTGGTCGGCACAGTTGCCTGTACCCCGACGCTGACCGTGACGATACCGGTCGGATTCTTGCCGTGCGGGATGTTGAGTGCGCGCACGTCGGCGCAGATTTTTTCGGCTACGCTGATGGCGCCCTTGAGATCGGTGTTGGGCAGCAGGATGGCGAACTCTTCGCCGCCGTAACGCGCCGACAGGTCGCCCGGACGGTTCATCTTGATCAGCTTGCCTATCTTTTGCAGGCAGACGTCGCCGGCCGGATGGCCGTAGGTGTCGTTGTATTTCTTGAAATGATCGACATCGATCATCAATAGCCCGAGCGAATGGCGTTCGCGCTTGGCGCGGTTGAATTCATTGGCCAGCGTGACATCGAACTGGCGCCGGTTGGCCACCCCGGTGAGGCCATCTTCCAGCGCCATCTTTTGCAGCGTCTTGTTCATCTCCACCAGTTTTTCACGCGCCGACAGCAGCTTCTGCTGTGCTTGTGCACGCAGCTTGATCTGGTTGATGAGACGCTTGCCCATCCATGCCAGCATGGCGACCAGGATCAGCACGCCGACCGATTGCAGCAATGTTTCGGTGCGCCAGCTGGCCAGCACCTCGTCATAGGACAAGGCGGCCGTGACGAACAGCGGATATTTTTCCAGGCGCTTGTAGCTGTGCAGCCGCTTGACGCCGTCGGCCGCGGTGATGATGGCGATGCCGTTCTTGTTGCGCGAAGCGTGCTCGCTGACGATGTTGCTGTTGCTGATGTTCTTGCCGATGATTTCGCCGGAGGCAGGCCATTTCGCCAGCAAGATGCCGGGTTGCGTCGCCAGCAGGATTTCACCATGCTTGCCGATGTCGAAGCTGCGATAGAACTTGAGGAAATATTCCACTTCCACCGTGGCCAGCACGACGCCGGCGAAACTGCCGTCGGGGTGGTTGATGCGGCGTGACAACGGGATGATCCAGTCGCCGCTGGAACGGCTCTTGACCGGTTCGCCGACGTGCGGACCCCGGTCTTCATGGGTCATGTGGAAGATGAAGTATTCACGGTCGGCGTTATTGAGCATCCACGGTGAATCATCCAGGGAATTGACCATCCACTTGCCGGTCTGGTCATAGACGAACAAGCCCTGGATCTGCGGCAACTCCTTGACGTAGGAAGCCAGCAGCGGGTAAAGGCGCGCGAGCGAATCGCGGTCCATGCCTTCGACTTCCAGGCGCTGCACCATGCCGAACAGCACCGAATCGGCCGAGATCAGCGTCGCCTGTGCGTGTTCGGCCAGAGCGCGCGACAGGTTGGCGGTTGAGATTTGCGCATCGTCGAGGTCCTTGACGCGAACGTTCCAGGCAAACGATATGTGCAGGATCAGGATGGAAAGACAGACCAGGCCGACGAACACTGAGGCGAAAATACGCACGTTGACACGCCTGGAGCGGGCCGCAGCTGGCGTCTCTCCAAGGTCCGGTGCGTCTGACGGGATGTCGGGGACTTCTTCGGTAGTCATTTATTTCGATTCCATTGTCGTTCCGGGAACGGCTATCGCTGAAATATAACTACGTGTGGTTTGGCGTCTTGGAATGTAATTGTGAATGTAATTATTATTCTCATCGCGAATTTTTTATACGATAGCAGCAATGTCAAATCATGTACGTACGGAGCAGATGAATTTCTTCCACTCATTTGTGCGTTTCACCTATGGTGCAAAATGACGCGCGGAAAGGTTTTCAGTACGGTCGTTTTCTTGTCGGCATGCTGATCTGGTCGCGCTCAGCGGGCAAGCGGCATGCTTTGCCAGCGCAAACCGTGCACGCTCTTCTCCTGCCCGAGGCAGCTCACCAGTCGCACCACGGAGGCACGTTCCGGCGTCGAGCAGGCCAGCGATACGGTAAAGTCGATCAGCGCCTGGTGTGGGCGCGGCTTGATTTCCAACTGGTAACCCTGGTCGAAGCCGTGCTGTAATTGCATCAGGATCAGCTCTTCGATGACCGGCGCCTGTTCGCGGCGGCATGAGGCAAACACCTGGTAAGGCAGGCGTTCGGTCCCGGCTCTGCCGTCCGGGAAATGGTTGCCGGTGAAGAAGCCGTCAGGCCTGGTCCCCCGTTTGGTGATGCGCATGGCGGTTTCCTTTCCCCCCGGGTGCGCCGCATCTGCGACGGCGCTACCCTCGATTTCTTGTCAGTGCTGCGATTGCCGTGGTTGCTGCCCTTGCGAGGCTTGGGCGCGCCTCTGCAAATCCCACTAGAATTGCACCACTGCAGCTTATCTCTTTCCCCCTCATTTCAATCTGACAATGAAACCTCAACTACTGGCTCTTATTCATCTTTCCGAGGAAAGCAAGGCCGCCATCGGCAGCGCCTTCGACATCATCTACGCGCCGACTGCGGAAAAGCGCGCGGCGGCCATCGCCGGTGCTGCGAAGGAAGTGCGGGTGGTACTGACCAATGGTTCGACCGGCCTGACAGCCACGGAGATGGATACGCTAGACAAGCTGGAGCTGGTCTGCGCGCTGGGCGCCGGTTACGAAAACATCGATGGCGCGCATGCCGCGACACGCGGCATCAAGATCGCCACCGGTGCGGGCACCAACGACGACTGCGTCGCCGACCATGCCATGGGGCTGGTGCTGGCGATCATGCGCAACATCCGCCAGCTCGATCTGGCCTGCCGCGGCGGCATCTGGCGCGAAGCGCTGGCGCTGCCGCCGCAACTGGCCGGCAAGCGGCTCGGGGTGGCAGGGCTCGGCACGATTGGCAAGAAGATCGCGCGCCGCGCCGCGGCGTTCGACATGGAGATCGGCTACTTCAATCGCTCGCGTCGCGACGACGTCGACTACGCTTATTTCGACAATGCTGAGCAATTAGCGGCATGGTGCGACGTCCTGGTGATTGCCACCCCGGGCGGAGCGGCCACGCGTCACCTGGTCGGCGCACGCGAGTTGCGGGCGTTGGGGCCGAAGGGTTTCCTGGTCAACATCGCGCGCGGCAGCGTGGTTGATACGGCGGCGCTGGCCGCGGCGCTGGATAAGGGCGAACTGGGCGGCGCCGGACTGGATGTCTACGAAAGCGAGCCGCAACCGCCGCGTGAATTGCTGGAATTCAAGAATGTGGTGCTGACGCCGCATATGGCGGGCTGGTCGCCGGAAGCCATCACGGCTTCCGTCACCAAGTTCCTGCGCAACACCGAGGCGCATTTCGCCGCTGTCGGCGGAAAATAACTTCAAACGGAGCACACTCCCACCTGGCGGGAACTTGCCTGGCAAGACTATTCACGATAGTCTTGCCGGCTTGTCGCGCCCGCACATCGGTTCATGTTCATGTATTTTGTTCAAGTAAGCTGCGCCGGCGACGTTAAACCCAGCATAGAATCCGACTCAGTCAAACCAGAGAAAGCCGCTCACCATGGACATGCCATCTCACCAACTCACCATGACCGTCCTGATGACGCCCGACATGGCCAATTTCTCCGGCAACGTGCATGGCGGCACCATCCTCAAGTTCCTCGACCAGGTTGCCTATGCCTGCGCCAGCCGCTACGCCGGCCAGTACGTGGTGACACTGAGCGTGGATCAGGTGATGTTTCGCCAGCCGATCCACGTTGGTGAACTGGTGAGCTTCCTGGCAAGCGTGAACCACACCGGCACCTCGTCGATGGAAGTCGGCATCAAGGTGGTCGCTGAGAACATCCGCACCCAGGAAGTACGCCACGTCAACAGCTGCTTCTTCACCATGGTGGCGGTCGACGGCGAGCGCAAACCGGTCGCGGTGCCGTCGCTGCGTCCGTTCACTGCCGAAGAAAAACGCCGCTTCGAAGCCGCCAAGCTGCGCAAGAAACTGCGCGCCGAGTTGTCGCATCGTTTCGACGAAGCCAAGCTGTCCTGACCCATCTCATCCAACCACCACGGGGGAAGTGAAATGCTTGCCAGTTTCGCGACCCTGCTGGTGTTCCAGTGCCTGGGCGAGGGCATCACCTTCGCCCTGAAGCTCCCGATTCCCGGCCCCGTCGTGGGCATGCTGCTGCTGTTCTTCACGCTGGTCGCCTATCCGCCCTTGCTGGACCGGATAGAGGCCACCGGTAGCGAATTGCTGCGCCATCTGTCTCTGCTGTTTGTGCCGGCCGGCGTCGGCATCGTCGCGGCTGCGGGGCAAGTGCGCGGACATTGGTTGACGATCATCCTGGCTGTCGCGGTGAGCACCTTGCTGACGTTGGCGGTGACCGCCGCCGTGACGCGCGCGGTGATGGACTGGCAAAATCGGCAGAACCGACACCTTGATGGCAACGAGAAAGACGGCGAGGGCGACCATGCGTGAGTTGCCGCAGTTCGGCCTGATCTGGGTCTATCTGGCAGCCTCGCCGCTGCTGGGTCTGACGCTGACCTTGTGCGCGTACGTGGTGGCGTACTGGATTTACAGCCGCTGCAAATTTTCGCCGCTGGCCAATCCTGTGGCGATCGCGATTGCGCTGGTGAGCACCGTGCTGCTACTGAGCGGCATGCCCTACAGCGAATATTTCGCCGGCGCGCAATTCGTCCACTTCCTGCTTGGTCCGGCCACGGTGGCGCTGGCGATTCCGCTGGCGCGCCAGTTGCCGCGGCTGCGCAAATCCTTCCTGCCGCTGGCCTGCGGACTACTGGCGGGTTCGACCACTGCGATCGTGTCGGCAGTGGTGCTGACCATCTTGCTGGGCGGCTCTCCACAACTGGCATTCTCGATTGGTCCCAAGTCGGCTACGACGCCGATCGCCATGGGCGTGGCTGAAAAACTCGGCGGCCTGCCGGCATTGACGGCGGTGCTGGTGATCAGTACGGGGATTTTCGGCGCCGTGGCGGCGCGCTTCCTGTTCAACCGCATGCGCATCGATTCGCCCGAGGTGCGCGGTTTTGCGCTTGGCGTGACCTCGCACGGCATCGGCACCGCGCGGGCGTTTCAGGTGAACCAGGAAATGGGCGCTTTCGCCGGTCTTGGCATGGGTCTCAACGGCGTGCTGACGGCGTTCCTGGCGCCATGGCTGATACCGGTGTTTGTCGGCCTGCTGGCGCGCTGATCTCAGGCCAGCAGCTTCGGCAGCGACGACGCGAGCAGGGCGATGCCCGACAGCGTCAGCAGGCTCAATACGATCTTGCGGAAGGTCGATTCGCTGATGCCGAGGTAAAGTCGCGTCCCCAACAGCGTCGGAATCAGCATCGCCGGCGCCACCACGGCAAACATCGGCAAGGTCTTGCGCGTGATGATGCCGCTGCCGACATAGGTGGCGAAGGTCACCGCCTGCATGGTCAGGTTGAAATTCTGGATCACCGCGCGCTGCTCGTCCTTGTCGAGCCGACGCAGGTTGCACCATAGCGTCGGGATCACGCCGCTGAAACCGCCGATGCCGCCCATGAAACCGCCGACCGCACCGATCACGCCATCGGCCAGCCTGCCGCCGATACGCAGCGCCGGCAACCGCGGCGTCAGCAGCATGACCGGACACCACACCGCCAGCAGCACGCCGAGGAAGGCCTTGAACAGGTTGGCGTCGAGCAGCGGCAGCACCAGGACCCCCAGCGGAATCCCCAGCAGGCCGCCGACGACGAACGGCAGCAGGCGCGCCATGTTGAAGCCGCGTCGCACCGAAAACATTGCCAGGACCTGACCCAGCAGCGAGCCGAATACCACCAGCGCCGCCGCCAGCATGGGATCGATGGTCCAGACCCAGAACGACATCGCCACCAGCCCAAAGGCAAAGCCCGACAGGCCTTGCACGAAACCGGCGACTATCGCGCCGATGGCGATGATCAGGAGTGTTGCATCCATGTGTTATTCCATTCCCGTGTTGTTCTGATGTGCAGCTGTCGGCCTCAGCGCCATATTTTTGCCAGTGTCTTGATCGCGGTCGTGATGGACGCCTCGTCGGCACCGCCGAAACCCATCACCAGTCCGGCCTCGTTGCGACGCGCCGAACCGGGCAGCCAGAAGCGCGTCAGGCCGTCGATCTCGATGCCGGCTGCGGCGGCGCGGTCGATCATGTCGTCCTGCTGCCGGATGGTGGGGACCCGCACGGAGCAATGCAAGCCGGCGTTGATTTCAGGTAGGTCGATGCCGCCCGGTCGATGACGTTGCCAGCCGTCGACCAGGGTATCGCGGCGCGCACGGCTGGCGCGGCGCATGCGCCGCACGTGGCGCTGGAAATGGCCCTGTGCCATGAATTCCGCCATCACGGCTTGATCCGGCACCGACGAGTGGCGGTCGTACTGCATGCGCAGGTTGATCAGCGGCGTCACCAGCGCAGGCGGCGCGACAATGTAGCCGAGCCGCAGGCCGGGGAAGGCGATCTTCGAAAATGTTCCCATATGCAGCACGCGGCCGCTGCGGTCGAGCGAAGCTAGCAGGGCCAGCGGCGTGCCGCTGTAACGGTACTCGCCGTCGTAGTCGTCTTCGAGGATATAGCTCTGGTTGGCTTCGGCCCAGGCCAGAAGCTCAAGCCGGCGCGCCAGCGACAGCGTGACGCCGCTGGGGTACTGGTGCGAGGGCGTGACGTAGGCCAGGCGTACGTCTGGATGAGTGTGCAATTCCTGCGTGATGATGCCTTCGGCATCGACATCGACGCCGACCACCTTGCCGCCATTGAGCGTCAGCGCCGAGGCCGCGCGCGGGTAGCCCGGGTTTTCCATCGCCGCGGTGTCGCCCGGATTGAGCAGCAATTGCGCACACATGAACAGCGCCTGCTGGGTGCCTGCGGTGATGATGATCTGGTCCGGATCGCACAGCAGTCCACGCGAATTGCGCAGGTAGCCGGCCAGCATCTCACGCAATTGCGGATCACCGGCAGGGTCGCTGTAGCCGATGCGGTTTTCCGTGCCGCGCCGCCAGAAGTCGGCCTGCAGGCGCGCCCACACATCGCCCGGGAACAGGTCCAGCGCCGGTACGCCGAGGCGGAACGTGCGCGGCTTTCCGGGCGGCGGCAGCACCTTGGCGGACAGCGCCATGCGCTGTCCGAGCTCGGACAGGCGCGGTGCAATATCGATCTGGCCTGCCGCCGGCGTGCGGGCGATATCGCTGGCCGGCGCTGAGACGTAGGTGCCGTCGCCGACGCGAGCGCTGATGTAGCCCTCGGCGTACAGCTGGTCGTAGGCGCGGACTACCGTGGTGCGCGAGATGCTGAGCGCCAGCGCCAGTTCGCGCGTGGTGGGCAGCTTGACCTGGCGATCGATCTGGCCCTTGAGGATGCGGTCGCGCAGGCTTTGGTACAGCTGCACGGCGAGGCCTTTGCCGGGTGCGAGGTGTAGCCCGGTCAGGTCGAACGGAAACGGCGAGGCGTGGATGCTGTTTTGCATTGGTTTTATGAAAATAGCGAATATTGGCTCTTTTGAAAGACCAAATTTATCATTAATCTGTGCAACATGCTCAACAATTCTTCAAGAAAACCGCGAACATATCTGCCATGACGACCTCTGCAAATTCAGCAACACAGAACCAGTTCGGCCAACCGGTCGGCGCCCCCTTGCCGGACTGGGTGCCGCGCCAGCTGCCGCCGCCGACCGCCATGTATGGCCGTTACTGCCGCGTCGAGCCGATCCGCCCGGCGCATGCGGAGCAATTGTTCGACGCCAACGGCGACGATCGGGATGGCCGCAATTTCACCTACCTCTTCGTCGATCCGCCGGCAAGCATTGATGAATACCGCGCATGGGTCGAAAAGATGAGCGTCAGCAAGGATCCGATGATGCACGCCATCATCAACCTGGACAGCGGCGAAGCGGTGGGTGTCGGTTCGTTCATGCGCATCGATCCCAACTTCGGTGTGATCGAGATCGGCAACATCAATTTTTCACCGCGCCTGCAGCGCACCCGCGCCGCTACCGAAGCGATGTTCCTCATGATGCGCCGGGCCTTCGATGAACTTGGCTATCGCCGCTACGAATGGAAGTGCGACAGCCTGAATGCGCCATCGCGCGCCGCGGCAGCGCGTTACGGCTTTACCTTCGAAGGCGTGTTCCGCCAGGCGGTGGTGTACAAGAACCGCAGCCGCGATACGGCATGGTTCTCGATCATCGACAGCGAATGGCCGCAGGTCAAAAGCGCCTTCGAGCACTGGCTCGACCCGGAGAATTTCGACGCGCAAGGGCGGCAGCACGAGAGCCTCGGCACATTGATGGCGCGTTACCGGGCGGCAAAATAAGCCGCGCGGCAATAGAATGTCGTCTTCGATTTATTTATAACAAGTAAAAATATGCGCGAATCCAGTTTGTCGTCCCGCCAGGCCATCGTCCTCCTCGGCGTCGTTGTGTTGATATGGGGTACGACCTGGCCGGCCAACAAAGCCATCCTGCATTACATGTCACCGATCTGGTCGACTGCCATCCGCTCATGCATCGGTACGCTGGTGCTGGTGGTGCTGTGCCTGGCGCGCGGCCGTCTGGTACTGCCGCAACGCGGCGACCTGCCGGTGGTGTTCAGCGTCGGCTTGTTGCACATGACGGCGTATTCAATCCTCGGCAACGTCGGTATGCAGCATGTCGCCGCCGGGCGCTCGGTGGTGCTGGCCTACACCACGCCGATGTGGGTGGCGCCCTGTGCGCGCCTTTTCCTCGGTGAGGCGTTTACGCTGCGACGGGCCGTCGGCACCGTGTTCGGACTGGTGGGACTGGTGCTGATCTTCAATCCGCTGGCGTTCGACTGGGGCAACCACGATTCCGTGCTCGGCAACGGCCTGATCTTGCTGGGGGCAATGTTCTGGGCCGCCAGCATCCTGTACGTGCGCGGCCATCGCTGGATCGGCGAGCCGTTCGATCTGTTGGTGTGGCAGGCGCTGGTCGCGAGTTGCGTGCTGGTGCCGTGCGCCTTCTTGTTTGAAGGCCCGCCGCAGTTCGAGTGGAGTGTTCCGCTGGTCGGCCTGCAAGTCTACAGCGCCACGTTCGGCATCGCCATCGCGTACTGGGCCATCAATAAAGTCAACCGTTCCTTGCCTGCAATGACCACCTCGCTCGGCCTGCTCGGCGTGCCGGTGTTCGGCATCGTGTGTTCGTCGCTGGCTTTGGGGGAAACGCTGGAGTTCAGTCTGGTAGCGTCGATGGCCCTGATCATCATCGGCATCGCCATCGGCGCGCTGCCGGAAAAACGCACGGCGCGGGCTTAAGCGGCGGTCGCAGCCGGCCATTCTTCCAGGATGCGGCGGCGCGTGGCGCCCGAGTTCAGCCATTGCAGGGTTTCATTCCACAGGCTGTTACGGAAGCGGTCATGGAAGAAGGCGAAGTGACCGATTTCCCTGATATGCAGATCGGTCGGTGTCAGGCTCAC
>Ga0105240_10003745_pt1 | contig 23491 bp, 41 predicted proteins | sample KBSC54metaG_FD_80426 | JGI IMG/M metagenome (GOLD analysis project Ga0105240, IMG submission 80426) | Corn rhizosphere microbial communities from Kellogg Biological Station, Michigan, USA - KBS C5-4 metaG | ecosystem: Host-associated > Plants > Roots > Rhizosphere > Soil | place: Michigan, USA... | reverse complement strand
GATCGATCGCGGTGTACAGGATCGGAATGCGGCGCTTAGGGCACTCTTCGGCGAAGACCCGCACGACGTTGTCAGCTTCGGTCAGGAAGGTTTCGAGCTCGGGAAAGGGCGCGTGCCACGTCTCCCAGATCGCGCCCTCTGCGGTCAGCTGAACCGTCTTCACGGCGTTCGCGCCCTCGGGGAGCGTGAACTGCCGCTGTGCCCATTCGCGGAGCGCCATTCAGCTTACGAGCCCCGCAACGATCGCCTGAGCGATGAGACCGGACGTTTGAGTAGTGCCCGCCGCGAGGAGCGCCGGCGTCGGGCTTTGGGTGTTGCTCGTGGGTTGCGGCACGAAGAACGCCGCAAAGTCGTTTTGCGGGTTGTTGTGGCTCACGACCAGCACAATGTGCCCGGGCTGAGCTCCGCCGCCGGTGTTGTTGTCCCAGCGCCACACGTCGAGCGGCACGCCCGTCGGGTTGTCGGGCCCAACGGGCAGCGTGCGAAAGACGGCACCGTCAGGCGGGGTCCAGCCGCCCGGCAGACCGCTCTTCGCCGGCGCCGGCGATGCGTTCGCGTGGTGCATGAACAGCAGCGCGCTCGCCGCAGCGACCGCGCCCAACAAAACGACTTTTCCTGCTCCCATGGTGGTTCTCACTTCCTTGTGGCTCGGACAATTGCGTAGAGCGCGACGGCGCCCCCGAGCACCCACGCTGCGGTTTCGAGTGCGTGCCCGAGCGCCTTGCCCGCCGCATCGAGCTCGCCTCCGGCGGTTTTCGGCGCGGGCGAGTTGGTGATCGCGTTGCTCGGGTCCGGCATGTAGACGGCGTCGAGCACGAAGTTTCTATCGTGCGGCCAGGGCAACATGGTTTGCCGGCCGCGGTTATAGAAGCGCACGGAGCGCAGCAGCGCAGCGCTTCCCTCGTTACCGACTTGCAACGCGCCAGCGAGATCGGGAATCGACTCACGACCCACCGCGACCTTCAGCCCCGCGGTCGACGGAATGATCTGCACTTCGTCACCGCGAAAGTGCTCGGGGTTCGGGTTCACCGGATCGGACACGTTCACGCCCGGCGCGTTGTCTTCCAGCTGGTTTTCCACCCACAGCTTCAAGAGCTGATCTTGGCTGATACCGGCGTGCCAGATGGCCCCGAGCAAACTCTCGTCCGGATCGGCTGCCTGGTAGACGTTCCACACGTTCCAGCCGACGAACACCGGCGCGAAGCCTTGCGTGCTGCCCGTCATCGCTTCACCGTTGGCCCTGGCGCCGCGCCCGCGCTCTTCGCGAACAGCGCGACCGCGCCGGCCACCAACGCCGCCGCCAGCACGACTCGCTCCCACTGTTTCATCGGTGCCCCCGCGAAAGTTCCGCGATCCAATGCAGCGCGGGCGCCGCCTGCTCGTAAATGACCACGAGCGCGGAGAACAAGATCGCCATGCGGTTGGACGTGTGCTTTGCCGCCGAGGTGCTTGCATCCTTTGCGATCGCCGGCCGATCTTGCTCGAGAGAGAGCGTCAGCTGCCGCACCTCTCGCGTGAGCGTCTGCACGTCCTGCCGAGTGCTTTGCTCCGAAGCCATGATCTTCCCGACCAGCTCGTACAGGTCATGGATCGGCCGCTCCTCTTCTCTTGGCGGCGCCGACGAACGCAGCGCCACGCGCCCGAGGTGATTCTTCGTCGGCTCTTCGTCGGTAAAGTGCGTCACGGTCCCTCCGTGAGCAACCGCTCGATTGAATAGAACGCAGTCCAGTCGATGAGCTTTCGCGTGCGCGCTTTGATCGGCGTCGTCCAGCCCTGGTTTCCGTCGAGCGTGTGCACGTCCTCGCCCTCAACCGCGACCACGATCGCGTGGTGCTGGAGGTGCGCGTTGTAAGCCACGTCGCCCGGCTTCGGCGTTTTCGTCAGCTCGAGCTTGGCCGGCCCGACGAAGCCCGCACCGATGTGCCAGTGCAAGTCCGGAGCGATGCCGCCCTCGTGCAGGCACCACAGCACGAACACGCCGCACCACGCCGCGTTCAGGTAGCCGTCGACCGAGGCGTCGGCGTCGAGGCCGAGCGCACCGCGCCAGTAGGCGCGGAGCCGCTCGGCACTCCACACCTTGGCTTCCACCTCGGCGAGCTCGACGCTCGCGGCGAATACCGCGAGCTCGCGCTTCGTTTCCGGATCGTCAACCACGCCGCCTCCCGGGCTTGGTGCGGAGGACGCCCCAGAAGATGAAGGCGGCAACGCCGACGCTTGCGAGGGCGATGCCGGGGGCGGAGTTGCCCCCGCCCCCGGCGCTTTTTTTTTAGTATTCGATGGATCGACCACCAGCAGCGGGCGCGTGCGCGCTGCCGCTACGGCATTGTCGATCTTCGTCCAGACATCCCCCACGGTGAGCTGACCGTCGTGGTCAGCGTCGAGGCCCGCGTTTTCGTCGTAGATCGGCTCCCCCTTGACCGCGAGCACCGTGTCACTCGGCTTGCCGACGAACGCCGGCAGGAACGTGCTCATGTAGTAGTCGCCGGGCGTGTCGTTCCGAATCGCGCGCCCAGCAATTCGGAAGTACCGCTCGACGTATTCGAGCTGCTCGGTCGCGTTCATGCCGCGGAGGGCTTCGACGCTCGTGCCGAGCGCCGCCGCCGTCGCCGGCATGAACTGAATCAGGCCGGTCGCTCCGCCGTGTGCGTTGACCGCCTGAGGGTTCACGCCCGACTCGAGCGACATCACCGCGGCGATGTAGCTCGGGTCGAGCGCGAGGCGCTCTGCTACGCCGGCAAGCGCAGCAAGGAACCCTGGCTCAGCACTCTCGCGAGCACTGAGCCCCGGCAGGTTGAGGAACGACAGAACGGCAGACATGGTGATGGGCGAGAGAGGCAAACAAGGGAAAAGGTCTCATCCTCGGTGACGGAATCTTCCGAGGCACATTCAACTAGTGGCGACGTGCGATGCTTCGACGGCAGCGGCTCCGCGCTCCGCGCTCAAGCCTCCGGCGGGGACGCGCTGCGCGCGGGAGGTCGGCAGACGCGCTCGGCTTCGTCCACCAGCGTTTTGGCGATCGCGACCGCCTCTCGAGCTGCTGCTGCGGTCGGCTCTCCGGGCCAGCCGCGCAGCAAGTCGGCCGCGATGTGCGCAACGAAGCGCGATCTGCTCTTCGCTTCCGGGTCTTCCTGCTTTTCGAGCGACGCGGTCACCACCTGGGACACCGTGATCGCGAACTCGCGCGCGTTGTGCTCCACTTCGGCGAGAGCGTCTCCGGCCAGGCCGCGGGCTTCCGCTGCGGCGACTTGGCTTTGTACGTACTGATCGACCAGGAATGGTGCGATCTGCGTTGCGATGGGGGCGAGGTTCATGGGTTGGACTCCGCGCGCACGGCGCACAGGGCGTCTTCAGCTGCCTCGAGTTTCGCGCGCTCCGATCCAGGAGCGGGCGCGAGGTTGTTTGCCGCGGCGAACACCTTCCACGCCGCACGCGCGGCGCAGAGCTCACCTTCGGCTTTTGCCAGCTTCGGCGCCGGCGCCGGCGCGCTACACGCGACGCCCATGCAGAGCCCGGTTCCGATCAAGCCTGCGACGATGGCGCACCACACCAACGTCCGGCCGATCATCTCGCTTCGACGCAACGCCGCGTAGTAGCGATCGAGCTCGTTTTTGCTCACTTGCGGCTCCGTGCGCGCTTGGCTTTCGCGCGGCCCTTGGCCATGCGTTCGAGAAACTCAGCTCTCGAGAGCTTCTTGGCTTTCTTCTTGGTGGCCTTTTTCTTGGCCTTCTTTTTGGGCTTGCGGTGCGCCTTCTTTCGCACCGGACGGCCGAAGGTCGCGATCTGCATCTCACGACGCAGCTCGGCCATGATCTGAGCCTTGGTTGGCGATCGGCGCTTTTTCGACGCCTTGCGCTTCGCCTTTTTCTTGGCTTTCTTCTTGCCCTTTTTGCGGGCTCGTTTTTGCGCGGCTTCGAGCTGTTTGATTAGCGCAGTGCTCATGCTTCAAACTCCAGGTAACCGGTCCCGTTCGTGAGTTTCGAGCCGGCAATGAGGTCCACGGTTTCGAACTTGTCGACCGTCACCGGACCGAAGGCACTGCTTCCGAGCAGCACCGTCGAGCCTGCGACGAGTGAGGTAAAGCGCATGGCTTCTCGGGGCAGCGGCTGGGCTCCACTGACCAGCACACGCGCGAATTGAGTCCCCGGCGAGCTCACCGGCGTGACGGCGCAAAGCACCTCTCCGCCGACGTAGAGCCCGTCTACTTTGACCGGCTTCGCATAAATCGTGCACTGCCCGGGCATGCTCATTGCGAACGGGCACTGCACGTCGTTGAGCTGGATCTGTTTGATCGTTCCCCACGTCACCGTGAGCGTCACGTTCGTGCCGAACACTTCGACGCGCCAGAGACAATCCGCACGCACCGTGTCCAGCACAGGACGACTGTCGCTCTCGCCCGCCTTCCACGTTTGCGACTGGCCAATGCCGTGCACGTAACCCGCACCGCTGCCACCCGACGGCTGACTGCCGGGCGGCTGCTGGATCGGATTCGACGGGTTTCTCGGTCCGTTCACGAGCTCACCTCAGCGGTACGCGAACACGCTGCCCGGGCGTTGCATGAACGAGAGCTCGGGCGCCGGCCCTGAGGTGCCGTTGCGCCCGAGCTCGCGAAACGCGCGCACATCGATCGGCCACCCCACGTGGCTTTCGAAACGAGCGTGGATGCCGCCTGCGTGGCGGTGATGGTGGTGCATGATCGGCCCGCTCACCACGGCCGAGCTCGCTCCCTGCGAGTGGTAACGTGGCTTGAAGCCGCGGTGCACGCCCGGCCCTACTTGTCCGGTCATCGCGCCGACGATCTGCCGTGCTTCGTGGTGCCCCTGCTGCGCCATCGAGATCGCCTTGGCCATCGTTGCCTTCGCGGCGATACCTCTGTGCATTGCCTCGAGCAGGTGCGGAGGCGGTGGCACGTGCGCCGGGAGCAGCTTGACTGCTTGCGCAGCGGCCATCCCCGCCTTGTAGGTCGACGCCAGTCCCGCGGCCGCGGCCGCGGCTTGCGCGCTTGCCGGCAGCGCCACTCTCGCGATTGTGCCCGCCGCCGACTGGAGGCTCCGCGCGTGCGCGAGTGCAGTCCCGATCTGCACTGCCTTTTGCGCGTCGGGCGGTAGCGCGTGCAGCGCGTGATCGAGCAGCGACTGCGAGACGTTTTTTCCGCTTGCTAGATCGCGCGCGGCCATCACGCCTTGCGATAGTGCCTGCTTCGCTTGCGGCGAAACCGGCAGCGCGTCGAGCGCGATCGTGGTGATGGGTCGACCCGCTGCTGCGTCTGCTGCGATCTGGAACGCAGCTTGCGCGAGCGCGCCGCCGGGCAGTGCGCCCTTCACTCCGCTCATCAGCGCATCCGTGATCGACTGCCCTTGAGCGAGCGCGATGCTCGCGCCGATCGCTCCGGAGAGCCCCTGCCCGACTCCGGGAACCATGCTCAGCACGGTCTGCGCGTACGGCGCGATCGCCTTCACATCTTTCAGCGCCGATTTGAGCGAGCTCAGCGCCACCTGGTCGAGCCGACCGCCGCTCGCGATCTGATTGACCACGTTCGCCGGCAGCGTCGCAAGGCTCATGGCGGTGTTTGCGAGACCGCCCAGCACTGGCACTCGCCCGATCGTGTTTGCGACCGCGTGCTCTGCGTAGTTCGTCGCTGTCTTGGCAACGCTGGTCGCGGCGTTCGTGATCGCGTTGTGCGTGACCGCGTGCGTGACGCCCTTCACCGCGTGAGCGATCGAGCCGAACAGGCCCGACACCGTCACGTAGCCTCCGACTGCCGGCTCGAGCGGACAGCCCACCGCCGCGAGCTCTTTCGAGAACTCGTGGAAGACGCGATCCAAGGGCACGAGCACCTGGATCTTTTGATCGTCGATCTGCACGGTGAGCAGCACGCCGTTTTGGCGCCAGTCCCAGCCGAGCCCGCGAAGCGTGTGGATCGTCATTGGGTTACGCGTCCTGGAGCGTGATGAGGGTTGCGATCGGTTTTTCGGTCTTGCCGTAGCCCTGGCCTTGCTCGCGTACGCTCGCGGCCATGAGCTGACTCCGGCGCGGCTCGGGCGCGCTGTTCGCGATCTGGACGAGGCTCGCCTTGTAGTTCTCGAGCTTGCCGTCGCCGAGGTAGCTGCCTTTCGGCCAACCGCGAATGATTGGCAGCGTACCGATCTCCTGCGCCATCTTCAGCGCAGTGCCCATGCCGAAGTCGCCATCGGCCACGAGACCGCGCGCGGCCTGCCACGCCTTGAGAGTCGGCTCGGGGATGATTCGCCAGTGCGGCGACTGCTCTCGAGCGAGCATCGCGCTCACCGTCGCGATGGTGTCTGCCGGCGCCGTCGTCGGCTGCTCCGCTGCCGACTGAGGCGGCGCGCTTGGTGCGGGCGCAGGCCCCGGCGTGATCGTGAGTCCCGGCAGCACCTGCGTCGGCGCCGGTACCGGGATCGGCAACGAGGGCAGCCCGGGCGCCGCGCTCGGTGCGCCTGCTCCAGGCAGCGGCGGAACCGTCACCGTGCCGAGGCCCGGAATGGTTGCGGTGCCCGTGCCCGGGTTGATGCTACCGCCGCCTGGGATCGGGATGTTCGACGAAGGCGGAGGCGCGACGATCGGCGGTTGCGTGAGCGGCGGAAAGTCGGGCGCACCACTCGGCACCACGACCACGCCACCCGACGGCGGGATCGGCGTCGTTCCTGGAGGCGACGGCACGATCGGCGGTTTGACCGGCGGTCCGCCCGGTGCGGCGTTCGCCTTCTGCTCGCCGCTCATGAAAACGAGGGCCGTAATCCCGCCAACGGCGAGGAGGCCCAAAACTACTTTGGCTCCGGTGTTCATGCTGCTCGAGCTCCACAGATGACGGCGGGGTCTTCAATGCACCCCTCGCACTGGCAAATGTTGGTGTGCCCTCGTGGGCGATGCTGCGGTCCGCGCCTGACGCGGACGTGCTCTTGGTTGTCGATGAAGATCACCGCGCACGTAGCGGGTTCGCCAGCGCACCAGAGCTCCCACAGGCGATAAATTACGAGGTCGTCGCAGTCGCCCCACTTGCGCTCGAAAGTGAGCGCGGGCAGCGCGAATTCCTCAGAACCTGTCCCGTGGTTGGGCTCGGGCTGAAAACGAATTCCGCTTTGGTAGAGCGGCGGCAGTCTCCACACACGGGCCATCGGCAAGCAGCCGCGCGCGAACCCTTCGATCGCGCACTTCACGAACCAGGCGACGTACTCGTCTGGCCACTCCTTGCCGATGTCCGTGCAGATGTTCACGAGCTCAGCGACGCAGCGCGGTGCCGTAGAAGGCGCCGCTAAACGTGATGTTTGCTGCCGTCGGATTGATGAGCGTGATTTGCACGCCCGATGCCTCGTTGATTGTCGGAAACACCAGCTGCGGCGCCGTGCTCACCTCGGAGAAGAACTCCTGAGGCGTGCCGTCCTGACCCGCAAAGATGTTCGTGCCCGAGATCGAGATCTGGGACACGAGCAAGCCCTGCGTCGTCGACGGCATGCGAAAGCTTTGAGGCGTCATCGGCCGCAGCGGCTTCTTGTCAACGACCGCCGTAGCGCCCGCCGCAATCACCTGCGTGCCCAAGCCGAACCACGTGACGTTTCCGTCGACGTAGGTCTGCTCCGAGTAGTCGATCGGCGCGTTGGGGTTGCCTTGGACCAGGTTCACCGGCGCGCCCACGTAGCGCGGTCGGATGTTGGGATCGCCCACGTAGTGGGGTTGGATGTTGGGATCGCCGACGCTGCCGAGCATGCGATCGGCGAGAGAAGCTGCGTTCATTTTCTTGCCTTTGTGATGGGACTGTGTATGCGACTCGTGGGGTGTCGCGCGCACTCGCGCCTAAGGCGCATGCGCGCGCGATCGCCGACTCAGTGCGAGGACGACTGGGCGTTCTGCGCGTGCTTGTCGACGATGTAGCGGTACAGCGCCGAACCGACCATGCTGAGGCCGGTTGCAACCGCTGGACCCTTGAGGGGGAACTTTTTGATCACGAGCGCGGGGACCGCCATCAAACCACCGACGACCGCATTCGTAGGAATGCCGCCCGTACCGTCGTCCTTCGCGAACAACTTGTGCGGACCGCCATTCTTCCCTTTGGTGTCGATGAACGCAGCGCCACCGCTGCCGGCCAACGTCCCTGCTCCCGCGAGCAACAGTTCACCCTCTTCTTTGCGTGCCAGAGCCGCGCGCTTCCCCGCTTCGGCTTTCGCCTTGAGGGCTGCGGTTGCTCGGGCCAGTAGAGAGGTGCTCATGCTTGTCAAGAGAATCCGCACTCGACAAACGCGCCACACAAAAAAACGCGCTATACTCCCAGGATTCCATGGACGAGCGGGAATTACGGGCGAGTCTGATTGCTGTGGGTCCAGTGCTACCGATGCTCATCTACAGGGGTGACGTCGTAGACGGCGCAAAGCGCGAGCGGCTCTGCGCCGAGCTCGAGCTCGTGCACCCGTCGATGCGAGTGCTCCACACCGTCGAAGAAGTCTGCTCGGCGCTGTGGCTCGTGCACCCGGATCGCGCGCTCGAGCGCGCTCGCCTCGAAGGCATCACCGGTATCGCCAACCTGGCACGCGTGTGCAGCGCGCGCGTCGCCGACGTGGCCACGTTGCTTCAAAAAAATGTGCCCGTGCTCCGGAGCAACCGAGCGCCCAAACACACGCGCGGTCAGCAGAGCGTCAAGATCCAGTTTTGGGCGGACCCTCAGTTCAAGCACTACATGCAACGCGCCGGCGCAGAGCAAGGGCTCGACCTCTCGCAAGCTCTCCGAGTCGCCGGATGGGAGCACGTGCAGAAGGTGCTCCCGCGCGCGGCCACTGAGGGCAGTGCTCGCGGTCCGGCCGTTGCTCTCGTTCGACCACGCCGCGTGCGCGCGCGTCGCTCGCTGTGAAACACCACGCGTTGTTTCACATGCAACGTAACACGTGAGACACCAATGAAGCGCAGCCGACGAATCACCAGAAGAGAACACAAAGCAAACGAGCGCAAGGCACCTTGCCTCAAGTGCGGCAAGTGGAACGACCGCGCGGCTGTCTTCTCACGTCTCTGTTCGTGGTGCCTGAAAGCTCCCCGCCCATAGGACCCACCTACAGACCTCGGAAACCGCGCGGCGATGGTGATGGCTCCGCGTCGAACAGCTCGAGCGGAGGTGGCGGCAACGCGATGAGCGACGGGCGCTCGAAGTCGCCGCCTGTCACGCGGAACCATCTTCCGTTGACCCTCAGCACAAATCGGCCGTCGCTCAGCAGGCGCACGTCGTGGCCGTGAGCACGGAAAGCAATCAAGCGCTCTTCGTCGGTCATCGTTCCACGTGCAACGTAACACGTGAGACACTTTCTTGCCCGCCTGCTCGAGCTCGAGCGAGAACCCGCCGCATGCGAAAGACGTTTGCGAAGCAATTGGTGCCGTGCTCGAGCTGCCCGCGTTTCACCGACAAGCCCCGCCACGGGCTTTGCTTCGCCTGCTACCAGCGAGCTCGCCGCGGGTCGGTCCTGCCGTACGCCGCCGAGTGCGCGCAGTGCGGCGAGACCGACCCGATCGTTCTACGGGTGACCCCCGCGGGCGTGCTTTGCGCCAACGACCACGCGCGAGCTCGAGCCGCCGTCGCTTGAGGCAAAGCGCACGATTGCCACCCCTTCCGAGAGCTCGACCAGGAAGCCAAGCCGCTCGAGCTCGGGCACGTCCTCTGCCGTCGCCACACGCTTTACGAGGTCCCACCGCTGGACCATTCGGTAAAGCGAGCGCCGATCGACCGCGAGCAGCTCGGCCGCCTGCATCTTGTTCCAGCGCACTGCGAGCAGCACGAGCTCGACGTGCCGCCGTTTCACCTCGTCCAGGCTGAGCGAGCTCATGCCTGCCCCGGCTTGATCATCACCACGTTTGCCGCGGCCTGGGCGAGTTGCAGGAACTGCATCATTCGGCCGCCCTTGTGCTGCCGGAACACGTCGCACTCCGGCACCTCGTGGGATATCGCTGAGCGGTTCTCGCCCGGCTCGAGCTTGCACCACCGATTGCAGGATGGGCACCGGAAGTTGTGGACCTTCCCGCGGCTCACAGGGCACCGGCACCCGCCGCATTCCTTGCGACCATGTCAGGGTCTTCAATGTGCTCGAGCACGCGCGGGTTTGGCTCCGCGAGCAACCGTCGCCCCTCGCGGATCGCGGTGATGGTCGTCTCGTCCGGATAGATCGGAATCGTCTTCAAGTGCCCCACGCCAATCGGCAGAAGGTGCACGCCGCCGAAGCGCTTGCACAGCGTGTAATCCTCACTCCAATACTCGCCGCCCTCCGCCTTGCTCCACGTGAAACCAATGTGCTCGCGGTCGTCCCAGATCTTGAAGCGCTCGCTGCGCAGCGCGAGCTCGAGCAGCCGCCACGCCGGCACCGCCATCAGTCCGAGCCCCGTGTACCAGCGTGGCCGCTCGGACGGGTCAGCGACCTTGGCTCGCGTCGCCGCGAGCGTACCTGCCGTGGTCGCGTACATTGCAGACGCCGGCACGCCCGTCGTTCGCGCGTGGTCGATCAGCTCCTGAGCTTGCTCGACGGTGAACAGCATATCATCGTCGACCATCAGCACCGTGTCTCGCTTCTCGTGGCCGTCGAGCCGCTCGAGCACGTCACACGCTGCCGAAAGGGCCAAGTTTCTTGCTAACGCCACGTCGGCGCAGCCGCTCTGCGCTAGGTACATGCCACCCTCTCGGATTGCCGCTTGCACGCTGTGCTTCGTACCTTCCGCCATCGCGCGGTTTGAGCTGCACAGAATGATCGTGTGTTTCATCGCGCCACCACCCCGAGCTCGTCATCGAACATTGCCGCACGCGACAATTCCGCAAGCGCTTTGCTCAGCTGCTCGAGTTCGCTTAGCGCTTGCCTTGCCTCTTGAGCAGCACGTTGCTTTGGCCCTGCTTCGTATAAGACAAGGACAGGAGACCCTACAGTCGCCGGCTTCTCATCAGCCGGCAGATCTCGAAAAAGTTGCAGGGCTTTTTTTCGGCGATCTGCGACTTCCACTATCCGCGAGACCAAGGAATTGAGCGCCGACTGATAGTTACTTTCCTTCATTTTGTTGCCTCCAAGACCGTTGTTTCAATTGACGCCGCGGTGAGCGACGAAGAGAGGTGGTGCCCGTCGATGCCGTTGAGCGTCGCGACGTGGCTGCTGCCGTAGTGACTTCGCTGCACGTTGCTGAACCCAGCCGCGTGCAGGCAGTGCCACGCGGCGAGGTCCGTCCAGCACGAGAGATGCCCCGAGCCTTCTAGGATAAACCTGCGCGCGTCGTTCTGAGTGTCTGCCGTCACTCCGAGCGTTCGCAAAAAGTCAAGATATAGGAGCGTGTTTGCGTTGGTGATCCGCGTCACGTCCGGGAACGAGAGCCGCAGCGTCCCCGACGGTTGCAGCACGCGCTGGCACTCGCGGAGGAACGCCATGCCCTCCGAGAACTGCACATGCTCGATCACGTGCTCAGCGAAGACGAAGAGCGCGCTGCCGTCCGGAAACGGCAGCGGCTTGCGAATGTCGACCTCGGCGTCGAAGTTCTCCCAGGGCCGTGGCAACTTGTGCGGGCCGCACCCGAAGTGCAGCAGCCGGTGCCGACGATCGAACGCCGTCACCGCTTCCTCTTCGCGAGCCAATCAATCCCGAGCTCGAGCGCCTTGCCGAGCACGCGTTTTTGCAAGTCTGGGCTCGCCTTGAAGGCGTCGAGCCGTTCCACTGCCTCGCCGATGAGCGCGAAGAACCCTTCGGGCGTCATCGGTACCGTGAAGACCGAGCCATCGCGGAGCGGCACATGCAACACCACGCCATCGAGCTCGACACTGAACCAGGGCGGCGCCGGCCGCGTCTCGTCTTGCTTCTCTTCGCTCATGCTGCTCTCCGTGCGATGCGATGCGCCTTGCGACAGTGCGCTTGCAGGCCTTTCAACAATCCGAATCGCTCCGCGCAGACCGCGCAGACGAAGTCGAGCGGCGCCCTGCCCGGATTCCACGGCGGGCGCGCGGCTCGTTTGCGCTTGAGCTCCTCGGTCAGCTCGCGGCGTAGCCTCACCGCATGCGCTCGCCGCCACTGCCAACGCCGGTAACATCGATCTTCGAGCTGCTCAGTGTGCTCGGTCAGCGCGGCAAACTCAGCGCCAATCTCGGCGCGCAGCGCGAGCCACGTCACGACGCCACCGCCCGGTTACGCTCGAGCTCGCGTTCAAGCTCATCTTCGAGCCGCACCGCGATCTGCATCAGGCCGCCGGCTTGCACTCCGAGCTTCCGCAGGTTCTCGGGGCTCGGATCGCTGCGCACGTTGCGAATCGCCGTGAGCAGCTCGACACACGCCGCCCGCGCCGGGGTCACGGCGCGATCGCTTCCTGACGCGGGCACGCCGCGTCGTGGCCGCCATCCTTCACGCCGCAGATGATGCAGCTCACCTCAGTCACTTCTTCCCACGCCGGCGGTGCCGGATCGGTGCGGCGCTGCGGCGCATTCGGGCACGGGCCGGGGCACGGTATCCCCGCCGACATGTGATCGGAGCAGTAGCAGCCGACCGCCTCAACCTCGGGCGCTTTTTCCCATTGCTCGTTCGTCATCGTCTTTCTCCTAAGAACAGCTGGCCACCTTGCCGCTGTGCTGAACCTTCCGACTTGGGGGCAATCCCCAAAGCCTTGCGCACTCGTGCACGAAGAACGCGAAGCGCAGCGCCCGCGGCCCATTCCGCGTCACGCTGTTTCTCCCACTCGTTCCTCAGCTCAGTTGCACGAGACGCCGCGGCCAGCGGCGCCCGAGTGTCGCGACTCGGGTCGGGGGGCTTGACGCCGATCGGATCTTTATGGTGCTCGAGCGCGTGACTGATCTCGATCCGCGCCCAGCCGTTCGCGCCTTCATGCCAGCAGCACGGGCAGGCGCGGTGCTTCCCTACACCCCAATCAGCGAAACCAGCACTCGACTGCCGAAGCCGCGTCCCATCGCACTCGGCATAAACCTGAGCGTACACCTCCGGCAACGCTCGATGCGCACCGTCGGGAGTGACCTCCCAATCCTTGGTGAGATACTTGATGAGCTCGTGCGAAGGGTCTCCGTGCACCGCCCGCACATCGATCACGAGCGTCACTTCCTCAATTGGCCCGATCGGGCACTCGGCACGCAGCACAGAGAAGTAAGCGCGCTGCCAAAGCTCTCGAAGCCGATCGTGCGCTATGAAGCGCGAAAACATCCACACGTGAAAGTGCGGATGCCCAAGGCCGTCCTCACCAGGCGTCCACTCGAGCACGCTGTAGTAAGTAAAAAACTCCCAGAGCGAAAGCTCGCGACCAGTCCTCTCCACACGGGACTGAGAGACACCGCGCGGCGTGCTGGCAGCCGGCAGATCGTCCACAAACACGCCGCTTGGAATCCGCTCGAGCTCAGCACGCAACTCGTCTCGGAGCAGACGAAAGAACCGGTGCCGCGTCTTTCGAAGTCGGCGGATGCGCTCAACCGGAGTGCCGCGATGGGGCAGGGTCAAGGTCAGCAAACGCTCACCCCAGCGCTCGCCCTTTCGTTGCCGCCGACGGGTAAGACCGACTCGAGCAGCAACGGTCAATAATCCGGTGCGCTTCGGTCGAAAGTCACCTTGGACTTTCTTCACTGGCCGAGGGCGGCAGCGCGCACAGAACCAACGCGCATCGCAACCAACATCGATCGGCGTCTTCTCTCCGCAGCCACCACACACCAAAGTGATCTGCGTCGACTCTTCTGACCCGCACGAAGCAACGCGATCGAACAGGTTGATCTTGTTTCGCGCGCGCGACTCGTGCCATTGCGTCGACGGCGGGTCGCGCTCAACGGAGGGGCCGGCGGCGAGCTCGCCGCGCGCGCGTGCCTGAGCACGCGCCTCGACAGCGACAAGGGTTTTCGACTGCCCGAGCTCCCAGGTTTCGTCACCGCCTTCGGTGTCGGCGATCGGACGTCCATTGCGTTCCTGCCGTTCGGCCAAACCCGACTCGCGCCAGAGTCTCCGGCGGTCGAGCGCTAGCGCTCGACCGCGCTCGCGAAGTTTCCGCGCTCGCTGTTCTCTTACAACCGAAGTGAGCGACTCAAGCTGATCGAGCCACGCAACGCGCGAGCTAACCAACCGAAATCGTTGGTCCGTCGAGTTATGCCTACTCCGAGGGCCAACCCGTTGGGTTGTGCCCTCGGTATCAAGGGAAGGCGGCGCTGCGCGCCGATCGGAGCCCTTTTTACCCGGGTATTGTTGGCCCTTCGGCCTGTTTTTGGAGCGAGCGAGTGATTTCGGCGAGGAGCGGACATAGGAGCGCGGGTCGGCGCTCAGGGTCGCCCCCACGGTAAAACGTCGTTTGCGGCCAACGTCGACTCGAAGCGCCCCATTTTTCGAGGTGCTCGGCCCGGCACCACGAACCACACGCGCACGAGCTCGGGGCAGCCGAAGAGCCGGCCTTGCCAGATCGCCTGGGCGTTCCAGCGCCATGCGACGCGCGGCCGCTCGCGAGCCATCACGCGCGCCTCCTGACCGCGCGAGCCAGGTCCGACGGCAGCCGGTCCGTCGTGTGCCAGGAACAGCGCGCGGCGTAGCCCTCCCCCACGCGCACGAGCTGCGATGCCTTTCGGTCACAGCGTGAACAAACCGCGCCCTTGGAAAGCTTCGGAGCTCGCTTCTCGCGGTGTCGGCCGTGAAACAGCTCAAGCTGGTAGGCGGATGTGCGTTGGAGCGCGCGCGCGCGTGTGGCAGACTGTCTGGGCATTCGTCGTGATGGGCAGATGCGAAAAGCCTTTCGGCGGGCGGCAACCCGCCGAAGGGCGATTAATACGAATCGGGGCTTGACTTACTTGCTGCGGCTCTCCCCCCTGAAGCCGTGACAGCTCGCGCTCGCGGTGTGCTCTCGCCGCGCAGCACCGCAATCGCCGCACGGCTTGTTCGCCTCGCGGTACGAGCGCACGAGCTCGAGCACGTGCTCACGATCGACGATCACACCGCGAGCGAGATCACCAGCAGCAGGCGCGGCCTCCCGTTCGTAGGCGTTCAGAAAACGAACCGGGATCATGGGCGCCCCCGATCGCACCACTTGCAGTAGCCATCGGGCAGCGCGTCCGGAGCTCCGCAGCCCCTGCAACGCCGAGGCGCCGGCGGCGGCTTCACCGGCGGTGTTGGTTCAAACCCCGAGCAATTCAGCACCGTCTGCACTTGCTGCTCGGTGAGCGTGTGGCGCAGCAGCCGCACGCGAGTCAGGTAGCTTCCGCGGCGGCTCATGACTTCCTCCGCTGAACCGAAGCGCGCGGCGAACGCGATCCGCTGGTCTTACGCAGCCGAGCCGCGTAATCGGCTCGAGCTTTCGCGCACGCGACGCACGAGCACCGATGACAGACCTCGCTCGAGCTCCAAAGTTTGAAGCACCCGCATCTATGCTTGTGCGGCGTCTTGCCGGTTCGGTGCTTCGACCAAACCAGATCCACGCCGCACAAGGTGAGCTCGCCGATCATGGGAGCACCTCCCAATCGACCGCGAGCAGGTCACTTTGCGACGGCACCCACGGCACTAGGCAATCCGTCGCGTCTTTCAACTCGATGTACGCACGCGATTGGTAGGGCGATCCGGGCGGGGCCGGAGCGTCGGGCACGTACTGCAGAAACATCCCCTTGCCGTTCCAGCCGACACGTGAGACGCGACGCCGCCTAACGAGCAGGGAAAGTGCGTCAGAGAAGTTCACAGCGCACCGCACTTGCAGGCGAACACCTGCCGCTCGAGCTCGACCGCGCGATCGGAGACGCCGGCGTCGGGCGCCTCGCAGTAGTGGCAGCTCGCCGGTCCGCAGTGGTTCGCGGCAAAGCAGTCCAGCACCTCGGCACACGACGCGCCGGCGTCGGGCGCATCGGCGCCGGTGCACGTGTCACAGCTCGAGCCTTGCCAGCCGACTAGGCAGTCCGCTTGCGTTTGCGGCGCTGTGCCGCCTGTGCCGCCTCCTCCCGTTCCCACTCCGCGTCCGCCAGCGCCAGCGCCAGCTGCGCCCGCAGCTGTTGCTCCTGCCACGCTTGAACGACCACCACTGCTTCCGGGCTTTCCTCCCGTTGCAGCGCCTCCAGAAGCGCCGCCTCCGCCCGCTGCAAGTCCAGCAGCAGCAGCCCCCGCATAGTTTCCTTGTCCGGCATCGGCATCGTTGTTCTCCGCAGTGAAGGAAGGGCCGCAGCCCGTCGCGAGCAAACACAACGCGGCGATCAGCACCAGGCCGATCGCCGCGCGACGAAGAAGCACCAGCGCCAGCGCGAGCACCAGCGCACCAAACACCGCGGCTCGCGGCGTCTCGATCCAAGGTAGATGGCTCATCTTTTTGGCCTCCTCAGAACGGGATGTCATCGCCGCCGGTTGGCGGCACAAAGTCATCGTCGCCGTATTCGTTGCGCGGATTGGAACCCGCGGGCGCGCGCTCGCACAGCGTCACGTTCTGCGCGTGGATCGAGGTGCGCCACTTTTCGTTGCCCTCTTTGTCTTCGTAGCGCTCGTAGCGAATCTCGCCCGTGACGTGGAGCCTCGTGCCCTTTTTGAGGATCTTTGCCAAGCCCTCAGCGCGTCGACCCCACACGACCACAGTGTGCCACTCCGTGTTTTCCTGCCGCGCCTTGTTCTTGTCCAAGTAACTGCGCGTGGTCGCGAGCCGAAGATTCATCACCGCGGCGCCCGAGCTCGTCATGCGGAGCTCCGGATCGGCGCCCAAGTTCCCAAGCAAAAAGCAAACGTTCAGACCATCAGCCATGTTCACTGACCTCCCGAGGAAAAACGATTCGACGACAGAGCCGCGCGCACGTAGCGATCGCTGCGCAGCTGCTCGAGCCGATGCCGGCGCGCGTCGTTCGCGCGGCGTCGCTGGTTGTGTTGAATGCAGTAGAAGCCGCCCGCTGCGCGTCCACACCATGCGCAGCGCTGGAGCACGGTGAGCGGCTTCACCGAGCCCCTCGCTGCTCGAGCTCGAGCCGCACGGCCTGTGATGCGCGGCGGCTCGTAGGGCTTCCGGGCGCTCACTGTTGCACCGCCGGCTGGAGGCTGAAGTTTGAGTGCACCGCGTGCTCGTACGAAAGCGCGTCCTCCGCGTTCGCAAAGAACTTGCGGCACGTCGGCTCGCGGTGCCCGAGCACCTCGCGCCGATCGTCCCTCAGCACCGGCGCGCCGCAATGACGGCACGAGCCGATGGTGCTACCGATGAAGTCGCTCGAGCACTTGAGCTCGACCTTCACGGCGCCACCGCCGCGCTAGACGTACGGCGAGCGCTCGAGCCGACCGTCCGGAAGCTCGAGCGCGAAGTACGGATCGCTCGACGGTAGCCGCCCAATGCGAAGGCGCCGCGTGCCCCAAACGAGCACCAGCTCAAAGCGCTGCCCCTCGCCCCTGAGCTCCCGGCCGCGCGTGCGCACCCAATTGACGAATTGAAGCGTGACGTAGAACGCCGCGCGAAAACGCCGAATCTCCCGCTCGATCTGATCCATCCCTGCGGGTGATGATATGCTGCTCGGGGGAAGCGGGGCGAGTTTCCCGAAGTGTATCTTATGCGAACTAGCAGAAGGCACAGCGTAAGCAGCGGACCGAGCACCGACAAAAGCCGTTGAGCTGCTGCGCTCGCCGATCCGATCTGGCGAATGGCATCTGCCCAGCTCTCGCCGCGCTTCTCTATGAGCTTGGTGCGCGAGGCACGAACGTCCGACTGGCCGAAGTATTCGAACCCGAGCACGTTCAAAGTGTCCAGCGAGCGCAGCATCAGCGCGTCCAGAAGTTCGCGATCATCAGAGTCCGGGTTCGGGTTTTCACCGGTGAAGGTCTTTAGCGCCGCGTCGATCCCGTCTTCGGGCATCGCGAGCGACTCGCCCGCGATCGTCAACAGGCGGGTTCCGTACCAAAAACGGCGAGGCTCACGTGAGAGCGGCTTTGACCGCTCAGTGCGCCGAGCGGCCGCGCGCAAAAACTTGCCCATCAGGCCGGCCCTCTGCAAACGACGCACTCGCAGTGCGCCTCACAAACCGGTAGATTCACCATGTCGACTAACCTCCTATGTTGGTTGACCAGACCCCCGGACGTTTGCGCGTCGCGGGGGTCACACTTTTGTGGATACGGCCACTAGAGCAAAAACTTGCCTCAGGCGCCAGTGGCGGAGTCCGCCGGGCTGTTTTCCTCGCCGTTCGTCGCGGGCTCCGGCTCCGGCGCCGGCGCCGATGCTGCCGCTTTCCGGGCCTCCCACTCGGCTTTGCGGTGCTCGTAGGTGTCGGCGTAGTAGCCGATCTGCGTGAACTCCTGGAGCGTCGGGAAGGCATCGCGCGCCAGCGAGAGCGGGTCGACGTGCTCTGCGGCGCGAGCTTCCGCCGTGGGCTCGGGCGCTGCGGGATCGGGCACCGTCGGCGGTTCAGGTTCCGGCGGTGTCGGCGGCGACTCGGGCTCGGGCGGATCGGCCGGCACCATCGTCGCTTTGAACCGCTCGAGCTCGCTCCGCACGACACCGAGCGCGCGATCTTCGAGGGCTTGGAACGCCTGCTCGCACCACTTCGATAAGCTCGAGTCGAGTTCCGCGCGAAACTCGGTCCACGTCGCCACCGGCAGGAACTTGCTTTCGAGACTGCTCACCAGCTCACCGAGTCGGCGCTCGGCTTCGGCAAGCCAGCCGTCTGCGCGCCCATGCTCTGCGAGCAGTTGATTCAGCGACTTCGAGTGATTGACCTCGGTGTCCCAGCACCACGCAATTGCGAGCGCTGCGTCCTTCCACAGCGAGCCGAGCTGCTCGGCCTTTGCCGCAATGAAGTCGAGCATGTGCTGAGGCGTGGTGAAGTCTTTCCGGTTCGGAAGCGTTGCAACGGACGGCGCGGTCTGATCGGTCATGTGTTTTTGCCTCTAGCCGATTGGCGTAAAAATCGCGGTGTAGATGCCAGCAAGCGATCCCGGTGTAGTGATGCCCGTGATCGAGATAGAAACGTCGGTGGTGCCCCCGCTGCTTTGAAAGATCAGCGAGCCCCCAGCTCGCTGCACGCCGCCAGCGCCCAGGTTGACGCTAGAGGTGAAGACACCCGAGCCACTCGCGCAGAGAGGAACCGGCACCGTGTACGCGCCGGCCGCGTCCGTCGCGATGATGTTGAACGCAGCGTTCGCAGCACTGGTCGCGAGTGCTGTCAGCACGAGCGACACGTCCACGCGATAGGTGCGGGCCGGCACTTTCGGCGAGGTGCCGAAAACAGAAGTCGCCCCAACGTTGGCCGCAAACGCGGCCGAGGCCTTCAGCGAAAGCCCGTAGTACAGGCTTTGGTTCGGCGTCGGAAAGATGAGAATGCCGGCGCTGCTCATAGTGGGATCGGAGCTCCGGAGGGCACGAGGCCCGAGCGCTGCGGATTGTTCGCGAAAGCGACAATGTTGCCGAAACTCACGTTCGGTGGACTCAGGATCACCGTGGGCACCTTTGCCCCCGAGCTTGTCAGGTCAGCCGCCGCAAACTTTAGATGCGTGTTGTTGTTGTCGTTGCAGACCCACAGATTGCCGTCTCGGTCGAAACAAATGCCGTCGGGACCGTTCAACGCCGTGGAAGTGATCGTGAGCAGCGGAGCTTGGTTTCCGGTGACGGGGTTTCGGGTGTCGTAGCTTTTCAGCGTGTTGCCTGCGAAGTCCGCGACCCACAAATCTCCACTCGGCCCGAACGCAATGCCCTGCGGATCTTGAGTGTTCCAGAGCGCACCAATCCACCGCACCGCCGGCACCAGCGCAGCGTTGCTCGCTTGCAGCTGCGAGGCGGCGATCATGAAGATCCCCGTTCCCGTGATGGTCGCGCCGATCGACGCCCAGAGATTCCCTTGCGCGTCGAACGTGAAAAACGTTGTGTCCGGGCTCGCGATTCCGGTCGCCGTCGCGAGGGTGATCGTCACGTCTGGAACGGGCGTTCCGCCGAGTGCGTAGCTCGGCTGCCCGTACTTTAGGAACGTCGCGATGCCCAGCGATCCATGAGTCGGGAACGCGACCCACAGCTGGTTTTGCCGGTCAAACCCCATGCTGGCCCAAAGCGAAGTGACTCCACTACCCGCAGGCTCGTTCAGCGTCACCGCCGCAGCCGGCGTCCCCGATTGCAGAATGCTCGAGAGCGCAAACTTGTACGATGCTCCGGTTGCTGCGGTGTGGTGCGTATCGAACGTCGTCACCCACACGTTATTTAGACCGTCAACCAATACGTCGAACGGCGATGAGTTCGGAGAGACCACGCCGCTCAGATCGATCACGATGTCCGCCGCGGCTCCGCTCGTCGCCAGCAGTTGCCCCGGCGTGTAGCCGTTGAGAACGTTTGCGCCGAATCCTGCGGCGGGGCCGGAAAACGGCAACTGCCACATCGTGAAGTTGCCAACGACGTAGGCCTTGCTTCGCCGGAACCAGCGCCCCGTCCCCGCGGTGCGCGCGATGATCAGCGGCGAGTACGCGGCAAAAGCATTGGTCGTGTCGAGCGTATAAAACTCGCCCTGGTCGATCACGTACGCGCGGCACCCGTTCGGGAGGCCTGGCAGATCGCTTGCGACAAGGTCTGCTAGCGATGCTCGGATCACGTTGGTGAGCAGGCCCGTATTTACCGGAACCCAATTGGCATCAAGCAATCCGCCCAGGAGCTCATAGGTGACGCCGTCCGCCGTCGTCGTCACCTGCATTCCGAGCGATCGAAAGTTTGCTGGAATGGCGTTGCGCGCAGTCACGTCGAGGACGCTGCGGTAGCCTCCGAGCTCGAGCGCGGGGTCCTGCGTCGGGTACGGCGTGACCGTGCCCGGAAGGTTCGCGATGAGGCCTGTGATGCCGACGCCGCTCATGATTCCACCAGGTTGAACGAGCCGAGGCCGGTATTGTCAGAGCGCATCAGATCGTAGTTTTCAGTCACTCCGTTGGCGTTGGTGATGGGCACCGCAGTTGCGACGATCGAGCACGCGAACGGAAAGCCGCCCACGGTGAAGTTCGAGACGCCGATCCCAAACGCCGAACGCGCCCAGAAGAAAACGCTCTGCCCGGCTAGCGCATTTAGCGCGTACGTGCCTTGCGGACCCTGCTTCAGAGTCGCTGTCAGGCTGTTCGCAAACGCGCTGTTGTAGCCGCCTCCGCCCGGATCGACGGCGCTACCGAAGTAGACATTGTTCCCCGCCGTGATCGTCACGCTGCGCGCGCCAGAACCAAGCGGCGAGCTCGCCGTATCGGTGAACGTGACGCTTGCGCCGTAGGTCGCGAGCGGGAACGAATGCGGCGAGATGAAGCCCGTTCCAGGCAGCGCGATCACGTCCGAGTGTCCGAGCGTATCGGTGAGCGTGACGGCCGCGGCGGCTTGGTTGTAGCTCGCCGTGAACGCCGGATTGACGACTGTTGCGCCCGCGAGGAACAGCGTCGCGCCCGTCTTGGCGAAGCTCGTGATCGCGAACGCAGTCGGCACGTCCTCCCACACTCGTTGCGTGCCGTCCCAGCCGATTACCTTTCCGACCGCGGGCGTGCCTGCCACGAAAGCGAGCTCCAGCAATGCGTTCAGCGCATCCGCGACACCTACCCCTGGGACCAGGCTATCGTTGAAGACTTGCGATGCCTCGTAGTCGTTGGTAACCGGCACCACCGCGCCCGCGCGACCGTTCCAGCTCGTCACTCCGCCAACGGCAGCGGGCGGCACGAGCTCGACGCTCGCGCCGTCTGCGCCCACGGTCCAAAAATAGCCCGGCGTTCCGCCCGCAGGCGGCCCGGAGGGCCCTTTTCGGATCGTGAAGTTCATGTCAGAAGCACTCTTCGAGCTCGAGATGAATCGTGCCGTTCAGGCCGGCGACCGGCGCGCCGCCGCCCGACGTGGCGAGCGAGTTGACGAACACCGTGCCCTCGACGCCCACGACTAGCCCTGCTCGAGCACGGACCTTGATGCTCGCCGGCGGCGCTGCGTCGTTGATGCCGAGCGCCGCGCCTGACACCAGCGGCATCCACACTTGCGCCTGGCGTGCGACCGTGATCGCCTCACCGCCTGGCGAGATGAGGTGCGCGTTTTTCGCTCGCGTCGTGTACGTGGCGCCGCCGTCGATTGAGACTTCGAGAAAGAGCACCACCTCGCCTTCGTCGGTGTCTGACGTGTTTGCGAGATCGAGCGCCAGATTCGCCCGGTAGTTGAGCGACGCCTTCGGGCTCGTCAGCGTGACCGTAAGCGCGTCCGCGTTGCCGAAGCCATCTGGACAAATCAGATCCGCCTCCGCGGGGATCGAATCGTCGCCGGTCATGGGAGTCACGGCCTCGGCCAAGCGAAGCCGCGCGCCGCGACCGAATTCGAGCGCGCCGCCGGCCTCGTTGAGGATCGGCGGGCCGGAGGGAGCGAGACGCACTTTCGACATATTCAAAACTCCTTTGCGAGACTGCAAACGGGGGCCCAGCAGCAACCCCCGTCACGGTGCGCGAGCGCTTAGAAGCACTCCTCGAATCCGAAGTAGACGGTGCCCTTGCTCTTCAGATCACCGCCGGGCGTCACCGGCGAAGAGAGCAGCAGCACGTTTCCGCCCGAGCTCGCGCCGATCTTGCAGCGCATCAGCAGCGCCGTCGTTCCAGCCGTGACACCGAGCGTCGAGCCGAACGTGAGCGGCATGTCGAGGCGCACCGTGCGAGCGAGCGGCACAGCGGGCGCGACCTCGGTCGAGTTGACTCGATGCGAGTTGCTGGCCTGCTCTGACCACGTGGTGCCGCCGTCGACGCTGGTCTCGACGTACAGCTCGACCTGGCCGGCCACGTTCGTGGAGGGGTTCTCCACGTCGCACACGACGGTTGCGCGGTATTCCAGACCTGGATCGGGCAGCGGCATGACGCACTCGATGAAAGTCGACCCGAGCGCGTTGCCGATCGGCGTCGGCGCCGTCGGAATTACGTTGGAGTTGCCGACGGTCGTTTGCGCCTCGTTGAGACGCAGGCGCGCACCGGTGCCGGGATTGAAGCCGGCTCCGGCACCGTTGGCGAGAACGGGACCGGACGGAGAAAGACGAATACCCTTCATGATGTTGCTCCTGTGGTGGTGTTGGTTGCGGCTTTCGCGACGCCGTTGACGACGGTCGAAGCCAGGCTCTTTTTCTTCTCAGCTTGGGAGATCTCCCAAGCCTCCATGGCGAGCGGCAGCACGCCCTTCACTTGCTCAATCAGGTACTGATTGAGATCGTGGTTGTCTTTTTGCTCGACCAGCTCGGCCTCTTGCTTGGCGCGCTGGTACTCGTACGACTCGTGCAGCTGGTTCGCGAGCTTCTCGTGCGACGTGCTCAGCGTTTGCACCATGTGATCAGCAGCCGCCAGCACGGTCTTCATCACGCCGGTGATGCCCGCCATCGCGTCGGCGAAGGCCTTCGCCGCGTTGTTTCCGGAGCCGGCCAGCGCGTCCGCTTGCGCGTTCTTGCCCATCACCGAGCCGGGCTGCTGCGAGGTGATGCCGCCTTGCTGATCGATCGCGGTGTACAGGATCGGAATGCGGCGCTTAGGGCACTCTTCGGCGAAGACCCGCACGACGTTGTCAGCTTCGGTCAGGAAGGTTTCGAGCTCGGGAAAGGGCGCGTGCCACGTCT
>Ga0105240_10003744_pt1 | contig 23493 bp, 24 predicted proteins | sample KBSC54metaG_FD_80426 | JGI IMG/M metagenome (GOLD analysis project Ga0105240, IMG submission 80426) | Corn rhizosphere microbial communities from Kellogg Biological Station, Michigan, USA - KBS C5-4 metaG | ecosystem: Host-associated > Plants > Roots > Rhizosphere > Soil | place: Michigan, USA... | reverse complement strand
TCACGAGGCCATGGCGCTGGAATACTCCGCGCGTCATCTGGCGCTGATGGAGTGGGCCTCGGCACTGAAGCTATTCAACTACGCCTGCATCGGCTTTGCTCTGTTCGTGCCGTGGGGGGTCTCCACCGGCTCGAATAGCCCGGCGGCGCTGGCTGCTTCGATTCCCCTGCTCGCCGCCAAACTGACCGTTGCCGGAGCGGGTCTCGCTCTCATCGAGACCCTATCGGCGAAGCTGCGCGTCTTTCGGGCCCCGGAGTTCCTCGCGACCGCGTTTCTGTTCGCGGTTCTGGGCCTGCTCGTGCACCTGCTGCTGGGGGGCTGATCCATGGTGGGCATTCCGCTGGATCTTCAGCTGCTGAATCTGTGCGCCGCGCTGCTGCTGCTGCTGTCATTTGCGATGCTGGCGCAGCGCCGGATCGTCACGCTGGTCAACCTGCTGGCCACGCAAGGGGCGCTGCTGTTCGTCGCGACGGTGTTACTGGCGTGGCGCACGGGGGAGCACCACCTGTACCTGTCGGCGTTCCTGACACTGGCATTGAAGGTGGTGTTCCTTCCCTGGTTGCTGCACCGGCTGATCAAGCGTCTTCAAGTCTACTGGGATACGGAACCGCTGCTGAATATTCCAGGGACGATGCTGATCGGGCTGCTGGTCGTGGTGTTCTCCTTCGGCCTGGCACAACCGATTTCGGCACTGGCCAGCACAGCCACTCGCAACGCGATCGGCATTGCGGTCGCCGTCATCCTGCTGTCGTTCGTGACCATGATCACCCGGCGCAAGGCGATGTCCCAGGTCGTGGGTTTTCTCTCGATGGAGAACGGGCTGTTCTTCGGAGCGATGAGCGCTACCTATGGAATGCCGATGATCGTGGAGTTCGGGGTGGCGCTGGATGTGCTCGTGGCCGTCCTGGTGCTCGGCATCTTTTTCTTCCAGATCCGCGAGCAGTTCGACAGCCTCGACCTGCACCATCTGGAAGCGCTGCGCGAGCGTCCATCGGAGCCCGACGGCCAGCCGCGTCCGATTCAGGAGAACTGACGCGTGGAGCTGCTCATTCTGCTGCTGACACCCATCTGCGGTGCGATTCTCCTCGGAATTTTCGGAGCGCGGCGCCGGGCTCCGGAGCTCAACATCGCGGTCAGCCTGGTGACGTTTCTCGCAGCGTGTGTCCTGACTGCGCGAGTGACCGCCGGCGGACCGCTGCTCGTGGCACGAGAGCAGTTCTTCATCGATCCCTTCAATGTTTTTCTGGTGACGCTGACCGCGTTCGTGGGACTGACGACCTCGATCTTCTCGCGTCCCTACATGCGGGTAGAGATGGATCACGGGCGAGTCAGCGCGCGGCGCCTGCGTCTGTATCACAGCATGTATCAGCTGTTCATGACGACGATGCTGGTAGCGCTGACGACCAACAACATGGGGCTGCTGTGGGTCGCAATGGAGGCGGCCACGCTCTCGACGGTCCTGCTGGTGACACTGTATCGCACCCCGGCGAGCCTCGAAGCCGGTTGGAAATACTTCATTCTGTGCGGCGTCGGGATTGCACAGGCGCTGTTCGGCACGATCCTGCTGTACTTTGCAGCCGAAAAAGCGCTGGGCTCGGAGGGCGTCACGGCGTTGCTGTGGACGCACTTGAACACCGTCAAGGGGCAGCTCGAGCCGGCGGTACTGGGCCTGGCATTCGTGTTCCTGCTGGTCGGATACGGCACGAAAGTCGGACTCGCACCTTTGCACAACTGGCTTCCGGACGCCCATGCCGAGGGTCCGACCCCGATCTCCGCGGTGCTCTCGGGGCTGCTGCTCAACGTCGCCATCTATTCCGTCGTACGCTGCAAGATCCTCGTCGAGGGCTCGCTGCACTCGACCCTGCCCTCCCGAATGCTGATGGGGTTCGGACTGCTTTCGGTGGTACTGGCAGTGTTCTTTCTATGGCGCCAGCGGGACATCAAGCGGCTGTTCGCTTACTCCTCCATCGAGCACATGGGAATCATCACATTCGCCTTTGGCATGGGGGGCCCGGTAGCGAACTTTGCCGCGCTGCTGCACATGACCGTCCATTCGCTCACCAAGTCGGCGATTTTCTTCGCCGCCGGACACGCCGCCCAGAAAGCCGGCTCGCAACTGATGGAGAACATCCGCGGCCTGATCACCTCCAATCCCACGATCGGCTGGGGCCTGATGATGGGATCGCTCGCGATCCTCGGGATGCCCCCGTTCGGGGTGTTTGCGAGCGAGTTCCTCGTTCTGACCACGGCCATGCGCGAGCAGCCCTGGGCGACACCGATTCTGCTGATCGCGCTCGGAGTCGCTTTTGCGGCGATCTTCGCGCGCGTGCAACCGATGGTGTTCGGTGAGACCTCGGCGCGCCGCCTGCCCCATCCACCTGCCTTGCTGCCGGTCTTCACGCACCTGGCTCTGGTGCTCGCGCTGGGCCTCTATGTCCCGCCCTACCTCGCCGACTGGTACCGTGCGGCGGCGCAACTGATCGGAGGGCCCTGAGGTGACGTGGCAAGCCTGGTTCGAGCAGAGTGTGCCGCAACGGGGAGCACCGGGGTTGTCGGCTCTGACAGTGTCGCAGGCTCAGTGGCGGCAGGCCGCCGGCGACCTGGCCGGCGCCGGGGCCCGGCTGCTCGCGATCTGGGCAAGCCGGCCCGAGCAGGCAGTGGCCACCGTTCGTGCCGCCTTTCTCACCTTACACGGTGGCCTCGTGCTGAGCCTGCCGCTGGCCGAAACACAGGCCCCTTATCCGGGTCTGGAGGATCTGTTCCCGGCTGCCTCCAGAATGCAGCGAGCCGTGGCGGACCTTTGCGGATTGCGCTCGACCGATCCGGACTCCCGTCCCTGGCTGCGGCACGCGGCCTGGCAGGCTGACTACTGGCCGCTGCTCGATCCCGCATCGGGACCCATCGCAGTGGAGCCCGGGCCGGATCCCTATCCCTTCGTTCGCGTCGAAGGTGAGGGCGTGCACGAGATCGCCGTCGGTCCGGTGCATGCCGGGACCATCGAGCCCGGACACTTTCGCTTCTCGGTCGTTGGCGAGAAGGTCCTCAGGCTCGAAGAGCGCCTCGGCTACGTGCACAAAGGCATCGAGCGCCGCTTCACGGACTTTGCGCTCCCCGAGGGTCATCGCCTGGCCGCTCGAGTGTCCGGGGACTCTGCGGTCGCATTCTCCTGGGCCTATTGTCAGGCGCTTGAGGGGATGTCGGAGGTGAAAATTCCGGCGCGAGCGGTGTGGCTACGCGCACTCGCTCTGGAGCTGGAGCGGGTGTCCAATCACCTGGGAGACCTGGGTTCGCTCGGAAACGATGCCGGGTTCGCTTTCGGCCTGGCCCAGTTCTCACGCCTGAAGGAATACGTGTTGCGTGCGACACAAGAAGCGTTCGGCGCCCGCTACTTGATGGACTTCATCGTACCGGGAGGGACACAGGGAGACCTGAGTGAATCCGCAGCGCAGGCGCTGCGCATCTGTGTCAACCGTGTCGTCGATGAAGCGCTGACCTTGCGCGGCATCTACGATGAGCACGAAGGCGTCCGGGACCGCTTCAACGGTGCCGGCGCGGTTTCCCCGGAGCTCGCGGCGCGATTGGGTCTCATCGGGCTTGCTGGTCGCGCCAGCGGCCAGGCGTTCGATCTGCGCGTGGATCTCGCCTGCGAGCCTTACGGGGAGCTCGCGCCGCGCAAAAGCGGTCGCACCGAAGGCGATGTCGGGGCACGCGTCGCCGTCCGCTTCGATGAGCTGCAGGAATCCTGCATGCTCATCCTGCGCATCATCGCTGTGATGCCTCCTGGAACCCACCTCACGGATGTCGGAACGCCCGCCGAAGGAACCTTGGGAATCGGCCTGATCGAAGGGTGGCGCGGCCCCGTGATGATGGCTCTCGAGGCGGGAGCTGCTGGCGCCATCCGTCGCTGTCATCCCCACGACCCGTCGTGGCAGAACTGGCCGGCAGTGGAACACGCGATCATCGGCAACATCGTTCCGGACTTTCCGCTCATCAACAAGTCCTTCAATCTCGCCTACAGCGGCCACGACCTGTGACAACCCCATGCTGAAGACCCTGCGCCAGATCATCTCCATCGGCATCGTCACCGAGCCGCCGCCCGCGGCGGATGACTCTTTGCGGCTCCGCGAAACTCTGCAGGCGAACATCCGCAGCGTACTTGGGCGCGCATTGTGCATCCGGCACGTGGACGCCGGCTCCTGCAACGGCTGTGAGCTGGAGATTCACGCACTGAATAATCCCATCTACAACCTCGAAGGTCTCGGCATACGCTTCGTAGCAAGCCCTCGGCATGCGGACATGTTGCTCGTGACGGGCCCGGTGTCGAGGAACATGGAAGTCGCGCTGCGGCGCACCTACGCAGCGACTCCGGACCCCAAGATCGTGGTCGCCCTGGGCGAGTGCGGATGCACTGGCGGCATCTTTGGCGAAAGTTATGCCAGCTGCGGCCGTGTCTCGAACGTGATCCCCGTCGATATCGCCATTCCCGGGTGTCCACCGAGTCCGACGCGGATCCTGCAAGGCATTCTGACGGTGCTCGCGCGGCATAACAGTGCACCGCACGACCTCAGCAGCCGTGAACCTTCGCGTGACTGAGCCAGCGCGAGCGCCCACGTCGTGCCCGGTCGCACACAATTTCTCGAAGTCAGGGTGAAGCCCAATGCTCGTGCGAGCCACTTGAGCCTGAATGATGCAGGTGTCTGGTCTGCCCAGCTGCGCGCGGCACCCACCGATGGGAAAGCCAACGCCGAGCTGATCGAGCTCGTGGCCAGGCACTTCCAGGTTCCCCGATCAGCCGTCACCCTCAAGCGAGGCGCATCGAGCCGCCTGAAGCTGCTCAAGATCGAATGGCCCTGAGTCGATCCGGACGCTCGCACAGATGGCAGATCGCGCGCGTGCGCCGGCCCTGCTTCACTGATCCGGGAGTCGCCGCAAGGCCTTGCCCTTGTGCATGGCGATGTGATCGGTCTTGTCGCTCTTGATCTCGTACTGGGGTTCATCCGTGCTGGCGTGATGGATGTATCCCTTGTAGTTCACGTCCTTGGTGTGCACCCGTACGATGCGGCCGCTGACCCGGCCCGCCTCCGAGTTCCAGGTCACGTGGTTGCCAACTTTGAAGCGCGTGGTCACAGCGAATCCTCGGTTGATTGGAAGTGCATGTCAGCCGATATTCGTATCGATTCTGCGTTCCATACGACAGAGAGTCACCGAGCGCGGTGAAAGATTCCACACCCATCTGTTCCGTTGTCCTGTAAGTCGCTGTTTCTATTGCACCGCCGTGCGCCACTCGGGCGTTCGAACCGTGCGCAGGCGACGCTCCCCTCGGAAAATCTCCGTCCGTTTTTGAGGGGATCCCTCGATTCAGGACGCTATCTCTGAGAGGCGATCGCAACCGTCATCGGCAGCGCCATCGTGCCCACACTCATTGCGAATGCGTTCTTCCTGCCGCACCATCTCGTGCGCAGACCCGAACAGGAGGCGCCATCTCAACCTTCCCCGGCGGCCCCGGCGGAAGATGCGCGCTGAGGTACGAGTCATGTTCGAGAACGCTCGCAACCACTTTGACCTTGCGCTCGCCAAACGGTTGGTGTTTGCCTATGCGCGCTGCGCCGTCATCGTGATCCGGTGAAGGTGGAGAGCTCTTCGCATCATGCGGTGTCCCGCACAGTTCGGGCAGTCGCATTGGCAAATCTTGCTTACTTCGGAGTGGAGGTCGTGGTAGCGACAACGATCGGCTCGGTCTCCCTGTTCGCGGACTCGGTCGATTTCCTCGAAGATGCCGCTGTGAACGGCCTGATCCTTCTCGGTCTCCGCTGGTCTCAGCGCATGCGGGCGCGGCTTGGCACGGCTCTGGCGCTGATCCTTCTGCTTCCTGCCGTTGCAACGGCGTGGACCGCCTGGCACTCGTGGCTCTCGGGTCATGTGCCTGCGTCAGTGCCGCTCAGCCTCACCGGATTCGGGGCGTTCGCGGTCAACTTTATCTGTGCCTGGGCACTGGCCGAAGTTCGACATGCACACGGGAGTCTGACCAAGGCGGCCTTCCTCTCAGCCCGTAACGATGTCATCGCGAACGTTGCGATCGTCGCAGCGGGCGGCCTCACGGCCGCCTTTCCTTCGCCCTGGCCGGACCTGGTCGTGGGGCTTGGCATCTTCGCCATGAATCTGGATGCAGCGCGCCAGGTATTCATCGCCGCTCGTGTGGAATATAGAGCTTGAGCGCAATCACGGCAAAGAGCGGCCGATCAGCTTGGCTTTGGAGTCCTCAAGCGCGGATGATCGTCTTCCCCTTGCGTCGCGTGGTCGCGTTGAAGGCACCGACGGCATCCTCGAGGGTCGAGACGTTGCCGATGTTCGTCCGTAGCCGCCCGTCACGTACCCGCCGGACGATCTCATTCAGTTGGGCACGATCGGACTCGACAACGAAGTCGACAGCCAGGCCGTCAGCGGGCCGTGCCTCGGGTGGCCCGACGACGGAAACCAGTGTTCCTCCTGCTCGAATCAGGCCTGCTGACCGCTTCCCGATGTCGCCGCCGATGACATCGAACACCAGATCGACTCCGCCGACGACCTCGAGGGCGTCGTTCTCGAGGTCGACGAACTCCTGCGCGCCGAAATCGAGCACCCTCTGACGGTCACCGGCGCGTCCGCTGCCAATGACGTAGGCGCCCGCCTCTCGTGCGAGTTGCGTCACCAGCGACCCGACCGCACCTGCCGCGCCGTGCGCGAGGACGCTCTGCCCGGCCTGAAGACGGCCGTGCTCGAACAGTCCCTGCCACGCGGTCAGGCCCGAGATGGGCAGGCTCGCGCCCACCGTGAAGTCGACGTCGCCAGGCAGCGGTGCGAGATTGCGTGCCTCGACAGCCACATACTCCGCCAGGGTGCCGTCGCGATACCAGTCCGTAAGGCCGAGCACGCGCTGTCCCACGTACAGCCCCCTCGTGCCATAGCCGAGGGCGGTGATCACTCCGGCCAGCTCGTGCCCGGGGATCGACGGTGTTCGGTCACGGTTGAGGCGATCGCTCCAGGTCGAGGGCCACGCCAGCTCAGTCGGAACAAATCCCGATGCATGAACCTGAACGACCACATCGTTTATCGCTGCCCGCGGCTCGGGCCGCTCCACCAACTTCATCCCGGCCGTTCCCGCGGCCTGGTCGGTCACAACGATCGCCTTCATGATCACTTTCTCCTCGGTCATGGAATGTTACAGGGCTGAGCCGCGCACGGCACCCAATCCGTGGGCTGGATTGCAAGCGAGGGGCCTGCGCGAAGCCACTGTCCGTGGCACCCATGATCAAACAGCGTCGGCAAATACTTTCCGCATGGCTACGCGGCGATCGGCGCAGGGCAACCAGTACCTCTCATACGCCAGGACCTCGAGAATCTCCGGACCACAACCCGTGTCGGGGAGTATGGAGAACCCTGCTCGCTCATAGAAAGGCCGGGTCCAGGCAAGATGCGAGTAGGTCGTCAATGTGAGTGAGTCCGCTCCAGACTTCCGAGCCATTCGCTCGGTGGCATCAAGGAGCGCGCGGCCGATGCCCTTGCGCATGAAGCTTCTCAATACCGACAACTGTTCCAGGTGAGGCTGCGCATCGAGCATTCGTGTGGCGGCAAAGCCCACCGCGCGGCCACCGGGCTCCGCAGCAATCAGGACGTCGCCACAGGCCAATGAAACCAGCCACTGCCGTCTTTCGGCGCGGGAGAACGCCGGATCGTCCGGGAAACTCAGCTCCAGGCCCGCGGCTACATAGAGCTGCGAGGCATCCGCGTCGATGCCGCACAGCAGCTCGATATCGTCCACCGATCCGACGCGCATCTCGCACGCTTGCGTCACTTCTCTAGCGGTTCCCACGCGGCCTCGCACTGTCAGTCACCGGTCTCCGGAGGCGCCGCCACGCGTCGATCGCGAAAGGACCGGGGCCTGCGGCCAGCAGCGTCGCGATGCAGGCCAGATAGAGCAGATCGCACTCGATACCCGGCTTGCCGAACTGCGGGCCTTGTGCGGTCACGGCCAGGAATTTGATCGAGCTGAATCCGAACGGCAGGTGCACCGTAAACAGGGCGACCAGCAGCACAATGACCATCGGTATGCTCACCAGCTCAACGTAGGCCCCGGCGAGGACCGCAAGCCCACCGAGAAGCTCCACGATTACGGTCACCCACGCCATCAAGTCAGGCGCGGGAACCCCCAATCCGCTGAGGGCTGCGGCGAATACCGGAACGCCGCGGCCCAGTTTCAGCAGCCCATGCTCCAGGAAGCCATAACCCACGATCAGCCGAAGGGGCATCGGCGCCCAGCGTGCCAAGGTTGCTCGATTCAGTGCCATGCCTGATCCCATCGCCCGGGGTCCCCGTTTCGTTACACCGTCTGCGAACAACTGCGACAATTGAGCCGCTTCCCCGGTCTCATCTGCATTGCCGACCACGCATCTCTCAATCACTCTCCATCCGGAGGACTCGTCAAATGACTCGCACGATCACAGCGAATTCGCTGACTACGGCTGCCGCAGTCATTGCGGCTCTGTTGCTCATCAGCCCGGCCCGGTCCGAGGACATGGCATCCTTCGCCACGGGTGGCTATGCAAAAGGCCTCCAGACGATGGCCATGATGCATATGATCGACGCCAACAAAGACGGCATGGTCTCGATGGACGAGTGGACGGCCTTTCAGGAGCGCAGTTTCGTGGCGCTGGATAGGGATCACTCGGGCTTCCTCGAGCGGCCGGAATTTACCAGCGCGCCCAAGGAGGGGTTCGCATTCGCCACCGCCGCCTATGTGCACGGGCTCATGAGCGATGCCATGTTCAAGAAGATCGACGCCGATGGCGATGGCAAGATCTCCAAGGAGGAGTTCCTGAGCTACCAGCGCAAGATATTCGAAATGTTGGACAAGTCCGGCAAGGGGATGGTCGGCCCGACGGATTTCATCCGCAGAGGGAGCTGATTCGCCAAGGCCGGCGGCCGCGGTCCGCACCGATGCCGCCGGCCGGGATGAGGTGTCTCGCGAGTCTCCCGCTGCCACGGCCATCGGGAGCTCCGCGAGCGGGCGCTACCTTCAGTTAGCGGCGATACCGTTCAATCCCGCAGCCGCGGGAAGTCCTCCCACGATCCCAAGATTGGTCAACGTGCCGTCGCCGGGACGGATGGCAAACATGCCGATCGTGCCGCTCCCGGCATTCAGCGAATACAGGAACTGACCGTCCGCGCTCACCGTGATGTCGAGATTGCTGGAGCCGGACGGATTCACACCGACGATCGTGCCCGGCAGTGCCGACAGCGCGCCCCCAGCTCCAAGCGCAAACCCGGCGATTGAAGACGAACCCGCGTTCGAGGCATAAACGAAACGTCCATCCGGAGTCACGGCGTTCCAACAGTTGGCAGCACCGAGGGTCGGCAGAGCAGAGCTGACGGGTATCAGCTGACCCTGGGATCCGATCTGGTACGAAGAGAGGGTGGCGCTCGCCGCTCCTCCCGGGCCCGTTTCAGACACGATCAGAGCTCCGTCCGGTGCGAACACCCCGGCAAAGGCTCCGCTTCCCAGGCTCGGGTTCACCGTGATGGCAGACAGACGGTCATCCGATTGCACCTTGAAGACGTCGATCTTGTTGCCGGCACGCTCAATGGCAATCAGATAGTGACCATCATGACTGAAGGCGATCGATGAGGAATTGGCGAGATTGCCGCTCAGGAACCGCAACGAGTCCGGAATTCGCTGCAGGTGGCCCTGCCGCAAATGAAACCCCACGACACTGCTGCTGCCTGCGGTGTTCAGGACATAGACGAGATCGCCGCGCTGAGCCACTGCATTGGGCTCGCTCCCGCCGGTGGGCACACGATCCGTCAGAGCCAGGTGCGAACCGAACACACGGAAAACCGATAGCGTGCCACTTCCGGCATTCGCTGCAAGCAGGACGGACCGGTCATCACTCAGTGTCAATGACGCCTGCGAGGACAATGGATCTACCGTCCCTCCGCTTCCTCTGCCTCCGGTCTGATAGCGTCGTGGGCTGTGCAACGTCCCATACTCGGAACGCTCATAGGCGATGACCTCGTTCGCATCGGCATCGTTCGTCATCACGAAAACGGCATGCTGCGCGACCGAGCCGTCATCCTGCGCAGCGGCATACCCCGCAATTGCAAGCCCGCCCATCAGGGCGGCGCCCATCATGGTCACCTGTGCGGTCTTCATCGCCAATCCTCCCAATCGTAAAAAGGGCTATGACACCTTCAGGACCATCGCGGCGCCTGACCGAGTCGTTACATCTGCGGCGAATCCCAATCCTCGACTGCCCTTCTCGAGCGCGCGCGCCATGAATCGCCGTTCGCCCCGGTCTCCTATCTGCCGCGGCGCCGATCGGAAGTGGAAAGCTTTCCGTACGAGTCACACCGCTGTAACGAACTACCGCTCTGCAACGATGAGACCGAGGGAGGATCGTGGATCAGGTCAGCGACGAAGCCCGGTGGACAACGATGCTGGAACTGGCACTGGACGGTGACGCCTCGGCTTATCAGAACCTCCTTCAGGGGCTGGCCTCAGCTCTGAGAACCGCCTTGCGCTCTCGAGCCCGGAGGGCCGGTCTGGACAACGAGGACGTTGTGCAGGAGGTGCTTCTGGCGCTGCACATGAAGCGTAGTACCTGGGTACGAGGAACGCCTGTGGCTCCGTGGGTAGCTGCCATTGCTCGCAACAAGATCGTGGATGCGCACCGGCGGCGCGGGAGCAGGCCCGAGGTCTCCATCGAGAACATCGTGGAGACGCTGCAGACCGATGACGATGGCGATACGGTGGGAGAGGCACACGACCTGGAGCGGTTGCTTGCCAAATTGCCCGCCAAACAGCGCCTCATCGTCAGCGAGATCTCCTTGCAAGGGTACACGGCACTGGAGACTGCGAGACGCTTGAACATGAGTGAAGTGGCCGTCCGCGTCTCCCTGCATCGCAGCCTCAAGAGGCTCTCGGCCGCTCTCCGGGGGAGCCGATGAGGACCGAGGCGCTCATCAGGGCGCTGGTCGCTGACAACAAGCGGCCGGTGGTCCCCATTTCTCGGATGCTGCTCATGGCCGTGCTCTCAGGCATGGCGTTCTCCGCGGTGCTCTTCGGGATCACGCTACATGTGCGGACTGACATCTGGAAAGCCATCGGTACAGTCCGTTTCGACTTCAAGCTGGTTGTGACGCTCACCTTGGCCGTGACTGCCGCGATGGGCCTACCGCGATCCGCTCGCCCTCAAGATGGCAACGGCTCACCGTGGACACTCGCGGCGTCTCCTCTGCTTGTCGCTCTCGCCGTCGCTGTCGATCTGCTGATGGGACCGCATGAATGGCTGCGGCGTCTCATTGGTCAGAACGCACTGCATTGCCTCTTGCTCATTCCGATGCTCTCTCTCGCACCGGCCATCGCGCTGCTGTTAGCGCTTCGGAGCGGCGCTCCGCTGAACCCGAAAGCCGCTGGCGCCAGAGCGGGACTGCTGGCGAGCGGCCTCGGTGCGACGCTCTACGCACTGACCTGTCCGGACGACAGCCCTCTTTTCATCGCAACCTGGTACACGATGGCCACCGGAACGGTCACGGCGCTGTGTGCGTACATCGGTCGCTATGCACTACGCTGGTAGCGTAAGATCGCTTGCGCGCGACACATGCCGATCGGTCTGAGGAGACGCCGTGAATCAACTCCAGTCCGAGGCCTCGAGCCTCGAAGGCGGTTGTGACTGCCGGAATGTAAGATATCGCCTGCTGCGCGCGCCGCTCTTTGTTCACTGCTGCCACTGTCGCTGGTGTCAGCGCGAATCCGGATCCGCATTCGCACTCAATGCGCTCATCGAGACGGACTGTGTGTCCGTCCTTTGCGGCGATCCCGTCGCAGTGGCGACACCTTCCAATAGCGGCAAGGGGCAGGTCATCGTTCGCTGCCGGTCATGCCAGCTTGCGCTCTGGAGTCACTACGCAGGAGCGGGCACCAAGATGAGCTTCGTTCGGGTCGGTACGCTGGATGATCCGGACCGACTGCCGCCGGACATTCACATCTTCACGAGTACGAAGCAGCCCTGGGTGACCCTTCCCCCGGGCGTGCCCACGGTCCCGGAGTATTACGACAGGAAGCAGTTCTGGCCGTCCGCCAGCTTGGAGCGGCGCCGCTTGCTGATGGGGTAGTACTCGATCGGCTGCCTCTCAACACCCGCCACTACATCGCAAGCGGCCTTTCATTTGCCAGGGCGCAGCGCGCTCTTTATATACCGATCCTTGCATCATCCGACGTAGGCGCGGCCGCGCCGCCGCCATGTCTGGGCCGGTCTGCGCCTGCCGTGGCCACCAAGACAGACGTTCCCAGACACTCCGACGGCGTTCCTGCGAGCGCGGCCGGGGTCCCGAATTGCTCCCTTCGGGACCGCTCGCCGCCTCATCATCAGAGGATCGCTGGGGACGAGCGCCGTGTTGGTCGGCGCAAAGGAAATCGGCGGCTCACAACTTCACGAGGATGGCCGCAGGATCGTGATGATACGGTGGAGGGGATCGGCTGAAATGCCACAGGAGCAGTAGGAACGTCGCACTCCCTCACGTTGGCCCGAGGAGGTCAGTGCTATGTCCATCAAGTCGAATCTGAGATCCCGTCAAGGTTGGCTGCTCGGGTTACTGGCAGCCGCGGCACTCGGTGGCTGGGCCGCGCGCAGCCATGCGCAGAACCACAGCGACTCCAATTCAAGCCCGACGAAGTTGACCGCTTTCGACCAGAGGGCGCTGAAGCAAGCCAGACAGGCCGTGCTCGAGGGTCGCAAGACGTTTCGCTTCGATAGCTTCGGAGATGAGGAGTTCTGGGGCGGCAAGCTCCTGCTGCATCAGGCGATCCAGGGCAGTCAGCTCGGCGGGGTCGGCGCGGGCATCAGCCCCAACGCGGCACTCAATCTAGGTCTGAAAGTCGATGTCGAAGCGCTGCCTCCCTCGCTCGTGCACGGTATCCAGGCTAAACAGGTGAACCTGGACGATCCCGCCACCACCGTTGCGCTCCTCAAGCTCAATGCAGTGGTGGGACTGAAGGGAATTTTCACCGGCAATCATCTCACCTCGGTAGGAATTACCTGTGCCCTCTGCCACTCGACGGTCGACAATTCCTTCACCTTCGGTGTCGGACATCGGCTCGACGGTTGGGCCAACCGCGACCTCGACGTCGGCAAGATCATCGCCGCGGCGCCGGATCTGAGCCCCTTCACCTCGTTACTGGGAGTGAACCGCAGCGCTCTGGTGGCGGTGCTCAAGAGCTGGGGCCCGGGAAAATTCGACGCGGAGCTCTTCCTGGATGGCAAGACGAGCAACCCGCAGCAGGTCACCGACGGTGCGGTGACCGGCACCAACGTTCCCGGCGCAACGCTGATTCCCAATGCCTTCGGGCTTGCGGGTTTCAATCAACACACCTGGACCGGAGCGTGGGGAACGATCCCCTACTGGAACGCGCTGGTGGCTGTGCTCGAGATGCATGGCAAGGGCCGGTTCTTCGACCCGCGCCTCGCCGATGCGAGCAAATTCCCCATCGCAGCGGCCAATGGCTTCGATAACGTCAATAAAGACCTCTCGCCGGATGACGATCAGGTCACGAGCAAGCTGCCTGCATTGCAGTTCTATCAGCTGGCCCTCCCGGCGCCCCTGCCCCAACCCGGGCGTGACTTCGATCCTGCGGCGGCCAAGCGCGGCGACGATCTGTTCAGTGGCAAGGCCAAGTGCAACGGCTGCCACTTCGATCCACTGTGGACGGAAGCCGGTTGGAACCTGCACAAACCTGACGACGTCGGCATCGACGCCTTCGAGGCGAATCGGGCGCCCGACGGGGATTACAAGACGATGAACCTGGCCGGTATCTTCGTACGCGAGGAGGGTCTGTTCATGCGGCCTGCCAACAAGGGTCGCTACTATCATGACGGGCGTTTTGCAACCCTCATGGATGTCGTCAATCACTACGACAAGCTTCTCAGCCTGGGTCTGACGACGCAGGAGAAGAACGAAGTGATCGAGTACCTGAAGTCGCTGCCTGAGAGCTAGCGGCTATGCGGCCTCCTGGCTTCCATTGTTGTGGAGGGAACACAGATGAACCACTTGCCATTGCATTCACCACGGCCTACTCGTCGCCCGATGGTCAACCGCTGCCTCAGCGCAGCCATCTGCATCACGCTGGCGTTTCTGGGAGGCAACGCCTGGGGCCAATTGGCCCCGAACCAGACCAATGGATTTGGCAACGGCAGACTGATCAGGTTCACCTACTTGCAGAACTTCGACTGCGTCGATCAACCGTTGCTGGACCTCGACTTCAACCACGTCCTGGCGCAGTCGGATCCGAACGAGATGCAGACTCCAATCTGTCAGGCGGTCACTGAGCCCACGCAAGACCCCACCGGAGGAGATCTGAAGCACACCGCGCATCTGTACGTCCTGGTGCCGATGTTCGGCACCGATAAAGATCCGACCCACGCGATGGCGTGTCCGAACGGCGGGCGGCCCGGGGAGTTGTGCGGTGTAGCGCTGGGGAGAGCCTTGCTGGGTCTCTTCGGGCATATTCCCGAAGCCTGGCTCAATAAGCCCAACGTTGCGACGCAGTGTCCCGACCCGGGCCATCCGGTACCCGGAACCTGCACCATGCATGCTTCTTCCGTCGACCTTGCGGTTCTGCTGGCCGGCATGCCGGGGATCCCCAGTCCACCGACGGGCCCGATATTCGTACCAACGCCTAACCATGACCACGTAGTCGACAACAGCCGGGTGAACACCACAGCGATCTGGTGGGAAGTCAGGCCCGTTCTGATCATGGACCCCCGGGACTGGCCCTCGGCGGACGGCGCGAGTGGCATCACCTCCTCGCGAGCGATGGACGCGGCCGAAGCGGCGGGGACGGCCGTGGAGGTCGGCTCGAACTTCTTCCTGTTCTTCAAGTCCGACATGAGCTCGCACGGGATGTGATGCGCAGCGGGGTGCCTGCCGCCGGGCGGCCGCAGGCACTCCGTTCATTGCTCCTCGCTCCCGTCCACGTTGATCCTACCGCTGATGCGCCTCAAAGAGCTCGATCGGGTTCCCGGAAGGATCCTCGAGAAGGATCTGCTTTCCGCCATTGCCGTTCACGAGATCGTTGCGGAAGTGCAGCCCCGCTTTGCGCATTCTCTCGACCGTGGCGGAAAGGTCCTCGACGCGCAGCTGCATCCGGTTCCAGCCTCCGGGTGCCGGCACGCGACCATCGGGCATCGCTTGGCCGGCTCCCCCTCCGCCCTTGGGCGTATTCAGTAGCAACTGCAAATCCCCACGCGAGAGCGCTGCGAACCCCGGCGCGGGGTGCATGTCCAGCCTGAAGCCGAGGTAGTTCGTGTAGAACGGGATTGCAGCGTCGACATCGCTGACGATATAGCGAACCCAGACCGTTGGCATTTCGGCACCTTTTGGCGATTGCGCCTCGGCTGAAGCGCAGAGTGAGCAGATGAACCAAACGATCGCTGACGCAAGAGCCTTTCTGTACATAACCAACCTCCTGCCTGCTATGCAGATTGCTCCAGCCAACGCGGGCGTTGATTGGAAAAATCCGCACTCACGGATGGACGGGCAGATGGTTACGCTTGAGCTGTGCCCCGGCTCGCTGCAGGCGCAGTCGTTGTCGCTGGTACTGCTCCGGGCTCAAGCCCGAAAACTCCAGGAAATCGCGGATCAGGTGTGACTGGTCGAAATAGCCGCACACGCAAGCGAGCTGCGCCCAGTCCGCAGCATCGGAGGGCTGAAGCGCCGTCAACGCCCCCTGGAATCGCGAGATGCGACCAAACATCTTGGGCGTCAGCCCTACCTCGCTTCGAAACACATCGAGCAGGCGTCGCTCGCTCACTCCGATATTCGCCGCGAGCCGGGCGACAGGGCTTCGACCGCAGCTACCGAAGGCCCGAAGTGCACCGATCACTGCGCGATGCCGCCGCGTGTCCGCTGTCATGCGCCTCGTGAGCATTGCCTCCAACACGTGAAATCGTTCCTGCGGGTTCGAGCCAAGCAGCCTCTCGCGAAGCGCTTCAGCCTCTTTGCCCCATAACTCCGACAGGTCGACGTGGGTGTCGACGAGCTCTTCGGCGGGAAGCGGCAGGAATGGGAACGCACCGCCCGGCTTGAAGTGCACGCCCATGACCGCGACCTCCTGCGCCGCGTCGCTCGCAAAGCACCCGGCATAGGGACCGGAGACAATCGCACCGGAGAAGCGCCTGAATCGCTCCAGGTGTCGCGGGTCGTAGATTCTCAGCTCATTGGCTCGCAGATTGAGGACGAGCTCGAATGTGCCGCTCGGAAGGATCAGTTCCCTCGCACGTGGCGCGACATATCCCTCGTAGTGCCAGAAATCCTCTACGAACTCGGAGAGAGGAGCGGATCGATACGAGGAGAACATGGGTTCGCGGCCGTCTCGACCCACAAAACGCCTGCACCTTGCCCCAGTTCCGTGCTCGCGCGATACCGGTCCAGCCTTTGTCCCTTGGATGCAAATGCCTGATTCCCAACCCTTCTCTCTTTCGTACCCTGAACTCTACCCCTGCCTGAGCCTCGCTGGTCGTTCGAAGCGCCGCCTGACCGCGCTTGCACCGACAGGCGGCTCACCACAACCGGCCTGTTGGGAGGGCCGATCATGAGTAGTGGACGCGACTCCAGGTCTGCGGCCCGCGAAAGCGCGCCATCTTCTCTCCAGCGACGCCGGAAACCAAAACGTCGACAGTCCACCGTGCTGCCTCACGGATTGGCGCCATCCACTCTCGACAACGTGTGCTTTCAGCTCCTGGAAGCCCGCTCGATATTTGCGTGCGCCGCGCGCTGTTTGGATGAGAAGCGCACCTGCTGCACCCGCGATGCGCTGCTGCACATCTGTAAATGCCCATCGGCCGATTGTTGGTCACGCCGGCTCGTAGAGACCATTACGAATTCTCAGGTCGACTAGACTGTGCGCTGGGTGCGAACACTTGGACTCGAGCATGGATCCCCGTCCGCATATCCTGATCGTTCAAGGCGACCTCCAGTCACTCGATGACCACGGAGCGGCCATCGTGCGCAGCGGCGATTTTCAGGTCACTGTCGTGGCCGACGGCACCGAGATGCAGCGGCTCTTGAGCTTTGGCAAGGTCGATGTGCTGATCGTCGACATCACTCGTCCCTGCAGCGATGCAGCCAGTTGCTGGCGTCAGCCCTGCTCCGCGGGCAGCCCTCCGGTCATCCTGCTGGCGGCTCCCGGCTGTGAACCCGGTGCAATCGATGCTCTGCAGGCCGGTGCCGCCGACTACATCAACAAGCCATACAGCAGTCGGGAGCTCCTGGCGCGCGTTCGCGGACTGTTGCGCAGATCGCGGGAAGCACGCGCGACCGCGGAGGCCGCAGACTCCAGCGCTCAAACGGAGTGACGGGCGCGGTAACGACGGTTTCAGCGTCTCACCGTTCGCAAACCGCGGCTGGGCGGTTGATCAATCGGCACCGACCGCATGCCGCAGAACTGCTCCGCCCGGGGAGTCCGGCTCCGCGGATGTCCAGGCAACGTACTGATCCGGTCGCACCAACACCGCAGCTGATCCATAGAAGCTGCGCAGCTCCGGGCTTGGATCGCTGATGACCTTCAGAGGAACGCCGGCCGCTCCTGCCGCCTCCCGCAATGCATCCAGCATCGCTGCCGGAGCCTGGAGATCGATGAGCGTGAATCCGTGGCCGAGCTCTTCGAAGATGTCTTTACCCGAATAGCATCCATGCGGCGCAAGGTGGTGCCCGGCCCGGGCGGTGAATTCGTGGTTGCCGACGGCGCTGCAGCGGCTCCCCGGAGGACCCCACACAATGGATGACCCCTGGTAGTGGGGCTCGAACTCCCGCACCTCGGTGCGCGCCCCCGACTGGCGGGCGCGCCATTCGTGCTCGAAGGCATTGGCATCGAGCGCTGGATCGAAGCGCTCCACGAATTCCCTGTCGTTGCGAATCGCCTTCTCGATGAAATCCCTGGCTGTCGATTCGAACACCGGGCGGCGCTCCTCGTCATAGGATTCCAGCAGACGCGCCCCTCCCCAACCCTGCAGCACCGCGGCCAGCTTCCACCCGAGGTTCGTGGCGTCCTCGAGCCCCGTGTTGATTCCATAGCCGCCGTAGGGGGGATGGCTGTGGGCGGCATCTCCCGCTATGAACGTGCGCCCCTTGCGGTACTGGTCCGCAATCGCGATCCGCAGGTCCCAGAACCCGATATGTTCGAACTCGACTGCAAACTCCGCGCCCACGGCCCGATGCAGGTAGCCCCGGAAGTCAAAGTTCTCGCGCGTGGTGCCAAGGGGCACTGGCGCATGAAAGAACCAGGTCGAGCCGAGGTCGACCCGTCCGAAGAACTGCCAATATCCCTTCAGATCCGGATGCAGGACGTTGTAGAAGGATTTGTTGGGGAATCGCTGCAGCAGCTCGTGAAGCTCCGTCGACCGAAACACCAGCAGAACCATCAACCGGTCATGGTCGGTGCGAGTCTGGCTGATTTCTGAGCCGTCGCGAACAATCGAGCGGCTGCCATCGCAACCGACGAGATACTCTGCCCGCAGCTCCCGTCGCTCGCCGCTGTTGCGTTCACAGGCTGTCGCTCGCACACCAGACGGGTGTTGGCGTACCTCTTCTACGTTCCAGCCGTACAGCGTCGTCACGCTGGTCAGCTGGGCAAGGCGCCGTCGCAGCACCGCCTCGGTAGCGTACTGCGGCAGGCGTTCATTGTCGGTGAAATAGAACGGGCGTACGAGCTGGCGCTCCAGCCAGTCATATTGGAACCCGCTCAGCAGCGTCCCATATGCCGTCATCCCGCCGATGCCGTATTCGCGCGGGATGGTTCGCGCCGCCCGCAGCTCACGCTCGGCGTGCCAAAAGTGAAAGTGCTCGAGCGTCCGCTGGGTGAGGTTCTGGCCCTTGGGTATCGGCTGCGGGCGGATGTGCCGCTCCACCAGCAGGCAGCGCACGCCACGCTGACCCAGCTCGATGGCAAGGCCGAGACCGACGGGTCCTCCCCCGACGATGAGAACCTGCGCCGTCTGTGAAGTCTGATCGATCATCGGCTCTCTTTCTGGGGTGGAGACGCTGCGTCACTGCTGCCCGTGGGCATTGCCTCCCGCGGGCGCCGCCGGCGGCAGCGCCGCCTTGAGTTGGTTGGCAGCATCGATCAGGAAGTTGCGGATCCTGAAAGTATCCGCGGGCTCGAGCGCGTCCCCGAAAGAGGCCATGCCGCGCGCCGACAACTGCCCCTTCAGCACCACTGCGTCGAAGCCGTCCTGCGTGTACAGCATCGGTGTGCGGGTAAGATCGGGGAACAGGCCACGGGCCTGCCTGCCGCGGTCTCCATGGCACATCAGGCAATTGCGCGCATATAACTGCTCGCCGGCCTGCACATCGGCTGGTGTTACACGGGCATCGAGCGGTGGTGGCAACAGCGGGCGCGGAGTATACGGGTGGTGCGGCGGCAGTTTCGCCTTGCCCTCGAGCGAGAACACCAGCATGCGCGAATAGTTGGGCGCGTAGTAGTCAGCAGCAGCTCCGCCGACACTCACCGCAATGTACTGCTTGCCATCGAGCTCATAGCTGATAGGCGAGGCCAGCACCGAGGTCTGTGCATCGAACGCCCACAGGACTTTGCCTGTGTCGGCATCGAAGGCGCGCAGCTGATGACCGGCGCCGTTGCCCTCGAATACCAAACCGCCGGCCGTCGCCACGGCGCCGCCGTTGGCCCCCGGGCCTTCCTCCCCCGCCCAGACCTGTCGGCCGGTTCTCGGGTCCCAGGCCTGCAGGAGGGAGGTCGAGCTCTTCTTCTCCTCGGGGTGCGCGGCGTACCAGGTGGACCGGGCACGGAATTCGATGCCCAGGTTGGTGCCGGTGTCGCTCGCCTGGTAGTTCGGGTCATACACCATAGCCGAGTAGGCGTGCTCGGTGGGGATGTAGATCAGACCCGTATCCGGACTATAGGCGTTGCCTTGCCAGCCATGAGCGCCCTGTGCGCCGCCGGGGAACAGATTGAAACCCTTGCTGCCCGCGGGGTAACGCGCTTCAGGCTTCACGCGCGGACGGCCGGTCTTCATATCCACGCCATCGGCCCAGTTGAGGCCTACGAACGGGGTCGCCTTCAGAAGCTTGCCGGTTCTGGCGGCGATGACGTAGAAGAAGCCGTTCTTCGAGGGCTGCAGCAGCACGCGCTGTCGCCGACCTCCGAGAGTCAGGTCCACGACAGAGACCGGACTCACTGCATCGTAGTCCCAGGTCTCTGCTGGGGTCTCCTGGTAGTGCCACACGTACTGGCCGGTCTCGGCGTTGACCGCCACGATGGAGGCCAGGAACAGGTTATCCCCTCCCTGCGGATCGCGGTAATCCTGATTCCACGGCGTGCCATTGCCGACGCCGAAGTAGACCAGGTTGGTGACGGGGTCATAGACCAGCGTGTCCCAGGTGGTGCCGCCGCTGCCGCGCTTCAACCACTGCGCGCTTCCCGGGCCCCAGGTGGCGGCCGCTTGCTTCATCGCATCGTTCTCCGGCGGCTGCGAGGGATCGCCGGGCACAGTGTAGAAGCGCCAGTCCAGCTTGCCGGTCTCGGCGTCGTAAGCGCTGATATAGCCGCGTACGCCATACTCACCGCCGGCCACACCCACCAATACCCTACCTTTGGCCACGCGCGGCGCACCGGTGATGGAGTAGCGCTCCTGCGGGTCGACGGTGAGCGTCTGCCACAGCGGCTTGCCGGTTCTCGCATCGATCGCGACCAGCCTGCCCTCGAGCGTACCCACGTAGATCTTGCCGTTCCAGGCGGCAATGCCCCGATTGGCGATGCCGCAGCACAGATTGCGGACCCACTGGCCCGGGGTTTTGGGATCGTACTGCCAGAGCGTCTGGCCGGTGTGCGCATCAAAGGCGTACACCTTGCTCCACGCGGTGGACACGTAGATGACGCCGTCGATTTCCAGCGGCGTCCCATCCTGCTGCAGATTCGTGTCGTAGTCGGCGAACCAGGCCAGGCCCAGCCGCGACACGTTGCTCCTGTCGACCTGTCGGAGCGGGCTGAAGCGCTGCTCCGAATAGGTGCCGCCGTAGGTCATCCAGTTGGCCGCGGTCGCGGCAGAATCCGCCATGCGCCTGGCATTGACGTTCGCGGGCATTTCGGCCGCCGACACCACGGCGGAAGCGGCCGCCACCACGCCGGAAGCCACCGCCACCGCCAGAGCCGTCAGCCCTGGCGCCTTCTGCCAAGCCCGATTCCGCAGGTGCACGAGCGGTCGCACGTCGTTTACGTGCGCGATCAGGCGTCCTGCAGCAGGTCCTGCTGGACGGTCACACCCAGCCCAGGCGCATCGGAGAGCTGCATGTAGCCGTCCTTGTCCATATGTGGCGCATTCTCATACACGCTCCAGATCTGTTCGATATCGAGCGCGGGGGGCTCGTAGAACACTTCCCAGGTGGGACCGTCGCCATTGGTCGAGCCGAAGAACACTGCGTTGGACAAAGAGGCATTCAAGTGCCCGGCACAGAAGACCCCAGGACCAAAGCCGACGTGCGCGACGCAGCGCTTGTCGTAGGCCGCCGCCAGCGTGGCAACCTGGCGGGCAACGGTCGGACCGATGACCGTCTGCTCGAACTGAATGATGTCGAACGAGTCCCGCTCGAGCATGTCGCGATATTCGTGCAGGCCCCGGCTGCCTTCGCCTCCGGCGAGCCGGAGGTTGGCCGCGTGGCGCAGTTGCGCGAGCTGCTCGAAATCCCAACGCGGTAGAGGTTCTTCGAGCCAGTAGACACCCAGCCGCGAGTACTCCTTGGCCGTGTCGAGCGCACGCTTGTAGTCCCATCGCGCCGGCCCCGCGCTCCCTCCGTCCGGTGAGTCTCCGGCCTGATTGGCGTCGCAGATGATGATGAAGTCCTCACCCATGAGCTTGCGCGTCTGCTCGACGAGCGCCACATTTTCCTTCACGGTCGGAAAATGCGACCTGAACTTGATCGCGCGCCAGTTGTGCGCGCGCACAGTCTGCGCCATTCGAGCGCGCTCTTCCGGCGTCCCCGTCGACCACTGGCTGGCATACGGCATGAGCTTGCCGTCGCGCCCACCCCAGAGGCGATACAGCGGAATCTCCAGTATCTTGCCGACGAGGTCCCAGAGCGCGATTTCGACGTTTGCTCCGTCACCCACGTAGTTGAACGCACCGGCGGGGTTGAACAGCACGCGGGCAAGTCGTTGCACGTCCAGCGGGTCGGCGCCGATCAATCGCTCGCGCACGAGGCTCAACACCGCGGGGTTCACTCCGGGCCCCAGCCCGGTCAGGCCCGCATCGGTATGAACCAGGGTGACCAGGTCACCGCCGACCCGATAGGAGCGGCCCGGTACACGCGAGCCAGGAGGAGTAAAGAGGGAGCCCAGCTCCTTGACGACGCGCACGCGCTTGACCTGCACATCGGTGACCTTGACCTTGGGGCGGCCCGGCGCGGCCAGCGCCGGGATCGAGGCTGCCGCCGCGACCGTGAAAAGACCCAGAGCATCGGCCAGGAATGTTCTTCGACGCATTTTCCCTCCCCCTCGTGCAAGTTTACCGCGGCCCGTAATGCGTAGCGGGCGCCCCGAGCTCGAGCGCGCCCAGGTCGGGTGCCTTGCCCACGTAGCCGTCATTGATATTCGGCAGCACGACTCCCTTGTCGACCGCGGCGCCGCCCGCCTTCAAGCGGAAATCGAGCGTGTCGACATCGTACACCCGTGTCGGATCCTCGTACCCTGCCGGCAGGAGATTCTCGAACGCGTCGTAGCCGATTTCGATGCTGTGGGTATCCTGTCCGGTGGCCTGCGCGTACTCCTGCAGCGTGGCGTACGTGCGCTTCTCCAGCTTCCCGCTGTAGTCGGGGGTGTGATCGCTGAAGGGCGGGGAGAGCCAGCCGTAGCGGTAGGGTGCCCGTGCCCCCGCCATGAAGCCGTTGTAATCCGAGCTGGAGGCGTTGGTGAACGCGCCCATCGTGAAGGCCGGGTCGGTCGGGTCTTCAGCCAGGATCAGGTTGTTGCGAAACTGCAGATTCGGCCCGCCCAGCACGAGGGAGCTCTTGGCGTTCTTGCCGCCGTAAACCGCAGCAAAAAAAGTATTGTGATAGAACACTGCAGCCGTCGGCGTGGCGATCTTCAGCGCGCCGAACAGACCGGGATCGTGATAGACAATGTTACGGATGACGTACACCAGGCCCCACCCCGGCTGCGTCGATATGCCGCTGCCGGCTGCATTGGCGCACAAATTGCGGTAGACACGCATGTTGTAGAGGGAGCCGTCGGCCTCGATACAGTCATCGTGCACCAGCGAGATGTCGTTGTTGTTGAAGTCGTTCGAAACCGGCATGCGCTCGCGAATCATGTCCGGATAGCCGTCGGGCAGCCCGTAGGTCGCGAAGTCGATGCCATCGTGAAAGTAGCGCACGCGGTTATAGGCCACTACGTTGCCCGAGCCATAGAGCTTGACGGCGAACTGTGACAGCATCTGGGTGAGCTCCTTGCGGACT
>Ga0105240_10003741_pt1 | contig 23504 bp, 4 predicted proteins | sample KBSC54metaG_FD_80426 | JGI IMG/M metagenome (GOLD analysis project Ga0105240, IMG submission 80426) | Corn rhizosphere microbial communities from Kellogg Biological Station, Michigan, USA - KBS C5-4 metaG | ecosystem: Host-associated > Plants > Roots > Rhizosphere > Soil | place: Michigan, USA... | reverse complement strand
GCGGAATGCGCATGCCCGCGCCCCCCGGGTCGATCCGGTCCCTGGAGATCTCGATGCCCTGGCTCCACAGATGAGCGAGGAGAATCTGTCGCACCTCGCTCTTCGGCAAGCGAACAGCACGGTACGGCGCGGGCGATCCGCCGGGAATGCCCTGCTCCTCGAAAGAGCCCAGATCTAACAGGCGCCGTCCCTGGCGCGCCAACTCCGGCTCCAGACTCGACCAGTCAGGCTCACCACGCTCACCCGTTGCCGGCGCCGCCGTCAGACGCAACGCGGTTTCGAGCTCCATACTTCCGGAAAGCGCCGCCGCAACCCACTGAGCCTTGCCCCAAGCGATCAGGGCCGCGGGTTTCACCCCCATTGATATCAACAGGGTAGCCCGTGCGTAGAGGTCGCGACTGAGCTCTACCGTGGCGGCGGCTGACTCCGGAAGAATGAATACCGGGTGCCCCACTATCGGAGGATCGAGTGACGGCCGCACCGCTGCGAGCGCGGCGACGGCTTCCGTCGTACTCCGACACACCACCGCGCAACGATGCTCGAAAAACTCACGGCCGAGCGCGAGAGTGCAGGCAACATCCTCGATGCGCACCGTGGGATTGCACTGTAAATACTCGACTATGTCAGCCACGGACGCCCGCAGAGCCGCGGCCGTCCTGGCCGAAATCAACAAGGCATGCGGCTCACCCGCCACGGCCGGTGGGCGGGCGGCGACCGGCGCCTCCTCCAACACCAGGTGCGCATTGCCACCCCCGATCCCGAAGGAGTTGATGGCGGCCCGCCGGGGCTTCCCCGCAGTCCTCCATCTGCGCGGCGTGCGGCTCACGAAGAAGGGGCTGTTGGTAAAGTCGATGCGCTCATTGGGCGTGGCGAAATGGATCGCGGGAGGCACGAGGCCATTTCTGAGGATACAGATCACCTTGATCAGGCTGGCCATACCGGCCGCGGCCTCCAGATGTCCGATGTTGGCTTTTACCGAGCCTACCGCGCAGAAGCCTTTGCGCTCCGTATGCTTGCGGTAGGCTTTGGTGAGCGCCTCGATCTCCATGGCGTCCCCGGCGGTCGTGCCGGTGCCATGAGCCTCGACATATCCGATCGACTCCGGGTGCACGCCGCTGTTCAGCAACGCCTCGGCGATCACCGCGGCCCAGCTGTCAGGATTGGGCGCGGCGAAAGACAGCTTCGCGCTCCCGTCATTGTTCAACGCCGAGCCTTTGACGACGGCGTGCACGGTATCCCGGTCCGCGAGAGCATCCGCCAAGCGTTTGATCACGACCGTGCCAACCCCGTTGCCATACACCGTGCCCGTGCCGGCGGCATCAAAAGGTCGGCAGCGGCCATCGGCGGACTCGATTCCGCCGGGCTCGTAGTGATAGAAACCCCGTTGCGGAACCCGGGCCGCGACCGCCCCGACGATCGCCACCCGACACTCTCCGAGCAACAGGCTGTTGCACGCCAGGTGGACCGCCGCCAGCGAGGTACAGCAGCCCGCGTGGATGCCGAGGCTCGGCCCCTTCAGGTTGAGTTTGTACGCGACCCAGGCCGGAAGGTACGCCAGGTAGTTGCCCAGCGTGACCAGCCTTTGCGCGCCGATCCGTGCCACCCGAGGGTTATTCTGCAGGCCGAGATAGTACGTGTTGTCGTCGGAGCCGACGAACACACCCACATCGTCCTTGAAACCCATCGGGTTGTAACCGGCGTGCTCGCACGCGCTCCAGGCCGATTCGAGGATCAGCCGGTGTTGCGGGCTCATCACCATCGCCTGCGGCGTGGCAATGCCGAAGAACGCCGCATCGAACTGGTCGATGTCAGGTATCTCGTAGGCGGCACCCACGAAATGAGACGATTGGAGGTAATCCGGATCCAGGCCACTCGCCGCGAGCCGGCTTGGGTCGGCGACGGACACACAGTCGACACCGCTCTTCAGGTTCTCCCAGTACTCTGCAACATTCCGGCTGCCGGGAAAGCGGCAGTCCAGGCCGACGATCGCCAGCTCATGGGCCATGACCCGAACCTCCCGGGGCGAACTGACTACGCCAATAGCCCCAATTCATGAAGGCACCGATCGACATGACAGGCCCGGCGCAATAGACCTCGTGAAACCAACCGGCGGGAATGACGAGCACCTCTGTCGGGTGCAGCGCGAGCTCGATCGTCCGCAAATCCCGCGATAGCGGAAAGCGTGTGTAATCGGGCCGCCACAGCTCGACATGACAGGACTGGAATACGTTGTAGGCGCGCTCCGGATAGACTTTCCCGGCCTGGTCGGGTGAGCACATCACTATTTTTTTGGTCCCCTGGATCTGGGCCAGAAAACCATGACTGGTGTCCCGGTGGAGCGAGGTGCACGGCTCAGCGCCCGAGACACCACTCTTGCGTCCCATCCACAACAGCGGCGTGTTGAAAGCCTCGTCCGGAAACAACGGCATCCGGAAGAAAGGTCGCATTGGCGCCGGAAGCGCGACGCCGTGGGTATAAGTCTGCTGACCCGACTCTATTGCCGCGAAAAACTCCCCGATGGTCCGCGGTGCCTTGGAGCCCTGGTCGGCATCCAACTGCACCGAAGCAAAGCGGCGCTTGATCTCATCGAGAGGCCAGCTCCAGGCACCCTGCCCACCCAGTTGCCCGGTCATGAAGAACGGAATACCGCGATCGAGTCTGTCGCGCACGTCCGCGCGCGTCGGCTGGCTCAGCCGCTCGATCTCCTCCGCGGCGACCCGCCGTATTTTCGCCTTGCGCTCCGCTTCGGCGAACACCGCGACCCCAGCACGTGCCGGCGTCTTGGCGATCTTTCCCAGAAACAACGCCATACCCACATCACCGCTCACAGAGGCGCCGGCGACGACTTCGGGGTTGCGCAGATCCCACAGGTGCGGTCGCGCGATGATGGACGCAAACAGGTTGTCCTGCAGGGTGACCGTGGTGGTTGGATTGCCGTGCTCACCCATCTGGTAAGAAATGGTGTCCGCGGAGACTTCGACATAGAAGCGCGCGGGCTCGGCGCCGCGCACCCGGAACTGGCAGATGCCCGTCACTTCCGCGACACTGAAGCCCGCTCTGAGGAGCGCATAGAAACTCTCGACCTGGTGCGCCTGCGTGCGTATCGCAGTCATGCCAACTCCCCGACGCCACCTCGCCGCGCGTCGAGGAACGCCTCGCGCTGCTGGACCTTGCGGGCCATATCAGCTTCGCGACCATCCCCGGACTCCGCCGGTGAGGTCTCCTGCAGCGACCACGCCAGTTGCCGTACCGTCGGCCTGTCATACAGCGTCACGATCGACAACGTGGTACCCAGTTGAGCGACGATTTTGTCGACCAGGCGGGTGGCAGTCAGCGAGTCCCCCCCGAGTTCGATGTAATCATCGTCGATGCCGATCGGCTCGACGCCCAGGGCCTCCTGCCAGATCTGCGCCAACCGGCTTTCCAACTCACTGCCGGGCGCCGCATAGGGCACGGCCAGCTCCGGGCGTGAACGCAACCGGCTGCTGTTTGCGACCGTCGCGCCCCCCTCTGGCCTTTGTTGCGGATCCACATGCGCGGCACTGACGACAACCTGGGGAAACCGCGAATGACCGAGGATCTTCAGAAAGGCCTCCGCACCTTCCCGGCTCGAGAGCCCGTAAGGCTGCGGCGCGGAGCTCACCGGCGCGACCGCCCGAGTGACCTTCTTCACCGCGAATTGCTCGACTTCGATGAGCTCGTTGCCCTGCTCATCGTAGATGGAGAGGTCAAAGCTCAACACCTCGGCATTCGCGGTGTTGGATCGCAAGGGTCGCACATGACTGTAGATTCGCCGTGGCATCCTGGCGTTGATCCGCAGACTCTCATAGCGCACCGGCAGATAAAGATGCCCCTCACTCAGGTAACGCAGTGCGAAACTGGTCGCTACATCCAACACCGACACCTGCAGGTGATAGTCATCCGCCGTCGCCGCAAGCCTCTGCGGCAACTCCAGGCACGCCAGGAACTCGCGCTCGCCCAGGTGACAGCTCACGACCTCGACATCCCAGGCCGGCCCCAGTTGCAACGGCCCCCGCGACTCCTCTGCGCGCCGCCAGTCGCGCAGATCGACCGCCGACAGCCCTCGCATGAGCTCCTCCAGTGCGACCTGCCTCGGTCGATGCGGCACGAGCGCCGCATGCGCCTGCGCGTGGACAGTCACTTCCGGATCGGCACCGCTCGAAAGTTGGATTTGCCACCCGGAGGGACGCTCACGCACCTCCAGGTTAGCCACCGCTCCGGCGGCCGGGAGCACGAGCGGTTGTATCAAGCGAAGATCCCTGATCTGTAAGGAGGTGTTCTGTGGCACACCGGGCCACAACGCCGCGGTCATCATTTCGATCCAGGCTACGCCCGGAAGCGTCGGAGCGCCGAAAATCAAGTGATCGCGTGCCACCCAGTGGGTCGCGGCAGCAAAATGAGTGCTGAATACCCTACCCTCCTGGACCGCCCGCACCGTCTCGAGCAAAGGATGTCCCGGGGTCACCGGGGTGCCCTTCCGGTCCGTGTTGTGTCGAGCTACCGCCATACCGGTCTGCGACCAGGCGTCCCAGTTGATCGATACCACCCGACAACCCTGGCGACCGAGCTCGGAAGCCCAGGCGTCGAGGAAGCAATTCGCGGCACCATAGTCGCTGCGACCCGGACCGCCGCGCAGGGCGGTGACGGAAGAGCACAACACCAGAAAATCCAGCTGCGGATCAGGCCCCAGGACTGCCTGGATGGCCTTGGCGCCGAGCACCTTGGGAGCCAGCACGCCGGCGACCGCTTCGTGGGATTTCAGGGCCAGCAGGCCTCCGCCCGCTACCCCCGCCGCATGGACGATGCCATTCAGGCCACCGTACTGGTCGAGTGTTTTCTCGTAGAGCCGGCTGACCGCGGCGGCATCCGTGACATCGACTCGTTCCAACACAACCGTACTACCGCGTGCTTCCATCGCGATAATCCGACTCAGGAGCGCACTGATGCGATCCGTCGGACCGTACTGCTCGATCCAGGCGCTCCAGGCCGCGCGCGCTGGAAACTCACCTCGTTGCGCGAGGATGACGGTCACGTTAGCCTGCTGGGTCAGCACGTCCGCCAATTCGAGGCCGATGCCGCCCGCTCCTCCGGTGATCCAATACACTCCGCCCGCGTGAATGCACTCAGCTCCCGCGGCCGTGAGAAGCGGGACCGGCTCGAGTCCCAACACCCAGCGGCAGGCATCGCGGTAGGCGACGCGCGTGTCACCTGGCTCCGACAACACCTCACCGATGATGTCGCGCGCGATCTGCTTCAATGTCTGCCACGAGGGGTCCCGCCCGAAGCCCAAGTCGAAGTGCCGGCACCTGCCCCCCGGAATCTCGTATTGAATCGCCTGACATCCGCCCAGGACCAGGCTCTTCTCGGGGACTATTTTTTCATTGCCCGTGACGTTCTCGACTTCCGTGGACAAAACACCCGCGTACAGCGGCCCGGCAATCCCCACGAGTGTCCATGCCTTGATCAGCGAATGCAGACTCCAGAATGCGCCATCCGCGGGCGCGCGATCCGCACCCCACAGGTGCAGCACCATCCGCGGAACCTGGTCCCTCGAGACGAGCTCACGTAACAACTGCTCATAGTCGTCTTCACGTCGCGGATCAACACTGACGGTGGTGATGTTGTAAGCCGCCAACGAGACTTTGAGCGCTTCGGCCAGCCGGGAGCCATCATCAAACAGCAGGCAGGACCCGACACCGGACGCCGCCGAGGTCGATACGAACGGCAGCCGTTTCCATATCGGCACGGAGCAATGGGCGCCTGCGCTCACGGGGGTAACCGCTGCCGCGGATGCGCGATGCCCGGTCACCGGCGGTGACGATCGCTTGTCGATCCAGTAGCGATGCTTCTCGAACGGGTATGACGGCAACACCACGCGCCGGCAGTCACTGCCGGCGTAGAATCGCTCCCAGTCAACCGTGACACCGCCGAGCCACAAGCGCGCCAGGGCTCCTTGCATGAGACGGTCATTCCCGACTTCGAGAAATACCGCCGCCCCCTCCTCGAGGATGCGCGCGGTCGACTCCTCCGTCAGCCGATGCTGCGCAAGGGCCGCCGGCACTTCAGCACGCTTTGCGATCATGGCGTGGGCGTCGGCGGCACTCATCGTTCCAGCAACACAAGCCGCCGCGTATTCGCCCGTTCCCTGGCCCAGGAGATATCGTGGCTGCACGCCCTGGGCGATCCATGCCATGCCGAGCGCATACTCACCGATGAACAGGGCAAGTGAATGCGCCAAGGTACCCCGCTGGTTCTCCAACAGATCGAGCGTCGGCGACAGTTTCAAACCCAGCGTCCGCTCGACCTCGATGAGACAGGCATCCACGCACTCGCGATAGCGGGACTCGCCGTCGTACAACTCCTGCCCCTGGGACGTGTGCCGCAGCCCACGGCCCGGAAAGGCAAAGGCCACCGGGACGTTCCGCAACGGCTGATACTCATACGCCAGCGGACCTTGCGCCTCCGCGGCCAACTGCGCGATACAGTCGGCGCGATCCCGGGCCACAATGACACTGCGATGGCTGAAGGCCGTTCTCCCGACAGCCAGCGTATGAGCCACATTCCCCAGGTCGAGCTGCGGATGCTGTTGCAGGTGATCGAGCAGTCTTTGCCGGCTCGCGACGAGTGCCTGTGGGGTCTTGGCCGAGATCGGCAGGACGTAATGTTTCCTGTCGTATTTCGAGGCCTGTGCCCGCGGGGCCTCCTCCAACACCATGTGGGCGTTGGTGCCACCGATACCGAAAGCGCTCACGGCGGCGCGCCGCGGCTCGTCACCAGGCCACTCCCGCAATGTCGCGTTCACCTGGAACGGACTGTCCCCGAGCGCCAGTGCCGGGTTCGGCGTGTTGAAGTGCAGCGTCGCTGGAATCTTGCGATGGTGCAGAGACAGCGCGGTCTTCATCAGGCCGGCGACACCCGCGGCCGCATCGGCATGGCCGATGTTGGACTTGACCGAGCCCAGGGCACAGAAACCGGTCTTCCGGGTCCAGCGGCGGTAGGCCCGCGAGGCCGCGGTGACCTCTATGGGGTCACCCAGTTTCGTGCCAGTGCCGTGGGCCTCGAAGTATTGAATGGACTCGGGATTGACCTGTGCATTTTCCAATGCTTTGACAATGACCTCCTCCTGGCCGCTGACCGAAGGCGCGGCAAAGCTGACTTTGTCATCGCCATCGTTGTTTACCGCGGAGCCCTTGATCACCGCGTAAATGTGATCGCGGTCCCTGACCGCCGCGCGCAGCGGTTTCAGGACCACCAATCCCATGCCATTGCCCTCCACAGTGCCGTCGGCGAGCGCATCGAAAGCGCGGCACTCGCCTTCACGCGAGCGAATGCTTTCGACACGGTAAAGGTAGCCCGATCGGTGGGGGATCTTGACGGTCGCGCCGCCGGCGATTGCCAGGGCACACTCGCCCATCCGCAGACTCTGGATGGCGTAGTGGACCGCGACGAGCGAGGTGGAGCACGCCGACTGCACATTGACGACCGGGCCTTTCAGGTTGAGCAGATACGCGATCTTGCTGAGCAGATAGTCCTTTTCGTTGCCCGTGGTGATCTGGAAGTTGTCGACCTCCGCGAAGTCCGCGTTCTTGAGGACCTGTTCCAGAAAGTACTGGTTGATGCTGCAGCCACCAAACAGGCCGACCTCACCACGATGCTCGGGCGCGCCATAGCCGGCATCCTCCAGGGCCTCCCAGACCCCTTGCAACATGAGTCGATGCTGAGGGTCCATGAGCTCGAGATCCTTGGGATGCAACCCGAAGAACCCGATGTCAAAGGTCTCGACGTCATCGAGAACGGCGGCGGCCTTCACGTAATCGGCACGCCGCAATGCCTGCTCACTCTCCCCCTCCGCGGTAAGCTCCGCATCGCTGAATCTGACCACTCCGCAGCGTCCCTCGTGCAGCAGTTGCCAGTATTCCGCCGCTGACTTCACGCCACCGGGAAACCGACAACTCATGCCGATGATGGCGATGGGCGCGTGCCTGGGAGCATCGCGCTCGTCCAGGCGCCGATACGCATCTTGAAGACTGGCGAGGATCTCCCCCTGTGTGTACCGTGATTGCATACCCTGCTCCCCGCGTTGCCGCTGCCTCAGTCCTCACCCAACTTCCTGCGGATATCATTCACGAGCCGGTCGATGACGGTCATCTCGTGAGCCTCGGGTCCCGGTATGCCTTGCGATACGGCCACTGCGGCGCGCGCGGGCGCCGCTTCGGCTTCACTCGAGCGCGCCTGCAGAGCCTGGGCGAGCTTGCGAATGGTCGGAAATTCGAACATCGTGCCGCTGGGGATTTCGATGCCGAGATCCTTGTCCACCCGCGAGCTCACCTGGATGCTCAGCATCGAGTCACCGCCCAGGTCGAAAAAGTTGTCCTCGACACCCACATCCTCAACTCCTAACACCGAGGACCAGATGCCGCTCAGCTGCTTTTCCAGGCGACTGCTCGCGCGCACGTATTCCGAGCTCAAGACCGGTCTCGGCTTGAGCACATCCGCGAACGCTTCCGTGAACCCATGCTCGCGCACGGTTTTCATGAGAGGTCCCGACTCCTCCGGAGCGAGCGAGAGAGTCTGCTTGGTCGTGACCACCTGGGGCAGTCCACTGGCGAGGATCTTCCCGAACGCCTCCACGCCTTCGGCAGGCGTGAGCCAGTTGTCGCTCAAACGCCTGGCGTGGCGCAAAAACGCCGCCAGTTGCGCGGATTCGGGCCTGGGCTCGGACCGCGCCTGGGTCGTCGTGTTGACCCGTCTGACGGTGAGCCTTTCGATATCCACCAGCCGCGTGCCGGCTGAATCGAGCAGCGTGATGTTCAGATCCAGGCTTTCCGCTTCACCGCTGACGTTGCCGCGCAGACGGGCGAAAGAGAAGACCTGCCCCGGGAGCGGCGCGAACACCGCGATCTTCTTGTAATAGACCGGGACGAACGCCAGGGTGCGCCGGAATTTCAGCGGCAGAAACCCGGTCGCCACATCCAACAGCGCAGGGTGAAGGTGGTAGGTCTGCGCTTCCTCGAAATACGGCTCCGGAAGGCGGACCTCCGCCAATCCCATGTTGTCATTGACACTTGCCCAGGCGAGATTGTTCCAGCGCGCATCGTTCTCCTCGACCCGCTCCTCGAGCAACGTGCCCGCACAGCGCGCCCGGAGGTCAGAGAGATCGAGTGTCACCGAGCCACGTACCGGTGAGCGCCGCAGCCGCCCGGTCAGGTGTAGCTGTACGTGCCGCAGATCGGGTTGCAGGCTGATGATCATTAGCTCGTGATGCTCCTCACGGCGCTCCATGACGATCAGTACTTTGATCGATCCGCTGTCCGCGACGAACAGCGGCGCCACGAAGCTGATCTCGGACAGCTCGACGGGATACTGGCCGTAGACCGCCTGCGCCGCTTCGACGGCGAGCTCCACGAACAGCGTGCCCGGCAATACTGCGCTCCCCTGGATCCGGTGGCCGGTCAGGAACCAGTCCCCGGCGCCGCTGAAAGTGGCCTCGAAAACCGTGTAGAGCTCGCTTCCCAACTCGCTCCAGTCGAGCAGTCCCTGCCTCGGGCCCCTCCCGGCCCGGAAACGGTCGCTCATCTGCGCCTGAAAACGCTTGCGCGAGGCCTCCGCCTGGCCGATCTCACTCCACGCCTCCCAGTTGATGGAGATCGCGTTGGGTTGCCCGTTGGCGCGTAGAAACGCGGTGAACTCATCCAGGTAGAGATTCGCGGCGCAGTGGGCGAGCTGTCCCACCGCCCCGTTCACCGCCACGATGGAGGAGCAATTCACCCACAGCGACAGATTGTGATCCTGGAGCTCGTGGTAGAGGTTACGCACCCCGAGCACCTTGGGAGCCAGGATCTCGTCGATATCCGCATACGTTCGGGTCTGAATGAGCTTACCGTCCAACACACCCGCAGCGTGTATGACACCGGTGATCTGCTCACGCAGCGGACCGAGGCTGCGTAACGCCCCCGCCAGCTCGTCCCGGTTGCTGACATCCGCGCGTAACACGGTAATCTGTGCCCCGGCCTCGGTGAGTTGCTTCAGCCTCTCGCGCCGATGCTCCTCTGTGGCGGCGTCCGCGCGCGCACTCGAGGGCTTGCGCAGCAGGATCAGACTGGTGTCGGCGCTGTCCGTCGTGGTCTCCGGAAAGATTGCGAAGGAGCCGGGCGCCGCTTTTTCCAGCTTGCGCCGCCATGCTGACGAGTCGAGCAGCGGCGAGTGACTACGGTCATCCGTGAAAGCCCACCAGCCGTCGGTGAGCCCCATGACCATGGAGAGCCAGAGCGTGTCGCGGGTCGTTTCCACCAATCCCAGGAGCCCCCCCGCGCGCAGCACCGAGCACAGATTCACGAGTGTCCGCTCGATGTCGGCGGTGGCGTGCACGACATCCAACCCGACGATGATGTCGAAACTGTTGTGTGCAAAGCCTTGTGGTTCGGCGTCCTTCGTGATGTCAAAGGTCGCGAAGCGCACACTTTCGAAGCCCTGGCTACGTGCCGTCGCCTGCGCCTCACGGACGAATGCTTTGGAGATGTCGGTGAACCAGTACTCGATTTCCGGGCCCGCGAGTGCCGGCAGCAATGTTTTTGTCAAACTGCCGTTGCCGCCGCCGATCTCCAGGATGCGGAGGGTGCGCCCCGCGCCCGACTGTGCCCGGTACAACCGTATCGACTCGAGAAGCAGCTCGCAGCGCTCCATCCAGGTGCCGTACGCGGCGGTGTTCTCATACGCCCGCGCCAACAGCTTTCCAGTTCCGTCCGGATACAACACCTTGATGGGGTCCATCTCCCCCGCGAACACCGCCGGGTAGGAGGCCACGCAATGTGACAGCAGATCCACCATACCAGCGAACTGCGGATGAGCGCTCAACAGCCGTGCGCGAATCGACTCGGCCGACTCGCCGCCGTCCGCGCGACTCGAGGCGCTACGCAGAAACCCGGTGTACCTGCTGAACCTGTCGGCGGTGGCCATGCGCCGCGCCAGCGCCGGCGTAGCGAAGGACTCCGCGATGTAGGCGCGGCAGAGCCGCTCGAGCTGTCCGGCGAACTCCTCGTAGTGCTCCCTGGAAACCACGCTCGCCCGCTCGTTGCGGCGCCTCTCGATATGGCGCAGCTCATTGAAGAACTGCGGGCCTTCGGGGTCCGGTAGCGCATCGTGCGGATCGGGCTTTGCCAACAGAATGAGCCGGCACGGCCCGCGACTCGACAGGTACCGGCAAATCTCCAACGCAACGGCGCCCAAGCCGCCGGTCAGCAAGTAGACTCCACCGGCTGCAACGACATCGCGGACATCTACCTCGCCGGGCAGCGCGACGGGCTGGACACACTTCCTCCAGCGCGTATCGTTTCTGAACGACACGGACAGCGACGACGGCACCAACATCTCGGCCAGCACCAGGTCGAGCGTGCGCTCCCTGCCGAGGTCCAACGACTCACTGTCCACGTCCAGCCATTTTACCTGTAGCTGGGGATACTCCAGCGGCACACAGTTCACGAAGCTTTCCAACATCGCCGCGTGCGGCTCGAAGGGGCCCGTGTCGAGAAGATCCCGTGCGTCGCGAGTCACGATACCGAGGACCACCTGTTGTGGGTTGGCGCGGCCGAGCGCCTGGATCACGGCGAGTATCCGCCGGAACGGCTCCAGGCCGTCCTGTGACTCCAGGCAGAACACTACATAGTGCGGCGGAGCATTCGCCTCGCGTAGCTCATTCAGACATCTCGGGTAATCCATCTGCGCCGCGGAGCAGCCGAGCTCCTGCACTCGGCGCACGAAGTGCCGACCGACACCGAGCTCGTCGCCGACGACGAGCACCCGTCGGTCGACCAGACCCTGGCGTACATCGCTGCGGAACACAGGCAGCCGCCGCCAGGACGGTACGTAATATGAAAGAGCCTTTGCCGGTGCCCTGGTTGCCTCCTTTACCGGCTCCTGCGCCGCCTCCTGTTCCGGCTCACTCTGCCGCGGCTCGACCCAATGACGTTGATATTCGAACGGATAGGTCGGCAAAGAGCAGCGCAAGCGCCGCTCGTCCTGATACAACACCTGCGCGTTGACCTGCAGGCCGCACGTCCAGAGCGTACCGAGTGCGCTGACGAGCTGGAACTCAACGCCCCCCTCGGGGCTCACGGCATCCAGTGTGGCGCCCTCCACCCGGCAGACCTGGTCACCCCCCAGGTGAAGCAGCCTGGCTTCCGCCGGCCTGCGCTCATCTACCGCCGGAATCGGATCGTCGGCACAGATGGCACGCCAGGCTTCATCCAGGGAAATCCGACCCGCGATACACTCGCAGATCGGTTGCGGCCCACTCAAACCCTGAGGGTGCAGTCCGGCCGCAATCAGGCCGCGAGCCAGGGTATACAACAACAGGAGCTCGGACAGACGGCTGTCCAGGGCCGCGAGCTGGCCTGGATCGAGCTCCGCGCGGGTGGTGACTCGCGCAGCCTGCGCGGCTCGATTCAACTCGTTCCGTAGCATCGGCAACGTGCCGCACTCCTGGGCGAGGGCTCGTGCCCCGGCAACCGTCAGCGGCACGACCTCCAACCACAGCGGGGGTACTTTGGCCTCCACCTCACGCCAGGGTGCGCTGGAGCTCTCGCTGGCGCGCAGCGCCCGGATAGCCTCGTTCACATCGCGACACACGATAGTCTGTCGATGCGCGAAGTGTCTGCGCCCTTCCAGCAAGGTCCAGGCAACATCCGCGAGCGTCACGTCAGGGTGTTGCTCGAGATGATCCGCGAGATTGCGCGCCACCTGGCGTGCTGCCGTCGGCGAGCGTGCCGATAGTGCGAGCAGGTGCCACTGGAGGTGGGTTTTTCCCGCCATGGCGGCTGACCCGGCTTCCTCCACTATCACGTGGCAGTTGGTACCGCCGATGCCCAGCGAAGTGACTCCAGCGATACGCGGCCCGGCACACTCCCAATCGCGCGCCTGGCGTGGAATGTAGAAGGGGCTGTGTTCCAAGCCCAACTCCGGGTTGGGGCGCGCGAAATTGGCGCCCGGTGCAATTTTTCGATGCCGCAGGGCCTGGACTACTTTGATGAAACTGGCGATGCCGGCCGCCGTGTCCAGGTGACCGATGTTGGCCTTGATCGACCCGAGCGCGCAGTAGCCCAGTTTGTCCGTACAACCGCGGTAAACGGTGCTGAGCGCGGTCACTTCGACGGGATCGCCAAGCGGTGTTCCGGTGCCATGCCCTTCCACCAGGGTGACTTCACGCGGATTGACTCCCGCGACTTCCAACGCTTCGGAAATCACCCTGGCCTGACCTTCGCCGCTCGGTGCGGTGAAGCCGAGTTTCCCGGCGCCGTCATTGTTGACTGCGGAGCCTCTGACGACCGCAAGTATGTTGTCGCCGTCCCGCACGGCGTCCTCCAGGCGCTTGAGGACGACAGCACCAACACCATTACCTTCCACCGTACCCACCGCATCGTTCGAGTACGCGCGGCAGAATCCATCCGGAGAGAGAATCGCTCCTTTTTGATAGTAATATCCCGCATGAACGGGGACCCTGATGGACACCCCTCCAGCGACCGCCATGTCGCACTCGCCGCCCAGGAGGGCTTCACAAGCGTAGTGAACGGCCACGAGCGAGGATGAGCAGGCGGTCTGGATGACGACCGAAGGTCCCCGCAGATCGAGCTTGTAGGAGACCCGGGAAGTGAGATAGTCCTTGTCATTGCCCAACAGCAGCTCGAAGCTGTCGAAGCGCTGTCGGCCGGGATCCGTCAGGTTGTTGAGCAGGTAGCTGTTCATCTTCGATCCCGCGAACAGCCCGATGTCATCCCGGCAGCGGCCCGGATCGTAGCCCGCGGTCTCGAGTGCCGTCCAGACACACTCCAGGAAAAGCCGTTGCTGGGGGTCGGTGATGGCCGCCTCACGCGGGGACATCTTGAAGAACTCCGCGTCGAACAACTCGACGTCATCGACCGGATAGCCCGCTTTGACATAGCTCGTATCCGTGAGCAGGTGCGCGGCGACGCCCTCGCGCAGCAGTTGTTCGTCTGGGTACTCCCGGCGCGCCACGCTACCTTGCTCGAGGTTCCGCCAGAGCTCCTCTACGTTGCGTGCCCCGGGAAACCGTCCTGCCATCCCGATGACGGCGATGGAGTTCTGCGCCATTGTCCTCTCCCAATTAGATACTCGTCAGCGCGCCACAAACTGTGCCTGGATCAACCAGACCCCGATGACGATCTGCCACACCGCTTCGGCGGACTCGCGATCCCGGGGCAGCCGGGCACCGCCCGAGCGCAGCGTCTCCTCGAGTTTGCGTGTGTCGAAGAACGGCTGATCCACCATGCTCTGTGAAGCCAACACCTGCTCCAGGAAGTAGCGGTATGCCGCGCCACCGCCTCCCTGCAAGCGTGGCGGCGCCAGAAACGGGCGCTTGGCGCCGATGTGCTCCGTCCGCATCATCCGGCGCAGCGCCCATCGCAACAGGTACTTTTCCTGCCCGCCGCGTCGATACGTCTCCAACGGCATCCGCCGCACACAATCGAACAGGTGATGATCCAGGTAGGGCAGCCGGACCTCCACCGCGTGCGCCATGTCGAGCCGCTCCGCCGCGAGAATGTAGTTGGGCAGGCGGGTTTTGTTGAACACGTACAGCGACTGGTGAAACGGTGTCAGGGACTGCAACCGCTCCGCCATGCCGTGCTCGAGCAGACTCTCGAAAGGATCCCGCGCGTGGATCTCGGCCGCGAACTCGTCACTCAACAGGGGCAACACCCATTGTGTGATCTCGTAATACCTTTGTTTGATCCAGGCAGGCACATAGCCGACCCTGGTGAGCCAGGCTCTGAAAGGATTGTCGGTACCGATTCTCCCGGGCGGGCGCGATCCACCCTCCAGGGTATGGGCAAGGTCCCGTTGAAAGTGCCCGTACCCGCCGAAAAGCTCATCGCCGCCCTCACCCGCGAGGACGACCTTCAACCCTTGGTCGTGGATCGCCTTGCTGAGCAGGAAGCGCGCAATACCATGCGCGTTTTCCTGGATCCATTCGGCGTGGAAGCCTGCCGGCTTCAGGAGCTCGAAAAAGGCGGCATCCGTGTACTCAACCGCCGCGGCTTGCAGACCCAGCTCCCGGGATGTCTGCAACACCGTCTGCCACTCATCGTACTGGCTGTCCGCGAAGCGGACCGTGAAGGTCTGCAATTCGCGCGCATAGCGAGACGCCGCGGCGACGATGGCGGTCGAATCCGTGCCTCCACTCAATTGCGCCCCCACAGTGACATCCGCTCTCGTCCGCAGTCGCACACTCTCGTGGAACACCTGCTCGAATTCGCAAGCCAACGCGTCCTCGTTGGCCGCATAGTCACCCGCATCCTGTGGGTACTGCAGATCCCAGTACTGTCGCACCGAAATCCCGTCGGCCGAGACCGTCAGGACATGTCCGGGCGGAACCTGGCTGATCCCCTCGAACCAGCTCCGGTCCGGCAGAATGCTGAAATACAGGTAGTTCCAGAACGACTCCCGGTCCCAACGCGCTGTGCAGCCCGCCCGCAGCAGCGCTTTGACCTCGGAGGCAAACAGCAGCTGTGCGCCGGACCGCGTATGAAAGAGCGGCTTGATGCCGAACCGGTCGCGCACCGCGTGCAGGACCTGTTTACGCTCGTCCCACAGCAACAGCGCGAACTCGCCACGCAGCCGTTGCAGGAATCCGATCCCGTGCTCTTCGTAGAGGTGCACGGCGATCTCGCTGTCCGACTCGGTTCGAAAGTGGTGGCCGGCGGCGACCAACTCGCGGCGTATGGCCTCGTAGTCGTAAAACTCACCGTTGACGACGACAAAAACCGAGTCGTCCTCGTTGCTGATGGGCTGGCGACCGTTGGCCACTCCCACGACCGCCAGCCTGGTATGTCCGAGGCCCACATTGCGCTTTGCCGCCACCCAATGAGAGCTGCCATCCGGACCGCGATGACGTTGTGCGGCATTCATCCGCGCGAGTGTGTCAGTCGCTACGGAGGCCTCATTGCAATAGACGGCTGCGATCCCACACATAGTCAGGAGCCTCTCCTTTCCCGGCGCCGCTTCAGGCGCGCGGACTCCTGCTGGGCGCCCGGCTGCGATCCGCGCTGCCGCCCCTTCGATTGCAGAAACCCCGCCAGCGCAGCCACGGTGGGGTAATAGAACATCTCGGTGATGGAGACCTCGACCCGCAAGCGCTCCACGATCTGTTGGTTCGCCTTGATCAACAGCACGGAGTTGCCGCCGAGATCGAAGAAATTGTCGTGCACACTGACGCGCTCCACGCCGAGCACGCTCTGCCAGATCGCTGCCAGATCAATCTCGATCTGGTGCTGCGGCGCCTGGTAAGGGCTCGTGGCGTGCGCCAGGGTATCCGGCGCCGGCAGCGCGTTGCGATCGACCTTGCCGTTCGCCGTCAATGGGAGCGACTCGAGCACGATGAACCGTTGCGGGACGACCGCACGCGACAGCTTCGATTGCAGATAGCGCTGCAGCTCCGCCGTCAGCTCCAGAGTTTGTGGCGCCGTCGTCTGGGGCGGGGCCGCCTGGTCCAGCCTGTAGGCTTCCACCGTGTCACCTCTTCTGTCGACGCTGCCGCCGACGAGAGCGTGCATGAGCTCGTGCGCGGCGCCGAGTTGCAGAGGCTCCCTGAGCCCTTCGATCTCGACTCCACCGATCTGGGTGAGTCCGAGCGGCGATCCTGCACAACTCGTCTCCAACAACTGGGCCATCAATCCGGCCTCGATGGCGCAATAGCGCAGGCCCGTGTCACCATACAAAGGCCGGATGGCCTCCAGATCCGCGATGAGCAGAATCATGAACGCCGCCGTGTCCAACAGCTGACGGTTCTCCGGGCCGACGCAGTCCGCGGGAAGGGCCTCGAGCGGGTCGAGCCTCACCAGCCCGCGTTCTATCGGATGGTAGTAATAGAGGCCCCCCTCGAGGCCCGCCACCGACTCCGGCCTCACGTGTACATAGGTCTGCACCGGGTAGAGATTCCCCGCCGAGCCGTAGCGATACTTGGGGAATGGCGCTTCGTCGATCCGGAGCTGCGCAAGACAACACAACAGGTCGGCGAAAGCTGCGAGCTCGATCGGGCGTGACTGAAAGCGGCGCTGGCTGCGGCGGGCGAGAAACAACTTCACTTCATCTGCCGGCGTACTACCCGGTAACGGGACTCTCTCCAGCCGCTCCTCGAAGCGGCGCACACCCGGCTGACTCAAACGGAACTGCAGCCGTTGGAGTTGCTCTCCCGAAGCAGCCTGCGCGGAACGACCTTCCGCCGCGCCGGGCACGCTCGGCACCACGTAAGCCAGCAGGCTCAAACCTCCTTCAGTGTGCTGGACGGTCGTGACAGTCGAGCGCGCTACGCGCGGATGTTTGTTGAGCAGCGCCTCGATCTCTTCGCACTCGACGCGATAGCCATTCACCTTGACCTGGAAGTCCCGCCTGCCGACGATGTCGATGGAGCCATCCGGCAGGTAGCGGGCCAGGTCACCGGTACGGTACATGCGCACGCCACTGCGCGGGTGCGCGATGAAAGTGGCGCGCGTGAGGGCTTCATCATCCCAATAGCCTCGCGCCAGTCCGATACCACTCGAGTACAGCTCGCCCGTCACCCAGGTGGGACAATCGCGCAGCTCGTCATCGAGTACATAGCACCTGGAGTTCTCGAGCGGATAACCGTAGGGAATGCGCTTGCTGCCCGGGTCGAGATCACGCAACGGGTAACAGATGTCCCAGACAGTGATCTCGGTCGGCCCTCCCAGGCTCACCACGGTTGCGCTGGGAATCCGCTCTCTGATCCGCGCATAGAGCTTCGGCGGGATGCGATCGCCGGACAGCAGAATCAGTCGCAACGAGCCGAGCTCCACTGGCACAGGTCGGCGCTCGAGATAGCCCAGCAGGATGTCCATGAACGCCGGCACCGAGTTCCAGACAGTGACCGCATGCGCGGCCATGAGCTCCACCCAGTGCGCCGGATCGAGCGCGCGGTCGTGGTCAGGAATGACCACGCCACCACCGCTCAACAGCGGGCCGAACAGGTCGAAGACCGACAGGTCGTGTTGCAACGAAGTGATGGCAATGGTGCGGTCGCCGGCACCGAGGTGGAAGCGCTTCGCGATGTCGGCCATACGGTTGGTCACGCTACGCTGCTCGAGCATGACGCCCTTGGGCCGACCGGTCGACCCGGAGGTATAGAGCATGTAACAGAGATGTCCGGGTGCGCAGGCGTCCACCGCCGCGTGCCCGGTGCGAGCATCGGCGGCCAACAGCGTCTCGAGCAGGGACTCGGTCACCACCAGCCGCACACGACCATGCGCGAGATACTGCTCGATGCGCTCCGCGGGCATGGCAGGATCGATCGGCAGGTAGGCGGCACCGGACAGCAACACACCCAGCACCGCGACAGCCTGTCGCCAGCCCTTCTCCACACAGACCGCGATGAGCTCGTCCGCGGTGGCACCTTGCTCGATCAGGTGTCCGGCGACCCGGCGAGTCATGCCGGCGAGTTCTTCGTACGACAACTGTCGCTCGCGGGTCAGAATCGCGACGTTCGCGGGGGTCAGCTCGATCTGCGCGAGAAATTCCGCCGGCACCGTCGTTTCCCGCACGACCGTATCCGTGCTGTTGATGGCCTCGCGAGCCGCGCGCTGCTGCGCTGGAAAGATCGCCTGCTCCAGCAAGGCGTCGATATCGCCGCCTCCGGCGCTCAGCCCGCGCACCAACCGCTCGAACGCCTGGAACATGTCATCCAACATGCCCGCGGGAAAAGCCTCATCGACCGAGTCCCAACCGGCATACAGGCCGCCGGATTCTTCCGCGAGCTGACAGTCGAGCAGCACCTGGGGTGTCTGGCTGATTCCGTAAGTAATCTGACCGATGCTGGCCAACCCGGAAGTCTTACCGCTCCTCCCCAGGCCCATGATGTTGGTGAACACGTACGGAAAGGTGGCTTCGGAGCTCGCACCGCGCCGCCGACCGAGCTCCCGGAGCAACTCGACACCGCTGATGTAGCGGTGGTCCAGATCGCGCCACAGGCGCTGTTGGATCCGCACGGCGCGCGCGGCGAACCCCGTCCCGGGCTGGCCGTCGACCACCAGCAGATTGATGGCGGTGAACACGCCCACCAGGTCATTGACCTTCCCGTGCAGCGGCAACCGGTTGTAGACGGGGATACTGATCGTGAACCGCCGACTGTTCGACCAACGGGCGAGAATCTCCGCATACGCCGCCAGCAGCAGACCCGAAGGCGCCACGCGGATGGTGCGCGCGAACTTCTGCAACGCGCCCCAGTCCTGCGGCGACAGGTAGAACGTACGCCGCTTGAACTCAGGCTGGCTCACTTCTTTCAGGCTGACCGCCGCGGGCAGCTCCGGCCCGGGCGGCAGGTCGTCCAGGATCTGTGACCAGTATTGCCAGGATTTTTCCTTCAGGGCCGCTGATAGCAGCTCCTTCTGGCCGAGGACATAGTCCCGGAACGACAACGGCAGGGGCGCGAGCACCGCATCGGGCTGGCGATAGAGCTGCCCGAGCTCATCCGACAGAATCAGGAAGCTGCTTTCATCGACATTCATCACCTCGAGGCTCATCAACAAGCAGGCTACCCCGTCACTCATCAACACGACGCGGAAATCAAACAGCGGCCAGCGATTCAGCGGGCGGATCTCGTGCGACATGCCGTCGCGGATCCGCTGGATCACCGCCGCGAAACTACTCGCCGGCAGCCCGCGCAGATCGATGAGCGGGAAAGGCTCACAGCGCACATCCGCGAGGATCTGTTGAGTCGCGTCATCGTGGACGACCGCCCGCAGCATGCCGTGACGCGCCACCAGCTTCGCCCAGGCCTGCTCGAGACGATGGATGCTGGGGTGTTGGCAGGTAATTTCCAGGTAACCGTGGATCGCCACGTTACCCATCTCGAATGCTGCCTTTCTCCCAGCCCAGTACGCTTCCTGGGTGTCCGTCAGCGCGAAGGGCTCATGCACGTGGGAAGGGTCGGGGATGATCTGCGGCAGACCGTAACCGGTATCGGTCCGCTTCGCGCTCTCGATCATGCGCGCCAGCCCCGCAATGGAAGGATGGCGCACCACGGCCTCGAGATCGATCTCGACGCCAAACACTTCGGCGACTTTACGGATGAGCTCGAACGCGAGCAGAGAGTGTCCGCCGAGCTCGAAAAAATCGTCCTCGATGCCGACTTCGTCCACGTACAGCAGCCGGGACCACAACTGCGCCAACTGCTCCTCGACCGCGTTCCCCGGCGGTATGTACTGCACCTGCAATTGCGGACGAGTCCGCTCGACCGCGGGCAGTCGCGCCCGATCGAGCTTCCCGCTACTCGTGAGGGGCAGACTTTCCAGGTATACGAAGGCGGCCGGAATCATGTACTCCGGCAGCGTTCTGGCGAGAAACTTGCGCAGCTCCGAAGGGCCCTGCTCAGCGCGCGCCACGTAGTAGGCGACGATGCGCTCGGCCTCCTCACCGAGTTTCCGGTAATCTTCCTCGAAACCGATCTCGCGAACGATCTCGCGGACCGCCTGCACATCGATCGGATGAGTCAGCTCCCTGACGGTCTGCTCACGCTCCTTGTGTCCGAGCAGCACATCATAGGCATACGGCAGCGCGTAGTTGTGATAGCCCCGGGTGAGCTTGTGTACGTGGATGCCCACGTCATTGATCAGGCAGTTGGTGGAACGACCGGTGTCCTCCGGCACGATCCAGTCGGTCTCGTTCTTCAGAAACGCATAGATTTCCCGCTCGGTCACCGCGAAATAGCGATAGAAGTCGATGACCGGAATGTCCTCGAAAATCCGCCGGTCCTCGAAAATCGAGACATCCATGTAGCGGGCGACCGCGTCCTTGACCTGGTGATAGGCGACGCGCGCCTCCAGTATGTTCTTCTCGACCTGCTCGACATCGAAACAACCGACTTCGAAATTCGGCACCAGGCGCGTTTCGAACATCTGCCCGCGTGACAGGCCGCTGATGATCAGCGGTATGCCCTTCGCGCGCGCCACGTGATAGCTGGAGGTGTAGATCGTCTTGAAGCAACCGTTGCAGACGTTGCTGTATCTCCTGAGACTGTCGACGAAGATCGCCTTCATCTGCGGCGGCGAGGCAACCTCCCAGTCCACATGGAGCGCTTCCACGGCGATCCTGATGTTGGTGAGGGCACGCTTCGACAGGTAGCCGTTGTCCAAAGTGAACGCGAGGACCTTGTAGCCCATGCGCACCATCTGGTGGAGCACATACATGCTGTCCTTGCCACCACTGGTCAACACCATGCAGTCGTACGAGCCCTTTCTGGCCGACACGCGCGCGTCCACGAGGCGCTTGAACTCCGCCTCGCTCCTGAAGAAAGCCTGGGCACGCTCCCGGTAGCTGTCGAACCGGCGCGCCATGCTCGACACATTGTCGGCATCCAACTCGGCGCCCGGCGCATCGGAAGCGACCCCTGACCTCGTGCAATACCTGACGCTGCGGTTTCGCTGCGGCACTGGCGATACGCCGCGCACCTCCACGACACAACCCGAAATCTCTTCATGCTCATTCAGCGCCGCCTCGATTTCCTGGAGCTCGACGCGATAACCGCGCACCTTGATCTGGCGATCGTTGCGATGGCTGAACTCCATCTCGCCATTGAAGTGCAACACACCGATATCTCCGGTCCGATACATGCGCTGCCGCGGCCGGAAAGGATTGGGCAGAAATTTATCCGCGGTCAGCGCGGGCGCGTTGCCGTAACCGCTCGCCAGCCCGATGCCGGAAAGATAGATTTCCCCCTTCACCCCGCGCGGCACCGGGTTCAGGCGCTGATCGAGGAGATACACCTCCATGTTGGCGATAGGCCTGCCGATCGGGACGGAGTCCGCGTAACGCTCATCACCGCGATATTCGTAGACGACGCATCCCACCGTGGTTTCGGTGGGTCCATACTCGTTGTAGATGCGCAGGGCCGGGTTGAGTCGGTCGCGAACACGCGCGGCCAGGGAGGGTGACAGTCGCTCACCTCCCACAATGAGCTTCTTCAGGCGACTCGCGGCCGCGCCACCTGGATCCAACTGCGCCAGGTGCGTGGGTGTGGCTTTGAGGACATCGACCGTATCCTCCACGAGAATGGCCTCGAGCGGATTGCCGCCGGGCAGCTCGCCGTAAACCCGGACCGTACCTCCACAGATGAGCGGGCCGAGCATCGAGGTCACTGTCAGGTCCGCGGACAAGGACGAGTAAAGCGCCATGACGGCGTGGTCGAGTTCGTAGTGCTTCCGGGCCCACCACAGGTAGTTGCAAAGTGCCGTGTGCGAGACCAGTACCCCCTTGGGAGTGCCGGTGGATCCGGAGGTATACAGACAGTATGCATGTTGCCCCGACTTGCGGGGCACAGCCGCGCTCTCACGGCACGGCCCCGTCAGATCATCCGGCTCGATGCAGAGCGCCTGGGTTGCGCCACCACGATACGCCCTGTCTTGCCATTCCTTGCACGTCACTACCGTCGTGATGGCCGCATCCCGTAGCACCCAGGCGATCCGACCCTCCGGCAGAGCGGGATCCAACGGAACATAGGCCCGTCCCGTCCTGTTGATCGCCAGCGCGGCCACCACGAAGCCGATGGAGCGCTCCAATAGGATACCTACGAGCTCGCCCTCCGCCGCCGCGGCGGAAATGCGCTCAGCGATGGTACCCACGCGCGCAATGAGGTCCGCATAGAGGAGTTGTTGGGCGCCCTCGACCAGCGCGATGCGCTCCGGGGTCGCACGCGCCTGCGCCTCGATCAGACTATAAACGTCAGCGGCAGGAAACGGAGCATTCGTCCGGTTCCAGGTGTTGACAATCTGCCGCTGCTCAGCCTCGTCGAGGATGCGATGGCGCGACAAGGGAATCGTCGGCGCCGCCAGTACCGCCTCCAGGAGTCGCGCGAAATGCGCCAGGAAGCCGCTGACCCGCTCGTGCCGATACAACAGGCCGTTATATTCACAGATCAGGCTGATCGAGCGGCCGTCATCGACCGCGTTGAGCAGCATGTTGAATTTGGCGGTGTTGCCCGGAATACTGACATCGCGCCATTCCAGCCGTGCGTCCGCGGATGTGCCCGCCCGCGCGCCGTCAATCTTTTGAAAGACCAGGTCGCAATAGGGCGTCTCGCGTGCGGCACGCGCCAGTTTCGAATCTTTCAGAATGTTGATGAACGGGTAGCGCGCATGCTCCAGCACCCGCAACGTCGAGTGCCGGGTCTCCTGTAACAGCTCGGCAAAGCTCATCGTCCCGCGCGCGCCGATTCTGACCGGCAGCATGTTGACAAAAAATCCTATGAGCTCGGACCATTCCGGCAGGTGGCGGCCCTCCATGGGTGTCGCGATGACCAGGTCCGAGTGCTCGCTGTAGCGCTGGACCAGGGCCGCCAATCCCGCGAGCATGAGCATGAACTCACTGCACTGGGCCATCCTGGCGTGCCCGCGGATCCGAGCACACAGCTCCTCGCCCAGGCACTGGACACACTCACGCGCGGAATATTGCAGCTCCGCGCCCGGGCG
>Ga0105240_10003740_pt1 | contig 23506 bp, 19 predicted proteins | sample KBSC54metaG_FD_80426 | JGI IMG/M metagenome (GOLD analysis project Ga0105240, IMG submission 80426) | Corn rhizosphere microbial communities from Kellogg Biological Station, Michigan, USA - KBS C5-4 metaG | ecosystem: Host-associated > Plants > Roots > Rhizosphere > Soil | place: Michigan, USA... | reverse complement strand
GTGAGTCCCCGGAATGGATTGATTGCGGTAGCGCTGGCCATCGCCGTGGGCGGACTGCTCCACGCCCGGCGAGTGGCCGAGACGATGAGTCATAAGCTTACCCACATGAACCCCGGACAAGGTTTTGCCGCCAATCTCTCCACGGCTCTCCTGGTCACGACCGCAAGTATTCACGGTTTGCCGGTCAGCACCACGCACCTGAGTGTGGGCGGCCTGGTGGGCGTGGGAATTGTCACACGCCAGGTGCAGTGGAAACCGGTCCTCGGGGTGCTCGCTTCCTGGGTAGTGACTTTGCCCTGCGCCGCCATCCTCGCCGCGGTTGCCTATCTGCTCCTTCGTCTGGTTCCCAAATATTAATTACTCGTCCTCCGGCGTGCATTTCGGCGTTTCGTCCGCCCGCAGAATGATTTCTACGGCTAATTTACCAGGCGCAAGCCCGAGGGTTGAGCCAAAGCTGGTCTCGAAAACCATAATTTCTTTAATTTAAGATTCGCACCCCGGCCGCGAAGAAATAGTTGATGCGAACCCTCTGAAAGATTGAAGACTCGGGGAGGTACCTGGCCATTGGGCACAGTTTCGGCGGCACGACATTAAGAAGGAGCGGAACTTGCCTCTATCGCGTTCAACCTGATCGAGGTAATTCCTGGCCAACAATCGCGCGAAAAATCCCTGCGTCAGGTCCTGTGCTTCGTGATGGCTATATCCTTGCCGTCGTACGAAGGCGTAAAGAGGATCCCAATACGCTCGACAAAGAGTCTCCAGTGCGTCTTGAGCGTCGGGCGACCCAGTATCGCGGGCTGTCAACACAAAAGTCCAGTGTGTCGTACTAAACCACTTTGCGCGCCCGCCCTGAGTCGTCGGTAGATCGAGTGGTGCTGACATGCTGGCCTTTGGGACGGCACATTAATGCATAGACCCCTCCGGTACACAAGCTTATAAGCGGCGCCTCTTGAAGCGGCGCGTGACCCAAATCAAGCTTCACAGGCGTGGAAAAAGGTTCGCCGGAAGAGCAGCCCGTACCCGGACTCCGACCCAGTTTGGGTTGTACGGGCTTTAAGGCGGCGAAGCAACCCCCCTCAGTATCAACCCAATTACAACAAGCAGCACGAACACCTGCCCTGCCGCGTGGCGGTCGGGAGGCCATCTCTCTTGTGACGCCGGTTACATCCGCCCGCGCTGGCGGTTGACTTCGTACAGGAAAACCGCGGAGGCGCTGCCAACGTTCAGTGAATCGATTTTGGGCGGCATGGGGACAGCCACCGCCTCGTCACAGGCCGCCAGCACCGCCGGCGAAATGCCGTAGCCTTCGCTGCCAAAGACGAGGCAGAGGTTTCCAGAGAGGTCGGCCTGGGCCAGGGTGTGGCCCTCGGCGTGAGGATGTGCCGCCACACAACGGATCTTTTGCTGACGCAACTGTTCGAGCGAGCGCACCAGGCTGGGTGTTTCCACGACCGGCAATTCGAAAATCGCCCCCATCGAACTGCGGACCGCTCTTCGGACAAATGGGCTGGTGGAAGTCTCTCCGACAATCAAGCCGTTGACATTGAAGCCCGCGCAGTTGCGCACCACGGTTCCGAGGTTTTGGGCGCTGGACAGGCTGTCGACCGCCGCCAGGAGCAGGGGTGGCGAACTCTCCGACAGAATCGCCTCCAACGGTTTGGGCGCAGGAACGCGGCCCACCGCCAGCAGCCCCTGGTACATGGAAAATCCTGTGAGCTTCTCCAACAGGGGCTTCTCGGCTACAAAAACCAGTAGTTCTTCCGGCCGCGCCGCCAGCAAGGGTTCGAGTTCCGGCACCCATTTCTCCGGCAGCAACACGGAAACCACACCCAGCCGACTTTCCAACAGCCGTCGGACGACCTTTTCACCTTCAGCAACGAAGATCCCTTGCTGGCGATGATCCAGTTGCCGCCGCATGGTCGTGTACGGCGTAAGCTCCGGGCGGTCGAAGGCGGAGATTCGTTCTACGTGAAACAAGGCGTGGTCGAGGGGCCTTGGGCCACGGCCTGGCTTTCCAAGGTTAACGTGGAACAAGGGACTTTTTGGGAGGTCACCTCCAAGCGCACGTGGGTCGCGCCGGATTTGTTCAGGCGCCCTCTTACGACATCGTGTGCCAGTTGAGGTCGATTACACTCACTGCTCAGGTGGCCCAGGTATAGGTGGCGCAATTCAGCCGACACGATTTGCTCGGCGGCCTCGGCGGCGGCTTCGTTGGACAAATGCCCATGCCGGCTCAAGATGCGTTGTTTGAGGCTCCACGGTCGATGGGGACAATCCTGGAGCATTTTAATGTCGTGGTTGGCTTCCAACATGAGCACATTCGCTCGCCGCACTCTCTCGATCACCAATTTCGTGGCATGGCCCAGGTCGGTGAGGAAACCCAGGTTCGCGTGCGGGGTTTGGAGCAAAAAGCCCACTGGATCCTGCGCGTCGTGCGGGACACTGAAGGTCTCCACGATCACATCCCCCAACTCGAAGCTCGCTCCGGTGCTGAACAGACGGCACTCCAACGGGTGCCCGCACGCGTCGCGCATGGCATCCTGAGTGGGGCGATTGCAGTAAATCGGGATCTTAAGCTTGGTATTCAGGCCGAGCACGCCCTGCACGTGGTCGGAATGCTCGTGAGTGATGAGAATGCCGGTGAGGTTCTCGGGCGTGCGGCCGATGGTTGCGAGCCTCTGGCGGATTTGCCGCAAACTGAAGCCCGCATCGATGAGGAGCCGTACCTCGTCGGTCTCCACATAGGCGCAATTGCCGGCCGAACCACTGCCAAGAATTGTCAAGCGAACGGGCACGGCCAACCTTAGTGGCGCCAATTACCTGCGGCAATTCTTTTCATCTAATCCAAATCCACAACCCGTGCTTTCGTTATCTCGGTGCCGCGGTTAACGTTCTCCATGGCCCAGGAAACTGAACATTTAAACCAACCGGTCTTGCCGCTGGCGCGCAAGGATTTTCCCGAGCTGCGGGTGGACTACACGGTTCAGCAGGCGCTGGACTCGATCCGGCAGCTAGGGATTGGGGAGAAGGTGGTCTATTTTTATGTCATCGATGACCGTGGTAGACTTGTCGGCGTGCTACCCACGCGCCGGTTGCTGACGTCGTCCGTGGACCAAAAGCTGAGCGAAATCATGATCCGGCATGTCGTTGCTCTTCCCCACACCGCCACCATTCTGGACGCCTGCGAGCTGTTCGTGATGCACCGTCTCCTGGCTTTTCCCGTGGTCGATGGCGAACGGCACATGATCGGAGTGATCGACGTCAACGTATTCACCCAGGAGGTTTTGGATATTGGCGAGCGGGACCAAACCGACGAAGTGTTCGAAGCGCTCGGTTTTCGTGTGTCCCAGGTCCGGGCAGCAACCCCCTGGCGAGCGTTCCGGCTCCGGTTTCCCTGGCTCTTGACGACGATCGGCAGCGGAACCGCGTGCGCGCTTTTGGCCGGCGCCTTCCAATTGACCTTGGAACGGAGCCTGGTCCTCGCTTTCTTTATCACCCTGGTCCTGGCCCTGGGTGAGAGCGTCAGCATTCAATCCATGGCCCTGTCGGTGCAAGCGCTGCGCGCCGTCAAACCGTCGCTCGGCTGGTTCGCGCGTGCCGTGCGGCATGAAGCAGCCACCGCTCTGCTACTGGGGCTGAGCTGCGGCGCGGTGGTGGCGCTCATCGTTTTTCTCTGGCGTGGTGCCGGGATAACGGCCTTGGTAATCGGGGGTAGCGTTACCTGTTCGCTGGTGGGTGCGTGTCTCTTCGGCTTGTGTGTGCCGGCCTTGTTGCACTGGCTTCGCCTGGATCCAAAAATTGCGGCCGGACCGGTCACGCTGGCGGTGACCGACGTGTTTACGCTGCTCTCCTATTTCGGGCTGGCCGCATGGTGCTTATAAACTCAAAACCGGGGCGGGTGTAAACAAACCATGGATGAATCGCTGGCGAACGTAGGGCGGCTAATTAATAATTAGCTGACGGGAACCAACGAAACCCGTTCGCCTTTGTCGCTGCGGGTGATGCCTTGGGCCCGCGGGTCCAGGGTGAGGACGCCGTCCACCAGGAACCCGTAGCGATGGTGTCCATGTTTCAGTTCCACCATCAGCAGCCAGGAACGATCCGGCATTTGCTTCATCGGGTTAGCGGCGGGGTCCCAATGGTTAAAATCGCCCACCAGCGCCACGGCTTTCGCCTGAGGCGCGTTGCACACAAAATTCACGGCCCGCAAAGGTTTCTGATATCCAAGAGAACCCATAATCGATAACGACCAACGTGCTACACCTCGCCTGCTAAGTCATGAGATTTCCCAAGACCACCAAGGCCGCCCGGCGCACCTGCTCAGATTGGACCTCAAGAACACGGTAACGGTCAAGCCAGTCCTTTTCCGCCTGGTGCCGATCCCGCCACAGCGACTTTAATACCCGCTCGGTGCGCTCCACTTGTTGTATCGCCGACGCCAGCGATTCCTTGCCCTCGGGCAAGTCGGAAATATTGCCCACGCAGAATCGGCTGATCCGCTTGCTGCTGGACACGGCGTGCAGCAGCATCACGACGGTTTGTTCGTACGGGTACCAACGCTTGGCCAAAATCTCCTCAAGAAAACTGTGGCGCACCGCGAAGAATTCGGAGCGGGGCCGCTCGGTAAACTGGCGGATCTCTTCCGCCTCATCCGGGAACCAGGTGTAGAGCAGCGCAAAGGTGCCATACGTGTCGATCAACTGCTTGGGATTGCTGTGGTCGGCCGCAATCTCGCCGATGCAAACATCCTGATCCAGTTCGAGCACAATCTCCGGGAGGTCGTGCAGCCGGCTTAACACTTCCTGTCCAACGCTCGTCCCGTAATCGAAATCGCCCGGGATGAGCCAGTAAACGTCATCGGGTTTCCCATGCTCGAACGCCTTCCCCAGCCCGGTGTTCCACATCTGGCAGGTGTCAACACACCAGGCATCCACAATCTCCGAATACCGGGCAACCGTGTTTTCGCGGAAACTGAGAAATTCCCGATCCGCTTTCTTCGAGTAATGCGTCTTGCGATCCATGACCGTAAGCGGGCGCGCGTACCGGGCCGAGTCGCGCCCCAGCCTCGCCACCATCTCATAAAGAGCTTCCAAATCTGAATACTGCGCCGGCTGCTTGAACGGATAAATCAGGACCGGGTGGACCTTGCCCTTGTTTGGCGCCGCGCGGATTGGAACGGGATTGTGGGCACGGGGTTTCTTTCCGATGGTCGCGGTCGTCTTCATAGGCCTTTGCTTTCTCGACGCGGATGACACCCGACCGAAACCCGGAAGGCCGCCCCATCCTGCCAAACCAAAGCGCCGCTTCCAGAATTGCGTTCGGGACGAGCCGATGCTATACGCGGATTCCACTCATGTCCAGGAATTCGTTCCCGTGCGACGAGCTGATTTTTTATCCGAGTGATGCGACTTATCAGCAAGCATCCTTTGCTTGGCACGGCGGCTTCTCTTCCGCTTTTGACGCCTGATCTTCTCCACGCGCGCCCGCTCTGAGGCCACGCGTCCCGTCTTCGCTTCCTCGATCTTGTCCAGCAGAAGCCGGCGAGCCATGAATCGATTCAAAGCCTGGTGCCGCGTCGTCTGGCACTTGACCTGAATGCCTGTGGGACGATGCACCAGTTGCACACAGGTGGCTACTTTGTTCACATTTTGGCCTCCGTGACCCCCGGATTTCACAAACGTCTCTTCTAAGTCGGATTCACGGATCCCCAATGCCGCCATACGCTGGCTCATCTGGAGTTCTTTTTCCGAATTAACAGGAAATGCGCCCATGTGGGAAGGCTACCAAAAGGCTCCCGCGGCCTCAAGGACGTGGTGAACAATGGGTGGCCTGGCCTGCACGCGATGAATCGATCCCAATACAAAACCAGGTGATCGACCGGCCCTGAGGCGTTAGAACTTCCACGCCTGCGGATCCTCCTGTCGTCCTGAGGGGTTGACTATGCAGGCCATGAGGCGACGTTACAGCATGCTTTGCTGATGGGGCATCCCCGAGGAGTCAGGGGAGGGGGCTACGGTTCGGAGATGGCAGAAGCGAGTTTTTTATGGCTGATGCAGACAAGATTCCCCTGGCTGAGAGCGCCGTTCCGGCGGCGAATGGCGTGGCGGCACCGCAAATGACGGTGGACACGACCGAGGCGTTGCGGAAGCAAGCGAGGCTGATCGACTTGGCGCCTGCCGGGACGATTGTCAGGCGGTTGGATGGGACGATCACCTTTTGGAGCCAGGGGGCGGAGCGGCTTTACGGATGGCCCCAGGAGGAAGCAATCGGGCGGCGCACACATGAGTTGCTCCGGACGGAGTTTCCGGAGTCGCTCGAGAGCATTGTGGGTATCCTGAGGCGCGAAGGGACATGGACGGGCGAGCTGCGGCATTACACGCGACAGGGGAAACCGCTAACCGTGCAGAGCTACTGGTTGGCCGAACTGAACGCGCAAGGAGAAATCACGGAGTTGTTAGAGTGCAACTCCGATATTACGGAGCGCAAGGCGTCCGAGGAGGCCTTGCGCGAGAGCGAGGAGCGCTTCCGGGTTCTGGCGGACAACATTCCGCAATTGGCCTGGATGACCAACGCGGACGGATGGATATTTTGGTATAACCGGCGCTGGTTCGATTACACCGGCACGATGCCCGAGCTCATGAAGGGCTGGGGCTGGCAGGCGGTCCACCACCCGGACCATGTCGAACGGGTGACGGAGCGGTTCAAGACATCGCTGGTTGCCGGCGAACCGTGGGAGGACACTTTCCCTTTGCGGTCAAACCAAGGAACCTACCGATGGTTTCTCTCCCGAGCATTTCCGATTAAAGACAGCAGCGGAAAGATCGCCCGTTGGTTCGGCACAAACACCGACATCACTGAGTTGCGCGAGACTCGCGAGTCCCTCGAGCGAGCGCAGGCAGAATTAAAGGACCGGGCGGAAAAGCTGGAGGAGACAGTGGCTGTGCGCACGGCGGAGCTGCGGGAATCCAACGCTGAGCTCGAGGCATTTTGTTATAGTTTGTCGCATGACATGCGGGGTCCGCTGCGGGCAATTCTGAGCTTCACCGATTTTGTAATGGAGGATGGCGCCGCCGTGATGAGCGCGACGGCCAGGGATTATTTGCAGCGGGTCTCCGGCGCTGCGCGGCGGCTGGACCGGCTCATCCAGGATGTGCTGGCGTTCAGCCGGGTATCACGGGAGCGAGTGGAACTTGGACGGGTGGATCTGGAGAAATTGCTCCGGGAAATTATCCAGGAACGGCTGGAGTTGCAGGAGCCGGCCGCTGAGGTGAGGATTGATGGTCCGTTACCGTCGGTGCGCGGACACGAGGCTTCCCTCACCCAGTGCCTGACGAATCTGCTGGGAAACGCGGTCAAATTCGTTGGGCGAGGGGTGGTCCCGCGGGTGCGGATCTATAGCGAAGCAACCGGGGACCGGGTACGCCTGTGGGTGGAGGACAACGGGATCGGGATTGAAAAAGCCGCGCAGGGGAAGATTTTTGGCCTGTTTGAGCGCGGCCAACGATCGGCGGATTATGAGGGCACAGGCGTTGGCCTGGCGATCGTGCGCAAAGCCGCGGAGCGGATGTGCGGAAGCGCGGGAGTGGAGTCGGAGCCGGGGCACGGAAGCCGGTTTTGGCTCGAGCTAGCGCCAGTGGAGTGAGGCATGAGCAGTGGCCGATTTACGCCTGTGGTGGGGTTAAGTAAGCTCACGCCTCCCCGCCGCTGTCCCCAATTCTGATGACAAGCCGAACGAAGGCTTCTGCAATACCTTGCGGAGGCAAAGTTTGACCTCTGTTTATGACATGCCGCGCCTGTAGAGCTTTTACTCTTATCGAGCTCCTCGTCGTCATTGCCATTATAGCGATTCTGGCGGCCATGTTGCTCCCGGCGTTGTCCAGTGCGAAGAACCGGGCTCAGCGGCTCCAATGCACCTCACAATTGAAACAGCTCGGAGTGGGCTTCAATCTCTTTACTGCGGATCACGAGGACAAGTATCCGCCGGCGACCTATCGGACCGGAGATTATCAATATCAATTGTCCTGGGATGATTACATCCACCGGAACATCGGCGGCACCGATGCGGATGCCGACCTCGAGCTCGGAATCACCACCAGCAATGCGGTACCGAAGATCCTTAAATGTCCCGCCGACCGTGTCCAGGTTTCCATTTATTGGGGTCCCTACGCCACACGGCGCTCTTATTCCATGAATTTCGCCGGGATCGTCAGCGGACGAACCACGCCCTTGCCTCCGTCTAAATTCGGCGTGGGGGCTTATATCATGAACAACGATGGGTCGAAGCCGGAGTGGGAGCCCAATGGCTACCGTTCCAGCATGGTGCAAGACAACGCGGGCACAATCCTTCTAGCCGAACTTGCCAACGGCGAGAATATGGCCGGCAACGATTGGCCGTCGTTTTGCGCCGGCCCGACGTCCGGAGGCGTAAACAATTTTTCCGGTCTCACGCCCGACTGCTACCAAATCGGTTCCTCCTCGTTGGGCTATGGGGCCGCTTCCTATGGTCTGCACGGTCGACGATTCAACTACCTTTTTCACGACAACCACGTCTCGACCCTGCGTTACACGGAAACGATTGGGACGGGCACCACCAACACTCCCAGGGGCATGTGGACCATGACCGGCGGGGATTAAAGCCAGGCTTCGATTGCCCTCGAGGGCCAGCCGGCCAGCATTCCAGTAACGGATCTCCTTGGCTTCTCGGAAGGAGCCGCGGCGAAAGCGCTTGCCCGTTCCCTCAGGCCATCTAATTTGAGTCGGTGAACTTGCTGTTTATCGGGGACATCGTGGGGCAGCCGGGGCGGCGCGCGGTGACGGAATTAGTGCCCAAACTGCGTGAGCAGCATTCTTTGGACCTGGTGGTGGCCAACGGCGAGAACTCGGCCGGCGGTTCCGGCATCACGCTGCGAACGGCCGAGGAGATTTTCTCGGCAGGCGTGGACGTCATTACCAGCGGAGACCACCTCTGGGATCAGAAGGAAGTACTGGAGTTAATCGCCCGCGAGCCCAGGTTCATCCGACCTTTGAATTATCCACCCGGCACCCCGGGGCATGGGAGTTTTATTTTTCAGGCGAAAGATCTGCCGCCCGTAGCGATACTAAATTTACAGGGGCGCACCTTCATGCCTCCCATGGAAAACCCATTTCTCGCCGTGCTCCCCGAGATCGAGCGGCTGCGACCGACCGTAACTTCCATCTTCATTGATTTCCATGCGGAAGCCACTTCCGAAAAAATAGCTCTCGCACGAATGCTGGACGGACGGGTCAGTGCCGTCGTCGGCACCCATACTCATGTGCAGACGGCTGACGAACAGGTCTTTCCCGGGGGTACGGGTTTTCTTTGCGATGCCGGCTTCACCGGGCCGCACGACAGCGTTATCGGGCGTGAGGTCGAGCCCATTGTCCGGCGCTTCCTCACTGGAATGCCACAGCGCTTCGATGTGGCTCGGGGCCGGGTGATGCTCCAGGGGGCTGTGCTGGAAATCGAGGAAGCGACCGGGAAAACTGTGAAAATTCAGCGGATTTCGGAACCGCTTCGATCCGAAGGCTGAGGGAGTTAGCGGTGGCCGACGGCCGGTACTACCGGTTCCGGGTGCAACGTGATCGTGCTGCCCGATACCCAAGGATGCTCCTGCCGATCAATAATCAACACCCGCGGGAGCAATTCGATCTCATGACCTGCCAGCTGGAAAGTAACCGTCCCCGGCAGGAACGTCGTGTCCATAAAAAGGCAACTCCCCATGGGCACAGGGTAGGGCACCGGTTGGGGCTGGCGGAAGGAAAAGTTGGTTTGGGTCTGGTTCGAAAGAGCCGCCTGTTCCGGAAATACCAACTGCACGTTGGTGATCGCCAGCTTGGGTTGATTGATAGTGACCGTCGGCACTCCCTCGCTGTTGTTGGCAAACGTCACCTGCCAGGGACCTTTGCGTACCCGCCGATGCTCAATCGTCGGATAGAACAGAGCGTAACAGGCCGCCGCGATTAAGAACGCGATGACAAGATGTTTCAGCGGGCCGTCCGATTTCATGTTCCAGTCCAGACTTGGGGCGTACTGCTTTCCTGTCAAGCCGCCACCACTGTGCTGCTGTCGCTCAGAAGGGAACTGTGCCCATAGTAGGACCTCTGAACTCGGTTGAAGCAAGAGAAAACCACCTTCCCGATGAACCTAACACGGTGGACCTTGAGGGAAAGTGGACTAATGGTACTCCTCGCATCCTTTCTCCCTTCAACAAAACCGCCGATCTGCAGCCAACGAACTCGCATCCAGACAGTCTGCCTCAGGCCATTTTCCAGCCGACGCGTTTCTTGGCGAAGGCTGACCATTTCTTGTGATTCCCAGGACAACCACTTGCGTTTGGAGGTCAAAAACTGTATGAAGATACCGTGAAATTCTTGTGTTCTAATGGCTGCCACTTCCTCCTGGCCTGCACCGTTGGGCTCGGTGCGGCCGTGATGTTGGGAGGCTGCGGGCGCGACAATGTCCAGGTATACCGGGTGGAGAAGGATCAACCGTCGGCCCAAGCCCAGAGTCAACCCGGCGCTCTTCCTGCAGGACACCCGGACACTTCGGGGGCGCCGCCCGCTTTGAAGTGGAAAAGTTTGCCTTCCGGTTGGCAAGAGGCTCCACCGGGGCAGATGCGGGTGGCGGCCTTTCGTGTGCAAGGCAAGGATGGCAAGCAAGCCGATTTGGGAGTAGTCCCCTTGCCGGGGTTGATGGGCCATGACCTGGAAAACGTGAATCGTTGGCGTGAAGCGGTGGGTCTGCCGGCGGTGACGGAGGCCGAGTTGGCGAAGCTCGCTCAAGCTGTGGATGTGGGAGGGCAGCCGGGTCAGCTTTACGATCAAGCGGGGGAGAATCCAGGGTCGGGCGAAAAGAGCCGGATACTGGTGGCCGTCGCTCGACGTGAGGGCGTCGCCTGGTTTTTCAAAATGACGGGTGACGACGAAGTGGTCACGCAACAAAAGCCCGCGCTCATCGAGTTTTTGAAGTCGGTTACTTTTGAGGCGGGCGGAGGCCAAACAGAGCTGCCTCCCTCCCATCCGCCCGTCAGCGGTTCGGAGTTGCTCTCCGCCCAGGCCCCACCCGCGGCGCTTTCTAGTGAAGGCAAACCATCCTGGCAAGTGCCGTCGCAATGGAAAGAAGTCACTGGTGGTCCGTTTTTGTTGGCGAAATTCTCCGTGGAAGGAAGTGAGACTCCTCCCACCAGCGTAAACGTGAGCATGTCAGCCGGAGAAGGTGGAGGTTTGCTTATGAACGTGAACCGCTGGCGAGGGCAACTCGGCTTGAGTCCGCTTTCTGAGGCCGAGATCACCAAAGAGCTGACTGCGGTGGAGACCCCAGGCGGCAAGACCATGATGCTGGATGTGATGGGCACAGATGCCAAAACGGGTAAGAAAGCGCGGCTGGTCGCGGCGATTGTTCCGCAGCCGGGTCGGACCTGGTTCTATAAGTTGATGGGCAACGAGCAAGTCGTCGCCGGCCAAAAAGACGCCTTTACCAAGTTCGTTCAGACGGCCAAATACTAGCCATGAATCAGCAAGCCAGGTTATCCGCGGCGCACGACCTCCCAGCTCCCCGTCCCGCTGCTGCACCGCGCGGCAAATCTTCGAAAGCGAAAGGCGCCCTCGAAGAGAAAGCGGCTGTGGCACCCGCCGACCCGCCGCCATCCTCCGGTGTAACGGATGCCTTGAAGCCGGCCTTCAGATTCTTTGCGTCGCTGAGACTGACGGTGGTGTGTCTCTCGTTGGGCATGATACTCGTTTTCTGGGGCACCCTGGCCCAGGTTGACCTCGGGCTTTACAAGGCGCAGAACGAGTTCTTCCGCAGCTTCTTTATCTTCTGGGGTCCCAAGGGCGCCGCCTGGAAGATTCCCGTCTTTCCCGGCGGTTACCTGGTTGGGGGAGTCCTTCTGGTCAACCTCGTGGCCGCCCATTTCAAACGCTTCCGTCTCACCCGGGACAAGGTGGGCATCTGGCTGACCCACGTCGGACTGATCCTGCTGCTGCTCGGGCAACTGATGACGGATATGCTCTCACGTGAAAGCGTGCTCCACCTGCGCGAAGGGCAGTCTAAAAACTACACCGAATCAACTCGCGAAACTGAGCTGGCGATCCTGGATACCACCGACCCAACCCTCGAAAACGTCGTGGCTATCCCCGAGGGCCTGCTGTTGCAGCGCAAAGAAATCCACCGCCCGGAGCTCCCTTTCTTCCTCCGGATCAAACAATTCTTCCCCAATTCCGTTGTCGAAAACCGGCCTCAAAATTCGTCCGAGCCGCCGGCGGCCAACCAGGGTTTTGGGCCGCAAACCCTGGTCCGGGGTGCGCCGCGCGTGACCGATATGGATCATCGGGATGTGCCTAGCGCAATCATCGAAGTCGTGACCGCTGAGGGCACCTCGCTCGGCACCTGGCTGGTCTCCGAATTTCTCGACCAGCCACAGGGATTCAGCTGGAACAATCGGAATTACAACCTGGCGTTGCGATTGCGTCGCGACTACAAGCCGTACAGCATCCAGCTGCTGAAGTTCAGCCACGATGTCTATCCCGGCACCGACACGCCTAAAAACTTCTCCAGCCGCGTCGCCCTTAAGCGACCCGACACCGGCGAAAATCGCGAGGTGAACATCTACATGAACAATCCCCTACGCTACGCCGGCGAAACGTATTACCAGGCCGACTGGGACAAAGACGACCACGGCACGATCCTGCAGGTGGTCCACAATCCGAGTTGGCTGACTCCTTACTTTTCTTGTGTGCTGGTGGGTCTGGGGCTGGTCGTGCAGTTTGGCACGCATTTGCTGGGCTTTACTTTCAAACGGAGGGCGGCATGAAATGGTCATATAAAATTATCCCCTGGTTTTTCGTCGCATTATTCGCGTCGGAGATCATCGCCGTGATGGTCCCGAAGAAGGACGGCACCTACCACGTGCAGGGGTTCGGGGCGCTGCCAGTTTTGCTGAACGGCCGCGTGCAGCCGTTTGATTCCGTCGCTCGCAATTCCCTGCTCCAGATCCGCAGCACGGGTGATGTGCCCTTGGAAGAAGTCCCCTCCTGGCAGTTCTGGCACCATCCCAAGAAACTCAAGAGCACGGAGTGGTTGCTCGAAGTCATGACTCGGCCGGAAGTGGCCGATACGCGGCCGGTTTTTCTGATCCACTTTTCCGATTTGCTCAGCGAGCTGAAGCTGCAGGACAAAGGTGTTGAGAAATCCGGGTTACGGTACTACACCTTCCAACAGCTCACGCCGGTGGTGGATGAGATTTTCAAGCAGGCCCAAAAAGCTAACGAGCTAAAGCCCGAACAGCAAACGACCTTTCAGAAGCAAGTCCTCAAGCTCGCCAATGCGGTTAATGTGTACCGTCGGCTCAAGTTTACGCTGCAGCCGGAGGGCGCTGATAATTTCGCTCAGGAGCTGGCCCAGTTTCAAAAGGACCTGGCGCCCGCCCAGGCGGCGGCGCAGGCCGGCGAGGGGAGCAAGGATTTCGACAAGGCGGCGATCGACCGGGTCCGTCAACCGATCGAAGAATTCAGAGTCATGGCCCAACTGGGCTATGCTCTGGTCGTGCCACCGCTCGACGGGGTGCCCGACGCCCAGTGGCAAAACGCTGGGACTTGCCTGCTCGACTCATTTCGGCACAACAGCGTCCACCCGGCGATGACCTACTTTGCCGCCATGACCAGCGCTTACCGCGCCGATAGGCCGGAGGACTTTAACCGCGCGGTGGATGGCTACAAAGCCTGGCTCGCGCCGCGTTTTCAGAAAGAGCTCAGGAAGGGGAACGCCGAGTTCTATTATAACAACGTGAAGGCTTTCCTCCACGCCACCATCATTTACCTCTTCGCTTTTGTCCTGGCGTGCGGTGCGATTCTCACGTTCAGCGTCACGCCCGGTTTGTCGGAGGCCTTTCGCCGTTCGGCGCTGTATCTCATCGTCCTGGCCGGTTTGGTCCACACGTTTGGCTTGGTCTACCGCATGGCCCTGGAAGGCCGGCCTCCGGTCACCAATCTGTATTCCTCCGCGATCTTCATCGGCTGGGCCGCCATGATTCTGGGCATTATCGTCGAGCGCATTTACCGGGTGGGTATTGGATCTTTGGTCGCTTCGGTCGCCGGTTTTGTAACGCTCCTGATCGCGCACAACCTGGCGTTGGGAGGAGACACGATGGAGATGCTGCGCGCTGTGCTCGACACGAATTTCTGGTTGGCCACCCATGTGGTGGTGGTCACGTTGGGCTATGCCTCTACCTTCTTTTCCGGCCTGCTCGCCATCCTGTTCATCTGCCTGGGCGTCTTCACTCCCTTGCTGAGCCGTAAGCTCGAACCCGCCGCCCGCCCGGGTGCCGCCGCCAAGGGCTCAAAAACTTCCCCGCCTGTGGATCTCGGGAAAGCCCTGGGAAAGATGGTCTACGGTGTCGTCTGCTTTGCAACCTTGTTCAGCTTTGTCGGCACCGTCCTCGGCGGCATTTGGGCGGACCAATCCTGGGGCCGCTTTTGGGGATGGGACCCCAAGGAAAACGGGGCCTTGCTCATCGTGCTTTGGAACGCGATCATTTTGCACGCGCGTTGGGGCGGCCTGGTTCGAGACCGCGGCGTGATGAACCTCGCGGTGTTCGGCAACATCGTGACCAGCTTTTCGTGGTTCGGCGTCAATATGCTCGGCATCGGGCTGCATTCGTATGGATTTATGGATGCGGCGTTCATGTGGCTGATGCTCTTCATCGGAAGCCAGGTCTTGGTGATCGCCTTGGGACTACTCCCGCTGCACCTTTGGCGCAGCTTCCGCGGGCGGGTCGCTGCCCCTTCGCAAACCGGTACCAATCATACCCCCACGCCTCAGCCGGCCACCACCTAACCGGTCTTCCACCGCAGGACACCTACTTAAGCTTCTTGATCAGAACCTTGGAGTTTCGCCCGCTCTGATCATACTTTTCGCGTCGCCCCGGCGGCAGGTCATCCGGGGTGCCCTCCACGAAGCCTCCTTTGGATTGGAAATAGGTAAAGGCTTGTGTCGAAAGAGTGACGAGTTCGTTGTACCCCAACTCGCGGGCCTTGTTCTCGACGAACTGGATCAGCTTGCGGCCAATCCCCTGGTTTTCATGCGCGGGGCTCACATACAAGAACGCGAGCTCGCCTTTGTTCTGCTCCGGAAATCCGTGGAGAGCGACACAGGCCACGGGGTTCTTATCAATCTCGAAAATGTAATATTCGTTCAGCTGCTTTTCGATGCTCGAGCGGGTCCGCTTGACTAATTCCTCACTCGCGACCGACGGCTTCGTCAGGTTGAGAATGCTCCTGACATCTTTCTTCATCGCCCGGCGGATCTGCTGAAACTCGTTGCCGTAAATGAGCGTGCCGACGCCTTCATTGGTGAACACTTCGGCCAGCAGGCCTTCTTCCAGCCCGCCATTGATCACGTGGACCCGGGGCACACCGGCCTTGCAGGCGGCCACCGCGTGAATGGCCTTCGAAATCAGCGCGGGGTGCACCTCCGCCTTTTGGAGCGCCAGGACGGACTCCAAATCGGTCACCGGCATTTGCCGAATCACTCGCTCCCCCACCAGGATGCCGTCGTGTGTCGTGATAAACATCAGCTTGGCCGCTTTCAGGGCCTCGGCGGCGGCAACCGCGATGCTATCCGAGTTCACCCGGTAGGTCTTCCCATCCCCATCAAAACCGAGCGGCGGCAACACGGGGATAATCCCGTTATCCAGTAACTTCTGCAGGAGCTCCACGTCGATGCGCTCCACTTTGCCGGTGAGCTGGTGGTCGACGCCATGAAGAATGCCTAGCGGATGAGCGATCACGGCATTGGTGCTGGCGGCTCGCAGGTCATTGGCCGAAAGCCATTCGAGCATCTCATGGGTCAGGTGATTCGCCGCCGTGAGCGCTAGCTTCAGCGTCGCTTCATCCGTAATCCCGCTCCCATCGAGGTTGGACGCGCTGACCCCTTGCTCGCCCGCCAGAGCTTGTATCTGCGCCGACGCGCCGTGGACCAATACCACGCGGATGTTGAGCGATCGGAGCACAGCGATATCCATCAGGATATTGGGGAAGTTTTCGTCCGTGACGATCCCGCCGTCGATGCTGATGACGAAGGTCCGTTCCCTGAATTGCGGGATGTAGCGCAGAATCCCGCGAAGGTCCGTGAGTTTCACGATGGCGATCCCGTGGTATGGTTAACCAGCACGCGACTCAAAGCTTCCAGGCAGCGCTGGTTTTGCTTGGGTGTTCCAACCGAAATACGAATCCACTCGGGCAGCTGGTAGCCGCCCATCGGCCGGACAATCACCCCGAGCTTCTGTAATTCTCCGAATACCCTCTGTCCGTCCCCCACCCGCACCAGGATGAAGTTAGCCGAAGAGGGTACAAACTCGAGGCGGAGCTTGCGGAAAGCACGGGCGAACGCCTTGAGGCCCCGCGTATTAATGCGCCTCGTCTTCTCGACATGCGCCCGGTCTTCCACGGCTGCCAACGCGGCAGTTTGGGCCGCGGAGTTTACGTTGAACGGCTGCCGAAGCTTTTCCAGCTGGGCAACGAACTCAGGGTGGCCAATGCCGTACCCGAGCCGCAAGCCTGCCAGCCCGTAGATTTTCGAAAAGGTGCGCATGAGGAGGAGGTTGGGCCTGCCCCCGCCGCGGACCTCGGGTATCAAGTCCACCGGTGCATCCTGAAATTCCACGTAAGCCTCGTCCATGGCCACTACCACTTCCGGCGGAACCATCCGCACGAAAGCTTCCAGCTGTTCCCGTGAAACTACCGTGCCCGTCGGGTTGTTCGGGTTCGCGACGAACACAATCCGCGTTCGTTCTGTAATCGCCGCGCGCATGGCTTCGAGGTCGTGTCCATACGCCTTCGTCGGCACCACGACGAGCTTGGCGCCAAAGAGCGCGGTGACGATGGGATAAACCGCAAAGCAGTATTGTGAAACGACAACCTCAGCCGCGGGCGAGAGCAGGGCATGCCCCAGCAATTCGATGATCTCGTTGGACCCGCTTCCCAGAACCAGGTTGGCAGGCGTCACCCCGAGGTGGCCGGCCAGTTTTTGTTTTAGATAAAATGAGTTGCCGTCCGGATACAGATTCAGCTGGCCGAGGCTCTTGCGGAGAGCGGCCAAAGCCAGCCGCGACGGCCCCAGGGGATTCTCGTTTGAGGCCAGCTTGATGATATCCTCGGAAGCCATCCCCAGCTCGCGCGCCACCTCATCAATGGGGCGGCCGGGTTGGTAAACGGGCAGATGCTCCAGGACTGAGTTGGCGCGGAAGGGGAGTGACATTCTGAATGAATTTGTGAGTTTGGACCGAAAACCGGTCAGGCGGTGATGGGTTCTTCTTCGCCGGGGAGCTTCTCGCCCGCTCCCGGATAGAGCACATGATAATCAATCGCTTGAACGCCGACAATCGCCGCTACGCCCAAAACGTCGTGCGCGTTGGATCCCCGCGAGACATCGGCCGCCGGCCGATCCAGCCCCAGCAGGATTTGACCGTACGCATTCGCCCGCGCAATGTGGCGCACCAGCTTGCTCGCAATGTTTCCGGAGTTGAGATCGGGGAAAATCAGCACGTTGGCGTTGCCGGCGATTTTGGTCCCGGGCGCCTTGCGCGCCGCGATTTCGGGAACCAGCGCGGTGTCCACCTGCAGCTCGCCGTCGAAATCCGCGTCCACCCGCTTTTCCTGGGCCTTGCGTTCAGCCAAAGCCGTGGCGGCCTGAATTCGGCCGATCGAAGGATGGTTCGAGCTGCCTTTGGTTGAGAACGAGAGCAGGGCGACGCGAGGGCGCACTCCCAGAAGATGCCTCGCCAATTGCGCGGTCGACACGGCAATGTCAGCCAGTTGCTCCACGGTGGGTTCGGGAATGACCCCGCAATCGGCCATAAACAGCACACCGCCTTCTCCGTAACGCGAATCTTCCACCTCGAGAACCTGGCAGCTGGAAGCCGTCGTGGTCAAGGGGGCGACTTTGATAATCTGGAATAGAGGCCGCAAAACGCTGCCCACATACTGGTGGGTGCCCGAGACGAAACCATCCGCCTGGTGCATGGCTACCATCATCGCGCCAAAGTAATTGGGCTGCAGCAAAGCATCGCGCGCCTCGACACTCTTCATGCCTTTGTAGCGCCTTAAAATCTCAAACCGGCGCGAAAAATTTTCCAGGTCGTCGCTTTCGGCCGGGTTGATAATCCGGATGCCCTCCAGCGACACGTTTAACGCGGCGGCCACTTCTTTGACCTTCGTGCGATCCCCCAAAAGGATCGGCGCGCCCAGCCGCAAGGAATAGTACTGCCGCGCGGCTTGGAGCACACGAGGCTCCAGCCCTTCCGGAAAAACAATCCGTTTCGGATGGCGCTGAAGCTTCTCAATGACGCTGCCAATGAATCGCATGGGGCTTTAAGTAGCGCAGCGGGAACAAAACCGCAACTTCGTTTCCGTTTCCCGAAAACGCGCCGGCCTGGTGTCGCAGGGAAGAGGGTGCCCGGTTAGGGTTGGGCTTTGATCACCTCGAAACGCGGAGTGGTGTTGCTGATGAAATGCATCAAAATACCCTTCTTCAAATCGGCCTTCTTCAGGGCCGCGTTGAATTGCTTCGGTGTGGCTGTCGGCTGCTCGTCAATCGAGGTGATGATGTCGCCCGCTTTGAGCCCTTTTCTGGCGGCCGGCGAATTCCGGTCCACCGAGGCGACAAGCACACCGTCTCCCGGATTCACGCCCAGCCGCGCGGCCAGCTCCGGCGTGATACTTTGCACCGTTACGCCAAACGAAGGCGCCGCCGAAGGTGAAGCCTCGGTCGCCTTTGGCTTTGCCGCCAAGGCCGGTTGCGAGGCCCATTCGCCCGGGCTGACTTTGACCTGGATCGCGGCGCTCTTGCGAAACACGTCCAGCAACACCGGTTGACCGATCTTCTTCCCGCGAATTTCGGTCCTTAAATCCTGCGGGGTGCGTACCGGTTGCCCGTCCACGGCCGTGATGATGTCGCCGGCCTTGAGATCGGATTTTGCCGCCGGACCATCCTGAAGGATGCCGGAGACGACCACACCATCGTCCACGCCCTTTATTAAATCGCGCAGGTCCTCGTTCTCGCGGAGCCCTCCAATCGAGATGCCAAGCCACGCGCGCGTAAACTTGCCTTCGGCAATCAATCCATCGGACACTTCTTTCGCCAGGTTGCTCGGGATGGCAAAACCGATGCCAGAGTGCATGCCTCGGATCAAAGTGTTGATGCCGATCACCTCGCCGTCGATATTCACCAGCGGCCCTCCGCTGTTCCCTGGGTTGATCAGGGCGTCGGTCTGGATAAAATCCTGGTCCATCGTGGCTCCCTCCAACCCTTCCAAAACATGCGATCGCCCCTTGGCGCTCACATGTCCAAAGGTAACGCTGTAATCCAGGCTGAAGGGAGTTCCTACCGCGATCGCAAATTCACCCACCCGCGTCTTGGCGGAGTCGCCGAACCGCACCACCGGCAAATCCTGCGCCTCGATCTTCAGAACCGCCAAGTCGGACTGCGCGTCCACCCCCCGAACCACCGCGGCAAACCTCCGGCCGTCCTGGAGCCGAATCTGGATCGTCTCAGCGTCTTCGACCACATGGCTGTTGGTCAGGAGGTAGCCATCCGGGCGAACGATTATGCCCGAGCCTTGCCCCATCGTTTCGTCCGGCACAAAGTGGTGCCAAAAGCTTGGCGGCAGCGCCTCGGCCGACCCGGCGTCCTGGCCTTCCACCTCCGAGGGCTTCTGCTTGACATTGATGACCACAACCGTGGCCGAGACTTTCTGGGCCACCGTCGCAAACGCGTCGTTCAACTGCCGGACCACGTCCGGGACGCTTGACGCATCGCCTGCTCGAGAGGTCGGCAGCGCAACCAGGCAGCCGGCCACGAGAAACGCCCGAAACGAGCGGGCGGAGAATGTTGCCGGGTAAAAGTTTAATGGGCGCATAAACTGGACGCATATCTGGCGATCGGCGGCATAGCGGGGCAAGATAGCCTCACCTGGCGGATCTGGCCACAAGATCCACAAGATCGTGGCAGGTTGACTTGCTCGACAGCGCTAGATACGCTGTAGCTGAGATTAGCAAGTTCATGCTTGATTCAATTGAAAAACTCTTAATTTTGCAGGACCGAGACCGGAGGATCGGCCGGCTGAACGGTGAACTGGCGCATATTGAGCCAGAACGGCAGATGCTCCAGGCCAAAGCCTCCGGCGCCCAGACCGCCCTCGAACAGGCGAAAGCTCGCGTCAAACAGATCGAATCCGATCGTAAAGCGCTCGAGCTGGAGGTCGAGAGCAAAAAGCAATTGATCGCCCGATACGCTAATCAGCAACTGCAAACCCGTAAGAACGAGGAGTATCGCGCGTTGAGCCACGAAATTGAGACTTGCCGAGGCGAAATCTTTAAGATCGAGGACAAAGAAATCGAGCTGATGGAGCAGGCGGAGATGGCCCACAAGCAGGTCAGCCTCGCTACCCAGGACGCGAATGCCGCGCGGAAGCTGATGGAGGATCAGCTGGGACAGCTCGCGGCCCGGGAACAGAATCTGAAGAAAGAGCTGGCCGAGCTCACCACCAACCGCGAGGAATTGGCGAACGCCGTCGAGGATTCGGCTCGGGGCCGCTACGAGCGAATGATTAGAAGCAAGGGCGACAATGTCCTGGTCGGCGTCCATCACGGCGTCTGCGGCGGCTGCCATATGCGCCTCCCGCCCCAGCTCTTAGTCCAATGCCAGGGTCAGCAGGAAATCGTTACGTGCAGTAATTGCGGGCGTATTCTCTATTACACTCGCGACATGGACCTTGCCATAGCCGATTAGCGCGTTTTTTCCACGCTTCTTGCCGTGCGCCGGTAGGGATCCCCTTTTCTGAGTGGTTGATTGGTTCCACCTTCGATCCTATAGTTGTCCCGATTTTGGAAGGGCGGAGAATCGCTCCCGTTCCGCAATGACCTTGTGGAAGGGGGGAGGAAAGTCCGAACACCAGAGAGCACGATGCCGCGTAACCTGCGGGGCTGACGCAAGTTGGCCGCCACGGGATACACGCGGGAGGCGACGCCGTGAGGCGTCCCGACGGATAGTGCCACAGAAAATAAACCGCTGTTTCGAGTCCGAGCGCAAGCTCGGCCTCGGCCAGTAAGGGTGAAAAGGTGGGGTAAGAGCCCACCGCTCTAAGCGTGAGCTCAGAGGCACGGAAAACCCCATCGGGTGCAAGGCCAAATAGGGGACCTCGAAGCGGCTCGCTTCAATCTCGCCCTCGGGCGAGTGGGTTCCGGGTACTGGCTGCTGAGACAAATGATTCTCTCCCCAGTCTCTGATTGGGCAGACAAAAATCGGCTTACAGCCCTTCCAAAATCAACCTTCGCTCGGCCGCTCCACCCGCCAACACCCGAGACTGGTCCTCGCCAGTTCTGTTCAGTTCACTCCCGCGGCAGCCCGGAGAGGTGTGTGGGTCTTCCCTCGCCAAGCTCCAGTGTCGTTGGAGCGCTGGCGTTGCCAAAACGATCCACTGCAGTGACGGAGATTATTTCTGGCTTTGACTTTGCCAGAGTGAGCATCCGTTCGCTCCCGGGCAGTAGCCGGGTGTTCCATTCGCCCCCCATACGCGTCTGAACCAGCCAGAGCCGAACCGTGTCTTCGGCTCCGGGTTTCCAATTCACCCGCCGAGAGCCTCCGGTTATGGTCACACCCGGCTTGGCGGGGGTGCGATCGCTGAGCCAGGGCAATGACGGGCTCAACGCCGGTTGAGGATAGAGTTCTCGCGACATCTCCGCGGCCCAATCGCCATTGCGCATCAGCGCCTTGATACTCCAGTAAACATGACCGCTCACACCGGGAGTCGACCGGGTGCGCTGCACTTGATGCAAAATCTCGCTCGCCCCCCATTGACGGCCCACCTTGGTGGCATCCATGCCCGGGGCAAGCTGACGGTGCTTGATGTTCTGTTCAGCCCACCAGTTCAGAAGCACGGGGAAGCTCTGGGCGGGTTGGCCGATTCCCCAGTACAGTTGGGGCACGAAATAATCCACCCAGCCTTTCATTAGCCATTGTCGTGAGTCCGCGTAAAGCGTGGCGTACGCATCCTGACCTTGAATTTGGGTCGGCGTGCCCGGGCGCCAAATCCCGAATGGGCTGATGCCGAACTTGACCCACGGTTTGGCCGCTTTGATGGAATCGTAAACCCGGTGAACAAACGTGTTCACATTCTCGCGCCGCCAATCGTCCCGGCTCATCCTGCTGGCCAGGCCAAACCGCTGCCAGCTCGCGTCATCCGGAAACTCCAAATCCTTTCCCGCCGAACTCTTTTCCTTGTACGGGTAGAAGTAATCATCAAAGTGAACGCCATCGATGTCATAACGCTTCACCACGTCCATAATCACACCCAGCGAGTACGCCTGAACACCCCGTTCGCCGGGGTCGAGCCAGAGCGACTTTCCATACTGCCGCACGAACTCCGGGTGGGTCCGCGAGATGTGCGTCGGGGCGATGGGGGATTTGGCGGATGCCTGGCGAGCCCGGTAGGGGTTGAACCACGCATGCAACTCCAGACCTCGCTTGTGAGCTTCCTCGATCGCAAAGGCCAGGGGATCATAAAAAGGGGTTGGCGCCTTGCCCATCGCGCCGGTCAAATACTCGGACCATGGCTCAATCGATGACGGGTAAAGGGCGTCGCAGGCCGGTCGAACCTGCAGGATAATGGTGTTCAACCTCAGATCCGCGGCTCGGTTCAAAATAGTAACCAATTCACCCTTTTGCTGCGCCGTGGTGAGATTGTTTGTGGACGGCCAGTCGATATTGGCCACCGACGCCACCCACGCAGCCCGGATTTCACGCCTCACGGACGGTGGTTCAACTTGGGAAACGGCGTATCCGGCAGCCGAGCAGTTGCCTTGAGTGCAAGCGACCATCAGCGCGGCCAGGAACACGCCGAGCGCGCTCGGCCCTCGAATCAAGGCGTGGTTCAGCATTTCCAACGCAAGTTTTTAAGAAAATGCCTTGAAATGCGAGCTAAGTTTGCGCTAAAAACGAGCGAATAGAGCAAATAGACAGCGATAGTATCGGCACAATTCAAATCTCGGTTCCTCACCCATTAGTTGTGCTTCGGTAACTCCGATGTACTGTATATAGTAGATTTCTGCTTTACTAAATGCCAGAACTCTGGTCAATTTGCACCATACAATGTATCTGAAGAACTTAACGGTCTTGGGCTTCAAGTCGTTTGCGGATAAAACCGCCCTGAATTTTCAGCCTGGGGTCACGGCCATCGTGGGCCCCAACGGGTGCGGTAAGTCCAACGTCTCAGACGCAATACGTTGGGTACTGGGTGAACAATCGGCTAAAGCGCTACGCGGCGGCGAAATGTCGGACGTCATTTTCAATGGCACCGACGGCCGAAAACCCCTCGGCATGGCCGAGGTCTCGCTCACCATCGGCGGGGTCGATACGGAGCATCTGCGCGCCTCCGGTGTGGAGATCGCCTACAACGAAGTGACCGTCACCCGGCGGGTTTTTCGTGACGGC
>Ga0105240_10003734_pt1 | contig 23513 bp, 22 predicted proteins | sample KBSC54metaG_FD_80426 | JGI IMG/M metagenome (GOLD analysis project Ga0105240, IMG submission 80426) | Corn rhizosphere microbial communities from Kellogg Biological Station, Michigan, USA - KBS C5-4 metaG | ecosystem: Host-associated > Plants > Roots > Rhizosphere > Soil | place: Michigan, USA... | reverse complement strand
CCCGCCGCCGCCCGCCCCGCCCCCCCCCCCCCCCCCCCCCCCCCCCCCCCCCCCCCCCCCCCCCCCCCCCCCCCCCCCCCCCCCCCCCCCCCCCGCCCCCCCCGCCATCGCCCCGCCCGCCCCGCCGCCACCCGCCGCGCCCATTGCGAGCCCCGCGCCCACCCCGCGCCGCGCACGCGCGGCGGGCTCCCAGGCCCGCAAGCAGGCGGCCAACACCTCGGACGCTACCGCGCGAATGATGCCGGCGGGTCGCTTTGGCACAGTGGCTGTCTACCGCCCAGTGGGTGTGCCCAGGAGCGTCGCCATCTTCGTCTCCGGAGACGGCGGCTGGAAACTGGGTGTCACGACCATGGCGCGCGCGCTGCGCGACATCGGCGCGGTCGTGATCGGTATCGACATTCGACGCTACCTGGCCTCCCTGCGAGCGACAGCGCAGAAACCAGACGCCCCCTGCACCTCCCTGGCCGGGGATTTCGAGACCCTGAGTCATCGGATTCAGAAGAACCTCGGCCTGGCCGAGTACCGCGTGCCGGTATTAGTGGGGTACTCCTCCGGTGCCACGGTGGTGTATGCCACGCTGGTGCAGTCCCCTCCGGGGACCTTCGAAGGGGCCATCAGCCTGGGTTTCTGCTCCGACCAGGAATTCGGCGGCGCCACACTCTGCACCGGCACCGGCCTGCACTTCTCGCCCGGTCAGAAGGGCGAGATTATCATCCAGCCGCAGAACAGCCTGGCACAGCCCTGGTTCGCGCTGCAGGGCCAGAAAGATCAAGTCTGCAGCCCCTCGCAAGTAGACGCTTTCGCCGCGCAAAGCGGGGATTCACAAGTAGTGAAGCTCGCGAGCGTGGGTCATGGCTTCGGCGTCGAACGCAACTGGATGCCGCAGTTCCTCGAGTCGTACAACAGCATCATCGCGCGCCAGGAAGCGCGGCGCACCGCGCGCCCCGCCGACATCGACGACCTGCCGGTGAACGAGGTGCGCGACCCCACCGATACGAGCAACACCTTCGCGTTGCTGCTGACTGGGGATGGCGGCTGGGCAGGTCTGGATCAGGATCTCGCGGAACGGCTGGCGCAGGAAGGTGTGGCGACCGTCGGCCTGAACTCGCTGAAGTATTTCTGGACACAGCGCCCCCCGCAGCAGGCCGCCAACGATGTCGCGCGCGTGATCCGCCACTACCTCGCGGCATGGAACAAAGAGCGGGTCCTGCTCGTTGGGTACTCTTTCGGCGCGGATGCCCTGCCGTTCATCGTCAATCGTCTGCCGGCAGATCTGAAGGAGCGCGTGGCGAGCGTCAGCCTGCTCGGCATCTCGGCCAACGCTTCCTTCGAGATCCGGGTCGCGGACTGGATCGGCGCGGATTCGGAGGGGCCGCCGACCCGACCGGAGCTTGCCGCGCTGGTGAGCGGCCTCAACGGCAAACCCAACACGAAGGGCCCACGGGTGCTGTGCTTGTACGGCGAGGGTGACAAGGACACCATCTGCCCGGACCTCACCAACGGGGTGGCCCGGGAGCCCATCGGCAAGGGCCATCATTTCAGCGGGCAATACGCTACTATTGCGGATAGGATACTGGCCTTCGCGCGCAAAAGTCCGCCGGCGCCAACAATAGAACAAGAATAGAACATAATAACGCCATGTCAGTGAGCATCGACTCATCCGGGCAGCTACTGCACGACCAGGCCGAAAACCTCGTCATCACCTGTCCGCACTGCCAGGCCGTCGCCCACATCACTCCCACGGCCGTGCCGCGCTTCGCGGATCTGCAGGCGCACAAGCCCAAACAGGTCGGCATCGTCTATCTGTGCGATGCCTGTCACGCGCCGATCTTTCTGCGCTTCAGTGTCCGCATCTACGGCACCAACCGCATCGAGCTGTCCTCGCAGTTCACCGAGGTGGAGCGCGCGCGCGAGAAGTTCGCGTTCACCTACGTCCCCGAGCAGGTGGAGCTGATGTTCAAGGAGGCGCTGGTGTGTTTCAGCGCCGGCGCGTTCAACGCCTTCACTTCCATGTGCCGCCGTACCGCGCAAGCTGCCTTCCTCGAGCTCGGCGCTGCGGGCAAGCTGCGGCTGTTCGATGAGTTGAATCACCTGCGCCAGCTCGCCGAGCTCACTCCGGAAACCTTCCTGAAGCTCAAGAGCATCCTGTTCGGCTCCGAGACCGATCCGAAGCCCGACCTGCCGCTGCTGGACAGCTACGAGGCCGGCATCGTGCTGGAGGTCGTGAAGGATCTGCTCTACGAGGCGTTCATCCGCAAGGGCAAGCTGCAGCAGGCGATGTCGGTGCGGCGTTATTTCCTGGACGAGACGGCCACCCACATCGAAGCCCTCGTCAGCGGCTCCAGCGACTGAGCAGGCGCTGCGGTCGGCCGCGGGCCCACCGACATCCGCGGTCCATGCGCAGCCCGCAGCCCCGTGGCCCATCCGCGGTCCATGCGCGGCCCGCAGCCCCGTGGCCCATCCGCGGTCCATGCGCAGCCCGCAGCCGCGCGGCCCATCGGCGGCCCCTCCCGGCCACGCGACTTCCGCGCGATATCCCGAGACTGAAGTCCCGACCCTGCCGTGCCGCCCTAAAGCCCGTCCAGCGGACGCCGATACCCGGGATGACTGTTGGTGAAGCGGGTGCCGCACCGCGTTGCGGGACTCAAAGCCGGGGTGCTCAAGTTGGCATGCGCGGCGCCGCTAACACTGACAGCAGAGAGCAAACACACTCGAGCCTGAAGAAGAGCCATGCCAGCCGTCGCTTCGCATCGCGCATCTCTCGCATGCAGCTCCCTTGTGCTGATGAACGGCGCATTGGAGCGCATTGCCCGGGCTCGGCAGAGCATGGCCTGCGAGGAGCTCACGGAGCAGAGCCGGCTGCTGCACACAGCCACTTCGATGATCGATGAGCTGCGCGGCGGCCTGGATCTGCGACAGGGCGGCCCGCTGGCGGCCAACTTCGACGATCTCTACGACTACCTCACGCGCCGGCTCGGCGCGGCCAACCGGCAGAACGACCCGCAGATTCTCGACGAGGTCGCGGACCTGCTGCAGGAAGTCCGCGTCGCCTGGTCCCTGCTCCCGCCGTACGCACGCGCGCAGCGCGAGCCGGCGCCTGCTATAAAGGAGTAGCGCTTTCGGCTCGCACCGAAAGCAGCTTGCACACATGGAGGCTCGAATGTTCGACGGCGCCGACACAGTCGTCCTCTACGAAGAGCTGGCATTCCAGTCCGTGCTCCCGGTGCAGTGGCGGCCGACGCCCAATCCTCAGGCAGACGTGGCCGCATCGTTCGCCGATCGCAACGTGCGCCTGCTGCAGGCGTGGGATGCGATGGAGGAGCACGGCCCGACGGAGAAGACCAGCGAGGACAACGTCGCCTTCGCCGCCGACCTGATGCGCCTGGAGCTGAAGATCAACCTGCTGCTGGACCTGGTGGGGCAGATCTTTGCCGCCAACCGGCCTCGGCCGACCGCGGTGCCGGTGCGCTTCAATGCCCTTGGGGTCGTCTGGCGCAACGCCGCCGGTCCGCTGCCCGAGGCGGGTGCCCAGGGTATCGCCGAGATCTACCTGCACGATGCACTGGCCGAGCCGCTGAGGCTTCCCGGGCGCGTGACGAACGTCACGCCCGATGGGCACATCAAGGTTCGCTTCCTGCCGCTTGGGGAAGCCGTGGCCGATCTGATCGAGAAGCTGGCGTTTCGGCGCCACCGCCGTCAAATCGCCGGCGCCCGTAACCCGCGCCGCACTTAACAATGCGTGTTTTTGCCTCTCGGGATGCACTTAATGCGTGCACCTCGTGACGGCCATCACGGTGCTTATGTAGCGTGAGCGGCACAAGTCTGAGGTACTTCACAGCACTCCAACCCAGGGGTCCGCACCATAGCGCCCGTTCGCACAGAATTACAAAACGCGGAAGGCCTAGATGGCGGTGGCGGAATATATTTCGAATCTCGTGTCGTCGGAATCGTCGGGGGGCGGTGCACGGCGCGAGAGCCTGGGCTCGCTCGAGCCGGATGAGCGACGGGCGCGTCTGCCCACCGGCGGCTCGATACCGATCCGCGACGTCATCGCCCTGATCCGCCAGGTCGCCGCCCATGACTCGACGGTCCTCGTGCTCGGAGAGTCCGGCACCGGGAAGGAAGTCGCCGCGCGCGCCATCCACGATTTGAGTCCGCGCCGCAACCGGCCATTCGTTGCCGTCAATTGCGGCGCCATCCCCGCCGACCTGCTCGAATCCGAGCTGTTCGGGCACGAGAAAGGCGCCTTCACGGGCGCCGTTTGCGCGCGCAAGGGTCGGTTCGAGATCGCCGAGGGCGGCACGCTGTTTCTCGACGAGATCGGCGACATGAGCCCCACCATGCAGGTGAAGCTGCTGCGCGTGCTGCAGGAGCGGGTTTTCGAACGCGTCGGCAACCATGTGCCGACCCGCTGCAACGTGCGGATCATTGCCGCCACGCATCGCAACCTCGAAGAGGCGATCGCGCACGGCAGCTTCCGCGAGGATCTCTTTCACCGGCTCAACGTATTCCCCATCGAGATGCCGGCGCTGCGCTCTCGAGTCGAGGACCTGCCGCTGCTGGTACGGGACCTCATTGCCACCAATGCTGCAGAAGGGCGTGGCCAGCTGCAGCTCTCGCAGCGTACGCTTGGGGCGCTCGCGTTGTGCCCCTGGACGGGCAACGTCCGCGAGCTTGCCAACCTGATCGAACGTCTTTCCATCGTCTGCGCCGGCCGCGTCGTCGAAGTGGCCGACCTGCCGCCGAAGTATCGGCCGCCGGTCGACTGGACACTCGAAGTCAAGGCGCTGGACAGCTCGTTGTGCGTCGCGGCGCTCGATGATCCCTCCCAGACCATCGCGGTCGAAGGGCGAGCCGTCCTCGATGAGCAGGAGGTGCTGAATGTCCTGGAGGCGGCGCCGCTCGATCCCAACACGAGCGAGCCCACTTCCTCCATCGCCTCCCTCGGCGCGGATTCACTCGCGATCCTTCCCGATGAAGGTCTCGACCTGCGCGAGCATCTGCTCGCAATCGAGCGGCGGCTCGTCGAGCAGGCGCTCGAGCGCTCCAAGGGCACGGTTGCTCACGCCGCCCGGCTGCTGAACCTGCGGCGCACCACGCTAGTCGAGAAGCTCCGCAAGCTCGGTATCGTCAGCGGCGATGTAACGCCGGAAGATTGACGCTCGGGCGGCATCCGAGTGCCGCCCATGTGACCGGTCTCACGCTTTAGTGCCGATTCTCGCCGGCACGCCTCTTGCACCATCCACCCCGGTATACCCACCTGCCTGGTGGAGGTTTGAATGTCGGATGGTGAGAGCAGTATCGAGAGCGCACCCCCAGCGCAGGCTGAGGTGAGTGCACGCACAGAGGTGAGCGTCGCGACCGATCCAGTCGCATGCTCCGCTAACTCACAACGTCTTGCAGACCTCGCACGGCGCGTCGCCGCCAGCGATTGCACGGTGCTGATCGTCGGAGAGTCGGGCACCGGCAAGGAAGTGCTTGCGCGATTCATCCATGTCCGCTCACCCCGCAGCACCCGCCCGTTCATCGCGGTCAACTGCGCGGCGATCCCGGAGAACATGCTCGAGGCGATGTTGTTTGGCTACGAGCGCGGCGCCTTCACCGGCGCGCACGCCGGCCACCCGGGAAAATTCGAGCAAGCGCAGGGGGGCACCCTGCTGCTGGATGAAGTGACCGAGATGCCGCTCGCTCTGCAGGCCAAGCTGCTGCGGGTGCTGCAGGAGCGCGAAGTGGAGCGCCTCGGCGGGCGCACTCCGATCCCCTTGGACGTGCGCGTGCTTGCGACCACCAATCGCCGACTGCGTGAGGAAGTGGCCGCCGGCCGCTTCCGTGAGGATCTCTACTACCGTCTCAACGTGTTCCCTCTCGCCATCGCGCCACTGCGCCAGCGCCGCGATGACGTTCTGCCGCTGGCAATGCAGCTGCTGAGCGGTCGCGTTCGCGCGGGCGAGCGCATTCCCGCCCTGAGCGCCGAAGCGGCCCATCTGCTGCTCACCTATGCATGGCCGGGCAACGTGCGCGAGCTGGACAACCTGTTGCAGCGAGCGCTCATTCTGGTCAACGGCCCGGTCATCCGCCCGGAGCACATCCAGTTCGAGCTGGCCAACGATACGACACCGGCTCCGGCGCTCGCGCCTCCGGCCGGCAACACCGAAGCGACAAGCTCCGCGGCGTGTGCGAGCTCGCTCGCGGACTCCCTCGGACAGACCGAGCGCGACCTGATTCTGGACGCCTTGCGCTGCGGGGGCGGAAATCGCCGCGAGGCGGCCGAGCGCCTCGGCATCAGCGCACGAACCTTGCGTTACAAGCTCGCCCGCCTGCGTGAAGCCGGCATCGACGTGCCGGCCGCCTGAGCACCACAGAGAGACGACCCATGAGCCAGATGGAAATCGATCGCGTTCTCGCTCAGATCCGCTCCCTGTCCGCGCAAACGCGGGCCGGCGGCGCCACGGCGCCGGATCAGACTCAACAAACCGGCGCCAGCCAGTTCGCAACGATGCTCAAGAAGGGCATCGACCAGGTGAACCAGACTGAACAGAGCGCCACCTCACTCGCCGACAAGTTCGAGCGCGGCGTGCCCGGAGTGGACCTGCCGCAGGTGATGCTCGAAATGCAGAAGGCGACGGTGTCCTTTCGCGCCCTGACCGAGGTCCGCAACCGCCTGGTCAGCGCGTATCAGGACATCATGAACATGCAGATCTGAGTGAGCTCATAGACAAAGACCCATGGCCGCCGAAGTCATCAGCACACCGGCCCCGTCGGGAATTCCCGCGGGCCTGAAGCCTCTCCTCCTCCTGATCGGGATCGCGGCGGCCGTCGCCGTTGGCGTCACCGTCGTGCTCTGGTCGCGCGGCCCGAGTTTCAGCCTGCTCTACAACAACCTGTCCCCCGAGGATCAGGCATCGGTCGCCCAAGCGCTCGATGCCGCGCAGATCCCGTATCGCCTGCAACCGGGCTCGAATGCCATCGAAGTGCCTGCGGAGCGCATCAGCGACGCCCGCCTGAAGCTCGCCGGACAAGGCCTCCCGGAGGGCGGCGGCGGATTCGCTGCAGTGGACAAGGATCCCGGCTTCGGCGTGAGTCAGTTCGTCGAGAACGAGCGCTATCAGCACGCGCTGGAGGCCGAGCTGGCACGCACCATCGCCAATCTTCGCCCCGTTGAAGGTGCCCGGGTGCACCTGGCGGTGCCCCGGCAGTCTGCCTTCGTGCGCGATCACCGCGGCGCGAGCGCTTCGGTCTTCGTACAGTTGAAGCAGGGACGGCGGCTCGAGCAGGAGCAGGTGCAGGCCATCGTGAACCTGGTCGCCTCCAGCATCCCGGATATGGAAGCCAGCCAGGTCACCGTGGTCGACCAGCAGGGGCACCTGCTCTCCTCACCTACAACCAGCGAGGAGAGTTCGAGTGAGCGACAATTCGATCTCGTGCACCGCCTGGAAGACGACTACGTACAGCGCATCGAAACGCTGCTGACTCCACTGGTGGGACCCGGAAGGGTCCGCGCGCAAGTCGTCGCGCAGATGGACATGTCGACGACGGAGGAAGCGAGCGAGCAGTACAAGCCTGACAGCCAGGTCGTACGCAGCGAGCAGACCTCCGAGCAGGTGAACCGCGACGGCTCCGGCCCGCAGGGCGTGCCTGGCTCACTCACCAATCAACCCCCCGCGGGCGGAGTTGCACTGCCGCCGCCGAACGCTGCGGCGCCGAAACCCGCGGACGCTTCGAAAGCCCAGGCCGCTGCGGGCGCTGCTGCTAAGACTCCGGCAGCAGCGACCGAAGCGGTCGCGGGCACGACTTCCGTAGGTGCCGCCAACGAAAGCAGCACCTCGAAGGAAGCCACCCGCAACTACGAGATCGATCGCAAGGTCGCGTACACGCGCCAGCCGGCGGGCAAGCTGCATCGGCTGACCGTCGCCGTGCTGATCGACAACCTCCATACGACCAACAAGGACGGCAAGACGGTCGATGTGCCGCTGACACAGCCGCAGCTGGATCACATCACTCAGCTCGTCAAGGACGCGGTGGGCTACGACGAGTCGCGCGGCGATGCCGTCAACGTCGTGAACCAGTCGTTTACGCCAGAAGCGCCGGCCGCCGAGGACGGCGACGTCGAGAAGCCGCCGATCTGGGAGTCGCCGCTGTTCCAGCAGCTCGCGAAGCTGGGAGCCGGCGCCATCGTGCTGCTCGTGCTGGTGCTGTCGGTCCTGCGGCCGCTGGTGAAGAATCTGATGGGACAGGCACGCGCCGTCGCGAGCGCTCCAGTCGCCCTGCCCCAGCAGGTGGCCGAGAGGGACACGGCAAAGGCAGCTACGCATGAAGTGCAGGTAGCCCAGGCACGCTCGCTGGTCAGCCAGGACCCCAAGCGCGTCGCGCAGGTCGTCCGTGGATGGGTAAACCAGGATGAATGAGCGCGAACGGAAAGATGCGCGCAGCGGCACCGAGCGCGCAGCCATCCTGTTGTTGACCCTGGGCGAGCAGGAAGCCGCGCAGGTGCTCAAGCACATGGGGGCGAAGGAGGTCCAGCGCATCGGCACTGCGATGGCCAAGCTCACCGGCGTGTCGCGGGAGGAAGTCACGGGCGTCGTATCCGACTTCACCACCTCCGTGGAGACCCAGACCGCCGTCGGTGTCGGCACGGACGAGTTCCTGAGGAAAGTGCTGGTGGATGCGCTCGGGGCGGACAAAGCCGCGAGCATCATCGACCGCATCAACATAGGCCGCTCGACCAAGGGCCTGGAAGCCCTGAAATGGATGGACCCGAGAGCTGTGGCCGAGCTGATCCGGCTGGAGCATCCCCAGATCATCTCCATCGTGCTGGCTTACCTCGACCCCGATCAGTCCGCGGAAATATTGGCGCTCCTGCCTACGAACGTCCGTGCCGATGTCGTCGTGCGCATTGCCACACTGGACGGCGTGCAGCCCTACGCGCTGTCGGAGCTGGATGACATCATGGAGAAGCAGTTCGCGGGCAAGCAGGGTGGCGTGACCTCCGCAGCGCTCGGCGGCGCCAAGGCCGCGGCAGACATCATCAACTTCCTGGAGCCGAGCGCCGAGGGCGCGCTCATGGAGCAGATCACGCACGTGGACGCTGCACTGGGACAGCGGATCCAGGATCTCATCTTCGTGTTCGACAACCTGATCGACCTCGACGATCGCAGCATGCAGGAACTGCTGCGTCAGGTCCCGGGCGACCGCCTGATGCTCGCCATGAAGGGCTCGGACGAGGCCCTCAAAGAGAAGATCTTCAAGAACATGTCGCAGCGCGCCGCCGACATGCTCAAGGACGACATGGAGGCCAAGGGCCCGGTCCGCATCTCCGAGGTCGAGGCCGCGCAGAAGGCAATCCTCGCCGCCGCACGCAAGCTGGCCGAAGCCGGCGCCATCAATCTCGGCGGCAAGGGAGAAGAGTTTGTCTGACCCGCGCCGCCCCGCGCCCGCGGGACCGGATGCGGTCCAACGCTGGGCGATGCCCGAGATGGAAGGTCCGGTCGTCGGCCGGCCACGCGACGACCGCAATTCCGGACCGCACGCCGCGCGTCTGGCGCGGCAGGAAGCGGAGGCCCGCGGCTACGAAGCCGGTCTCTCCAAAGCGCAGTCCGAGATGCAAGGCCGCATCGCGGCGCTCGATGCGCGCCTGCAGCAGATCGACTCGATCCTGCAGCTGCTGGGGCGTCCGTTGCAGGACCTGGACGCCCGCGTGGAGAGCGAGCTGACACAGCTGGCGCTCACTGTCGGCAAGCAACTCGCCCGGCGCGAGCTGAAGATCGACCCCGCCCAGGTAATCGCGATCATCCGCGAGTCCCTTGGGCAACTGCCGATTGCGGCACGCGAAGTGCGCGTACACCTGCATCCGGAAGATGCGGCCGCCGTTCGCGAGCGCCTCGCGACGCCCACAACCGAGCGCGCGTGGACCGTCGTCGAGGATCCGACCCTGTCGCGCGGCGGCTGCATCGTTAGAAGCGAGACCTCGCAGATCGACGCTCGTCTGGAAAGCCGCGTGCACGCGGTCATGACGAGCACCCTGGGCGAAGAACGCGTGCCATGAGCGCCGCCGACCTGACTACGGCCCGAGGAGCCGCCTGGACCGAGCGCCTCGAACGACGCAGACGGCGGGCGCAGCTGACGCCCCCGCCTCCTGTCGAGGGCTCGCTGACACGCATGATCGGGCTCACTCTCGAAGCGGTCGGCTGTCAGGCATCGATCGGCGACTGTTGCGATGTGATCGCCGGAGACGGCTCGCGTGTCGAATCCGAAGTCGTCGGGTTCGCAGGCGACCGGCTCTATCTGATGCCTACCGGCGATGCTCACGGACTGGGTCCTAATGCTCGCGTCGTTCCCCGGCAGCGGGCCGGAACTGTGCGCGTAGGGCGGCAACTTCTTGGCCGCATCGTCGACGGTGCGGCCATGCCGCTGGATGGGCTGGGGCCGCTGGATTGCGAAGCGACCGTGCGCCTCACCGGGAAGCCCATCAACCCGCTGCAGCGCCATCCCATCTCGGAGCCTCTCGACGTTGGCGTGCGCGCCATCAACTCGCTGCTGACAATAGGTCGCGGGCAGCGCGTGGGCCTGTTCGCAGGCAGCGGCGTCGGCAAGAGCGTTCTGCTGGGCATGATGGCGCGCTACACGAGCGCGGACGTCATCGTGGTCGGCCTGATCGGCGAGCGCGGCCGCGAAGTGAAGGAATTCGTCGAACGCATCCTCGGACCGGAGGACCGCCGGCGCGCGGTCGTGATCGCGACTCCCGCCGATCACCCCCCCCTGATGCGCCTGCACGGCGCCTGGCTAGCCACGGCGATCGCAGAGTATTTCCGCGATCAGGGGCTGAGCGTGCTGCTGCTGATGGACTCACTGACACGCTTCGCGCAGGCGCAGCGTGAGATCGGACTCGCCATCGGCGAGGCACCGGCCACGAAGGGCTATCCCCCTTCAGTGTTTGCCCGGCTGCCGCAGCTGGTCGAGCGCGCCGGCAATGGCGCCGAGGGCTCCGGGTCGATCACGGCGTTTTATACCGTGCTGACTGAGGGCGACGACCATAACGATCCCATTGCGGATGCCGCGCGAGCGATTCTGGATGGACATATTGTGTTGTCCCGGCGGATTGCCGAGAGCGGCCACTACCCGGCCATCGACGTCGAGGCCTCCATCAGCCGCGCGATGCACGAAATCGCCTCGCCGCAGCAGATCCAGACGGCGCGACAGTTCCGTCAGACGCTCAGCACCTACCAGCAGAATCGCGACCTGATCGCCATTGGAGCGTATACGCGCGGCAGCGATCCCCGGATCGACGCTGCGATCGCCCTCTGGCCGCGGATGCAACGCTTTTTGCAGCAGGATCTGCACGAGCGTGCCGATTTCGCGGCGAGCCTCACAGCCCTGCAGGCGACCTTGGCGGAAAGTGACGCCGGCGGGGCGACACGGGGCTGATAGATGGCAACCAAGCGCTCACAGAGAATGGCGGTCGTGCAGAAGGTCGTCGACGACCAGGAACGGCGCCGCGCTCAGGCTCTTGCCGCGAGCGAGAGGCGAGTCCAGGAAAGCGAGGCCAAGCTCGCCGAGCTCGAAAAGTACCGCGCCGGCTACCTGCGCGATTTCAGCTCGAAGGCCGGTAGCGGCATCAGCGCCGCCAGCGCCCGCGATTACCAGGTGTTTCTCGCGCGCCTCGAGGAGGCGCTGAAACAGCAGGCCCAGATCGTGGCCCGGGCAAAAGACCAAAGAGACACCGAACGGCGCAACTGGCAGGGAGCTGCGCAGCGCGCCGACGCGGTCGATCACATGGTGCAGGTCTGGAACACCGCCGACCGCAAAGAGCTCGAGCGGCACGAGCAGAAAGAATCCGACGAATTCTCACAGCGCAGCCCAGCGCACGGAGTACATCGGCGTGGCTCTTGAGTCCGTTTCCACTTCTCCGGCTGCCTCGACAGGCGCCGCTTCGCCCCGCGGCTCGAGTGGCGGCATCGCCAGCGTGCTCGGCGGCGGTGCTCCGAACGCTGGCGCCGGTTCCGGCAGTGCCAACCCAGGGGCAGCCGCGCCCGGATCCAGCAGCGCCGCCGGAGCACCTGACACTCCCGCCACGTCCAGCGGTACTGCACGATCCAAGGGCGCGGGCGGCCGATCCAACTCCGCGGGCAACGGCGCTAAAGGCGCCGCCGGACCCAACAGCCCCAGCAGTGCGACGGGATCGAAGGGCACCGCAGCCCCTGCCAACCCGGCCACCCCCGGCGGATCACCGGCGACGCAAGCTCCTGGCGGCGGCGCCCCGAATTTCCTGCAGCTGCTGGCACAGTCCGGCGCGGATGCGAAGGCCGATCCCAAGGCCGCGACCCCCGCGCCTGCGAAATCCGCAGACGCGAAGCCCACGGCCGACGATACCAAAACCCCTGCCGACAGCGACAACACGGACCCTAGCGCCATCGCCGCTGCGATCGCGCTGCTTTCACAATATATGGCGTCGCCGCCGGCATCTGCCGCCAGCGCAGCGCCGCGACCGCCGAGCGCTTCTGACACGGCCCAGACCAACGCCGCGACGGCTTCGCTCACCGGTGTCGCTGCCGCGGCTAGCGCCCCGGTGGGGACGACAGGAGCGAGCTCTGCGACCGATACGAAGGCGAAGAGCTCGGCGGCCGCCACCACAGAGCAGGATCTGGCAGCGCTGCTCGTGGGAGACGCGGACGCGCACACCACGAAAACCGCGACGACCTCCACCGACTCCACCCAGTCTGGCGGCGGCTCCTCCTCGCAGGACTCGTCTTCGACGCCTGATGACGGTGGGAGCTCCGCGGCCTTGGCGGCCGCCGGATTGAATCCTCCGGTGGGTATCGCAACGCATCTTCCCGCCCAGGCGGTTCCGACCCATCACGCCGACCTGAAATCCCCTGTCGGCACATCCGCGTGGAACGACGAGCTCGGTGGCAAGGTCACCTGGATGGCGAACCAGGGAATCGACTCCGCCTCCCTGAAGCTCTCACCCGAGCACCTGGGCCCCGTCGAGGTGCACATCTCCGTGCAGAACGGTTCCACCAGCGTGATGTTCGGCGCCGCCCAGGCCGATACCCGCGCGGCGCTGGAGCAGGCATTGCCCCGGCTGCGGGAAATGTTCGCCGGCCAGGGACTCACCCTTGCCGATGCCGGCGTCTCGCGCGAGCCGCCCCGGCAACAGGCCAGGCCAGCGGCCATCGCGCCCGTCACCGGGATATCGGCGGTTGCGGAAGACGCCCCGTCCGTGTCGAGTGTGATGCGAGTCCGGTTGGGTTTGCTCGACACGTACGCCTAGCCGCCGGGCAGCGGGCTCTGCACGCACCGGCGCGCTGACGTGCTTCGTTCGTGCGTCGCAGCGACGCGGTTCGCAGTCACCCGCCGGGCAGCGGGCTCTGCACGCACCGGCGCGCTGACGCGCCTCGTTCGTGCGTCGCAGCGACGCGGTTCGCAGTCACCCGCCAATAAACCGTCGCGCGCCCCTCCCTGCGACGCGTTTCACACTCCCGAGAAGCTGGAAAGTCCTTTCAGCTCCGTAACTTAGACGTGCCCTGAGGCCCGTGGCATACCCGTTGCACCCTGCTCGGGAGCGTGTCCTTTTATCGGAGCTTACCTGGCGATGGCTGACATTCCCGTACTTGCACCGGCCGAAGAGCCTGCCTCGGGGGGCGGCGGCAAGGGCAAATGGATCACGATCATCATCGCCGTGGTGCTGGTGGTCGCCGGCGCCGGCGCGGGTGCATTCCTCGGGCCGTTCTTCCATTCCCCACCGACCACGGCTTCCAGGAAGAAGGACACCAAACCGGTGAAGGAGGTCGTCAAGGGCCCCCCGCTGTATGCGGCGCTGGACCCGCCGTTCGTCGTCAACTTCGAGGCCGACCAGGCTGTGCGCTTCCTGCAGATCACCGTGCAGGTGATGTCGCGCGATCAGCCCACGCTGGATCTGCTGAAGGCCAACGATCCGGTGGTGCGCAACGATCTGCTGCTGCTGTTCGGCAACCAGAAGTACGCAACCATCTCCACCAGCGCCGGCAAGGAGCAGCTGCGCGCGGACTCGCTCCAGGCCGTCCGTAAGGTCGTCGCGGGGGCGGGCGGCAAGCCCGATCTCGTCGAGGCCATCTATTTCACCAGCTTCGTGATGCAGTAGCGTGAGCGACGACAAGATACTCGATCAAGCCGAGATCGACGCCCTGATCCATGGCGTCGACTCGGGCGCGGTCAGCACGGAAGCGGCGCAGACCAGCGGTGAAGCCCGGCCATATGACCTCATCAACGCGATGCGCATCGTGCGCGGGCGCATGCCCACGCTGGAAATGATCAACGAGCGCTTCGCCCGTCTCTTTCGCGTCAGCCTCTACAACCTCTTGCGCCGCTCGCCGGAAATCGCCGTACACCCGGTCGGGGTAAAGAAGTTCAGCGAGTACGTGCACACGCTGCACGTGCCGACCAGCTTGAATCTCGTGAAGGTCAATCCGTTTCGCGGCACCGCGCTGATCGTGCTCGACCCGAAGCTGGTGTTCGCCGTAGTCGACAACTTCTTCGGCGGCACCGGCCGTCACGCCAAGATCGAGGGCCGCGAGTTCACCGCTACCGAGCAGCGGATCATTCACATGATGCTGCGGAGCATATTCGCGGACCTGCACGAAGCGTGGTCGCACATCGCGCAGATCGAGGTCGAATACCTCCAGTCCGAGATCAACCCGCACTTCGCCACCATCGCCGCACCGTCGGAGGTGGTGGTGGTGACCAGCTTCCATATCGAGCTCGACGGCGGCGGCGGCAACCTGCACATCACGATGCCCTACGCCATGATCGAGCCGCTGCGCGAGATCCTGGATGCCGGTGTAGCGAGCGATCGCGTCGAGAAGGACGAGCGCTGGTCCATCTCCATGCGCGAGGAGCTGGAAGACGCGGATGTCGAGTTGACGACGCTCCTGGGACGCGCCTCCATCTCCCTGGCGGAGCTCGTCAATCTCAAACCCGGCGACGTGCTGCCATGCGACTTCAGCGGCAAGGTCACGATATTCGCCGAGGACGTGCCCATCCTGCGTGGCTCGTACGGCGTCTCCCGCGGCCAGCAGGCCGTCAAGATCGAGGACCGCGTGCGCAAGGGCAAGCTCGTCGCGGTCGACAACCCCACCGGCAAGAGGAACTAGAGAGCCATGAGTGCCAAACCTGCCGAGTTCGAGAACCTTCAGGACGAGTCCCCGCCGGGCACGCGTGACGTCAACCTCGACGTCATCCTCGACGTGCCGGTGACCCTGTCCATGGAAGTCGGACGGACTCGCATCCCCATCCGCAACCTGCTGCAACTGAACCAGGGCTCGGTGGTCGAGCTGGACCGCGCAGCCGGTGAACCGCTGGATGTGTTCGTCAACGGAACCCTCGTAGCGCACGGTGAAGTCGTGGTCGTCAACGAGAAGTTCGGCATCCGGCTGACGGATGTGATCAGCCCTGCCGAGCGCATTCGCAAGTTGAAGTGAGCTGAAGTGGATCCTTCCCATTCCTTCGCTGCCCCGAGTGTGGTCAGCCCGACGCACGTGAGCGGTGTGAGCGGCCTCGGAGAGGTCACTCTGGCGCTCATCGTCGTGCTCGCCGCCGTGTTCGCGTTTGCGTGGATCGTGCGCCGCATGCGCGGCTTGGGCAGCCGGGTCGGCAACGCCATCGACGTTCTTGCCGACGTACCGCTCGGACAGAAAGAGCGTGCCGTGCTCCTGAAAGTCGGAGCCACCCAGATTCTGATCGGCGTGGCCCCTGGCCGCGTGAACACGCTGCATGTCCTCGCCGAGCCCCTCGAGCTCTCCAAGCAGGCCGGCCCCACTGAGGACTCCAAGCCCTCGTTCCGCAATATCCTGATGCGGAGTCTCGGCAAGTGATGCACGAGACGAACGTGTTGCGGTCGAAGCCTGCGTACCTTGCGCGGGCGTCGCGAGCCGCAGGCGCCCGCCGCGTTCTGACCGGAGCCGCGATCGCCGGCGCAGCCCTGCTGCTGCCCGCCGCCGCCGGTGCCGACCCCGGCATCCCGGCGCTCACGGTGCAGACCGCCGCCGGTGGCGGACAGACCTACACGCTGACACTCCAGGTGTTGGCGCTGATGACGGCGCTGACGCTCCTGCCCGCCCTGCTGCTGATGATGACGGCGTTCACCCGCATCGTCATCGTGCTGGGCATCCTGCGGCAAGCCCTCGGCGCCGGCCAGACACCGCCGAATCAGGTCCTGATCGGGCTCGCTTTGTTTCTGACGCTGTTCGTCATGTCGCCCGTCATCGAGAAGATCAATACGGATGCCTTCAAGCCCTACTCGGCGGGCACCATCGACGCCAGCGCGGCGCTCGACCGCTCGATCGTGCCGCTGAAAAAATTCATGCTCGACCAGACGCGCGAGGCTGACATCGCCACCTTCGTGCGCATCTCCGGAGGCAAAGGCTTCGCGACGCCGCAGGACGTGCCGCTCACGATCCTGGTGCCGGCGTTCGTCACCAGCGAGCTGAAGACCGCATTCCTCATCGGCTTCCTGATATTCATCCCGTTCGTGATCATCGACCTGGTGGTCGCCAGCGTGCTCATGTCCATGGGCATGATGATGTTGTCGCCGGTGCTGATCTCACTCCCCTTCAAACTGATGCTATTCGTGCTCGTCGACGGCTGGACGCTCGTCATGGGGACGCTCGCATCGAGCTTCTACAGCTGACGCCATGAGTCCCGATACCGTCATGTCCCTTGGCAGCCGCGCCCTCGAGATCACCCTGATGCTCGCCGCGCCGCTGCTGCTCGTCGCGCTCGTCACCGGCCTGATCGTCGGCGCCTTCCAGGCCGCCACCCAGATCAACGAGCAGACGCTGTCGTTCATCCCGAAGCTGGTCGCCATGGCCCTCGTCCTCGTGATCGCCGGGCCGTGGATGCTGAAGGTGCTCGTGAGCTACACGCGCGAGCTGTTCGAGAGCATCCCCGGGCTCATCAACTGAACGAGCCGCAGCAGCCATGATCACCCTCCATCCCGGACAGCTCGAAAGCCTGCTCACGCAGCTGCTCTGGCCGTTCGTGCGGATCGCGGCCTGCTTCATGGTGGCGCCGATCTTCAGTGCGCCGTTCATCCCCGCGCGCGTGAAGATCCTGCTCTCCCTGGCGGTTGCGCTGCTCGTGGCCCCCCTCGTGCCCGCTCCTGCCGGCATCACACCGTTCTCCGCTGCGGGGCTGCTCGTGACGCTGCAGCAGATGGTCATCGGCGTCGCGCTGGGCTTCTGCATGCAGATCCTGTTCGAAGCCGTCACGCTGGGCGGCCAGTTGCTGGCCAACTCCATGGGCCTTTCGTTCGCCTACAACATCGACCCGCTGCACGGCACGAGCACACCGGCGGTCGGTGAGTTCTACACCGTGCTCGTCACGCTGACCTTCCTGGCGTTGAACGGACACCTGATTCTCATCGAGACGCTCGTCGATGGTTTCCGGACGCTTCCGGTGGGTACCACCGGCATGGGACCCGATGCCATCTGGACCATTGTCGGCTGGGGTGCGCAGATATTCTCCGGCGCTCTGGCCGTCGCGCTCCCGGGCGTCACGGCGCTGCTCATCGTCAATGTCGCTTTCGGCGTCATCAGCCGCGCGGCGCCGACGCTGAACCTGTTCTCCGTGGGTTTCCCCGTTTCGCTGATCTGCGGCCTGCTGATCGTGCTGGCCGGCCTCCCCGCGGTGCTCTCCAGTTTCACCCGCCTCCTCGAGGAAGGCGTGATGCTGCTGCGCGGCCTGTCAGGATTGGGGGTGTGAGTCATGGCAGAGAATGACTTCGAGCGGACCGAGCAACCTACACCCAAGCGGCTCGAGGATGCGCGCAGGAAGGGGCAGGTGCCCCGCTCTCCTGAGTTGAGCGCCGCGGCCGTTCTGTTGATGGCGGGCGGCGGGCTGCGGCTGCTCGGACATTTCATGGGCGGGCAGCTCATCGGCATCATGCGAGCGGGACTGTCGCTCTCGCGCGAGCAGTCGGTCGATGAGACCCTGGCCCTCGCGGGCCTGTCGGGCTCGATGTCGCACGCGCTGCTGGCCTGCCTGCCCCTGCTCGGCCTGACCGCAGTGGCGGCGTTGGCGGCGCCCATGGCGCTCGGCGGCTGGAATCTCAGTCCGGGCGTGCTGGTTCCGGACTTCACCCGTCTCAACCCGGTCTCCGGCTTCGGCCGCATGTTCTCGACCCGCAGTGTCGTCGACCTGGCCAAGGCGTTCGCCAAATTTCTAGTCGTCGCCATCGTCGCGATCGCAGTGCTGAAGAAGAAGTCGGCGGAGCTGCTGGGACTGGGCAGCGAGCCCGTCGCAATGGGACTTGCCCATGCCGCGAGCCTCACCGGGTATGCCCTGCTCATGCTCGCAGGCTCTCTGGGGCTCATCGCGGCAGTCGATGTGCCCTGGCAGCGCTATCAGCACACGAAGAGCCTGAAGATGACCCGCGAGGAAGTGCGTGAAGAGATGCGCGAAAGCGACGGCTCGCCGGAGATGAAGGGCCGCATCCGCAAGGCGCAGCAGGAAGCCGCGCGCCGCAGGATGATGCACGAGGTTCCGAAGGCCGACGTGGTCGTCGTCAACCCGACCCACTTTGCCGTCGCATTGCGGTACGACGAGAAGCGCATGCGCGCGCCGCTGGTCGTCGCCAAGGGCCAGGACCTCATCGCCGCGCGCATCCGCGAGATCGCAACCGAGCACTCCGTTCCGATCTTCGAGGCGCCACCGCTCGCCCGCGTCCTGTATCGCAACGTCGATATCGGCGGGGAAATCCCGACCTCGCTGTATCAGTCGGTCGCGCAGGTCCTGACGTACATCTATCAGCTCAAGACAGCCAAGCGCACCGGCATCGTGCCGCCTGCACCGCCGGAAATCGATCCCGGCATCGAATCCGCGAGCCACTGAGGCTTGATCCAGAGGCACACCGAGAATGGCCACGGCACCGACATCCACAATGCCCTCCATGCGCGACCTGCTGCGCACCGGGATAGGCGTTCCCGTGGGCGTGCTGGCGGTGCTGGCGATGGTCATCCTGCCCCTGCCGCCCATCGCGCTCGATGTCCTCTTCACGTTCAACATCGCGCTCTCGCTGGTGATCGTGATGGCGGTGTTCTACGTGTCGCGCCCTATCGAGTTCGGCGTTTTCCCGACCGTGCTGCTGTTGGCAACGTTGCTGCGCCTCGCGCTGAACGTCGCCTCCACCCGCGTCGTGCTGCTCAACGGGCACACCGGGCCGCAAGCGGCGGGACACGTGATCCAGTCGTTTGGTGAATTCGTCATTGGCGGCAACTTCGCCGTCGGCGTCGTGGTATTCGTGATCCTCACCATCATCAACTTCGTCGTCGTGACCAAGGGCTCCGGGCGTATCTCGGAGGTGAGCGCGAGATTCACCCTGGATGCCATGCCCGGCAAGCAGATGGCGATCGACGCAGACCTCAATGCCGGCCTCATCACGCAGGATGAAGCCCGCACGCGCCGCCTCGAGGTGCGCGCCGAGGCCGACTTCTACGGCTCCATGGACGGTGCCAGCAAATTCGTGCGCGGTGACGCCGTCGCCGGCATCCTGATCCTGCTCATCAACATGATCGGCGGTCTCGCCATCGGCACCATCGGACACGGGATGGCGATCTCCGATGCGGGTCACACCTACACGCTGCTGACCATCGGCGACGGCCTGGTGGCGCAGATTCCGGCCCTGCTGCTCTCGACGGCCGTGGCCATCATCGTGACGCGCATGTCCCGTCATCAGGACATGGGCGGTGAGCTGGGCAAGCAACTGTTCGGCAACTCGAAGGCGCTCGGCGTCGCGGCCGGCCTGCTCGGTGTGATGGGCATGGTGCCGGGAATGCCGCACTTCGCCTTTCTGCTGATGGCTCTGATCGCTGGCAGTGGCGCATACGCGCTCGCAAAGCGCCGCGCGGATGCCGCGCGAGCCGCCGCCGTAGCTCCACCACCGCCCGCCGCAACACTGGCCCCGGAGTCGCGCGAGCTGACCTGGGATGACGTGCAGCCCGTCGACTTGATCGGCCTCGAAGTCGGTTATCGACTCGTGCCGCTGGTGGACAAGAAGCAAAGCGGCGACCTGCTGGCGCGAGTGCGCGGCGTCCGCCGCAAGCTCTCGCAGGACCTCGGCTTCCTGGTCCCTGCCGTACACATCCGCGACAATCTGGATCTTGCGCCCAACGTCTACCGGATCCTGCTGGGCGGCGTCCCGGTCGGCGAGAGCGTCATCTATCCGGACCGCGAGCTGGCGATCAATCCGGGACGCGTGTTCGGCCCCATCCAGGGCATCTCGACCCGCGATCCGGCCTTCGGCATGGAGGCGATCTGGATCGACCCGGCGTCCCGCGATCACGCGCAGACGCTTGGCTACACGGTCGTCGACCCGAGTACGGTCATCGCGACGCACCTGAGCTTCATCGTTCAGTCCCATGCACACGAGATCCTCGGACACGAGGAAGTCCAGCAGTTGCTCAACGCCCTCGCCAAGACGGCACCGAAGCTCGTGGAGGACCTCGTGCCGAAGGTCCTGCCGCTCTCGACAGTCGTACGCGTGCTCCAGGGGTTGCTTGCCGAGCGCGTACCGATTCGCAACGTGCGCACCATCATCGAAACGCTCGCGGAGAATGCCTCGCGCACGCAGGATCCGGCAGTGCTGCTCGGCCAGGTCCGGATCGCGCTCGGACGGCAGATCACTCAGGACATCGCCGGTCTGGCCGCCGAGTTGCCTGTAATCACCCTCGAGCCCGAGCTCGAACGGGTATTGCAGAGCTCGCTCGCGAGCAATGCCACCAACCCGGGACTGGAGCCCGGTCTGGCAGAGAGACTGCAGCAGAGCGTCGCCGACGCTGCGCGCCGCCAGGAAGCCTCGGGTGAGCCCGCAGTGCTGCTCGTTCCTCCGCAGCTGCGCTCGACCCTCGCCCGTTTCGTTCGCTCGGCCGTCCCGAGCCTGCACGTCCTGGCCTGGAATGAAATTCCCGACAATAGAAAGGTCCGGCTCGTCAGCGCCGTGGGGCGCTGATCGGCTGTGGAGTCATAGATGAAAATCGTTCGACACGTAGCACGTGACATGCGCCAGGCGATGCGCGCCATCCGCGAGCGGCTCGGAGAAGACGCCGTCATTCTGTCCTCCCGGCGCGTCAGCGATGGGGTCGAAGTGACCGCCGCCGTCGATTTCGACGCCGAGAGCCTCGACAGCGCGCCGGTCCAGCCGCTCGTCGAGACGCCAGCGTCTCCGTTGCTCAGGCGTGAGACCCACGCCGCCCGCGGCGGCTCTGCGAACAACCGTGACGCTGCGCCTGCTCGCAATACCGCGCCTGCACGCCGCGAGACGCCCGCCATCAGAGACGAAGACGAGCCCGTTCACAGCAAGCTCCCGCCTTCGCTCCAGGACTTGTCGACCTGCGAGCCAGCGCGCGCGGCGCAGCGGTTGGACGTCGCTCCGCTCCCGTCGATGCCCTGCGGCGTTGAAGCCGACTCCCCGCTGATCAGCCGGGAGATGCAGACGGCGTTGCTGGATTCTCTTGTGGTTCGCGACGAGGAACCCTCTCGCGCCGCGCCCGCACAAGCGAAGACCCCTGCCCAGGCAACACGCGCCTCTCACACCACCATCGCGGCCCACGCCGCGCACGACAACGCTCACTCAACGTTTGCCGCTCACCTGGCCCACGTCGCGCAGGAATCGGCGACCCATGCGCAGCCGTCGTCCGCAACGCCTCCCACAGCCGCCGTCGTTCACTCAGCGCAGCCGGCAGCGCAGGCAACGCTTGCGCCAGCGTCAACTGCCGTCGCCCGCCTCGAGGCGCAAGCCGCATACGCCACGCAACCGCTGGACTTCGACCTTACCGAGCCAGCGGAGGCCCCAAGAGTCGCCCGAGGGGCTCATCGCCCCGCGGAAACAGACGTCGTAGGAGCCGAGCTAAAAAACCTGCGGCGCATGCTCGAAACCCAACTAGCGCAGCTCGCATGGAACGATATGACGAGGCGCGCGCCCGTTCACACGGAGATGCTGCGTGAACTGAGCGAGATAGGTATTGCACAGGACCTGTCGAGCCAGATCACGCAGCAGCTCTCCCAGGACGTCGACCTGACCTATGCGCGGCGCTTCTCCATCGCAGCCCTGTCGCAATACCTGCTGGTCACGGGCGACCGGTGGCTGGACAGCGGCGGACGCATCGCATTCATCGGATCGACCGGCGTCGGCAAGACAATGACGTTGTCGAAGCTGGCGGTGCGGTGGGTTCTGCGGCACGGGGCCCGCGACCTGGCCTTGGTTGCGGCCGACAACATCCGCCTCGGAGCGCAAGACCAGATGCGTGCGCTCGGCCAGATGCTGGGCGCTCCGGTCTACACACCCGAGAACTTCGAGACGCTTCCCACCCTGCTCAGCAAGCTGCAGCAGCGCTTCATCCTGATCGACACTCCCGGATCCAGCCTGCGCGACACGCAGCTCTCGAGCCGCCTCGCGGTACTCGCCAGTTCCGCCTCGCAGCTGCAGACCGCGCTCGTGCTGGCTGCGAGCACGCAGGCCGGGGCTCTCGAGGAAGTAGTCAAGCGCTTCGCGCCTGCCAATCCGTGCTGCTGCGTCCTGACGAAAGTCGATGAGGCCGCCAGCCTCGGCGGGGCGCTGTCCGTGCTGATCCGGGCGCGGGTGCCGGTGTCCTATGTGAGCGAGGGCCAGCGGGTACCGGAGGATCTCCGCCCGGCACGTGCTCTCGAGCTGGTGTCGCACGCGGTCAGGCTGGCCAAGGACGCCGGCGCGGCGGCGGATGAGGATCTCCTTCGCAGACGTTTTGGAAAGATCGCCAATGCCATCACCTGAGCTCAACGTGATCCGCAACCCCCATATGGACAAGACGGACAAGATGGGCAAGGTCGACGGCCTCTCCAATCCCGTCCAGGTGATCGCCGTGACCGGCGGCAAGGGCGGCGTCGGCAAGACCAGCGTATCGGTCAATCTGGCGACCGCGCTGAGCGCCTCGGGCAAGCGTGTCGTGCTGTTCGACGGCGACCTGGGCCTGGCCAACGCGGACGTGTTTCTGGGGCTCTCGCCCCGCTACACCCTCGCGCACGTCATTTCCGGCGAGCGCACGCTGGATGAGATCCTGGTCACCGCGCCGCAGGGTTTCCTGGTGGTGCCGGCGGCCTCCGGCGCCGCCGACCTCGCCAACATGTCCGCTTCCGAGCACCTGGGCCTGGTGCAGGCCTTCAGCACCCTGGCTGCCCGGGTGGACGTCCTGATCGTCGATACGGCGGCCGGGATTGCCCACAGTGTGCTGCAGTTCTCACAAGCGGCCCAACACGTGATCGTGGTCATCTGCGACGAGCCGGCCTCGCTAACGGACGCCTATGCCCTCGTCAAGGTGCTGAGTCGCAATCACGGCGTCAGTCGGTTTCGCGTGGTGGCCAACCAGGTGCGAAGTGCGGGCTCCGGTCAGGAACTGTTCAATCGTTTCGAGCGCGTCACGGCACGCTTCCTCGATGTAGTGCTCGAATTCGCCGGAGAGATTCCGGAGGATGAATTGCTTCGCCGCTCAGTACGCGAGCAGCGTCCCGTT
>Ga0105240_10003733_pt1 | contig 23531 bp, 30 predicted proteins | sample KBSC54metaG_FD_80426 | JGI IMG/M metagenome (GOLD analysis project Ga0105240, IMG submission 80426) | Corn rhizosphere microbial communities from Kellogg Biological Station, Michigan, USA - KBS C5-4 metaG | ecosystem: Host-associated > Plants > Roots > Rhizosphere > Soil | place: Michigan, USA... | reverse complement strand
TATTAAAAAAAAATGATTGACAAAGCTTGGAATTGAGATTTGCATTATACTACTTTGTTAGGTAATTATTATTTTTTTTAAAAATTCTTACTTTTATATTAGATGACCGAAAACACATCACGTATAAAAAAGAATGACGAAGCAAACGTCGATTGGTTGATCTTATGATTGGTCCGGAATACCTTCCGACGGGGTATAAATTCCGAAATAAATGCAAAAAAAGTATCCAAGCAACAACAACAACATGGCTAGTGGTCCGGACTGGAATGCTCTTCTTGATACGCTCTCTGCCAAGCTCTCTGCCGAAAATGATGATGTTTTGGTTTTACAAGATCAAGTTGATGAATTAATGGAGAAGCAAGATCCTATTGCTGCTGAACTTAAAGAAGCTATTGCCACCGCCTATTCAACTCCTGGAGAACTTGATGAATTTGACAACTATGTTGATGAATTTGGTTATCCTGCTCCTAGTTCTGATGAAATACATAATGCTAATCTTAAAATCATTGAACTTAAACCAATTAATGATACTTACACAAGTACAATTAACAAGATGGAAGCTGTTATTAAAAGTAAAATAACAACTATTAAAGAAATTGAAGAACAAATTCGAAAAGTAAAACTAGCTATTGAACATGAAAAGAAGGCAAGACAAGATGCTGAAAGAGAAATAGAAGAAAGAGCAAGACAAGCTGAAGAAGCAAGACGGATTGAAGAAGAAAGAATTAGACAAGCTGAAGAACAAGTAAGACGTTTGGAAGAAGAACAAAGGATAAGACGTTTGGAAGAAGAACAAAGGGCAATTAACAAGATGGAAGATACTATTAAGAAGAAAATGACAAGTGAAATTCAAACACCTCCACAAAGAAGAATAATATCTATGCAAAGAAAATCTAGTTCAAAAACTCCTCAAACACCAATAGCACCTGAACCTCAAACACCAATAACACCTGAACCTCAAACACCAATAACACCTGGACCTCAAAAAAAGCGAACAAGAGAAGATGCTCTTGAAGAGTCAATTGAAGAAGTTGAAAATCCCAAACTAACAAAGAAACAAAACACAATTCAGGATAAAGAATTATCAAAACCTAAAAGAAAGAGAGATAGAGCTTTTTCAACAGAAGAAGATATTGAAGAACCCACACCAAAGAGACAAGATATATCTACTATGGAAGGTGAACCTATTAGTCAACCTCAAAGGAGGATAGAAATTGAAGAACCAATTGAAACTGAACCTGCACCAATTACCAAAGTTAATGATGCTCCATTAACAACAATTCAACCTCCTATTCAATGGGATAGTGAACCCCTTCCTTCTGTAGAACCTATCCATACCCAAGTTCATCCATTATCAGTTGTAGATATACAACCCTCTTCAAAAGTTTTTGGTATACTTTTTTAATTTTTTTAAAAAAAAACTTACATAATTTAGTAACTAGAGACAATTTTATGATACGTTTTGATGGTATGCCAAGACCAGTTAAATGGGCAGATTTATTACAACCAAAACCATTTAACTTTAATGGAGGTCCTGAACAATGGATACGAGCCGCAGAGGCTTTTATTACTAAAACATCTGTTAATGGTGCTATGAGTAGTGATGGTCAATTTTTATTCAACATATTATCTCTTATAAGGCCTTATAGTAGCAAAGAACTTACTACTCCTGAACAAAACAAACTACTTTCTGTTATTATACTTCTTGGAAGAAAGAATGGTGCCGAATTAAGGTTAATGTTACATAATCGAACAAATTTTGAAGAAACATATAAATTAAAGACTATTTCTAGTCAAATGATGGAAAAAATAACACCACCAACAAAACCCCCATCAAAAACAACTACAGCACCGAAGCCAACAAAAGTATTAACTGATCAATCAAAGAAATCAAAACCAAAAACTACTCCAACAAAGACAAAGTCAAAGTCAAATATCTCTAAAACAGTTCAAAAAGATAAAGAAGGCATTAGTGAAAGGCAAAGTGACAAGTTTACAAGGTATGAACAGAGAAAATACAAAGAACAACTCGAAAAAGAAAAACAAACTGAAAAAGATCAAGATAAAACAAAGCAACCAACAAGGAGAACGTTAACTTTTAATTCTCAAAAAGCTCCTTTAAAGTCTGGAAGTCTTGCCTTTGTAACATTAAGAGAAAATGCAAAATCCTTATTTGGAGCTACATGGAGAAATTATGCAACTTTCAAAAAATATTTAACTCTTGTAAAAGAAATGAAGGGTATTAATAGTTATAATATTGATAATCCGGACTTAAAAAGAGAAATTGACAAATATAAACAAGGTGTTGAATTTATTGAAAAGGTATTTGCAAAGATTCCAATGTTAAATACAACATGGCCAGAAGCAAATAATCAAAACAAAAATTTATTACAATGGTTAAGAACTCTTGCAATTAAATCTCAAGAGGCTGATAATCTACAAGATTTTATTGATGCTTTTAATGAAGATTTTGAAGGTGATATACTTGAATATAATTTAAGGATGGAGATTGAGAGAGGTGAACAACAACAAGACCAAGATATCTTACCTGATGATGGGGGAGCTGGAGGTGGTGGGGACGGAGGTGGAGGTGGAGGTGGAGGTGGAGGTGGAGGTGGAGGAGGGGGTGGAGGAGATGGGGAAGATGCTGATGCTAATAATGAACCACTCTTCAATGCTCTTGATGATCCATGTTTTCGAATGCTCAATGCCACACTTTATAAAGGTACTTTTCTTTAATTTTATTTTTTTTCTGCAGTCTCCTCGGCTCCGGTATTCAATTTATTAAGAGGATGGAACAAGAAGAGAGGAATTTATCTATCGACAAAACCCAACACCAATCTATGAAGTGGATAGTCAAATCAAAATTCAAGAATCAGCAACGATACATTGGGGAATGCAAGATATGTTCAATGCTTTCGATCAACATAAAGATGATACCGTAGCCGAGGGGGATGAAATTTTTTATCTCTTGGCTCAATTGCTACTTAAAATGGCTGATAAAAACTAACTAAATACAGATCGTATTACTGTATGGCGTGTTTTATTGGATATTCCAGCTGAATTTTTCTGGGAATGGAAACATGAGGACGATGATTTAAAACAAACCTTTCGTGATATTGAAGTTGAAATAGCTATTTCTTCAATTATGAGAAGATATCAAGAGTATTTACACAAGACAAGACAAAGACCTCCAATGTCCTTTTTATTATTTTTAACTCAAGCACTAAAAGAAGCAACAAATATCGCTGTTATAGAAAGATTAAGTCAAGAAAACTATGAAGGATTGGAATTTATAGAAGAACATGAAACAATTAGAAAAGTTAAACTTACCAGACCTATAAGCAATGAAAATCCAGTTCATGTTGACTTCAACGATACAACAAGTTTAAATTATAATCTATTAAGTTATCAAATTTATACTTGGAATAATATCTTGGATGAAAGGAGTCGAGGAAAAGGAGGAGAGGAGGCTGCAGCTTTTATTGCTAAATACCAATAAAAAACTCACTTTAATTAGGATTGACTGTTTTCTGGTGGCGAAAAAACAAAAAGAGAGTTATTTTAGCAAACCATCATCCTGATAAAGGACCATTCTCACAAAATCTTTCTAGAATTAAAACAAGGTTCTTTTGTCCTCAAACAAAGAATACCAAAGGACAAAAATTTTTACCAAGCATTATACAATGTTTAAATTATATGAAGGATGGTAAAATATCTTATACATCTGTAAAAGAGAATCAAATTAAAGATATCAAGAAAAAAACACCAATTACAAATGAAATTCTTAATCAACTATGTGAAATTTATCAAGTAAATATTAGAGTGTTTTATGAGAAAGTTATTGATGGAGGAAGACAAATTGCTCATGATAAAACTTTTGGTGATGGTAAATATGAAGAAACAATTGGATTATTACGATCCTTCAAAGATAGAAATTATTATGCAGCGTTAATGCCTGATTTAGATGGAAGTATTGAATTTATTACAAAATACTTTTATTGCTCTACTCATGCTGATTGGGTACCAATAAATGACAAAGAAGCTTACGAGAGCCATTTAAAGCAATGCAAACGATGTCAACATTGTGGACAAACAATTGCTAAATATATTGCTCATGAATGTGATGGTATGCATTATGAGCGAGATAAGAAAAGAAAGTTCAAAAATAGAGCTCGTAGATATGAAAAGTCAGAAACAAAAGATGATCCAATGAAGAATTACTTTTGTGACTTAGAAACAATTGGATTAGGTTATCGAAAATCATATGTTACCTATGCAGGAGCAATTATAGATGACAATAAGGATGAAGATAATGTTGAATTATATATGGGGAAAAATTCTCTCGATCAATTAATGAATTATATAATTGAAAATTGTGATGGAATTGTATGGTTCTTTAATGGATCAAGATTTGATAATTTATTCTTATGTTCTTGGTTGATCAAAGCAGGAGTTACACCAATACCAGGATCTATTATCAAGATTGGTAATGCTATTCTTTCTATGAGTTTTCCAACCAAAAATGGGAAAGCAACTTTAAAAGATCTAGCTCGTTTTTTACCAGGGAGTTTAGCCGAGAATTGTAAAGCTTTTGGTTTACCTGCAGAACTATCCAAAGGTGATATTGACCATGAAAAGATTAAGACTTGGGATGATGTTGATAAACAACAAGAAGAAATTCGTAAATATTTGGGTAATGATGTGATATCTTTAAAACACATCTATCGTTTATTTGCAGAGGAAATGTATACTAATTATCAATTACATGTATCCCAATTTTTTACAAGCTCCCATCTTGCTTATGGAGCATGGACAACAACAATTCAAAGATATAGAAAAGATCATGTACTTTATAAAACACCAGTGAAAGATGAAGAAAAGATGAGGAAAGCATATAAAGGTGGAAGAGTTATTTGTGGAAGACCACATTGGAAAAGTAGTTGGTGGGGTCCTATAAAACGATCCTTGTTCGATGTTCCATTACAACAAGAGAAAGAGGGAGGATATAATGATGATATTAATGGAAAATGCACAACAAAAGAACTTTATGATAGAATTGATGATTTTTTAGTATTTGTAGATGCAAATTCTCTCTATCCATCTGTTCAAGTGGATAGAAAATATCCAACTGGGAAACATCATTTTACAACATTTGTAAAGGATTCTCCTGAAGAAAAATATTGGAAGGATCAAATTCAATTTCGAAACAGAGCATGTAAAGATGAAATTAACCGAAGTATCTATTGTGTTGATGTTACACCTCCAAATAATTTAACTATTGCTTTTCTAATGACAAAAGATGAGAAAACAGGAGGAGTAGAGCAAAACTTATTACGTAAAGAGAAACAATGGTTCACTGGACCAGAACTATGGGAAGCATCCAAATTAAAGTACATAATCACAACAATTCATGAAAAATGTACATGGGAAAGATCTGCTGATATATTTTCAGAATTCGTTAAAAAAACCTACGAATTGAAGAAAAATAGTAAAAAAGACACACCAAAATATGTATGTGCAAAGAATATGTTAAATGGATTAACAGGAAAATTTGCTCAACATCTCTTACAAATGATTCATCATATCTATTTAAAAGATCAACCAATTTGTCATGATGTAAGGGAAATGACTGAAATATTCGATGAACTTGAAAATATTCTTGGTTGGTTTGCTGTTTCTGATGTCGAAACGGAATATTGTGGATTCCCTATTCACTTATCTGCTTTTATACTTGCTTATTCTAGAATATATATGTCAAAATTACTTAGAAAGATGGATATTACAACAGATTGTAAATTATGTCCACTTTATGGTGATACAGATTCTCTAATTCTACCTAATGAAGCTTGGATGAGATTACCTGAAAAATATAAAGGTGAAGTCAATTTAGGTCAAATGAAATATGAAATTCATGGTAAAATAATAGAAATAATTGTCGTTGCACCAAAAACTTATTGTATAACCTATATCGAAGATAAGACTTATGCTATAAAATCGATAACTAAATCGAAAGGAATTCCACATAGTACAAAGCCTTATCGAACTATGGACTTATTTCTACATGATCAAAATGAATTGGAGAGAGGAGAACGTGAATTTAATAGAATGGAAGCAAAGAAAAATGACAAAAATCAACTACCTAGCGACGAAGTAAAGTTAACAACAAAAAATTACCTATTTAAAGATCTGGATAATAATATTTTATTCTCATCAAGACGTATTCCTAGAAAATGTGTTAAAGAAGTATTATACCGTAGGATGAATATGGATTGTGTGTATGGTAGCATGGAAAGAAAGGTTAAAGCAGGAAATATAGAAAATATTTCTGTAACTTTAATGTCTGCACGAAGAAGATTCGGAAAGACAGATTGGTGGAGTACCGGAGTGCGTGTTGTTCCTGAAAAAGATAAAAGTGAATATTTATATGCGAGTGCAGTACCTGTTGGACATCATAGGCTAACGAGCAAATACAACCAAGTTGAATAAAAAATTATTTAAATCAAAAAAATTAATGGCGTTGAATGCGAGACTTTTCGGTGCTGAGACAGTTGATTTGGAGAGTGATATTATCACCTCTACCAGTGATACTTTTGCTATTATTACTTCTGGATTAAACAAATTTACACTTAATGGTTATCGAATCTTAACCACACAAGATGTACAACCATCCATCTCTTTAGCACCTATAGGAGCAACTCCAAATGCAGATGGTGCGACAATTACCAATGGTCAACTTGCTTTACAACCTGCGAATGCAAGTTTTGGTGGAGTTGTAACTACTGGTACACAAAGTTTTAGTGGACAAAAAACTTTTTCAAATGCAAAAATTAATTTATTTGGTACTAAGGACAATCTTCCACCCGATCCTAATAGCAACAATGATGAAATAAGAATAGTTGCAATTAATGCAACAACAGGAGAATTATCTTGTTATCCAGCTTGGAGTGGTCTTGGAACAGTTTCTTTAAATACTGGTACAATAACATCTCAGACAAACCCAAATCCAGATATCTATTTACAAATGATTGGTTACAATGTGAATTGTGGTATATTTCCATCAGGTAGTAATGCTTCATCGCTTATTACAGGGATAACTGGATCACCTACAATTTTAGATTTGACTGGCTCATCAGCAACGATAGATCAAATTTTTCAACCAGGTTTTGATGTTTCCGTAATAATACCTTTTATTAACAATGGGGTTCCATGTTCAGCTCTTCTCACAGTTGGTGGATCTAACAGTGGACCAGCCACTGCAGGAAAAGTAAGGGTTCAACTAATACCAGTTGCTGTATTTACACCACCCTTTGGATTAGGAACTATAAATACATGGCTTTCTTGGGGAATATGGAAGTCCTAATAAATTTTTTTTTTTAAAATCAGACAATTATGGCTCTCAATGCGAGACTTTTTGGTGCTGAAACGGTGGATGTGGAAACGGATCAGTGGAATGGCACTTGTGACACCTTTAGCTTGGTTACTGCTAATCTTAATAAGTTTACTTTAAATGGCTATCGAGTTCTCACTACACAGGATTTACCTTTTGCTACTGGGGTTACTACTCTTGGTCCTGTCGGTTCAAACCCCAACGCTAATGCCGGATTAATTTCAGGGAATACTCTAACTCTAGAACCAGCAAGTTCCTCTTTCCCAGGAGTTGTTACAACGGGAGCACAAACATTTACAGGTGCAAAAACATTTACAGATAACATGGTTGGGAATGGAAGTTTACGATTAGGAAGTGTTTTACAATTACCAGCCACAAGTAGCAGTACTACAGGTAATATTAATCAAGGTGGCGCAGCAATTTTCCATACTTATGGAACAAACTCTGTGTGGGCTGGAACAGGTGCAGGACAAGGTTTTTCACAAACAGGATCAGGAAACAGTGGTTTTGGAACTAGTGCAATGCAAGCACTTACTACAGGGGGAAATAACACAGGAATTGGATATACCAGTGGACAATCACTCTCTACTGGAAATGGTAATGCCATGCTCGGAGCAAACTCAGGAAAAGCTCTATCTGTTGGAAGTGGAAATTGTTTAATGGGTCAAAACGCAGCACTCAATGCTACTTCACTATCTAATTCTATTGTTATTGGTAATAATGCAGGGACAAGTTTTGCTAGTGAAGTCAATGCAGTGTGTATTGATCCAGATCAATCTGCTGGATTTCTTGGTAGTAATTCTGTTAATATTGGATCTAGTAGTGCAACAAAATGTAGAATTGGAGGAATTTATGGTGCTACTGCAGTCGATACACCCATTGGGGTTGATTCAACAACTCAATTATTGGGACCACTTGCATACAACGATGCATTAGTAACTCAAACAGCAACACTAGATTCAGGGACAATTACGACAATGACAGTGAATGGTGCTAGTACTACCACTGTCCAATTAAAAATGTTGAAAAGTGGAAAGTCAGTGACTATGCGATTAGTTAATTTTTCACTCACAGCACAAAGTGGAGCTGCACTTACTCTCAATTTTGGAACATTACCATCTACTTATTGGCCAGTCCATGCTCTATCTTTTCTTGTTACAATAGTTAATAATTCAGTATTCTCAAATGCAGTTGTCTATATCACCGCTGGTGGAATTGTTACATTACAATTATTAACAGGAGCTGCATTCGTTCTCCCACTAACAACACCCTATGATTACTGTCTTACATGGGTGACAAATTAAAGATTATAAAGATAATAAATTATTTTTTTAATTGCACAATCACAATGGCACTCAACGCAAGACTTTTCGGAGCAGAGACTGTTGACATTGAATCAGACACTGTCAATACCATTACAGATACTTGGGATTTGCTCATTGGAAATTTACAAAATTTCACCGCAAATGGAAATCGAGTTTTGACAGAGTTGGATGTAACAGTACCAATCACCGCCTCCGCAGTAGCAACACTTGATGTTGGTACAGTTACAACAATGGTACCAAGTTCGACTGTTACAATTACTCTTTCAAAATCAGGAAAGGTAGTTACCGCCCTCATTCCACAATTATCTTTAACTGCTCAAAGTGGCGCAGCAACAACAATCATCTTACCAGCAATTGTTCCAGCTGCTTATCGCCCCGTATCACAAACCAATTTTTCCGCTATCGGTGTAAACAATGCTCTGAATGCTGATCTATGGGCTTCTGTCTTAACCACTGGAGATCTTCGTTTTTCTATTTATTCCTCTGCAGCATTAACCCTACCTGCTGGAACGAAACAAGTTGTCCTTTCTTGGTTTACTGCTTAAAACTAATTTCAATAAAATCATCTATTCTTTTTATTATATGAATTTTATAGCCATAAACTCTATTGTCAGATTCAAGTATCCTATGTCATTCTAGGATTGTACAAATCTGGAGACCACCAAAGCCGATAAGAGTATGGATATAATAAGAGAAAGAAACCACAGAGCCAGCCATCCATTTCTGAGGATCCAAAATTTTATCTGTCCAAAAAAGGTTGGTTCTGGATCTGGGATTACACGGGTTCGGTTCGAGAGCAATGAAGCAATAGCGGTCATGATAGCCAAGCGTATGTACCTTCGCCTGTATAATATAGTTTTTCTTTTTATGTGTTTTAATTTTTTCTTCACTCTTTTCTTTTTCCATCGCAACAAGTTGTATGCCAATCTGTTCCACATAAGGTAGTCGATTTGGGTTTTCGAACTCCGAAGACATTTGTCCAAAAAATTGGTAATGCAATGTACAACCACTCCTTGGTACTCACTCAACAATCTATCAACCGTACTGCTCTCAACAATACACTCCTTTTATTACAAATTTACAACCCTACTGGAACCATCACAAGAATCGACAGCCCAAAAGTTGAACCTGGAGGGTTTAACTATGCAGGAAGAGGAATTACAAATGAATCAAATCTTATCGACCCAATACTCTCCAAAATATTGGCATCCATCATAACTGTATTTTTGCTCGGAGTGATTTTTTTCTCCCGTGTTCCTAACGAGGAACCAATTTTAATAATATGTATTTATTTGACCTGGGTTATGACAATGGTATATGATAATCAACATATTACTTATAGGAATGACCGTTCTACCTCCACTAGTTAATTTTTCTTCAATAAAAACAAGAAATAATCACGCTTTTTTTTATTCCATCCAAGGAAGAATGAGTTCAAGCAGCACCTCCACTAGTGAATCCTCAGACGACTCCAGCATGAGTGAAGAAGTCTCTCAAGCACAAGATGAACAGAAATTACTCAAAATTAGAATTCCATTGAAAAGAAAAAGAGAAGACGAAGAATCAGAAGATCAACAAAATCCATGCGAAGGCTCCCCACCAAGTGAATCCTCTGACTCAGAAAAGAAACCCCCAAAAAAGATTAGAAGACTCGTAGTACCACCAGCTCAAGGATGGTTTATTAATTTATTGGGAATGGAAGAAGCACCTATTCGACAAATTGTAGAAAATTTTAACGCAGCTCCATTTCAAGAACAATTCCCAGGAAGCTCTGCTGTTCTTTATGAAGCATCTGCAATAAAACGTCAACCAACCAAAGAAGAAAGAGCAGAGTTTGATGCAGAAACAAAGAGATTAGCAAAAGAGAAACAAGCAGCAAGTGGAAATAAAAAGAAAGAACTCACTGAAGAAGAAAAAGAAAAAAGAAAGGCAAAGAATGCACTCCCAGAAGTAAAAGAGAGAAAAAGAAAAATTACAAAACTAAAGAGAGAAGCATTCAATCAATCTGAAGATGCAAAGAGAAGATACAAAAATTTAGTAAAAACACAATTGGAACCACTTCCAAAAAGAACAAGACCAAAGAAAGTAAAAGTAGAAGAAAAACCTGTAGATACAGATATGAAACAAGAAGAATAAATTATTTTTTTTAAAAATTGAATCATGTCGAGCAAACAACCACGTAATCTTTTCACGGATGGCTGGAATTCATTTTGGCATTTTGCACTTGGATATTTAAGCAATGAATATCCAATTATTGTCCCTGCATTTTTAGTTTATCAATTAAAAGATATTGAAAAAGATGAAAACACTTGGATTGATATTGCAGAATTTGGATTAGGTTATTTATCTTCCAAACAAATAAAATAAATTATTTTTGTAATCTAATTTTCACATGTCCGAGGAGCAAGACAATGCAAGTCTTCATACAAACACCGTGGGGAATATTTCTGGAGACAGTAAGGATGAAACCAACAATGATGATAGTAGCAGCGATATCCACCCTCTCCCATCCCCCTCCGCCCCCAGTCCCCCGCAGATCCCGGAAAGCCCGCCCCAACCCACCCCACCTGTCCAAGAGCCACCCAAAGAACCTCCTCCCAAAAAAGACCGAGCATCTAAAGCAAGGGAAGTACTCGCACAAAAAAGGGCACAAAGTACGCTAGCGAATTTATATAAAAAACAAAAAGAAATTGAAGAAAAATTAGCAAGAGGTTCAAATAATGTTCCTCCTATACCTATTCGTATTGAAATAACAAATCCAGAGGGGAAAGTAAAAGAAATTATCACTCCTAAGCCAATACCAACCCCCATAGAAAAAGAAACCCCAAATCCTACAATTCCAACTGCACCAATGAGCTCAGAGGATGAATTTGAAGTTCGAAGAATAGAAGGTCAAGACGATGTTGCAGTCGAGACAAAGAAAGAAAAAAATGGCGGGAAAAAACGAAAACGAGATGACCCAAGAACCAAAGAAAAGAAGAGTGCTAGAAAGTCCAAGTCTAAAAATGTACTCTCCGAAGAAGATGAAGAAACTCCAGATGGTATTGAAAGAGACGAAGACGATGGAGGATATGGATCTAAACAAAAAGAAAAACCAAGAAAAAAAGCAAAATTGGCTCCCGTATTGGTCGAATCCGATGAAGAAGATGGAAATGATAAACAACATGATGGATTATTTAAATCAGGATATAACATGGCAAGGGATAATATTAGGAACCTTAATATCGGTGGTACTATGGTTGATTACTCGAAGTCTGCAGCCACTACTCTCGCATGGGCTTTTTTTCTTTCTGGGGTTTATTACCTGCGGTCTCGCATTGAAAGCCAGCTCGCAAGTTACCAAGCTCAACTTCTTGCCGGTTCTTATACTAGCATACCAAGCAATCCTCCTCAAAATAGACCTGTGGATAATTTCCCAGCTCCAGAAACTTATCGAAAGTTGGAACCTACCTATAATACCACCCCAGCCAATGCGTTCAGACCAAGTCCCTTCCAACAATATGCCACCCCAAGTCCCTTTACGCCACCACAAACCTATGTCCCCAGCCCAAACCACCAATAAATAATTTTTTTATTTTCGTCTTTCTTGGTTTTCGGATTGTTGAAAACATGTGATATACCATTCATCTGGGTTTTGTTCATCACGAGAGAGGATTAATGGTTCAGGTAAAACTTCTTCTGATTTTCTTCCCTTAAGTAATCGTTCATAAATCGCTTCCATGAGCACAATATCCACCTGAAAGAGATCTCCGGTTCCACCAATAAGATAACGAGCAAAGTGTGGTAATCTCGGATAATCTTTGTGACGCACGATTTGTTCTCGGAGCATAAGCATGCGACGTGTTGTTTCTGCGTCCATTTAATTTTTTTGTTTACGGAGATACGGAAACAAACAAACCAAAATGGCAGACACAACAACTCCAAAAACACCAAAACAAAACAAAATCTCATTTGAAGAAGCTCTTGAAGATGAAAATCACACTCCAATTGGACAAGCTTTTGTTAACTTCTTTGAGTCGTGCTTTACTGTACCTGATGTTGGTGAAGCAAAACGATTTCTGGATGATGTTGAACCTCTCATTGATGCATTGAAAAAGGATGAAGAACGACTCCTTTTCCGAATCGAAATTCTTACTGGTGGAAGTGATCGAGTTCAAATGCCTAGCAAAATCCTCCTAAATGCTGTTAAATCCGAAGGAAAAGAGGAAAAATTTCAACAAGTAATCGAAAACGCCTACATTCAGCTTGGTTCCACTCGAATGGCAATGAAAATGTTGCGTGCTATGATTTACAATACTACAAAAACCCTTCTTAGATCATCCTCTAATCCTATCCTTCAACTTGTTGCTCAGTGGGCGGATCTTTGTGAATGCGAAGATTGTAAACCTTCAATAACAAAACCATAATAAAAGATTTATTTATCTAATAACTAATTGCACCAAGGATTGCTTGAGAACCTTGACTTGGTGCAGGGAGACTGCCTTGAAGTTTGAGGATGTTGATCAAGTAAGCTTGTCTTAATGTTTCACCTGCTCCAACTGCTAAATAAGGTGCAATAGTGCTGTCGGGGAAGTTACTTCTTGAAAAGTCACTAAACATACGATCAACATAACGAGTTCCAGCGTTGAAGAAAATTGAAGGCAACATCATGATCCATGTTTTTGGTGTGCTTAGAAATGCGTCCAAGTATGCTTGCATGGTGGGAAGCTTTTGTGTTAAAAAAAAAAACTATTTTTATTTTGTAAAATTTTATTGTTTTCTCTTTAGTTAAGTTGAGCATAAGTATCTCCATCAGGAGTGAGTCCAATGATGGCGGATGATTCTGCAAAATGATAGGCACATGAACCTGTTGCTGGAGTGGAATCAAATCGTAAATAAATTCTTGTATCTGTGGTAGAAGTATCCGTGTTGAGAATTGGATTGATACAATCTCTATAGCGAGTAGATCGAAAATCTGCGATTGCACAAAACTTGGTGTTGTTGAAATTCTCGAGTGAAATTGGAACGTCAGTAATTGCATTAGGGAAAGTTGGTTGATCACCTGTTGGGAAAGAATTAATCTTCCATGTGTTAATCCATGTGAGATAAAACATGTAGGCTTCGATTGCATTATCTGTACAATCCACAGGTTGTTCAGGAAAGAGACAACTAAAAATCTTGAGATAATATTGATTCAAACTTAATTTAGGATAACTCATCATCTTACCATTGATCTGTGTATTTCCAACATTGTTTACGTTTCCAAAGACAGTATAGATACCTTTAATACAAGCTGTTTTAATTGGAATAAGATAATCTCCTTGAATAGCAAGGGGAGTATTTTGATACCAATCCCACCAATCAATCATAACTCGATATTGTCCACTTTGAATATCTCTCTTAATACTTTCTTCCCATGCCATACCTTGAATAGCATTTTCTACTCCTGGGAATCCAGGTAACATTTTGTAACAATGCATTTCGCAGTTTGAAACAGTGTAGTTGGGTGATCCACAATTTGTTTCCATACAAACAGATGGATCTTCTAAATAAATTTCGATGGATTGAGCATTTCTCATGTATTTTGCAGGGAAAGGACCAGCTCGAATCCAATTAAGATCAATTGGAATGACATATTTCTTTGTGAGTGCTCCCCAAGCATTACGTTGGGCTGTTGTTCCAATTCCTAAAAGGTCAGGTCCTACATTTTGAGCATAAGGTTGATTTTGCATAAACACCCATTTAAAGCTAAAAATTAAATTGTATGGGAAGATTTCTTCGATTGGTTGTAAGTTGTCCAAATGACGCATACGTTGAGCAATCTCCCATGATCCATTTCCAAGACGAACATAGGCAGGGTCGGTGGATGGTAATTGAACAATACCATCGGTGCTGAGTGTGAGATAAAAGGAAAGATAACCTGTTGTAAAATTGAAGATACAACTGTTGGGGATTTCGAATCGGATTCGATTTTGTCCTCTTCCCTTGTAGTTGTTGTTGTCTACAGGGTAGAATTTCCAAGGTTGTTGGTAAACGTGAACTCCGGTTTTTGGACACGTGTACTTGTATTCATCAGTTTGCACTGTTGGTAGGGATGACAGAACTCTTGGCAGTTGAGACATGGTTGCAATTTGTAAATAAAAAAAATAATTATTGGTCCCAATAAATTTCAATGGGCAACAAAGCAGCTACACCAGAAAGTTGGGTGGAAGAAATACTAAAAGAGAAAACAGAACCAATATGGGGGAAAGATAATCTACAAAAGATGGATTATCCAAAATTTTGGAACCCTCATCCTAGAAATTTTCCAAATCGAGACATAAATACCTTACAATTTGGTACTACTTATCAATTCCCCCCTTGTTTCATAACCCCTCTCTCTACTCTGGCTTTCACCGATTCCTTCCCCAAAGTATCCCTCCGTGACCTCTCCCCTCCCCCTCCTAGGGTTCTCCATTTCCTATCACAGATGAAACATCTAGAGATGTTTAATAAAGAAGCACAAGAAAAAAAAGATATTTATTATATGGCTCGACCTTGGTTTGAAATGATGAAAGAATATGGAAATGATATAAAAGATTATCTTGAATCCAACATGTATCGACAATTAAATTTTTTTGGTCTTGTGGATGCAAAAGGAGATGCTGGTTTCTTTCTAAAAAGATTAAATTATATACATCCTAATTACGAGGCAGGTATAATTTATTTTTTACTTGGTTATCTTGCTGTCTTTTTTTATAATGATAATGCTCCCTTTCTCCCTTGGAAAGATTTTACAGTAGGTAGTTCATCCACTAAAATACCTGGTCTTGTTCAATTTAATCAAAGTGTTTCGGTAGATCGAATGTCTCGAAACTTTTGGATTGTTGGTAGAGGATTAGAGGATGCAGAGAGTGTGTTGAGATTTTGGAGAGAAAATCGTGAATTAATGAATGTAGTTATCGAAATGAAGGCAGCATTAAATAAAGGTCAAGTAGGGAATGGGAATGATGATTTTACAGATGATTGGGAAGTAAGAGAAAACTTTTTTAAAATTTATAAATATCAAAAAGATGGTGGTCGTTTATTTCAATTTCATTATTTTAACATGGATGGATTATCCAAATTTGAATATCTTCAAGATGTAAATGCAATTATACGAAATTATCTTTGGTTAATGGTTGCGGATATTGAAAAATTAATTCCAAATATTTGGAATAGTCCTGATGGTAGTTATAAACCAACTCTTCCTTTTGTTCCTATCAATCCAGTTGATCCTAGTAATTTTGAAAATGATTGGTTGACTTATAAAGATTGGTGGAAATCAACCTCAGAATGGTATTTATTTAATGGGAATCGTCCAATATGGCCACCTGGTCGAAGAGCACTTACTCCGGAAGAAGAGGCAGCAATACCAGAGATGAAGAAGAGAATTAGAGATTTAATAATAGGAAATACACTTAGACCACTCAAAGTACCACCCTTTAGTTTTGGTGAATTTACAAGAAGAACACAAGATTGGGAATTTCTATTTGAATTACAATGGAAAAATTATTTTACGTGGATTGTTAAAAATGCTGCTGCGATGGATAAACCAAATTGGGTGAAACCTGGTGAACAAATGAAAAATCCAAATGGTGAATTAGTATTTTTTGAAGAAGGAGGGAAAAAATATCCTTTAATTAATTCTTATCCAGATTATGGAATTATGGTGGATGACGGTTTTGGTGTTGGACGTGGTATTCGTTTTATTATTCCTATTACTATTCCTCTTGACTGGATTTTTGGGGATTCTTTTTGGGATTTTATTAATGGTCTCCCTTCAGCTATATTTAAATTAATTATTCAAGTGTTGGATGCACTTTATAATGTGGCTGCTGGTTTATTACCTGTACTATGGCCGATTTTACTTGGTGTTGGAGCATTCTTTTATTTTACAAAAAGTGATAATGTTATTAATTTACCCCCACAAAACCCTTCTAATCTTTAAAATAAGTCAAATAAATTTCTTCCATCTTTTTCTTCTTTATTTCTTGTAGTATTCGACACCACTCAACAAAATCCCATTTAGCATAACTATATGTGTCGAAATAGAGATATCTCCATGAAGATTCTTTGAAAAGAAGTGCACCAATAAAACGGAAAATTTTCATTCTTATATCTCTCATTGATACGATTTGAAAAAGTTAAAGGAACCCTGCAAATTCTCTATAATCATAGGATTCTCGAATCAATCTGTAATAAGTACGATCGACATTCTTCGTACTTCCTCTATCATAAAAACTATTTGTAAGAAGTCCATTCTTATCTGCTTTAATTATTTCGTGATGTTGTCCATCTCCCTCCAAATTTATATCCGTTTTATAGGTGTAAAAAGAACCTTTGTAGGTTGGTCCGATTTCATGTGCTACCAATTTAATCTCTTTAGGATCAACGAGAATACAAATTGGTACTTTTATAGATTCATCTTCCATGTTTGACCTATTCTTTTTTTGTTTCGGAGTTGGTGTGTTATTTTTTTATTTTTCGAAATATTTTGTACAAACTCCTTCTAATGTTTTCTTTTTTATATCTTGTAACACACAAAGCCAATCTGCATAAAATAAACCAATATGGTCAATGTATCTCCAAAAAGATTCCTTGAGAAGAAGAGCACCTATAAAACGAAAAATATAGATTCTTATTTCTTGAAGTGGCATTAAATGGTAAAGTAGAAAGAACCCTGTGAATTTTTTGTAATTATTGGATCCATCGTTTGACTCGTTAAGAAGGCAATTAGGGAATATTCCCTTTCCTCGGATGTAAAGAGAATTGGGTAATAATCCAGTTTTGGGATCTGCTTCTAATTTATGCAAATAACAGCATACCCCATCTATCATTTCATAACAATAAAACTCATCTTTATAACTTCCTTTACCACAACTTAACACAACCTTTTTACTCCAAATACCAATGCATATTTGTAAATCTCCAATGGATCCTTCCTCTTCCTCCTTCACTCTATTTCTCTTCCTTCCTCCGACGACCCGGTTCAATTTTTTCATTCTCGGAGTCAATGTGTTATTTTATTTTTATTAACATGTTTTGTTTAAATAAGTTTCCAAAACCACGTACATTCATCTTTACTTTATTTGGACTTGCTGTTTCAATTGCATTTAATTCATAATCCGTTGGATGAGAAAAGGAAACAAAAATTCTCACATCCTTCATTACAATATATATTAACCGTTGTAAAATTAATCGAATAATATCTATTGGTATTGGTAATTTATAAATTTGATAAAATCCTTGGTGTTTTGGAGCTTCCTCGTTGCTATACCAAAAATGTTCACCATCATTCCATACTGTTTCTTTTATATTTCTCATATAAAATAAAGATAAAATCTCAGAGGAATATAAAAATATATCTCCACCTATTTGTATCTTTTTTCCCCTTTTTGATGTGTTTAATCCAAGCCATTGATTTGGTAGAAAGAATCTGTTTCCCCATACTTCATTCACTTGACGGTTTTCTCTGCAATTGGTGCAATATTGTTCGTTGGATCGATTAACAATATCATTTAAAGGACAGTATTTTCCGAACATTAAAAAACAAAGACAATTTAGCCATCTGCCAGAGATGACTTGCAATTCGTTTTTCATTTTATTTTTATTGCCTCGTGGGTTGGTAATAATAAAGTGTAACATTCAAGAAAACCTTATTACTTGAATTAAACGAGAGAATATTTGTTAAGTCTTCTGTTATTAAAAACATTTGTAGACTACTAAATCTTGTTGGTCTCGCAAACCAAATCGTATCTTGTTCAAAGTTGGCTACAGCATAGTTGGGAACATATTGAGATGTTCCTGTGTTGATAATGATCCATTTTGCTAAAATACTTTTGGAAATAACATTTTGTGAGGCTCCACTTGGATCGTCTGGATTGGAAACAATTAAGTTGGATTGATTCATGGTATTTTCAATTAAATCATCACAGCATAACATGAGAACATTTCCATTGGTTAAGTTTGTTGGGGGTGTTGCGAATGTTATTCCATTCACTTTTATTCCAATAATGTTGACGAATTCGGCTTGGAAGAATATTCTCTTGTAGTTTCCCGTTAGCTGAATAACTTGGTGTGAGACTCCTAAATTATTTTTATTGCTAATTCCAAGTGAGTTTGGGTTTTCTTGAGGATAGTTCATGAGTGAAATCAGTAAAGAACCTGGCTGGTGTTCTTGGTTCCAATAGAATAAACAAAAAATGCTGACCAAACTCCTCTTTACCATTCGGTCCTCTCCACGCTCTTCTCACCACTTTCATAAATTCTTCTTTACTCCTCATTGCCCCTCCATATTCTTCATGAACCCAATCGTAGTCTGCTTTCCTCAAGGATGGGAATACTATTACGCCTTCCAAATTGTCACGAAATGCTGGTGTTATTGCCTTTGGTTGTTGACTAATAACAAATAAACTTGTATTATAGTGTCTTGATTGTAAAACAAAATCTGCAAAATCTCCTTTTCTTCCCATATGTAGCGTTCTATTTCCAGCGAAATCATCAATTAAGATGAGATTATTAGGAGGATCAACTCCTCGCTCATATGCGACTCGGTGTTGTTCTTTAATTTGTTCTACAATCTGTGAGATGACGGAAGATGATAATTGTGTAAATACATCCCTTTCGGAATCAACAAATTCTCTAAGTGGATCAAATGCACTTTGAGTATCATAAGTAGGACATATTACAATAACCCTATCAACAACTCGTTTTCCATTTGGTTTTTTCTTTAAATATTTTCGTACAATTACATCCACCGTAACTGTTGTTTTACCACTTCCTGCTTTGCCAGTTATAAGATACCTCCCTGGTTGGCGAAATAAAATAGTCTGAGGTTGGTCACTCATGATTCTTTTATTTTTTTTGATTTACAAATTAGCATACAATCTATTCTAATCCTCAAAAACTCTTTGTCTAGTAATTTTTTCTCTATGTTCCATGCAGCAACATCTTCTCTTGTTGGCATTCTTGATTCAAAAGTGTATCTTCGATAATTTAATTTTAAGTTGTAATCTTTCCACATTTCAAGTACCACCCAAGGTTTTACCAAAGACCATAACAAACGTCCTTCCCAATCCATCTTGCTAATAAAAGTAAATTCATGAATTGTTTATTTTTGAACTAGTCGAAAAAGTATTTACATTATGTAGATCATCGGAGATATGAACTCCGATTCTGTGAAGAAGTGTAACAGGTGCACTAAATCTATCTCTTATTTCTGGTAATAAGTAATCAACAGCAGAAATAATATGATCATCGGACATTATTCTTCGATATAAAGTGCTGGATCCAAGAGCTTTTTGAACGGCAATTGCGAGTAAACCTAAAAAATTTTCAGCTTTACCAAGTGGACTTTCAAGTCCGATATGCATTCTAATATTTTCTATTCTTTGTCTAACTTCTTCTGGAGTAAGTGATTCAACATATTCATCGATTTTTTCGATCTCGGATACGTCCAATGTGGAATGTTTAAGATGTAGAGATTTAAGTTCTCTTTTCGCAATTTGGTGTTTATCATATTCCTCTTTTGTGAGTTTAATTGGTTCCTTACCTTCTTGGGGTTCGCTTTCATCTTTCTTTTTTTTCGATTTATCTTTTTTGTGTTTCTTTTTTGGTCTTTCCGATTCCGCTTCTGACTCCGCCTTGCGCTTTGTATTCTCTACTGCTTCGTTGATTACGTCAGCCATTTTTGTTTATTTTTTTTCTTCCTCAGGTGGGTTTAAAATACTTGAGAGGTGTTTTGTCATTGCTGCTAATACATTAAGTTGCACAGCTAAAAAACCCTTGAGATTTCCATCTTTTTCTTGTATTTCCCCAGTAATGTCTGCAATTTGATGATAAGCTTTAACATATTGATCCAACTCTTCTTCAAGCTTTTGTTTAAATTGTAATGGAGTAAATTCAAGTGCTCCCATTTCTTTTCCCATTCGTTGACAAGCATCTCCAAATGTTTCCTTCTTTGTTGGTGGTTGTGGTTGGTCTGCAGGAATGACATCACCAGTTGGTTCTCCATTCATTTGTTGTTCTTCAGTTAAATCTTGACGACAGACGAGACGAATAGGTTTTTCATTTTCTCCGGATCCACTTTCGAGCTGTTTTTGTAATTTTCCCTTCTTTTTCTGGAGCCTCTCTTCCATTGAGTTTTTGTTTGCCTTTTTATTAATCTCCGGAATGGCAAATCAACAACAACTAAACTCCCCTTTTCCTCAACAAGGAGGACAATCTTTAATTGATGAAATGTTTCGACAACATCGCATCTATACTTCTCGTTTAATTGAAGTTGCTGAAAATCTTACAAGGAAAACACCTCACATAGATCGCGCATCTAATTATGAATTAATGTCTGTACATATGATAAATCTTAAAAAAGCAGAAGATATACTTAATAAAAGTGCGGCTGCACATCAACAAGAAGAACCGATGGTGATTGGATAAATAAAAATAATTTATTATTTTTACATGTTAAATGGATTTTTCTTTTCTCTCCTCACTTCTTTATCATACTCAATTTGGCATAATCTCTTTTCAATAGCTGCCATCCTAATAAGTATTTCGGTATACTTTTCCTTTAATTCAACATTTTCTTTTTGTAATTGGGTGATAATTAATACACTTTCATCCCAAACGCTCTCCAAAGCAGCGATTTTGGGAACTAATTCGGCAGTTTTAGTTACTTCTTCAAAACCTTTGTGTTTTTTAATACTTTGTGATTGAAGATATAAATCTTTATCACATTTTCTTTTCCTCTTGAGTCTTTCCCATGCTTCAGCATCAAAGTGTACTGGTTTTTCTTGCCAAAACATCCAGAGACGATCTGAACCATAGGTCCAAAATGTTTTTCCAGCATTTTGTCCTTGTCCTGCTTCGGAGAGTTGGGCGGAGGTTCCTTCAAAAAGTTCATCTGGCCATCCAAGTTCAGCAAAGAAAGCAAGATCATAAGCGTCGGCAATTCTCGGTGTTGTGTTGTTGGTTGATTGTGATTCGGCTTCTGAGAGATCTCTTGGTTTGATTGGAACTATGAAGCGTGTTTGCATCTCTTTTCGGGTTGATTCGGAGTAGGAGATTAAAAATCATTACGTATAAAAACACGAGGTTGTGAATTCTGTGAATTAAAAAGATATTTATTTAATCTAATGTGAATCGTTTTAACTTTGTGTTCTTTATCTTCGTCCTCCAAATGCTCCTCCGAATGGATTACGAGCTGGTCTAACTAATGGTCTAACAGCTGGTGGTTGTTGAACTGGTTGAAGTGGTTGAAGTGGTGCAGGTGCTTGTTGAAATTGTTCATCAAGATCGACAGGTTCTTCTAGGAAATTTAAATTATTTGCTCCTGGGAGTCTTCTTCGTTTTCTTGGTACATTTGCTCTGTCAGCGGCTGTTTGTGCAATTTTGTCCTCAATCGAAGCTTGTGTTCTCGGTCCGATCGCTGGTCCAGTTGCTTCTCTTATGTCAATTACTTCATTCTTTAGATCTTCTTTTTCAAGTAACTTTAGAAGTCTCCTTCTTCCTTGACCACTTTGGTAGAATTTATCCCATGATGCATCTGTGAAAACTTTGAGAGTAACCTCTTTTCCATACTTTTCTACATACTCACGTGGGAGTCCCATGTTTCTAGAATCTCTTTTGCGCTTTGGCATTGTGAACAGACTTTAAGAAAAAAAAAATAAAAGCTTTAACAAATTAAATTTTTATTGTTCTTCATAGCGATTATAGTTATTTTGTGTCTTTTGCCATGCTTCTATTGTTGTTTTCGCTGTAGGTAATGATGTTGAAAGGTTTCCAGCTAAGAGTCGATTATACCTCTCAATCTTGACATCGTTTTTCGCTCTCATTCTCGCAAGTCTGTTTCGACCTGCTGGTGTTTGATAAAACGCAGCCCATGCATCTTTTGAGTATCCGAAAGTTCTAATTGGAGCTGTTGTACCTTTTAAAGCATACTTTGTGAGACCTTTTTGTCCCTTGGATTTGTTTGTTGGTTTGTACTTGCCCATAAGAGTCAAATGTAAAAAAAAATAATATTTATTTATTTTTTAATTAATGTCTTCGTCAATTGTTTCCTCGTGGATTGTATCATCTAAAGAGATACTAAGAGCATTAAGAATTGATTCTTCTGTTTCTTTCTTCTTGCGATAGTTGGCTATTTTGTTGTTAAACTTGACAATTCTTGCTTGATGAGCGGCGATAATACTCTTCTTATCAAGATGATTACCAGCAATTTCTCGTTTGATCGCATTGTGACAGTTACAAATCTTTGCATAGAGACTTGTAATTTTGGATCGATAATTCCAAAGATTTGATTCAAGCATTGTTGAAAGATACTCTGTACCTTCAGCAGTTAAAGTTAAAGTAGAAGCAACCGGTTTTGGTTCTAATACTTGTTGTTGTTGTTGTTGTTGTTGATGTTCTTGAGTTCGAATAAGAAGAGTATGATATTCCTCTTGATGTTTGGCCCATTCAGTTGCTTCATCTTCAAATTGTCTTTCTTCTTCAGTAAGTAAATTCAACATCTTAGTTCCTCTGATAAGATCAACATCAATAGAATAATCATATTTTCTTCTAGGAGCTTTGATTGGTGTATTTTGAGGAGTTGGTGAATCGAAACATTTAGCGATAATTACTATATCTAAAATATAATGTTAATTTTATTTGATAATCCATTTCTACCAGCTGGCGGTTTAAAGTTGCGTGGGTTGAATTGATTGTCGTTGAATCTTTCGGCGCGAGCGATGTCGGTAGGATTGGTTCCAAAGATGATTGATTCCGCTTGATCATTTTCTTCGACACGTTTGTCGGAAGTGTCCTTCATTGATTGTATC